>OIDL01000987.1_pt1 | contig 9628 bp, 8 predicted proteins | sample 1581611 | NCBI WGS metagenome assembly OIDL01 (sample SAMEA3882516, study PRJEB24775) | human gut metagenome | biome: human-associated habitat; feature: intestine environment; material: feces | place: Netherlands | collected 2009/2010 | reverse complement strand
CGCGGTCTCAACCTTGGCAAGGTTGCGCTTTACCAACTAAGCTATGTCCGCATGTGTTACCTTCACAGGCAACAGGTGACAAAGATACGCCAATCTCAGGAAAAAGCCAAGCCCCCGCGTGTCCCACCGGTTTTCCAACGATTATCGAGCGCCGAAGTGAAGTTCCCGAACTACGCCGACGTGCCGTCCTTCATGGAATCAGGCACGGTATGGGCTTCATCCCTCAACGCGCGATAATGGCGGTATGACGCAACGACAACTGATGCGGGCCACAGTCGAAACGCCCATCGGCCGGATGATGATGGCCTCCGACGGCGAGGGACTTACCGAACTCTGTCTTGAAGACTGGTGGTGGGCCACCGATCACCAAGCCGTTCTCGATTCGAATCGCGAATCCGATAGTGAACCCGACGTATTCCGTATAACCCGCGAATGGCTGACCGCCTATTTCGCCGGCGAACGCCCCGGCTCGGATCAGGTGCCGCCTTTGCATCCCGCCGGCACGCCATTCCAACATGAAGTGTGGAATCTGGTGGCCGAAATCCCCTATGGCATGACGGTAAGTTACGGCGAACTCGCCGCCGAATTGGCCGAACGACGCGGCGGCGGCCGCATGGCCGCGCAGGCGGTCGGAGGCGCAGTGAAGCGCAATCCGGTTACCATCATCGTGCCCTGCCACCGCGTAGTCGGCTCGGGCCGCGCGTTTGGCGGCTACGGCGGCCGACTCGACATCAAGGCCGAGTTGCTTGAACTCGAGGGCGTGGATCTGGCGCGCTTCGATCTGCCGAACCTTTGACGGGCCCAGCGGTCCGCCTCGTCAAAAAGGATTGAGTGGTTAACCCTCCCGCCGGCGGGAGATGGCGCGTAGCGCCGGAGGGTGGTCGGCTGGCTGGCATCGCAACCCTGCTACCCGACAATTTTCGACAAGCCGACGGGAATCCTTCCACGAATTGTTCGCCGTCGGTGCAGTCTTGCTCGATCGCGCCGGCCAAAACCGTACAATCCCTACAATGGAATGCATATGGTTAATTGCTGCGCGCAGCCGCACGGCCGCACGCGATCGCAAGACCACGCAGCCCAAGGGGATATGCAATATCAACGGAAGCAGGAGGTGCGCATGACCGGCATTATCGATTACGCGCACACCGAAACGCGCTCCTTCGCCGACTTGCCGTTCAACGAAATCGACGCCTTGATCATCTCCACGCTCATCTATGAGGATGTGGCCAGTGTCTGTCCGACGTTGATGCTGGATGAGACGCGGTCAGGCTCGTTCGCCGCACGCATTCGCGCTTTCGAACCCAAGCATCCACTGATCTGGCTGAAGGGTATCTGGCATCCCGAGCTTGAATCGGTAAGCCTTGACGAGGCCAACCGCGAGCTGCATCGTTCGCCGGAAACACATGCCGACGACAAGCCGCACGAAGCCCAAATGGTTTCAGTGGTCAACCCGGACCTGACCCACGACCTGTTCCAGGCCGCAGGCGAAAACCCCCGCTACGCCAACGTTCGCCTGGGCGCGGTGGTCGAGCACATCAATCAGGGTGAGCAAACCCAATTCGCCGCCGCCACCTTCCAACTGCCCGACGGCCACAAGCGCCGAAAGCCGACCTACAAAGGCACGTTGGTTATTTCCTTCCGCGGCACCGATGATTCGCTCATCGGATGGAAGGAAGATTTCAATATGGCTTTCCAGTATCCGGTGCCGGCGCAACGTTCAGCCAGCGCCTATCTGGATATGGTGGCGCGACTGTGGGAGGGTCCGATTATTCTGGTCGGCCATTCCAAGGGAGGCAATCTGGCGATTTACGCGGCCATGAACGCCGATCCCAAGGTGCGCAAGCGCATTCAGCATGTCTATTCACTGGATGGCCCCGGTTTCCCGCCGGAGATTGTGACCAGCCCCGCCTACCGCACCATCCAGCCGAAGGTGACGAAAATCGTGCCGAGTTCGTCGATTGTGGGCATGATTTTCGAGACCCCGGAGCCTTGCCGCGTGGTCTCTTCCGATTCGGATGGCATCATGCAGCATTCCGCCTTCACCTGGCTATTGGATGGTGACCAGTTCATCACCGAGCCGGATTTGAGTTCCAGCTCGCAGTTGTTTAACGAGGAGCTGAACCATTGGATCGCCACGCTTACGCCCGAACAGCGCGAGCGTGCGGTGGATGCGCTGTTCACCGTGCTGCACGCCAACGGCGCCACCAGCTTCAGCGAGGTGATGAGCAACTTCCCCGCTTCGATTCCGGCGATGCTTGGCGCGTACGTTGGGCTGACCCCCGCAGACCGGCGTCATTTGGTTGAGGCCCTGGCGATACTGTTCAAGGCGTCCACGGCCAAACGCAAGCCGACGCCCGCCCCGGCTTCCGCACCAAGTTCTGCGACCTCCAAAGCAACAGCCGAGATCCCAGCAGAAACTGCAGCAGGAGCAGATAGCGCAGCTCCGGCCAGAGCCGATACTGATGCCGATGCCGGCACCACAGCTTCGCCATCAGCGGAGGACGCAACTGAAATCGCCGATTAGCTCATAGACATGTCCACAAATAATAGTTATACTGCCCAATAAGTTATTAGACAGCGTGACCATATCACGCTGGTGCATCAGGAGGAAGAGATGCCACGTCCACGCCATGATTCCGAGGTGCTGCCCGCCAAAGAACGCCTCGAGAACGCTTTCTGGGAATTGCTCGCCGACCGCGACTATCGCAAGATCACCGTTACCGACGTGGTGCGTGAGGCTGGCGTGAACCGTAATTCGTTCTACTATCACTTCTCCAGCCTGCCCGAATTGGCCGATTCAGCCATCCTGCATCAGGTCGAATCGATTCCGATCAACCGCACCCCCGATCCGAACGGCAATCCCGAGGAACAATGGCGAGACCGCGTCACCGCCACGCTCTCCGATCCAGAGCAGCGTCAGCGCCTCGACCACCTGGCCCTGTTGGCAGGCCCGCACAGCACGCTTGAACTGACCGAATCGCTGCGCGACTTCTGCCGTCTGCAAATGCTCAGCACATTGCAACGCGACCCCAAGAACCTTGACCTGAAAACCGATCTCATGGTCGAGTTCACCGTGGGCGGCATGCTCGCCGTGCTGCAACGTTGGCCCGAATTGAGCGACACCATCGAAATCAAAGACCTGCTTAAAGAAGATGTGGCCGTGCTGGCCATGGGCATATACCTGGCCATGAGCCAAAAGGACATGCTTAATTACTGGAATCGCATCTTCGTGCACAATGCGCAGGATTCGACCGCCCCCGGCATGCCGGTCGCCGCCACGCATGCCGCGCCATCCACCATCTCATCGTCGAACGGCCCCGCAGGATTCCCCGGGTACACCGCTTGACCGAAAACCAGCGAGTCTGGATTGTTTCCACCGCACGAACCTCGCGTGAGGTTTCTCACAAGGCGCAATCAGCCTCTCATGCTGGCGTTTCCAACCCACGCACAGGAAGATGGAAGCATGAGCGAAACATCGAACAAGACCCGTCTGGAACATGACTGCATCGGCCAGATGGAGGTGCCGGCGAACGTCTACTGGGGTATTCACACCCAGCGCGCTATCGGCAACTTCCCGGTCTCCGGCATCACCGATAGCCAACATCCCGAGCTGATTCGCGCCTATGCCACGGTCAAGCGCGCCTGCGCCATCGCCAATGAGGAATTAGGCCTGATCGACCCAGCCAAGGCCGAGGCCATTCGCGCCGCCTGCCTAGAAATTGAGGCCGGCAAACTGGCCGATCAGTTCCCGGTCGATGTGATGCAGGGCGGTGCCGGCACCTCGTCGAACATGAACATGAACGAGGTGATCGCCAACCGTGCGTTGGAAATCGCCGGCCGCCAGCGCGGCGATTACACATACATCCATCCGAACGACGACGTCAACAAGTCGCAGTCCACGAACGACACCTACCCGGCCGCCTGCAAACTCGCGCTTATCGACGCGATCGGGCCGCTCGCCGAGTCCACCAAGAAACTCGCCAAGGCCTTCCACGATCTGGCCGACAAACATATCAATGACGTGACGATTGGCCGCACGCAGCTGCAGGACGCCGTACCAATGACCTATGGTCAGGAATTTCATGCGTTTGCCACGCTGTTGAAGTCTGATTTGGCTGCATTCGATCGCGTGGTGCCGCTGCTGGCCCAGCTCAACCTCGGTGCCACCGCCATCGGTACCGGCATTTGCGCGGATCTGCGATTCCGCAAGTCCGCTATCAAGCATCTGGCGCAAATCACCGGGCTGCCGGTCACCGCCGCGCCCGATCCGGTGGCCGCCATGACGGATATGGGCGCGTACGTGGCCACGTCGGCTGCCATCAAGAGCCTCGCCGTGCACCTGAAGAAGGCCGCCGACGATTTGCGACTGCTCAATTCCGGGCCGCGCTGCGGTTTCAACGATCTCAACGTGCCGGCTCGCCAGGCCGGATCGTCGATCATGCCGGCCAAAGTGAACCCTGTGATCCCCGAATGCGTCAACCAGTGCTGCTTCACGATTTTCGGCATGGACGTGACTGTGAACTGGGCTGTGGCCGAGGGACAGTTGCAGCTGAACGCCTTCGACCCGGTGATGGTGCATGAGCTGCTGACCGGCATGGCGTTGCTGACGCACGCCATGGAGACGTTCCGCGTCAACTGCGTGGAAGGCATCGAAATCAATGCTGACCTGGGGCGTTCATACGCCCAGTCCTCACCGTCGATTTCCGCCGCGCTCAACCACTACATCGGCTACGAGCACGCGGCCGACATCGCCGCCGAAGCCGTACATACCGGCCGTACCGTGCGCGAGGTGGCCGGCGAACGCACCGACCTGCCCGCCGAGCAGTTGGACGAGATTCTCGATCCGATTCGACTGGCCCGCGGCCTCGGCCAGACCTGCCGCGAACGCCAGGAGTAGCGGAATCGACCGTAGGCCGATTCCGCTTTCTGCCACCCCGTCTCCACGACTTCACCAGAAACGACCGATACAGTAGGCGTATGACTGAATATGCAGAAGACATCGCACGCTGGTTTCAGGTGAACGCCGGCAAACTCATCTGGCTGACCATTGTATTGGCCATCGTATTTGTGGCCGACCGCGTCATCAGCCGCGTGTTGCGCAAGATTCTGGACAATTCTCAGATTCCCAGCGCCTCGATTTTCGTGAACCTCACGCGCGTGACCATCTGGGTCACCGGCGCAGCGATGGTACTGCAGCCCGTATTCGGCATCAATCCGACCACACTTATCACCGCCCTTGGTGTTGGAGGTGTGGCGATCTCGCTGGGTCTGAAGGATACAATCGCCAACATCATCGGCGGCTTCGGCCTGATGCTGGGCCGCGTAATCCAACCCGGCGATCTGGTGACCATTCAAGGCGTCACAGGCACCGTGCACGACATCACCTGGCGTCAGACCGTGGTGCGCACCCGTTCCGGAGACATGATGGTCATCCCCAATTCGGTACTCAATACGGCCGCCCTGACCAAGCTCACGCCGGTCAGCGAAGGCATGGCCACGCTTGAGTTCACGGCCAAGGCCTCCGGCGACCCGTCTGCGATCAGTCAGGATATTCTCGACCGCGTAACCAAAGCCACCGCCGACGTGGCGCTGGAGGGTCAGCCGCCATTGGTCAAGTTCACCGGCTTCTCCCCTTACGGCATGACCGGCCAAGTGCTTGTGTTCGCGCGCGAGGGTGTGCTGCCTTCCACCATCAAAGATATGGCGGCGCGAGCCATCGCCGGTTCGGGCACCGAATACCTTGTTGAAGGTGGCGGCTCGTCAGGCAATCTGTGATATCTCCCGGCTCGCCTCTCTGGGTCCGGCTATGACAGTCATGCGAACAGCATCCAACCGGTAAGCATCACAGTCAACAGTAGGTACGCGATAACGCCGGGATTGGCATAGGCGGTGCGTATTTTAAGCCCCGCAGGCAACTCCTCTGGCGCAAGATAGAACTCCCAGCTCTTGCGCTTGGTGATAAGCAGTACGATACCGGCAATGCAGAGGCCCAACATCACTGTGCCGTACAACATCATGATGCCCATGTCGCCCATGTTGCCGGCTTCAGCCATACGCATGATTTCGGCCTCGCTGACCGTGCCGTCGAGGATGCGGGGATCGATCTGTTGTATCACCAATGGGGCGAGTACTGACCCGTTCAGGTTGATCAGCATGTGCATAGCCACCGAATACCGCAGTCGGGAGGTGCGCGTGTATACATATCCGAACATCAGTCCTAGGCCAAAGGCGTAGAAGAACTGGAACACGTTCATATGGAATAGCGCGAATGCCAATGCGGAGAATATGATTGCGGTCTTCTCTCCGTACCGGCGCAGGCGGGAGATAATCTCCTTGCGAAAAATCCATTCTTCGCAAACCGGTGCCAACAGGCCTATGAACAATGCGTTCACCCGCCAGTCGCTGCCAAGAATCACGTCGTTGATGCGATTGGTGGCCTGACCATCAGTGGCTCCGGCAGACAATATATTGCCAATCATATTGCCCAAGAACATTACCGGAATGCACATGACGAAAATCTGAATGAACTCCCCCGCCTTCATGGGGTACTGCCGGGTGCGAATAACCGGTACGCGAGTGAAGGCCAACATACTCAGCGGCATGGCCACCACATACAGCGGTCCGGAGGAGGCGAGCAGCACAGCCCAAGCGGGCACATCGGTGCCAAGCAGCGTTCGTAGTGCTTCAGTGGCCAGAATATTCAGTCCGATCCAGAACACCATCATAATGGCGAGCGCCGAGCCGATTGTCGAAAACCGGCGATGGGCCGTGAACCACCAATCGCGTGGAGATTGTTGCGGCTGCTGCGATTGCTGAGGTGCCTGCGGCTGCTGCGCCGGCGGCATTGGTTCGCTCATACTTATCCCCCATAGTTACTGGCCGCAAACGGACCGATCACACGTGCAATACTCTTCAAGAATACGGCACGGCGTTTCGATTGCATTGGGAATGGGGGAGGAAATCATCAATGGGCAAGGAATGATCAACGTCAATCATTCCCAATGCCGAGAAAGTCCCCTACTCTGCAAGATTGCTGTGGGACGGCACGCGATAATCGCCCAAAAATCGCCGCCGTCCCACACACATCATTGCCGATAAGCCATTCGGCGATCGTACAGTCACAAAAACAGAACAGAACCGCACGATCATCGCAACGCCATTCAGCAGGCGAGCGCGGCGACCGGACGCGGGGTGACAATCACGTCATCGCCCACCGCCAGATCGGCCGGCAGCTCGCTGGCGGGCAGCTGCACGGTGGCCTTGAGCTGTTCGCCCTTGTTCCAGCGCTGGTATTCGCCGGAGGTGATGACCGTATCCACGCGCACCAAGGAGCCAAGGAAGTGAATGACCTCCACGCGGGCGCGTTCGCCGACGTGCGAATCGCTGCTGCCGGCCAAGGCCAGCGTCAGGTTCTCCGGGCGCACGAGCACGGCCACGGAATCGCCCTTGGCGGAGCCGGCGAGCAGCGGCACGCGCTGGCCGAAGACCACGGCCTCGTCGCCATTGGATGCGCCGGGCAGGCGGTTGGTGAGTCCAATGAACGTGGCCACGTACTCGGTGGCGGGGCGCTGGTACAGGTTCTGCGGGGCGGCGATCTGCTCGATCTTGCCCTTGTTCATCACACCGATGCGGTCGGCCACGGCCAGCGCCTCTTCCTGATCGTGGGTCACGAAGACGGTGGTGGTGCCGGTGGTGAGTTGGATGCGGCGAATCTGGTCGCGCAGCTGGACGCGCACCTTGGCGTCGAGGGCGGAGAGCGGCTCGTCGAGCAGTAGCACGCGCGGCTTGACGGCCAGCGCGCGGGCCAGGGCCACGCGCTGCTGCTGGCCGCCGGACATCTGCTGCGTGTACTTCTTGGCCTGATCGGCAAGTCCCACGAGCTCCAGCTGTTCCATGGCGATCTTGCGGCGTTCTGCCTTGCCCATGCCGCGCACTTCGAGGCCGAATTCCACGTTCTCCAGGGCGGTCATGTGCGGGAAAAGCGAGTAGGCCTGGAACACCATGGCCATCTCGCGCTTGTTGACCGGCACGCCGGTGACGTCTTGGCCGCCGACCATGATGCGGCCGCCCTGGATGTCTTCGAGGCCGGCGAGCGAGCGCAGCGCGGTGGACTTGCCGCAGCCGGAGCCGCCGAGCAGCACGACCATTTCGCCGGGCTTGATGTCCAGGTTGAAGTCGTCGAGCGCGTGAACGGTGGAGCCGGGGTAGATCTTGACGACGTCGCGCATCTGGATGGAGCCGCCGCCGCGCTTGACGCTGTCTTTGAGCAGGGCCTTGGCGGCCTTGGTCACGTCCTTGCCGCGCACGCCTTCGAGGGTGGCGGTGGGATCGTTCTTGAAGGCGTCCTCGGCGGCAGCGGACGTGGTGGCGGGTGCCGAAACAGAAGCCGCGGCATCGGCACCGGCATGGCGACGGGTGAAAATCGAATTGCTGTTCATCAGGTTACTTACCTTCCCTTGACTTGCGCATTGCGTCGGAGATCAGGTCGAGCGCAACGAGGAGCACCGCACCGAAGAGCAGAGCCAGCAGCGACATGGCGGTGGAGATTTGAGAATTGGACTGGCCGAGCTGGTAGAGCGCGACCTGCAGGTTCATACGGCCGAGCAGCGAGGCGACGGTGTATTCGCCCAGCACCACGGCGATGGAGATAAAGGATGCCGAGAGAATCGACTGCCATAGGTTCGGGATGATCACCTTGAAGAACACCTTGGGCCAGGAGGCACCGAGCGAGCGGGATGCCTCGACCAGCGTCTTGACGTCGATGGAGTTAAGCCCCACGGCGATCGCGCGGAAGGCGAACGGCATCACGAGAATCACGTAGGCAAAGCACAGCCAGATTGGGTTGGTGCTCAGCACGTCGGCGGACAGCCAGCGGTAGATCGGGCCCAAACCCACCACCAGCACGATGGCCGGGATGGTCAGCGGCAGCGTGGCCACCCATTCGATCGCGCGCTCCAAAACCTTGGAGCGAATATGCACGATGACCATGGTGGGCACCAGCAGCACCAGCATGATCACCACGGTGACCGCGCTCAGGGCCAGCGAGGTGCCGATGCCCTGCCACAGCACGGTCAGGTCGGCACCCAGCGACTCGCCGTTGCCGGTGAAAATCGCGATCCACGGCGCGGCCGACCAGCGGCCGGACAGCGGGTGACGCAGGGTGAAGATGAGCATGGCCAGCAGCGGCACGAACAGGAACGCCAGGGTGACGAACAGGATCACGAATTTGATGATGCTCTGTTTACGCGCACGAGCGGCGCGCAGCTGCGGCGGCTTGGTTGCGGAAGTTTCGGTCATTGCCAACGTCCGGCCCTCTTTTCCACGGCGTGGCTCAACAGCATGACGATGGCCACGACGATGATCATTGCGAATGCCAGCACCTGGGCAAAGCCCTGCTGGTTGGGGTCCAGTTCGTTGCGCATGGCACCTTGGATCATAAGCGGCACCAGAATCGAACGCTGGGAGAACAGGGCCGCGGCGGTCGCGTATGCGGAGAACGCGGAGGCGAACAGCAGCAGGAACGCGGAGATGAAGCGGGGTGCCAGAATCGGGCAGGCCACGCGCGTCCAGTACTGGAACGTGTTGCCACCGAGGGATTCGCATGCCTCGCGCCACTGTGGACGGATCG
>OIDL01000981.1_pt1 | contig 9684 bp, 6 predicted proteins | sample 1581611 | NCBI WGS metagenome assembly OIDL01 (sample SAMEA3882516, study PRJEB24775) | human gut metagenome | biome: human-associated habitat; feature: intestine environment; material: feces | place: Netherlands | collected 2009/2010 | reverse complement strand
TTTTCCACAAATGTGACCGGATCAAAGTCACGGATGATGTAACGCATCACTGCCTGTTCCACATTGCCGTTGAATTCGGTCATGTGATAGAATCCTTCATACCCTTCCGTCTTCTCCGGGCACGCATCTTTTGGAAGAAGTCCGTGGATTTCCATCGCGATGGTCTGTGCATTTTTCATGATATCTTTTGCACTCCCCGGATGCACATTGACACCATGAACAGTGACCTCCGCGCCTGCCGCGTTAAAGTTTTCAAACTGGATCTCACCTTCATGGCTTCCGTCTAACGTATATCCGTACGTTGCGCCAAATTCTTTGATTTTCAGATACTGTGCACCGCCACCCACTTCTTCGTCCGGGGTAAATGCGATATGAATTTCGCCGTGGGGGAGGTTGTTTTTGATGATGTCTTCCGCAGCCTGCATGATCTCGGCTACGCCTGCCTTGTCGTCTGCGCCGAGCAAGGTGGTACCGTCGGTAACGATAAGCGTTTTACCCTTGAATTTTTTGAGAATCGGGAAATTTTCAACGTCGGTGACGATGCCGAGCTCTTTGTTGAGGACAATGTCTTCGCCGTCGTAATTTTCAATGACGCGGGCTTTGACGTTTGCGCCGGAGACTTCTTCTGCGGTATCCATGTGCGCGATGAAGCCGACGACGTTCTTCTTTTCGCAGTTTGCGGGAATGGTGCCGTAAACATAACCCCACTCGTCCATGTGTGCGTCTTCGATGCCCATGGCGACCATTTCATCGGCAAGGTGCTGTGCGAGCAGCTTTTGCTTCATGGTGGAGGGCATAGTGGTGCTGGAAGAATCGGACTGGGTGTCGTAGCTTACGTAATCCAGAAATTTTTCTTTAACGGACATTTTCAATCACTCCTTAAGTTCTTGTGCAGCTATGCAGGACACAGATGCGCAAAATTCATTTTCATTGTACACCTTTCTAAGTTGTATTGCAAGCGGGGGAACAAAAAAGCTCTGTTTTCTCTTGTCCGTGCTAAAATGATAGGATTCGAAAAAGAAGAGAAGTTAATTTCAAAGTGATATAACATGTGATATGACATCTCTCGTTAGGGGCATAAGAAAAGGCTCCGTGCCGAAAAGACACGAAGCCCAACCTTTAAATCAGGTTTTTGGATATAGGGGGGATCAGACCTCAGCCCAATACTTCTTGAGGTTTGCAAGGCCGATGCGCAGTGCATCAAAGACCGGCTCCATGCCCTCAAACTCGATGGAGATGCAGTCGTCATAGCCTGCACGCTTCAGCTGATACATACACTGCTTGATCGGTACATTGCCGTGGCCGACAATAGTGCCGCGCAGGTACTTGCCGCCGCGGGAACGGAAGCTGCCTTCGCCCGGATCGGCATCCGTGAACGGCTTTACGATGAAGTCCTTTGCATGGACATAGTACGCATACGGCGCAACTCTTGCAAATGCGGAAGCCGGATCCTCATCTGCGCAGAGGAAGTTGCCCATATCGGTGAGGAGGCCGAAGTTTTTGTTGTCGACCGCTGCGTAGAGCTTCTCAACACGCTCGGAATCCTGCACATAGAAGCCGTGGTTTTCGACCATGGTGCGGATGCCGAACTGTGCAGCGTACTCGGTGATTTCCTTGCAGGCTTTTGTGAGGCGCGGGAGCATCGTGTCGAACGGGCAGAAGTCACCGGAGTTGCGTGCATAGCCGATAGCTGCGTCGTGGCGCATACGGGTGACGCCGAGAACGTGTGCGATGTCGACGTAATCCTTGACGCGAGCAATCTCTTTATCGAGGTCGCCGTCGCTGCCGGTGATGAAGTCGCAGCTCATGACGAGTGCGGAAATCTCAAGGCCGACGCGCTCGCATTCCTTGCGGAGCTCTTCGGCGTGAGCGAGACGCTCTTCCTGGGTGCCGGTGCCGAAATCGGTGAAATCGACAAACTCAATGGCATCAAAGCCGAGTTCCTTGGTTTTCGCGATCAGCTCAAACGGAGTAGCCTCGCCGGAGCGGATCTTCTGCATGTAGCTGTACATACTGACGGAAAATTTCATGTGGGTCAATCCTTTCAATACAATCCTTTTTATTAAAACGTCTCTTTTGACGTTTTGTGCGAATTTAGTCGCCGAAGGAAATGCCGATCTCACGGGCTGCGAGAATTTCTTCGCAATCGACCGGGACGGTTTTCAGCTTGCCTGCGACCTCGCTGAGCGGCACCGGGACGATCTTGCCGTTGACAAGGCCGACCATGTTGCCGTAGTTCTTCTCGCGGATGAGCATTGCGGCTGCCGCGCCGAAGCGTGTAGAGAGCACGCGGTCGTAGGCGCACGGGCTGCCACCGCGCTGGAAGTGACCCGGTACGCAGACACGGATCTCGTTATCCACACGGGAGGCAAGCTCGTCTGCAAGGCGGTACACGATGGACGGGTACTTCATTTCGGCACGCGCCTTTTTGAAGTCCTTCTTCTTCATGGCGGCTTCTTCCTTGGATAGCGCACCCTCGGCTACGGCGAGAATGGAGAACTTCTTGCCGTTTGCGATTCTATTATCCAATGTTTTTGCGATTTTGTCAATATCATACGGGATCTCCGGCAGCAAAATCACATCTGCGCCGCCCGCGATGCCGGCATAAAGCGGCAGCCAGCCGACCTTGTGCCCCATGATCTCCACACAGAAAATGCGGCCGTGGGAGGTGGCGGTGGTGTGAATGCAGTCGAGGACATTCGTCGCAATCTCCACGGAGCTGTGGAAGCCGAACGTCATATCGGTACCCCAAACGTCGTTGTCGATGGTCTTCGGCAGGGAGACGACATTGAGGCCTTCCTCGCGCAGAAGGTTTGCGGTTTTCTGTGTGCCGTTGCCGCCGAGGATGACGAGGCAGTCAAGCTTCATCTTCTTGTAGTTATCCTTCATGTTCTTGACTTTATCGACGCTGTTTTCATCGATGACGCGCATGAGCTTGAACGGCTGGCGGGAGGTGCCTAAAATGGTACCGCCGAGCGTTAAGATGCCGGAGAAATCTTCCGGTTTCATCAGCTTGTATTCGCCGAAAATAAGACCTTTATAGCCGTCTTTGATGCCGTAAATCTCTACGTCGTTGCCGAATTCTTCGTAAAGCGACTTTGCAACGCCGCGAATGGAGGCGTTGAGGCCCTGACAGTCGCCGCCGCTTGTTAAAATACCGATTCTTTTCATCGTTCCTCAACCTTTCGTTGTGGTGTGCGGACAGCAAAACGCGCCGAAGTCCGCTCAATTTATTATATTATAATCTTTTATTTACAACTATGCAAGCTTTATTCTTCCGCGGAGTGGATCGGGATCAAAACGCTGTCCTTTTCGATGGATTGCAGCTCTTTCAGACGCGCCTGTGCTTCGTGGTAGAATGTAAGCTGCGAGCTGATTTTCTTCTTGCCGCGCAGGTCAACGTGCTCGTAGCTTGTATCACTCTGCATGAAACGGGCGTTTGTGGTGTCGCTCAGCATGGTATCGAGAATGCCGAAGGCGCGGGCCTTCTGTGTTTCGTCCTCGATGGGGAAAACAAGCTCCACGCGGCGGTCGAGATTGCGGGGCATCCAGTCCGCGCTGCCCATGTAAATGCGCGGGTTGCCGGCATTTTCAAAGCGGAAGATACGGCTGTGCTCCAGAAGCTGACCGACAATGCTCATGACAGTGATGTTCTCGCTGACGCCTTCGATGCCCGGAATGAGGCAGCAGATGCCGCGCACGACAAGCTGCACGCGCACACCGGCCTTGGAGGCTTCATAGAGAAGCTCGATGATCTTTGGGTCAACGAGGGAGTTGACTTTGACCGTGATGCCGCTGGGCAAACCCTTTTTGGCGTTTTCGGTCTCCTGACGGATCATGTACTCAAAGAAGCTGCGCATGCCGTGCGGCGCAACGATGAAGTGCTTGTACTCCGGCGGACGGGAATAGCCGGTGATGACATTGAAAAGGGAGGACGCGTCTGCGCCGAACTGCTCGTTGCAGGTGAACAGGCCGAGGTCGGTATAAATTTTCGCGGTGGAGTCGTTGTAGTTGCCGGTGCCTAGGTGCAGGTAGCGGCGGATGCCGTCTTCCTCGCGGCGGACAACGAGCGCGATTTTGCAGTGGGTCTTGAGGCCGGTCAGACCGTAAATGACGTGGCAGCCGGCTTTTTCAAGCTTCTTTGCCCAGTTGATGTTGTTTTCTTCGTCAAAGCGCGCTTTCAGCTCGACAAGCACCGTGACCTGTTTGCCGTTTTCGGCGGCTTTGATGAGCGACGCGATGATGGGCGAGTTGCCGCTGACGCGGTAGAGCGTCTGCTTAATGGCGAGTACGTTTTCGTCTTCTGCGGCTTGTGCGATGAACTGCACGACACAGTCGAATGTCTCATATGGATGGTGAACAAGGCGGTCGCCCTCACGGATGGCCCTGAAAATATCGGTGTAGCCGAAGAAATCACCCGGGGGTGTGGTGGGACGAATGGGCGCAAAGCAGAGTTTTTCGCAGCCCGGGATATTCGCAAATTTTGAGAAGAACGTGAGGTCGATGGGCCCCTGCACCTCGTAGATGCCGCTTTCATTGATGTTCAGCGCTTTTATGAGAAATTTGCGGGTATCTTCATCGGTGTGCTGCAAGAGCTCCAAGCGCACGGGACGGCCGCGCTTACGACGCTTGATGGACTTTTCAATCTCATACATAAAGTCGTCCGCTTCCTCGTCAATGGTGAGGTCGGAGTTGCGCGTGATGCGGAACGGGCACACGGATTTAATCTCGTGCAGCTCGAAAAGCTCCTCAAGATAATCGGTGATGATGTCTTCGAGCAGGATAAAGCAGCGTGTGTCGCCGTCTGCGGGCAGCTCCGTAAAGCGCGGCAGAATGGACGGCACCTGCACGACGGCAAAGCACTTTTCACCCTTGTTTTCCTTGGAAGAAAGGCGCACGGCGAGGTTCAGACTTTTATTTGCGAGCATCGGGAACGGGCGGCTGCTGTCTACGGCGAGCGGCGTCAGCACGGGGAACAGCACGCGATGAAAATACTCGTCCGTAAAGGCTCTTTGCTCGTGCGTGAGCCTTTCCGGCGTGCGGAACTCGATTTCCGCCTGCTTTTTGAGGACCGGCAAAATAGAGCGGTATAGGCAGGAATACTGCTTTTCCATAAAGGCGTGCGTCTTTTTATCGAGCGCCGAGAGAAGCTCCTTCGGCGTCATGCCGGAATCATCCGGCTTTGTGTAGTTTGAGGCGATCTGGCTTTTTACACCGGCCACGCGCACCATGAAGAATTCATCAAGGTTGGAGCCGGTGATGGCAAGGAAGCGCAAACGCTCCATGAGGGGGTTATCTTTCTTTTGGGCTTCTTCCAAAACGCGCGCATTGAAGTCCATCCAGCTCAGCTCGCGGTTATAATAGTAATTCTTTTTATCAGACATGGTTTCCGTCCTTTCGTTATTTCAGCAGCTCGCTTTTGATTTGCAGCTCGGGGCTGAGACCGAATACTTCCTTAAAGAGACCGGCGCATTCCTCAAACGCCCATTTTTCGAGCAGGGCACTGCCGGAAGCGACGGCTTTGATCTCCAGCTTTTCGTTTGTAATGCGGATTTTACTGATGCGCAGCTTACGGCGCTTCGATTTATCGAGCGCGTTTGCAAGGCGGAAGATGGCAACGAGCTTTAAGATTTCCAAACGGCGTTCTTCCGTCATCGGGATTGCACCTGCATCGGCAACGTTCGGCATGGTGAACTCATCGCTGCCGGCGACGAATGCCGTGAGCAGAATTTGTTCGTGCGTGAGGCCGAAAATGTCGAGATCTTTAATGAGGTCGAATGAGCACTGGTTCGGCATGCGCACGTTGATGTATTGACCGCAGCTGTGCAGAATGGACGCGAGCTGCAAAATGATTTTTTTGTCACTTGACAGACCGTGCAGGTTTTTGAATTTGTCGAAAAGCGTGCATGCAAACTCTGAATGGCGTCGGAATGTGCGCCGTGGCAGTTGTATTTTGCCGCGATGCGTTTTGCGGAAACAATGGCGCTTTCGTTTGTTTGCGCAATGTATTCTTTTTGCGCGCCCGGCACGAGCATGTGGCGTGTGATGGCATCGCAAATATCGATATCCGGGCAAATGACCTTCTGCACGCCGTCCGAAAGGCGCAGCATGCCGGTATATATAGAAAGCGCTGTGTAGAGAATTTCGGCAAGCTCCTCGGAAATGTTGTAGCGGCGTGCGATGGCAGAATGGGACATCATGCGGATTTCCTTATACGCCGCGTGCATTTTCTTTGCGGAGATGGTGTAAAGGTCGCCGCTTTTTTCGGCGCCGCACACGGAGGCGACAAGCTCCAGATCGGAACCCGTCAAAATGATGCTGCGAATGTCTTTTTTCGGAATATCGACGCGGTTTAAAATGATATCGAGATATTCTTCGACCGCGGGGTAAAAATCGTCGCACTCGCGGCTGAGCGCACCGAGGGCATCGTGCAGCTTTAAGGAGCCGATGGGGATGTTCTGCGAGGTGCAGATTGCCTTGCCGTCGTACAGCGCAACACCGATGCTGCCCGTGCCGACATACGCGATGAGCGCATCTTTCATCTCGATCTTGCTTTCTTCTTTTAAAAGCCGGATAATCTCAGAGCAGATGAGCGCTTTTTCTTCGCTGTATTCCAGAATTTCCAAGTGCAGATTGTTGTGAATTTTGAGTTGATCGATGACGAACGAGCGGTTTTCCGCCTCGCGCATCACGGTGGAGGAGACCACGCGCACGTTTTTGCAGTTGTAGCCCTCCAGCGCCGTTGTGAATTTTGTGAGGATAGAGGAGAGTTGGCGCAGGCTTTCAAAGCTGATGCGTCCCGTGGTGAAGACCTCGTGGCCGAAGAACACAGGGTATTCGAGAGAATCCAGCATTTCGATCTCGCCGTGCTTTAACTGCGAGACACGCATGCGCACCGCACTGGAGCCGATCTCGATGACCGCAGCCGGCCCGCCCGGAAGTTTTTTATTCAATATGAGCACCGCCTTTCAATGTAGAGCAACTAAATCGGAGCGCCGCCGAAAGCGGGCCCGCAAGAATTCTTGAAATATTTACTTTATTATAGCAAACCCGAGAGAAAAAAGCACCCTGTTTTCGCCGAATTTTACATAAAATATACGTGAGCCATACAATCGAATGAGAAAGATACAACCTGCTATATAGTTTTAATATATAAATGTGCAAATATTTCGCACAATATTGCCTAAAAGAAAATAAAATGAAATTTTTTTGAAAAAACACTTGCATTTTTGAAAGACATGCGCTATAATAATACCCGTCGCTTGGAGAGGTATTCTAATGGTAAGGAGCCACATTGGAAATGTGGTGTGCCGCAAGGCATTGTGCGTTCGAGTCGCATCCTCTCCGCCAGTACCCGGATAACGGAAGTTATCCGGGTTTTTCTTTTATCCGCATTGCTTTTTGATAACGCAGACTATATACTATTATATAGTGAAAAAGAAGCAAGAGCAATATGCCCAAACGTTTAAATTTGGAGGAGTACACATGACATACGAAAATCCAATCCTGCCGGGTTTTTACCCGGACCCGAGCATTTGCCGCGTAGGTGAAGACTATTATCTTGTCAACAGCTCGTTTGAGTTTTTTCCGGGCGTGCCGCTTTGGCATAGCCGTGACCTGCTGCATTGGGAGCAGCTTGGCTATGTTTTGACGCGCGAAAGCCAGTTGCCGCTGGTGGACTGCTGCACCTCCGGCGGTATTTTTGCGCCGACGATCCGCTACCACGACGGCCGATTCTATATGATCACGACGAATGTGACAGGCGGCGGCAATTTTTTTGTGTGGACAGATGATATCCGCGGCGAGTGGTCCGACCCGATCTGGATCGACCATCAGGGCATTGACCCGTCTTTGTTCTGGGATGCGGACGGCAAGGTGTATTACACCGGTACACATACGGACGAAAACGGCAACAACTGCATCGGACAGTTTGAGATTGATCTTGAGACCGGTGCAAAGCTGAGCGAGACAAAGTGCATTTGGTACGGTACCGGCGGCAAATGCCCGGAGGGACCGCACATGTACCGCATCGGCAATTGGTATTACTTGATGATTGCCGAGGGCGGTACGGAGTACGGCCACATGGAGACCATTGCGCGCAGTAGAAGCGTGTGGGGCCCATTCGAATCCTGTCCGCACAACCCAATCCTCACGCACCGCAATGCACACCGCGTGGAGTTTCAGGCGCTCGGACATGCCGACCTTGTAGAGACGCCGGAGGGTAAGTGGTGGATGGTGTTTCACGGCATTCGCCCGTCTGTTTTCATGCTGCATCACACCGGCCGCGAGACGATGATTGCGCCGGTTACATGGGATGAGAACGGCTGGCCGGTCGTATACGGTGGCAAGGAGATTCAGCCCATCATGATGGCAGAGGGCGAAGGAGACGTGCGTGTTGCGCGCAGTTGGCACGATGATTTCAACACAGCTGCACCTGCACCGCGCTGGAGCTATCTGCGCACACCCGACCGCATGAAGTATACATTTGATAAGAGCGGCGTCACACTGCGCGGCAGTGAGGCGACGCTCGACGAGCTGAAGACGGTCACATTCTTCGGTGTGCGCCAACAGCAGTTTGATTTGAACTATACGACCGAAATGACACTTTCCGGTGACGGCAAAGCGGGCATGACGGTTTTCCACACAAACGAGCACCACTATGAGCTGTTTGCCGAGCGTAAAAACGGCGGTATGAAGGTCACGCTGCGCCGCCGCGTGGTTGATATGCTGATCGAGAGCGAGCCTGTGTTCTTCCCGGAAACGGACACGCTGACGCTGTGCATCCAGGCCAACCGCCTGCGCTATACGTTCCTTGCGGGTAAAGCCGGGGAAGAGATGAAAGAGATCGGCACCGGCAGCACGCAGCTGCTTTCCACAGAGTGCATGAACTGTACGTTTACGGGCTGCTTTGTGGGCCTTACGGCGCAGGGGGACTGCGAAGCAAAGTACCGTTATTTTGACGTTTCTGTGCCCGCAAACGAATAAAATTCGAAATAATTAAAAAAACACTTGCTTTTTCCACCGGTTTAACGTATAATAAATTTTGTTAAGCCGGTGTGTTGGAATTGGCAGACGAGACGGACTCAAAATCCGTTGATGGCAACATCGTGCGGGTTCGACCCCCGCCACCGCACCACACGGAGATCCCAAACTTCTTAGAAATGAGAGGTTTGGGATTTTTTATTTTATCCGGCAGTATAAATAAGAGCGGCGCCGAGAAATTTCTTGAAAACAAAATACACGAATGTGAAAAAAGCGCAGCTGGTATGATATGCCCCTAATACCGGACACCCAGTATTGGGGGGCATATCCGTATGAAAAACCGAACTGCGCGTTTTTCTGGTTTTAGGGGGGTGAATTTTTTTTGATGGATTTAAAGTGGAGCATAGAAATTTAGCTTTATCTCATAGCATTGAAACTTCATAAAAAATACATATAAAAGCAAAGCTTAGATGCGCCTGTGAATTCAAAGAGCAATATTAGGTGAATGATAATCACGCAGGATTTAAATGAAATTCAAATATTTGGCAAATAGAAGTGATTTTTGTTTCAACTTTGATTCATCTTATTTTAAGAGGCTGGATAGTATTTTAAAAAATACATGCAAATTAATTACACACATTAAGGCAGTAATCTTAAAATGCAGCGCGCGGCAGGAAACACATGGTTTAATGGCAAAAAATA
>OIDL01000978.1_pt1 | contig 9718 bp, 5 predicted proteins | sample 1581611 | NCBI WGS metagenome assembly OIDL01 (sample SAMEA3882516, study PRJEB24775) | human gut metagenome | biome: human-associated habitat; feature: intestine environment; material: feces | place: Netherlands | collected 2009/2010 | reverse complement strand
GCCGCACCTCGCTCGCCGTATCGGCACTTAGAATTATGCGGTATTGCCATAAATAACCTGAAGCCATAATAAAATCATAAAGCAGCAGCCCCCGCACCGATGATTTTGTGCGCACATCGGTACGGGGGCTGCTGTCTATTATAAAAGGATGTTAAGAAAATGGCTTGTTACAGGTTGGTGTAGCCCATCAGGCTCTTATCCACCTCGGCGGCGGCATCGCGGCCTTCGCGCAGGGCCCAAACAACAAGGCTCTGGCCGCGGCGCATATCGCCGCAGGTAAATACATGGGGCACGTTGGTGGCGTACTTAGTATCGGCAACGGTGCCGCGCTTGGTCAGGTCAACGCCAAACGCTTCGGCCACATAGGGCTGGCAGCCGGTAAAACCGGCGGCAATCAGCACCAGGTCGCACTCGATGGCAAATTCTTCGCCGGTGGGCACCATGGCGCGGCGGCCGGTGGCTTCATCCACCACTTTGCTTTCCAGCTTGGCAATCAGCGCACCGCAAACCTGACCGGCTTCGTCCTTATAGAACTCTTTGACCGTGGTCTGGTAAATGCGCGGGTCGCTGCCAAACACGGCAATGGCTTCCTGCTGGCCGTAATCGGTTTTCAGCACCTTGGGCCATTCGGGCCAGGCGTTGGCGGCGGTGCGTTCTGTGGGCGGGCAGGGCATCATTTCCAGCTGGGTCACGCTTGCGCAGCCCTGGCGGATGGCGGTGCCGACACAGTCGTTGCCGGTATCACCGCCGCCGATGACCAACACCTTTTTGTCCTTGGCACTCACGGCCTTGCCATCGGAAAAGCCGGAATCCAGCAGGCTGCGGGTCACGCTGGTCAGGTAATCCACGGCAAAGTAGATCCCCTGTGCATCGCGCCCCGGGGCGTTGATGTCGCGCGCCTGCTTGGCACCGCAGGCCAGCACAACGGCATCGTGTGCATCCAGCACATCCTGGGCAGGGGTGCTGCCGCCAACATCGGCGCAGGTTACAAAGTCAATGCCCTCGGCCTTCATAATGTTCACGCGGCGGTCAATGACCTGCTTTTCCAGCTTCATGTTGGGGATGCCGTACATCAGCAGGCCGCCCACGCGGTCCTCACGCTCGTATACGGTCACTTTGTGGCCGCGCTTGTTCAGGTAATCGGCAACCGCAAGGCCGGCAGGGCCGGCACCTATCACGGCAACGGTTTTGCCGGTGCGGGTCGGGGGCGGGCAGGCGGTCAGCAGGCCGGATTCATAGCCATATTCTACAATGGCGTGCTCGTTCTCCTTCACGGTAACGGGGCTGCCGGTGGTGTAGCCGCAGGTGCAGGCAGCTTCGCACAGAGCGGGGCATACCCGGCTGGTAAACTCCGGGAAGCGGTTGGTGGCGCGCAGGCGATGTACAGCCAGATCCCACTTGCCCTGGTAGACCAGGTCGTTCCATTCGGGAATCAGGTTGTTCAGCGGGCAGCCGCTTGCCATGCCGCCAATCATCATGCCAGCCTGGCAGAACGGTACGCCGCAATCCATGCAGCGGGCACCCTGCGCCTGCTGTTCATCCTGCGGCAGCGGGATGTGAAATTCGTTAAAGTTCTGAATGCGTTCTTCGGGCGGCAGCTCCGTGCTGGTCTGCCGGGCAATTTCCATAAATCCTGTCGGTTTTCCCATCGTTTGCGCCTCCCTTATTTGTTAGCAGCGTTCTTCATTGCATAGAACGCTTCGATCTGTGCCTGCTCGCTGTCCTCGCCCTTTTCTTCCATCTGGGCAATCAGGCGCAGCATCTTGTCATAGTCATGGGGCAGGACCTTTTTGAACTTGGGCAGATACTCGCCAAAGTTATCCAGGATTTCCTTGCCGCGGGGGGAGCCGGTGGATTCCACATGTTCACGGATCAAATCCTTCAGCAGCGAAACATCATACTTGTGTTCCACCGGCTCCAGGCTGACCATATCCTTGTTGACGCGGGTGTAGAAATCCCAGTCCTCATCCAGCACATAGGCGATGCCGCCGCTCATGCCGGCTGCAAAGTTTTTGCCGGTCTTGCCCAGCACCACCACGGTGCCGCCGGTCATATATTCGCAGCCGTGGTCGCCAACGCCTTCCACAACAGCGGTAGCGCCGGAGTTGCGCACGCAGAAACGCTCGCCAGCCACACCGTTGATGAACGCTTTACCAGCGGTTGCACCGTACAGGGCAACGTTGCCAATGACAATGTTCTCGCTGCGGTCATAGGTGACATCCTTGGGCGGGTAAACGATCAGCTTGCCGCCGGAAAGGCCCTTGCCCATATAGTCGTTGGAATCGCCAACCAGTTCCAAGGTCAGGCCAGCGGGGATAAAGGCACCAAAGCTCTGGCCGCCGTACCCGTTGCAGATCACATGGAAGGTATCTTCCGGCAGGGTGTTGCCAAACTTGCGGGTGATCTCACTGCCAAAAATCGTGCCGAACGCGCGGTCGGTGTTGCCAACTTCCAGTTCAACGGTCATCGGCTTGGGCTCTGCCATGTCAAAGCTCTTCTTGAACTTCTTCATCAGCACGCGCATATCCGGTGTTTTTTCCAGGCCGAAGTTGTAAACATCCTTGGCGTTGAAGTGTACGCTGCTGTTTTCCACCAGCGGGTTTTTCAACAGGGCAGTCAGGTCCATCTCGCTTGCGCGGGAACCGGCCGGGGCATCCTTGACTTTCAGCAGGTCGGTGCGGCCAACCAGTTCATCCACGGTATGCACGCCCAGGCGGGCCATGTATTCGCGCAGATCCTCGGCCATAAAACGCATAAAGTTGATGATGTATTCCGGCTTGCCCTTAAAGCGCTTGCGCAGCTCGGGGTTCTGGGTGCAGATGCCCATGGGGCAGGTATCCAGGTTGCACACGCGCATCATCACGCAGCCCATGGCAACCAGCGGGCCGGTGCCAAAGCCGAACTCTTCAGCGCCCAGCATGGCGGCAATGGCCACATCGCGGCCGCTCATCAGCTTGCTGTCGGCTTCAATGCGCACGCGGGAACGCAGGCCGTTCATGATCAGGCTCTGGTGTGCTTCGGCAAGGCCCAGCTCCCACGGCAGGCCCGCATTGTGGATGGAGTTGCGCGGTGCAGCGCCGGTACCGCCGTCAAAGCCGGAAATCAAAATCACTTCGGCGCCGGCCTTGGCAACGCCGGCGGCAATGGTGCCAACACCGGCTTCGCTGACCAGCTTGACGTTGATGGCAGCCTTGCGGTTGGAGCATTTCAGGTCATAGATCAGCTGGGCCAGGTCCTCAATGGAGTAGATATCATGGTGCGGCGGGGGAGAGATCAGGCCCACGCCGGTGGTGGAGTGGCGGGTCTTGGCAACCCAGGGGTAGACCTTGCCGCCGGGCAGCTGGCCGCCCTCGCCGGGCTTTGCGCCCTGTGCCATTTTGATCTGAATCTCACTGGCGGAAACCAGATACTTGTTGGTCACGCCAAAACGGGAGGATGCCACCTGCTTGATGGCGCTGTTGCGCTCGGTGCCAAAACGGTCTTCGGCTTCGCCGCCTTCGCCGGTGTTGCTCTTGCCGCCGATGCGGTTCATGGCAACGGCCATGCACTCGTGGGCTTCCTCAGAAAGGGCGCCATAGCTCATGGCAGCGGTCTTGAAGCGATGTACGATGGAATCCACGCTTTCCACTTCGTCCAGCGGGATACCGGCGTCAGGATAATTGAAGTCCAGCAGGCTGCGCAGGTGCATGGCATCGCCGCCCGCGGCGTTCACGGCATCGGTATAAGCCTTGAACTTGTTGTAATCGCCGGTCCAGCAGGCCTGCTGCAGCAGGTGGATGGTCAGCGGGTTGTACAGATGATCTTCGGCCAGCTTGCCGCTGCGGAGCTTGTGCTCACCCAGGCTGGTCAGCTCCATGCTGATATCCAGGCCCAGGGGGTCGAATGCCTGCTTGTGGCGGGCTTCCAGGTCGTTCTGGATGTCGCGGATGGTAATGCCGCCCACACGGCTGACGGTGTTGGTAAAGTACTTATCCACTACCTCGTTGCTCAGACCCAGCGCTTCAAAAATCTGGCTGCCCTGGTAGGACTGGATGGTGGAAATGCCCATCTTGGAGGCAATCTTGACGATGCCGGCCAGAACGGCTTTATTGTAGTCGTTCACGGCGGCATAGTAATCTTTGTCCAGCAGACCCTCATTGATCAGCTCGCCGATGGTCTCCTGTGCCAGATAGGGGTTGATGGCGCAGGCACCGTAGCCCAGCAGGGTGGCAAAATCATGAACCTTGCGGGGCTCACCGCTTTCCAGGATCAGGGCCATGGCGGTGCGCTTGCGGGTACGAACCAGATACTTGGAAACTGCGCCCACAGCCAGAAGGCTGGGGATGGCGACATGGTACTCATCAATTTCGCGGTCAGACAAAATCAGGATGTTGGCACCATCGCGGTAGGCGCGGTCCACATCAACGAACAGGCGGTCAATGGCCTTTTCCAGGTCGGTGTTCTTATAGTAGCAGATGGAGATGGTTTCCACCTTAAAGCCGGGAACCTTCATGGCCTTGATCTTCATCAGGTCGGTTTCGGTCAAAATGGGGTTGGTGATTTTCAGCACCTTGCAGTTCTCGGCGTCCTCTTCCAACAGGTTGCCCTGTGCGCCAACGTATACGGTGGTGGAGGTCACGATCTTCTCGCGCAGGGCGTCGATGGGCGGGTTGGTGACCTGGGCAAACATCTGCTTAAAATACTCAAACAGCGGGGGATGGGTGTGGCTCAAAACGGCCAGCGGGGTATCGCTGCCCATGGCACCGGCAGGCTCTGCGCCGTTCTTTGCCATCGGCAGGATCATGGTGGAAACATCCTCGTACTGGTAGCCGAATGCTTTCTGCAGCCGCACCAGCTCGTCATGCTCGTGGCTGGGCACACGCTCGTTGGGGATCTTCAAATCGGCCAGGTTGACCAGGTTGCGATCCAGCCATTCGCCGTAAGGCTCGCGGCTGGCGTAATCGGCTTTCAGGCTTTCGTCGTCCACCAGCTCACCCCTGATGGTATCCACCAACAGCATTTTGCCGGGGCGCAGGCGGTCCTTGCGCACGATTTCTTCGGCGGGAATATCCAGCACGCCGACCTCACTGGAAAGGATCAGGCGGCCGTCTTTGGTGATATAGTAGCGGCTGGGGCGCAGACCGTTGCGGTCCAGCACAGCGCCCATCACATCGCCGTCACTGAACAGGATGGAAGCGGGGCCGTCCCACGGTTCCAGCATGGTGGCGTAATACTGATAGAACGCACGCTTTTTGGGGTCCATACTATGGTTGTTTTCCCACGGTTCGGGGATAGTGACCATAACAGCCAGCGGCAGCTCCATGCCGTTCATAACCATAAACTCCAGCGTGTTATCCAGCATGGCAGAGTCGGAACCACCCTGGTTCACAATGGGCAGAACCTTGGTCATATCCTCTTTCAGGTAGTTGGAGCCAATGGTTTCCTCGCGGGCCAGCATGGTATCCACGTTGCCGCGGATGGTGTTGATCTCGCCGTTATGCAGGATAAAGCGGTTGGGGTGGGCGCGGTTCCAGCTGGGTGCCGTGTTGGTAGAAAAACGGCTGTGCACCATGCCGATGGCAGATTCATAATCTTCGCTCTGCAAATCGGGATAGAACAGGCGCAGTTCTTTAACCAGGAACATGCCCTTGTACACAATGGTGCGGCTGGAAAGACTGCACACATAAGTATCCTGGCTGGACTGTTCAAACACGCGGCGGGCAACATAAAGCTTGCGGTCAAAGTCAATGCCGGGCTTTACGCGGGCCGGGCGTTCCACAAATGCCTGCCAGATGCTGGGCATGCAGGAACGTGCCTTGTGGCCCAAAATTTCCGGGCAGGTGGGCACTTCGCGCCAGCCAAGGAAGTTGAGCCCCTCTTTTTTGCAGATGATCTCAAACAGCTTTTTGTCCTGGTTGCGGTTCAACTCTTCCTGTGGGAAAAAGAACATGCCAATGCCGTAGTCACGCTCGTTGCCCAGCGTAATGCCGGCTTCTTCGGCAGCTTTTTTGAAGAACTTGTGGCCGATCTGCAGCAGGATACCGACACCATCACCGGTTTTGCCTTCGGCATCCTTACCGGCACGATGTTCCAGGTGCTCCACGATCTGCAAAGCATCGTCGATCGTTTTGTGGGTTTTGCGGCCCTTGATATCCACAACTGCACCAATGCCGCAGTTGTCATGTTCAAACCGCGGATCATACAGCCCGGCGGGGGCCTTGCGCTCTGTAAAGTTTTCCATCCGTTTTTTGCTCCTTCCCGTAATTCCCTGCGGGGCCGGGCGGGAACGCACATTTCCCAACCTGGCATAGATACGAAAAAAGACGTTCCCCAACGGGTACACTAACCCGTTTGTGGGAACGTCTTTGTTCTTGTATGTACTATACCACACCAGTAGGGGAATGGCAATCATCAAACAAAAGATTTTTATGAAATTAACGCAAAAAACTTATTTGCTTTGCTTTGCAAGGGCCAAACTTAATAAAATTAAGCTGCGGCAATAACTGCCGGGCAAAACGGTGTGTTATTTGCCGTTTGCAGCCTGATGCTCTTTCAAAACAGCCAGGATCTCGGTCAGCAGCTCCTCCTGCGTCGGGGCCTTAGGGGCTTCCGGCTCGGCGGGCTTTTCTTCTTCATGCTTGCCCAGGTCCATGAGCTTGTTCATGGCTTTCAGCATACAGAACAGAACGAATGCCAGAATGATAAAGTTAATGACGGCAGAGATGAATGCACCGATGCCCAGGTTGATGTCAAACGGCAGGTGCAGCACAACATCACTGAAATCTGTCTGGAACAAAATGCCAATGATGGGGTTGATGATGTTGTCTGTCAAAGAAGTGACCAGCGTGGAGAATGCGCCGCCGATGAGAACACCGATGGCCATGTCCATCATGTTGCCTTTCAGGGCAAAAGCTTTGAACTCTTCCAGAAACTTTTTCATAATGTGTTTCCTCCTGTATGGATAAATTTTTCAGGGCCATGCCCCACACAGGCTGCAAACGGGGCATGGAGCCCGGATTCCAAAATAAAAAAGTTACTTCAGCAGCTTGGCTACAGCGTCTGCTGCGCCGTCCAGATAATCCCCGGCAAAGGTTTCAATCATGCCGGCGTCCGCCTCTTTGGCAAATTCGGGGTTCAGCGGCATTTTGGCCAGCACGGGCAGGTGGTACTTCTTGCCGGTCTCGTCCACATGGCTGTCGCCAAACACGTTGATATGCTTGCCGCAGTCCGGGCAGAGCACATAGCTCATGTTTTCCACAATGCCAAGGATGGGAACCTTCATCATTTCGGCCATCTGCACAGCCTTGCCAACGATCATGCCGACCAGCTCCTGCGGACTGGATACAATAATGATGCCGTCTACCGGCAGGGTCTGGAACACGGTCAGCGGCACATCGCCGGTTCCCGGAGGCATATCGACAAACAAAAAGTCAACGTCGTCCCAGATCACTTCCTGCCAGAACTGCTTGACCGCACCGGCAATCACGGGGCCGCGCCACACAACGGGGGCTTCCTCATCTTCCAGCAGCAGGTTGATGGACATGATCTTGATGCCGGTGTGGCTTTCCACCGGGTTGATGCCGTCCTCGGTGCCCATGGCCGGGCCATGAACACCGAACAATTTGGGGATGGAAGGGCCGGTAATGTCAGCATCCAGCACGCCGACCTTGTAGCCTTTGCGGCGCATGGAAACAGCCATCATGGCGCTGGTCATGCTTTTGCCAACGCCGCCCTTGCCGGAAACAACGCCGATCACTTTTTTGATGTGGCTTTTTGCGTGCGGCGGTTCATGCTGCGGCGCACGGCTGGAACAGTCAGCGTGGCAGTTGCTGCAATCGTGGGTACATGCTTCACTCATGTGGGTATAGCTCCTTTTATCTGTGCCGGGCGGGGCGCTGCAACTGCCCCGTTTCGGCACCGTTCTCCGTTTTGCGGCATGGGCCGCACTTTATTAGTGTACCGCGTCAGAGCACAAAATGCAAGTACTATCAAAACGAATAGCACGCCAAACCAGCAAAAATGTCCGAATTGTATGGGTGATACTTCTTCATAGAACCCTGCCATAAACCGCAGCAATGCAGAATATACTGGCTTTATACGGGCAAAGGGGGCGGCAAAAACGGCACTGCGGGGGAAAACCTATCTGAAAAATGCAGCACTGCTGACAGTGGCGGGCTTTGCGCTGCGGGCGCTGGGCATGGTGTTCCGGGTGTTTGTAGCTGCGCGCCTGGGGCCGGAGGGTATGGGCCTGTACCAGCTGATCTTATCCGTCTATATGGTGTTTGTTTCGCTGGCTTCGGCGGGCATCAATGTGGCGTCCACACGGCTGGGTGCGCAGTGCCTGACCCGTGGGCGCGGCATGGCCCCGACGCTGCGCAGCCTTGCGGCAACAGCGGCCGTATTGGGCACCGCCGCCATGCTGGCGCAGCTGGCGCTGGCGGACCCTTTGGCCCGCTTTGCCCTGCATGATTCCCGCGCGGAGCTGGGGCTGTGTACGCTGGCCCCCAGCCTGCCGTTTATTGCGGCGGCCGGGGCGCTGCGGGGGTGCTTTTTGGCGCGGCGAAGGGTGGAACCGAATATCATTGCCCAACTGGTGGAGCAGACCGTGCGGATGGCCGTGGCCGCATTGGCGCTGGTAAAGCTGGCCCACTGGGGCGCGGCTTACGCTTGCTGTGCGGTGCTCATCGGCAATACTGTCAGCGAGGCGGTCTCCTGCGGCATTATGGCGCTGTTTGCCCGGCAGGAACCGAGCTTCCGCCCATGCGCCGATGACCCGCCCCGCGGCTATACCAGCCGGGAGCTGTGGGAAATTGTGCTGCCCGTGACCGGCAGCCGGTTGGTGGCCAGCGTTTTGCAGGCAGGGGAAAGCGTGCTGATCCCCGCCTGTCTTGCCGCTTACCTTGGCACCCGCGCCGAAGCCGTGGCGCAGTATGGTTCCTTAAAAGGCATGGCACTGCCGCTTATCTTTTTTCCGTTCTCGGTGCTGGCGGCACTTTCCGGCCTGCTGATGCCGGAGATCACCCGTGCCCACACCGCCCGGGATACCGCTGCCCTGCGCCGCCTTGTGCGGCTTGCCATGGGGTTGACGGGTGGGTTTTCGCTGTTGGTGGGGGCCGCGCTGGTGCTGTTTGGCAAGGATGCCGCCATTTTGCTCTATCACGATGCCCAGGCGGGCCGCTATGTGCAGGTGCTGGGCTTTGTGGCGCCCTTTATGTACCTGGAAAGCATGGTGGATGCGATCTTAAAAGGCATGGGGGAGCAGCTGGCGACCTTCCGCTATTCGGTGCTGGATTCCATTTTGCGCATTGCAGGCATTTTGTGGCTGATGCCGCAATACGGTATGCCGGGCTTTCTGGCGGTCATGACAGCCTCTAACCTGCTGACCTGCGGGCTGAATACGGGGAGAATGGTGAGGCAATTAAGGAGGGAGGAAGTCGGAACTGAGAGGGAAATGAGGAATTAGAAATGAGGAATTAGAAATTGGGCGGAGAGGAGACGGGAAAAAATAAATAATAATGAATAATGGTGGCGGATCGCGGTGTGCCGCTCAGAAAATATTGGGTTTGTTATGTGTTGGAAACAGGCGGCAGATAATAGAACGCTCAAAACCGTTCCCTATAAAATCACAAAAATCACCCCGCCGCGGGAAACTTCTGCCCCAACGGCGGGGTGGCTCTGCATTATATATTTTAGGCAATACCGCATAATTCTAAGTGCCGATACGGCGAGCGAGGTGCGG
>OIDL01000957.1_pt1 | contig 9875 bp, 8 predicted proteins | sample 1581611 | NCBI WGS metagenome assembly OIDL01 (sample SAMEA3882516, study PRJEB24775) | human gut metagenome | biome: human-associated habitat; feature: intestine environment; material: feces | place: Netherlands | collected 2009/2010 | reverse complement strand
ACCGGTGTTGGCCGAACAAGCGCGAGATGACCGAACTGCCGCCGAGGCCGAAGATGTCGCCGAGGGCGATCATCACGGTGAACACTGGCGCGGTGAGGGAGACGCCCGCCACCATATCGGTGTTTCCCGTATGCGCGATGAAATAGGTGTCGACCATGTTGTACACCAAGGTGACCAGCATGCTGAGCACCACGGGCATCGCCAGCGAGAAATACGCCTTCGGAATCGGCGCCTTTCCGAAGAGTTCGTTATCCATTTCCGTCCCTTGGTGTTTTCGTTCTTCAGTCACTGCGCGGGATGCCGTTCGGCGTGCATCACAGGCATTGTAGAGGCAACAGTGTGGACAACGGGCGGGGGGAGTATCTCATGATGCGGTGAGGGCGTTGATGATGACGCATCGTGTATTGGTGGCCGTGTGCATCGTATGTGAACCTGTGCTGGCACGGCGTACACACGATGGGAAAAGAAAGAATATATGGACCCCGTTGTCCCGGTTATTGTTCAGTTATTACTGTGTTGAATTATTGCGTTATTCAATTATTGTGGTGTGCCGGCCGATTGCGGCCTGCGGGGGATTGCCTTCGTATGTGTCGTGCAATCTCATGAATGGGATCGTTCGCTAGATTCAGCGAGCGTCCTTGTTGACGGCGTTGATGATGTCGGCGAACATCTTGGAGTCGGCGTAGCCGGCGCGGGCGATGGCGTCCATACCGGAGAGGGTGAAACCGCGAATCATGGAATCCATGAATGACATAATGTGTTCCTTGTCTTGACTTGCAAAGCCGTGGGCTTTGCGATGTGTTGTTGTTTACGTTATGAGACGGGCCGTGTGTGAGCGGCGAGTCAGGGAAGAGGCTCAGCGAGCGTTCTTATCGGTGTCGTTGATGATGTCGAGAATCATCTGGGAGTTGGCGTGACCGGACTGGGCCAGGGAAGTGGCACCGTACATAGCCAGACCGCGAATCATGGAATCCTTGAGAGACATCATGTTTCCTTTCGTTGGTCAAAACCTTGTGGCTTTGAGTTTTGTTTATCGGTTTCTTTTTGAAACCGGTTTCAGAATAACGCAGTCCGATGACAAACGCAAGGGGACTATTCCGCTCTCGGCGTTTCTGGCGGAATATCGCCGTTCTATAGATACCGTTCGGTAGTTAAGAGGCTGTCTAGTCGACTTTCTGACGGTCTTGTTCTGGGCGCATGGTTTTCACGAAATGGCCTCATGTCGCGGAAATCGTACGCTGAGTCGTCGTAAGCGTACGGTCTTCACGAAATGGGGTCTCATCTCGTGAAGAACGTACACTGAGTCGTTCTGGGCGTACGGTTTTCACGAAATGGGGCCTATCTTCACCGGATTTTGGGCACACCGGCCTTGAGCAGCTTGGTCTCAAGATTGATGGGGCGTAGCAGATCCTCATAGAACACATGGACGATTTCGGTGACGCCCTGTTCCCGGAGATGCCGATCACGTCTGCGGTCGTACTCCATTTTCGCCTGGAGGCTTGCGCGATTCTCGTTGCTGGTGTCGGCGTATTTGGCCATGCCGTCGTATTCTGCCACGATGATGCGGCCGTCTGCGAGCTTCCAACAGAAATCGACGCGATATGACATTGCGGGATTGTCGGGATTCATGAACTGCACCTGCAGCAGGGGGATGCCGAAAGACAATTCGGTGATCTGGCCACGCATCAATGATTCGCCGCCGTTTTCGCTCAGGGGATCCGCGTACTTCAGCAGCTTGGTCACGGAGACCTCGTCGCAGACGCTTTGAATCATCAGCGACTGCACCTCTTCGATGGTCGTCAGGGACTTTCTCAGAGCCGAATCGTATATGGGCAGCGCCTGTGGGAATGGGAATACCGCGCAGTCGAGCAGCGTTCGCGCCGGAGTCGTCAAGAGAATGCCGTTATGCTTCCGCGTCGGAATCCGATTGATATAGATGCGGTTGAGACGCGCCTCGTCTCCGCCGCCGATGCCGGACTTCGAGGCGATGTGCACTGTGCCGTCGTGCAGGGAATAGTTGTGCTGCAGTCCGTATACGCACGCCGCACTCAACCCCGCAAATACCCACTGAGGGTGGATTGCGGACAACGCACGTATGACCTGCAATGACTGTTGCTCTCTGGTCATGGTGTTCCAAAGTGTTCGGTCGGCGTACAGGTTCTTATACGGTGACACCAGCTCCCCGGCATGCAGGCGACGTTTCAGGGCGCGCCGTTGCGCATCACTGGTGCCATAGCAGCAGCGACGCTCCTGCTTCGCCTGCTGCAGCAGTGCAGAAACTTCCTTGTGTTCTTTCATATCTCGACGCTAAGGGTGATTTTGATCGTTGCACAAGCTCAACCGGCAAATGTGGATACTATGTCACGCGAATTGTTGCTGTGGATAACTTGAATCGACGTCGACGGCTTTGCCGACGGTCTTGTCGGAGGCGATATTAGCCTAGGACACCTTGCTGCGCCGCCTTCCATACCGAAAACAGTCATCAGTGACACCGGGGGCATCTTCAGCGTACGTTCTTCACGAAATCAGCTGCCATTTCGTGAAAACCGTACGCTCAGAATGACTCAGTGTACGTTCTTCACGAGATGAGGCCCCATTTCGTGAAAACCGTACGTTGACGACGATTCAGTGTACGTTCTTCACGAAATTAGGGATGATTTCGCGGAAACCGTACACTCACCGCAACTCAGCGTACGGTTTTCACGAAGTTATCGATTTGGGTATAGGTTCCCCGTCATGAACTACAATGAATCGCGGCGAAAAACGGAGAACCGAAGTCGGAGCGCGGCTGAACGGATATGGGTGTGACTGGATGGCTGTCATAGTGATGCCGGTTCTCTAACATACGCAATAACAACAACTGACAACAACAGGGGAGACAAGGATGGCGAGAAGTGCGGGCCGCACCCGGCCGGTGATCAAGGACGTGGCCAAACTGGCCGGAGTCTCGGCACCGACCGTCTCCCGGTATCTCAACGGCACCGTCAACGTCACCGAAGACAAGCGTGAACGCATCGCCAAGGCCATCAAGGAGCTGGGCTACGAGCCGAGCATTGTGGCGCGCGCTCTGTCGAACCGGGAGATGGACTCCGTGGTGGTGTTCGCGGCCAATCCTTCCGCCTTCTCCACGTCCGAAACGAACCATGGGGTGGAGGCCGCCGCCCGTAAACGTCGGTTCCTGCTCAATATTGTTTCTTTGGACGAGTCCGACATGGACTCCGTCAAGGCTCGCGTGCGCATGGGTTTGTCGATCAGGCCGGCGGGCGTGATCGTCTACGAGTACGACCGGGCCGGCATCGCCGCACTGGAATACATTCCCAAAGATATGCCGATGGTCGTGGTGGGTGGCAGCTTCGGCGACGGTGAATACCAAGTCATCAACGCCGAAAGGGATGGCGGCCGTTGGATGACCATGCATCTGCTGGATCTCGGCCATCGCACCGTGTTCCATGTGGGGCGTCCGGAAGGTCCGACCGATAACACCCGCACCAATGGGTGGCGTGACGCGCTCAAGGAGCGCGGCGTCACGGCACCTGACCCAATCATCGTGCCCGACGATGATTTGGAGGAGTCGGTCAAGGCTGGACGCACCTTGGGCCGTCGTGGTGATGTGACTGCGATTTTCGCCGGCAACGACGAGACTGCCATCGCTGTGATCCGGGGTCTAAGGGAGGTTGGTCGCCGCGTGCCTGCTGACGTGAGCGTCGTAGGCTTTGACGACCGCAACTTCGGTGCCATGTGGAATCCGGCGCTGACCAGTTACACCCAGAACTTCCTGGACATGGGGGAGCGGTCCTTCCGAATGCTGTTCGAACAGATCCAGGCCAAGCGCGCCGGCGATGACGCGCCGCCCTCGCAGGTCGAGGTGGTGCAAGGCAAGCCGTGTCTGCGAGCCTCCGAACGCGCGTACGGCGACGGTGAAATCGCGTAGTCGATGGGGCGTGCGTATCAATCATAGTGACTGTAGCGCATCCATATCGTGGTGAGGAGTCTCTCATGCCGAACTGTAAGCGCTTACCTTAAGTAGTTTGTAATATGGTTTACGTCATACTAATAGATATTCTAAATCATAGTGTTTTGCAAGGGCTTTTGCGGAAAATGGCTATTTATCAACAGTTTTCGAAAAGTCCGCATGACGGGCGACTGTGAGCACGCTTTATGGTAACCGCTTTCTGTAGCATTATCGTTAGAGTATGACTTTTGAACAATCGGCAACTCTGAAGACTCAGCCCCAGACCTCGGGCACTATCTCAGCGGCAGACGCCGTGATGCAATCGGCCCGCGACGAACGCATCCCCGGCAAACTCATCTGTACGATCATGGCCGTGGTCATTGTTATCGTGTTCGTCGCCATGCTCCACGCCCTACGTAACCGGAAGTAGGTTGTAGGCGGGATTGGTCTGACTGGTATCCGCCACAGCCGGGTTCGGTAGAGCGGCTACCAATCGGCCAGTGTCTCTATGGCATCGAATCCTGTTCTGCGATGTTGTTCGTCAAGGTTGTTCCAGTAAGGTGATTCATCGGTGAGCATGTCGTACGGGAGCTTGATACGTCTGCGATCCGTGTGGCTATGTAGTCGCCGAGTTTCGGCATCAGGGTCGGTGATGAGGGATGCGAGCATTGCGGCATCGTACAGATGTCTATCTCCATATCCGGCATGGTCTGCTTGGTATGCGGCGCTCTTAAGAATCAACGCGCCAAGCAGATCCGCGTCGGTAGCGGGACGCACGTCGAGACCGCCCATGATGGCGTGCAACTGCACCATGAGACCGCCGGTGAGCAGTCATGATTCGGCAATGCGCTCGGCCACCATGTATACGATATTCCACGGATGAGCGCCGCTGGGGATTGCAATGCGGGAAATCATTGCTCATTTCCTTGTTGTATGCCGTGATGAGTTCTGTAAGGGTTTCGAGCCCCTGCGCGTCGTTCTCTCGGGTCGTTGGATTCGGCCAGATCAGCGGCGCATACGCCGATGGGCATGGGCCCCTGCCCGGCGGGCAGAAAATCAGCGAGATGCCGTGATTCGGCGGGAGGTCTCGTACTGGCCCCAGCCCTTCTGTTCGGTAGTGGTACCGCTACACCGACTCTCCCCGACACTCCAGTGCCGCCGATATCAGTGAATGCCCAGCCTGATGTCGGTAGAGTAAAGGCTATTGGCTTGGTCTCGACGGCGAGACTTCTCCAATGGCCAATATGCACTGTTGCAAAGGAGCATGCGGTATGCAACCAATCAAAGCCATTCAATACGGCTGCGGCAAAATGGCGAAGTACACGATTCGCTATATGCACGAGAAAGGCATTCAAATCGTCGGTGCCATCGACGTGAACCCGGAAGTCGTGGGCATGGATGCCGGTGTGTTTGCAGGCATCGGCCCCATCAATGTGCCGATTCGCGCCGATGCCGAGGCTGTACTCAACGAGTGCGACGCGGATATCGCGGTAGTCACGCTATTCAGCTTCGAGAACGAAATCGCCACCATGTGCGAGCAGTGCTTGGCTCGCGGCATCAGCGTGATCACCACCTGCGAGGAATGCATCTACCCGTGGACCACCGATCCGGCCACCACGAACCGTCTCGACATCATCGCCAAGGAAGCCGGTGCCACCATGGTCGGCTCCGGCATGCAGGACATCTACTGGGTGAACATGGTCTCCACCGTCGCCGCCGGATGCCACAGCATCAAGAAGATCACCGGTGCGGTGAGCTACAACGTCGAGGATTACGGCCTGGCTTTGGCCAAAGCGCACGGCTGCGGTCTGACCGCCGAGGAGTTCGAGGCCGAGCTCGCGCATCCCGAAACCGTGGTGCCCTCGTATGTATGGAATTCCAATGAAGCGCTGGCCCAGAAGCTTGGGCTTACCATCGCATCGCAGACCCAGGCCAGTGTGCCGTATTTCAGCGATGTCGACGTGTATTCCGAAACGATGGGCGAGACGATTCCGGTCGGCAAATGCATCGGCATGTCCGCCGTGGTAACCACCGAAACTAATCAGGGCATCACGTTGGAAACTGCCTGTATCGGCAAGGTGTACGGGCCGGATGATGGCGATATGTGCGATTGGAAGATCGAGGGTGAACCGGACGTGGAGTTCCACGTGGTCAAGCCGGCGACCGTCGAACATACGTGCGCCACAATCGTCAACCGCATTCCGGACGTGCTCAACGCGCCAGCCGGATATGTGACGGTCGATCAGCTCGATGAGATTTCGTATCTTACGTATCCCGCCGCGCTGTACGTGGCATAGCCTTCATATTTTCAAGGATGAAGGCCGGCACTCATAAGGGTGCCGGCCGGTATCAGGCGGACAGAGTCGACGTGCGTGGCATCACCTGGAACTGGATATGGTCATGGGTGATGTCATCGGGCCGTTCATGCTGTAGGTTCGACTCGTTCAGCGTCACCATGCGATCGATAACCGTACGAGCCATTGCGGGGACGTCCATCGCCACAGTGCTGATGGGTGGGTTGGTGCAGGCGGAGAAGGGGATACCGTCGAATCCCATGAGCCGTACGTCGTCGGGCGCGTGGATGCCATGTTCGGTGAGTTCGCGGAGCGCGCCGATCGCTATGGTGTCAGACATGCACAGTTCTCATGTTCCCGCTGGCGGGAGCTGTCATGCGAAGCATGACTGAGGGTGGTCCACAGCCGCCAATCCGTAACATCACCCAACGCAGCATTTCACGATACGGACGTTTCCGTATCGTATTTTCGTGTGGTCAAATAGACATTTCGAGCGAAAAAGTTCGAAATACCCCCATAACTGGCCATAAAAAAATTGCTTGAGAATCACTATTGACTTTTATGGCGACTCGGTATATGGACACATGAAACGTAAATGACATGGAGCGACGGTACTGTGTCAACAGCAATGAACGAAGAGGCATGATTTTCTTACGTGCCCACAACCAATTGAGGTGATTTCGGTGACATTCAAAGCCCCGCTCGATCTCACGGTCCACGCTCCGGACGGTATGTATGATCCCGCCAACGAGCATGACGCCTGTGGTGTGGGTATGGTCACCACTTTGAACAAGCGTCCTGAGCGCAAGATCGTCACCGACGCCATTGAGGTGCTGGTCAACCTTGATCACCGTGGTGCCGTGGGTGCCGAGGAGAACACAGGTGACGGCGCCGGCATTCTGATGAGCATGCCGGATGAGTTCATGCGTGCCACCGTGCCCGCCGAACTGCCGGAAGCCGGTCACTATGCGGCAGGCATCGCCTTCCTTGACCGCGACATCGAAACCTCCGGTCAGCAGGAACAGGCCATTGCCAAGATCGTGCGCGAGGAGGGACTCGAAGTCCTCGCATGGCGCGTGGTGCCCACCAACCCGGACGGCCTTGGCCTGCAGGCCCTTGCCGCCATGCCAGGATTCAAGACTCTCGTGGTCTCCTCTCCGGACGGTGCTCTGGCCGGCGTGGACTTGGATCGCAAGACCTTCCGCATCCGCAAGCGCGTCGAGCATGAGGTGGGCGTCTACTTCGCATCCCTGTCCGCCCGTACCATCACGTACAAGGGCATGCTCACCACCATGCAGCTCACCCACTTCTTCGAGGATCTGAACGACGAGCGCATGAAGGCCACCATCGCCATCGTCCACTCCCGCTTCTCCACCAACACCTTCCCGAGCTGGCCGCTGGCCCAGCCGTTCCGTCTGCTGGCCCACAATGGCGAGATCAACACCATCCAGGGCAACCGCAACTGGCTCTCCGCCCGTGAAGGCCGCCTGAGCAGCGAACTGCTCGGTGAATTCGAGCCGCTGCTGCCGATCACCACCCCGGGCTACTCCGATTCCGGCACCTTCGACGAGTGCCTCGAACTGCTGCACCTCGCCGGCCGCTCCCTGCCGCACGCCATCTGCATGATGCTGCCGCCGGCTTGGGAGAAGAACCCGGATCTCGATCCGGACGTGCGCGCCTTCTACGAGTACAACAACACGCTTATCGAGCCGTGGGATGGCCCGGCCGACATCGTCTTCACCGACGGCACCCAGGTCGGCGCCCTGCTCGACCGCAACGGCTTCCGTCCCGGCCGCTGGCAGCTCACCGATGACGGCTACATCGTTCTGGCCTCCGAGGCCGGCGTTCTGCCGGAGATCGCGCAGGAACACATCGTGTCCAAGGGCCGTCTTGAGCCCGGCGAGATGTTCCTGGTCGACACCGCCGAAGGCCGCATCATTCCCGATGAAGAGGTCAAGAGGAACCTCGCTGCCCAGCACCCGTACCGCAAGTGGGTGGAAGGCAACTCCGTGGAATTGAGTCAGCTGCCCAAGCGCGAGCACGTCAACCACTCCGGTCAGTCCGTGCAGCGTCGTCAGCGCGCCTTCGGCTACACCGAGGAAGATCTGAAGCTGCTGCTCGCCCCAATGGCCAACACCGGCAAGGAGCCGCTCGGCTCCATGGGCAACGATACGCCGCTCGCCGCGCTGTCCAAGCACAGCCGCATGCTGTTCGATTACTTCACCCAGAAGTTCGCGCAAGTCACCAACCCGCCGCTCGACTGGGAACGTGAGAAGATCGTGACCAGCCTCGAATCCGCCATCGGTCCCGAGCCGAACCTGCTGGCCGATTCCGAACTGCACGCCAAGAAGATCCTCATCCCGCTGCCGGTGCTCAACTCCGACGAGATGGCACAGCTCAAGCGCCTCGACCGCGCCAAGATTCTCGGTGGCTATTACAAGCCATTCATCGTCAAGGGCCTTTACCAGGTGGCCGGCGGCGGACAGGCACTGAAGGACCGTCTTGACGAGATCTTCCAGGAGATCGACGAGGCGATTGAGAACGGCGCCAACTTCCTGGTGCTGTCCGACCGCGATTCCAACTATGCGTGGGGTCCGATTCCATCGTTGCTGCTCACTTCCGCAGTGCAGCACCATCTGCTGCGCCGCCACACGCGTACGCAGATCTCCATGGTGGTCGAAGCCGGCGATGTACGCGAAATCCACCATGTGGCACTGCTGATCGCCTATGGCGCTGCCGCGGTGAACCCGTATCTGGCATTCGAATCCGTCGAAGACCTCTCCCGCAAGGGCTACCTCAAGGTCGACGCGGAAACCGCCGTGAAGAACCTGACCCGCGCACTGTCCACCGGCGTGCTCAAGATCATGGCCAAGATGGGTGTCTCCACCATCATGAGCTACCGTGGCGCGCAGCTGTTCGAAGCGGTCGGCCTCAACAAGGACGTCATCGACGAGTACTTCACCGGCACCACGTCCCGCGTGGGCGGCGTCGGCCTCGACGAACTCGCCGAGGAAGTCGCCAGCCGCCATCGCGTGGCCTATCCGACCCAATGGACCGCCCGCCCGCACCGCAACCTGCGTACCGGCGGCGACTACAAGTGGCGTCGTACCGGCGAGGACCATCTGAACGATCCGGAAGCCATCTTCCTGCTGCAGCAGTCCACCCAGCGCGGCGACTACAACCTGTTCAAGAAGTACTCGAACCACATCAACGACACCTCCAACCGTCTGATGACGCTGCGTGGCCTGATGAAGTTCAAGTCCACCCGCAAGCCGATCGACATTTCCGAAGTCGAGCCGGCCAGCGAAATCGTCAAGCGTTTCTCCACCGGCGCCATGAGCTACGGCTCCATCTCCCAGGAGGCGCATGAGACGCTCGCCATCGCCATGAACACGATCGGCGCACGCTCCAACTCCGGTGAAGGCGGCGAATCCGAGGATCGTATCAACGATCCGCTACGCTACAGCAAGATCAAGCAGATCGCTTCGGCACGCTTCGGTGTGACCAGCGACTATCTGGTGCATGCCACCGACCTGCAGATCAAGCTCGCCCAAGGCGCGAAGCCGGGCGAGGGCGGCCACCTGCCGGGAGCCAAGGTTCCGCCGTGGATCGCCAAGGTACGTCACGCC
>OIDL01000950.1_pt1 | contig 9906 bp, 7 predicted proteins | sample 1581611 | NCBI WGS metagenome assembly OIDL01 (sample SAMEA3882516, study PRJEB24775) | human gut metagenome | biome: human-associated habitat; feature: intestine environment; material: feces | place: Netherlands | collected 2009/2010 | reverse complement strand
GAGGGCCATCGGCTTCGGCAGACCGCACTGGTGCATGCGCAGGGACGGGCCGACCACGATCACGGAACGGCCAGAGTAATCCACACGCTTACCGAGCAGGTTCTGACGGAAACGGCCCTGCTTGCCCTTGAGCATGTCGCTCAGGGACTTGAGCGGACGGTTCGAAGCGCCGGTGACCGGACGGCCACGACGGCCGTTGTCGAACAGGGAGTCGACGGCTTCCTGGAGCATGCGCTTCTCGTTGTTGAGCATGATCTCCGGGGCGCCGAGCTCGATGAGGCGCTTCAGACGGTTGTTACGGTTGATCACACGACGGTAGAGGTCGTTGAGGTCGGAGGTGGCGAAACGGCCACCGTCGAGCTGCACCATCGGGCGCAGGTCCGGCGGGATGACCGGGATCACGTCGAGCACCATGGCCTCCGGCTTGTTGCCGGTGGTCAGGAACGCGTTGACGACCTTCAGACGCTTCAGGGCGCGGGCCTTGCGCTGGCCGGTGCCCGTGTCGATCTCTTCGCGCAGCTGCTTGGAGGCTGCCTCGAGGTCGAAGTCCTGCAGACGCTTCTTGATGGCTTCGGCGCCCATGCAGCCTTCGAAGTAATCGCCGTAGCGGTCTTCCATCTCACGCCACAGGTCGACGTCGCCTTCCATGTCTCCCGGCTTCAGGGTCTTGAAGCGGTCGAACACGGCGCTCAGACGCTGGATCTGCTCGTCGTAGCGGGTACGGATGGCGGCCATTTCACGCTCGGCGCTGTTGCGCAGCTTGGCGCGTGCGGAGCCCTTGGCTTCGCCTTCGGCTTCGAGCTCGGCCAAATCGGCTTCGACCTTCTTGGCGCGCTCCTCGATTTCGGCGTTGCGGCGCTTCTCGAGGTTGGCGATCTCGTTGTCGAACTCCTGCTGCAGGTCCGGCAGGTCCTGATGACGCTGCTCTTCGTCCACCTTGGTGACCATGTAGGCCGCGAAGTAGATGACCTTCTCGAGGTCCTTCGGCGCGATGTCCAGCAGGTAGCCCAGTCGGGACGGCACACCCTTGAAGAACCAGATGTGGGTCACCGGAGCGGCGAGCTCGATGTGGCCCATGCGCTCACGACGCACACGGCTCTTGGTGACTTCCACGCCGCAGCGTTCGCAGACGATGCCCTTGAAGCGCACGCGCTTGTACTTGCCGCAGGCGCATTCCCAGTCGCGGGTAGGTCCGAAGATCTGCTCGCCGAACAGGCCGTCTTTCTCCGGCTTCAGGGTACGGTAGTTGATGGTCTCCGGCTTCTTGACCTCGCCGTAGCTCCAGTTACGGATGTCGTCGGCGGTGGCCAGTCCGATCCTCAGTTTGTCAAATTCGTTGACGTCCAGCACTCTATTGTCCTGTCTATCGATTCTTAATGCTTATCACGTTGTTCGGGGATTGGCCGCGCTGCACGCTGTGCTGCAGCGCGGCCAATCCTTTCAATCACTGGAATTCGGGCTCCTCGGCAACCTGGTCTTCCTTGGCGGCGGCGTCAGGACGCGCACCGATGTTGAAGCCGAGGTCATCGGAGGAAGTGGACGGATCGTCATCCTCGTCCTTCATGTCGATGGCCACGCCTTCGGCGTTGAGCACTTCGACATTCAGGGACAGGGACTGCATTTCCTTAAGCAGCACCTTGAAGGACTCCGGGATGCCTGCCGGCGGCAGGTTCTCACCCTTCACGATGGCGCCGTAGACGCGCACGCGGCCGTCGACGTCATCGGACTTGGTGGTCATCATTTCGTGCAGCGTGTAGGCGGCACCGTAGGCCTCGAGGGCCCACACTTCCATCTCGCCGAAGCGCTGGCCACCGAACTGAGCCTTGCCGCCCAGCGGCTGCTGGGTGATCATGGAGTACGGGCCGGTGGAGCGGGCGTGGATCTTGTCGTCGACCAGGTGGTGCAGCTTCAGCATGTACATGTAGCCCACGGAGATCGGCTTCGGGAACGGTTCGCCGGTACGGCCGTCGAACAGGGTCGCCTTGCCGTCGGGGCCGACGAGCTTGTTGCCGTCGCGGTCCGGAAGGGTGCAGCTGAGCAGGCCCTTGATGGTCTCCGGACGGACGCCGTCGAACACCGGGGTGGCCACCGGAGTGCCCGGAGCGCCCTTTTCGGCGCCCTGCGGCACGTACTTCTTCCAAGCGGCCTCGGCATCCGGGTCGAGGGAGATGTCCCAGCCGGCGTGCGCGATCCAGCCGAGGTGCAGTTCCAGCACCTGGCCAAGGTTCATTCGAGAAGGCACGCCCAGCGGGTTCAGCATGATGTCGACCGGAGTACCGTCGGCGAGGAACGGCATGTCCTCTTCCGGCAGGATGCGGGAGATGACGCCCTTGTTGCCGTGACGGCCGGAGAGCTTGTCGCCCTGGGTGATCTTACGGTGCTGTGCGATGTAGACGCGAATCATCTGGTTCACGCCGTTCGGCAGTTCGTCGCCGTCTTCCTCGGCATCCTCGCGGGTGATTTCCTTGACCGCGATGACGGTGCCGGTCTCGCCGTGAGGCACGCGCAGCGAGGTGTCACGCACCTCGCGGCTCTTCTCACCGAAGATGGCGCGCAGCAGACGCTCTTCCGGAGTCAGCTCGGTCTCGCCCTTCGGGGTGACCTTGCCGACCAGAATGTCGCCGGCTTCGACTTCGGCGCCGATGCGGATGATGCCACGCTCGTCGAGGTTGGCCACCGCGTCCTCGCCGACGTTCGGCAGGTCGCGGGTGATCTCTTCGGCACCCAGCTTGGTTTCGCGGGCGTCGATCTCGTACTCCTCGATGTGGATGGAGCTCAGGGTGTCGTCCTGCACGAGGCGCTGGGAGATGATCACAGCATCCTCGTAGTTGTAGCCGTTCCACGGCATGAAGGCGATGAGCAGGTTCTTGCCCAGTGCCATCTCGCCCTTCTGGGTTGCCGGACCATCGGCCAGCACGGTGCCGGCTTCCACGCGTTCGCCGTCGTGGATGAGCGGGACCTGGTTGTAGCAGGTGGTCTGGTTGGAGCGCTGGAACTTGGCCAGCTTGTAGGAGCTGGTGGTGCCATCGTCGTTCATGGTACGGATGATGTCGGCGGACACGTAGGTCACCACGCCCGGCTTCTCAGCCAGGATGACGTCGCCGGAATCGACGGCGGCGCGCCATTCGGCGCCGGTGCCCACGAGCGGACGCTCGGATTCGATCAGCGGCACGGCCTGACGCTGCATGTTGGTACCCATCAGTGCACGGTGGCCCTCATCGTGCTCCAGGAACGGGATCAGGGAGGCGCCGAGGGAGACCATCTGGCGCGGGGAGACGTCCATGTAGTCCACGGAGCTCACCGGCACATCGACCGCCTCTTCTTCGCCGACTCGGGCAAGGGCCTGCTTCTTGACGAAGTTGCCGTTCTCGTCGAGCTCCTGGTTGGCCTGGGCGATGACGTGCTCGGCATCGCGGTCAGCGGTCATGTACTCGACTTCGTCGGTGACGTGGCCGTTGACGACCTTGCGGTACGGGGTCTCGATGAAACCGAACGGGTTGATGCGTCCGAAGGTTGCCAGGGAGCCGATCAGACCGATGTTCGGGCCTTCAGGAGACTCGATCGGGCACATACGGCCGAAGTGGGACGGGTGCACGTCTCGCACTTCCATGGAGGCGCGGTCGCGGGACAGGCCGCCGGGGCCCAGAGCGGACAGACGACGCTTGTTGGTCACGCCAGCCAGCGGGTTGTTCTGGTCCATGAACTGGGACAGCTGGGAGGTTCCGAAGAACTCCTTGATGGTGGCGTTCACCGGACGGATGTTGATCAGGGACTGCGGGGTGATGGCCTCCGGATCCTGGGTGGTCATACGCTCGCGGACCACACGCTCCATACGGCTCAGGCCGGTGCGCAGCTGGTTCTGGATCAGCTCGCCGACCTGGCGGATACGACGGTTGCCGAAGTGGTCGATATCGTCGACGTCCACGCGCAGGTCAACGTCCTTGCCGTCGCGCTTGCCCGGGAACTTGGTATCGCCCGCATGCAGGGTGACCAGGTACTTGATGGTGGCGATGATGTCCTCGCGGGACAGGCTGCGGTCGTTGACGTCCTTTTCCAGACCAAGCTTGCGGTTGATCTTGTAACGGCCGACGCGGGCCAGATCGTAACGCTTGGTGTTGAAGTAGAAGGAGTCCAGCAGGTTCTTGCCGGCTTCCGGGGTCGGGGTGTCGGCCGGACGGATCTTGCGGTACAGGTCGGTCAGGGCCTCGTCCTGGGTCTGCACGGTCTCCTTGGCGAGAGCGTCCATGACCAGCGGGTAGTCCTTGAAGGCGTCGGCGATCTCATCCTTGGTCATGCCGATGGCCATGAGGAACACGATGGCGGACTGCTTGCGCTTACGGTCCACGCGCACGCCGAGGACGTCGCGCTTGTCGATCTCGAACTCGAGCCATGCGCCACGGCTCGGGATGATCTTCGCGCCGAAGACTTCCTTATCGGAGGTACGGTCCTGGGAGCGGTCGAAGTACACGCCCGGGGAACGCACGAGCTGGGACACGATCACTCGCTCGGTGCCGCCGATGATGAAGGTGCCGTGCGGGGTCTGCAGCGGGAAATCGCCCATGAACACGGTCTGGGACTTGATTTCGCCGGTGTCGCCGTTTTCGAATTCGGCGTTCACGTACAGCGGTGCGGAGTAGGTGTAATCCTTCTCCTTGCACTCCTGCACGGTGTGGCGTGGCTCTTCGAAGTACGGATCGGAGAAGGTCAGGCTCATGGTCTGAGCGAAGTTCTCGATCGGGGAGATCTCCTGGAAGACCTCGTCAAGACCGGAGGTGTGCGGCACGGTGTTGGTGCCGTTCTCCAGATCCTCCTGGACTCGCTTCTGCCAGCGCTCGTTGCCGATGAGCCAGTCAAAGCTGTCAGTCTGTACACCCAACAGGTAGGGTACATCAATGGGCTCGCGGATGGAGCCGAAGTTCACACGGTCCGACGCTTTGTGCAGATCAATATCATGCTGGTCGGCGCGTGCGATGATGGTGGTGGTGTTCGTCGTAGCCTCAGCCAATGGACGTTCCTTATCGCTCGCTAATCGTATCGATATGTTTCCCCGGAAGCGCTCTCATTGGCCACCATATGCCTAATACGCGGGCGCCTCTTCCTTGTCAGCGTGCCCGCTATATGACACGCATCTACGCAAAGTCATAAGAATAGCATAGCCTGTAGATTTTATTCCACTGTGATGCCGACCGGTTCCGACTTGGTTTTCGCATGTCCTTTGACCGACAGTTGGGCCGAATACACGCCACGGTCCACGTTCGGCAGGTCCGCCGCGTCGGCGCATTCGCTGCCGGAACGCACGCCCGGCCAAGTGATCGTCTGCTTGACCTCGTCGCCCTTGGCTATCAGCCGGTAATCCGTGTCCACGGGGCATACGTTCGATTTCCAGACCACGTCCTTGCCCGACTTGATCGTCAGCACCATGCCCGCCTGGGACACGTCGATCAGACAGCCAGCCTTGCCGGAACCGTTGTATTTCACGGAAGCGGTGAAGTCCATCGTGCCGCCCACACCGAAGCTCGATGCGGCCGGAGTAAGCGACAGCGCGACGTTGGATGCGTCGCAATCGGGGACGCTGCTTTTCTGCTGTTGGGTCGGCGACGGCACCTCCTTGCGGGAGATCGCGTAAACATCGGCATGGTGGATTTCGCGGTTGACAGCGACGACGCCCTGCGTCAGCGAATACAGGCAGAATACGATGAAGCTCAGCACCAGCACCGTCGCGATACCGAAAACGATGCGGCGGCGGCGATACATCGCCTGCTGTTGTTTCGTACGTTTCTTACCGGTCCGCGGGGAGGTCTTGTAAGCCATGGCTCCCAGTCTAGCGTGTCATCCTCCGTGCGGCACCGCGGCCGCACGCACCACGCATGCCGTGTACGTTACACCGGCAGCCGCACCCCTCCCCCGGGCAGGATTTCGATCAGACCGTCCTCGTCAAGCGACGCGATGCATTTGTCCAGCTGCACGTGGTCTTTCCACAGCCGTTCGACGCTCTTGCGATCAAGCACCGTCTCGCCATCCGGCAGGCCGCGCAGCGCGTTCAGCACCAGCCCGCGCACCTGCCGGTCCGTACCTTGGAATAGTTGGCGTGGTCGCGTACGCCGCTGCCCCAATCCCGGTCTTCCGTTGCGTAGGAACGCGCATTTTCCGGCGATCGGACAGGCTTCGCATAATGGCGATTTCGCAGTGCACACCGTCGCGCCGAGTTCCATGACGGCCTGGTTCCACACGACGGACGGGCGATCGAAACGACGGCATTTCGCGGAATCATCGTCCGGCAGCAGCCGTTTCGCCAGCGCGCGTTCCGCGGGACTTGCGCTGCCGCCGAGCGATTCGACGCCGACGAACGCACGTGACAGCACACGGCGGATGTTCGTGTCGACCACCGCGATACGTTCGCCGAAAGCGAACGACAGCACCGCGCTTGCCGTGTAATCACCGATGCCGGGCAGAGCAAGCAATTCGTCGTACGTATGCGGCAGCTCGTCGGCGTAATCGTATGCGATGACGTGCGCACATTCCTGCAATCGCAGGGCGCGCCGCGGATAGCCAAGCCGCCCCCATGCGGTGATCACGTCGGATTTCGGGGCGTCGGCGAGCGCGGCTGCGTCCGGCCATCGGTCCATCCATGCGGTCCAATACGGCACGACGCGGCCCATCTGCGTCTGCTGGCTCATCACTTCGGAAACGAGCACGCCCCACGGTGTGGTGCGGCCGAATCGCCATGGCAGGTCGCGCGCGTTGGTCTGCCACCATTGCGCGAGCGTCATTGCGATTTCGTCAGCATCGGAAGCATCGGAGGTGACGGCGGTGGCGGAATCGGCAAAGTCGTCAAAGTCGGCGTCACGTACGGCGGTGTCGTATGTGGTGTTCGTGTCGTTCATCGTTCCTATTCTTAGCATTTATGACGAACGAAGAACATACCGATAACGCGCAGGGCGCAACGCGCGACGCCGAGACGCAGGCGGCCGAGGCCAAGGTCGAGAAGATGTTCGAATACGGGTACCGCAAGTCCAATTACGGCCCGGACGAACTGGTGACCGACGCGCACGGCAATCCGATTTCCGTGGTGGACGCGATGCTGAGCGCGAAGGACGCGGCGAAGGCGGAGACCTCCACCCCGCACCTGTGCTACTACTCCCCGCGTATTCCAGGCAACACGGGTTCCGCGATCCGCCTGTGCGCCGTGACGGGAACGATTCTGCACCTGGTGGAACCTTTGGGTTTCAATCTGCGGGATACCAAGCTGCGCCGTGCGGGGCTCGACTACCATGACATGGCGCATGTGGTGCTGCACCCGAATTTCGAGGATCTGGTGGAATCGATGCCGGATTCGCGCATCATCGCCTTCACCGCGCACGCCACCAAGCTGTACACCGACATCGAATACAGGCCGACCGACATCCTGCTGTTCGGTCCGGAACCGGGCAATATCCCCGATCCGATGGACATCATGGCCGGCCCGCATGTGGCCGAGCAGGTGCGTCTGCCGATGCGTCCTTCGCTGCGTAGCCTGAATCTCACCAACTGCGCCTCCATCGCCATCTACGAAGCCTGGCGACAGTTGAACTTTGCCGGCGGTAAGTAAAAACAGTTTTACAAACGCAAAAGAGCCCGGCCCTCCGTGCAGGAAGGTCGGGTTCTTTCGTAAGAACGTCAGTTCTTGAAGGAGTGGATCGGCGCCGGAATGCGGCCGCCACGGGTCACGAAGGCCTCGCAGCTGGTCTGGTTCACCGGAATGATCGGCGCGTAGCCCATGAGGCCGCCGAAGTTGGCCATCTCGCCCACGCCCTTGCCTTCCACCGGGATTACACGCACGGCGGTGGTCTTCTGGTTGACCATGCCGATGGCCGCCTCGTCGGCGATGATGCCGGAAATGGTGGCCGCGGTGGTGTCGCCGGGGATGGCGATCATGTCAAGGCCGACGGAGCATACGCAGGTCATGGCCTCAAGCTTTTCGATCTTCAGGCAGCCGTTGGTGGCCGCGTCGATCATGTTCTTGTCTTCGGAGACCGGAATGAACGCGCCGGACAGGCCGCCCACATAGGAGGACGCCATGATGCCGCCCTTCTTCACCTGGTCGTTGAGCATGGCGAGCGCGGCGGTGGTGCCTGGGGCGCCCACCTGTTCGAGGCCGATCTTCTCCAGCACTTCGCCGACGGAGTCGCCCACGGCGGTGGTCGGGGCGAGCGAGAGGTCGATGAGGCCTCCTGGGCCACCAGCTGGCCGACGCGCGTGATCTTGAACGCGGTGCGCTTGATGGTTTCGCACAGGAACTCGAAGTCCTTGCCCTTGGCCTCGTCGAGCGCGCGGGAGACCACGCCCGGCCCGGAGACGCCGACGTTGATGACCGCGTCGCCTTCGGTCACGCCGTGGAAACCGCCTGCCATGAACGGGTTGTCGTCCGGGGCGTTGCAGAACGCCACGAACTTCACGCAACCGTAGGAATCATTGTCTGCGGTGGCGTGCGCGATGTCCTTGACGATGTGGCCGAGCAGTTCGACGGAGTTCATGTCGATGCCGGTTTTGGTGGAGCCCACGTTCACGGAGGAGCACACGATGTCGGTTTCGGACAGGGCCTGCGGCAGGGAGCGGATGAGCATCTCCTCGGCCGGGGTCATGGACTTGGACACGAGCGCGGAGTAGCCGCCGATCAGGTCGACGCCGACCTTCTTGGCCGCGCGGTCGAGTGCGTGTGCGATCTTGACAAAATCCTCGGAGCTCTTGCAGGAGCTTGCGCCGACCAGGGAAATCGGGGTGACGGTGATGCGCTTGTTGACGATCGGGATGCCGAAATCGCGTTCGATGGCCTGGCCGGTGGACACGAGGTCCTTGGCGTACGTGGTGATCTTGTTGTAGATGTTCTCGCAGACCTCGTCGACGCTGTCGGCTGCGCAATCCAGCAGGCTGATGCCCATGGTGATGGTGCGCACGTCGAGCTTCTCCTGCTCGATCATCTTGTTGGTCTCGTGGACCTCCATGATATTCAGCATGGTTTTTCCTTACGATTGGTACGATTCGTGGCTTCGGTTGCTTGCATGGCTTACGTGTGCCGCGGATCAGACGCGGTGCATCTTGGTGAAGATCTCTTCGCGCTGGCAGCGGATGCGCACGCCGATCTCCTCGCCGAGCTTGTCGAGATCGTCGACGACAGTGCCGAATTCCTCGTCCGCGTTGGAATAATCCACAATCATCATCATGTTGAAGAAACCGTCGATGATGGTCTGGGAGATGTCGAGCACGTTGACCTGGTGCGCGGAAAGATAGGTGCAGACGCGGGCGATGATGCCGACAGTGTCCTGGCCGACGACGGTGATGATTGCCTTGTTCATGGAACTCCCTAAACGTGAGGTGTGAATATCCAATACCGTCCCGGCGATTGCCGGACGTGTCCTTAAGTATAGAAAAGGCACGTGCCAAAACACGTGCCTTTTACCCGATTGCGTTACATACTGAGACGGCCGCGTCCGCAATCGTCCACCCCGCAATCGCAAGTACATATTTCATACATACTTTATATATACAAAATATATATTACTTATATATTGCGGTTGCGCCAGCCGTTGTTCCAATCAGATTTCGCGGCTGGCCGCGGCGGCTGCGTATGCCGGCAGGGCGCGCGGTGCGTTGAAGCCTTCCTGCTCAAAGCGGTCGGCGATTTTCTGCGCGATCTCGTGACCTTGGCCCTTGTTCACCAGCGCGATGATGGAGCCGCCGAAGCCGCCGCCGGTCATGCGTGCGCCGTACGCGCCGTTGACACGAGCCACATCCACGGCAATATCCAGCTCGGGCACAGTCACTTCATAATCCGCAGCGAGCGAATCATGAGACGCGTTGAACAGTCGGCCCGCCTCGTCGATCTTGCCGTTGGCGAAGGCACGCACGAAGGAGTTGACACGGGCGATT
>OIDL01000943.1_pt1 | contig 9965 bp, 7 predicted proteins | sample 1581611 | NCBI WGS metagenome assembly OIDL01 (sample SAMEA3882516, study PRJEB24775) | human gut metagenome | biome: human-associated habitat; feature: intestine environment; material: feces | place: Netherlands | collected 2009/2010 | reverse complement strand
CCATGGTTCGACGTCAAGGTCGAAGCCCTTAAGCTGGTCGGCCACCACGGATTGCAGTCGGGAGGAATTGTTGGTGGTGTATTCCACCGTCATGCCGAGGCCTTCGGCCTTGCGGATGCTCTCTGCAGCATGTTCCACCGGATTCTTGCCGCGGTAGACCACGCCGTCAAGATCAAGCAGCGCCAGCTGGTAGGCTTCGCTCAGCGGACGGGTTGTGGATTTCAGCATTGTTTTGCCGCACCTCACTCGTTGTCGGAATCGGCTGCGGATTCGACCTCATCCTCAGTCTGGTCGTCTTCGGAGTCGCCCGCGTTTTCGCCGTCACCGGCAGGCTCGTCGTCGGACTCGGCGCCTTCCTTGGCCGCTTCGGCATCAAGCTGGGTCTCATCGTTGGTCTCGCCGTTCTCGTCGACGGCCTCGGAATCGTCCTCATCCTCGTCTTCCGGCGCATACTGGGCGTCATCTTCGGAAATGCCGAGCTTGTCCATAAGCTCGTCGTTCAATTCCTGCATGTCGTATTCGATGACCAGATCGTCGGAGGTCTCGTCCTCTTCGGCATCGGCGTACTGCAGCTCAAGCTTGTCAAGCAGCTGGTCGAGGGCCACGGCCTCATCGGAGCGTCCGGCCTGCTCGAGGAAGTACTGTTCGGCCTGCACCGCACGCATGCGGTATTCGCCGGCCAGACCCTTGGAACGGCCCAGCGTATGCACGATCTCAATGGCCTTATTCCACAGTTCGAGGTCGCCCAGCGCGCCCGCGTACACGAGGAACATCTCGGCCTTGGATTCGCCGCGCAGATACTTCGCGTCATCGCTCATGGCGGTTTCGATGGCCTTCTTCGGCTCGCCCATACCACGCTCGCAGTCGGCGATGAACGGCAGATAGTCAAGGAAACCGTTCATGCGGAACGCGGTGCGGAACTCACGCAGGGCCAGTTTGTAATCGCCCTGACGGTAGGCCACGAACGCAAGGGTCTCACGCGCGAAATCAATACGGGAAGCCTGATGCGCCACCCACTTGGCGTGTTCGAGCGCCAGCTCCGGATCCCTTTCCTCAAGCGTGTAGGCGGCGAGGATGTGCAGGCCGATGTTCTCCGCATGTTCCTTGGACAGGCCACGCAGACGCTCACGGTCATCGGTGGACAGCATGCTCCACTCGATGCCCTTCGGCATCTTCGGCTCGCCCGGGCGACGATGCGTGTACGGGTTTTGCGACGGGAAGCTCATCGTGCCGTCGGAATTGCGACGTGGCTTCGACAGGTATTCACCACGCTTCGCCTCGCGGTACTCCATCTTCTCTTCACGGGTGAATTCGCGGCGCTCCTCGCCTTCCGGACGCTGGTCGCGATCCTTGTGGAAGTCACGACGCTGGTTGTCACGGCGGAAATCCCTGCGATCGCCGTCACGACGATCATCACGACGGAAATTACGACGCTCGCCATCACGGCGCTCCCCGCGGCGGTCATCGCGGCGGAAGTCTCTGCGATCGCCGTCCTTGTGGAAGTTGCGGCCGCCACGACGCTCACCATCGTCACGGCGGAGGTCACGACGGTCACCGTCATGACGGAAATTACGACGCTCGCCATCGCGACGGTCATCATGGCGGAAACCGGAACGCTCGCCATCACGCTGGTAGCGCGGATTGTCGCCGCGATTGCCACGATAGCCGCCGCGGCGGTCGTCACGACGCTCGCCATCGCGGTTGAACTTGCGCGGACCGTTGTGGAAACGACGCTCCTGACCTTCGCCTTCGCCATCGCGATGGAAATCGCGGTCGCCACGACGGTATCCGCCGCCATTGCCCTTGCGATATCCGCCCTTACGGTCATCGTTGTGGAAGCCGCCGGACTTGTGTCCGTAGGACTTGCCGCCGTTGCCGCGCGGCTTGAATCCCTTGCCACCGCGGTTACCCGGCCTGCCCGAGCCGTAGGACTTGTGGTTGCCGTAGGACTTGCCGCGCGATCCGCGCTGTTCTTCTGCCATGCTGTTCCTTATTGGTCTTGAGATACTTGCGATTATTTACTTACGATTGCCTATGCGTCTCACGCCTGTTCGACGACGCCGAGCGCCTTCTTGCCGCGGCGGATGAGCACGAAACGACCATGCAGGAAGTCACCTTCCTGCAACGTCTGTTCCTCATCCTCCACGCGCGTGTTGTTGAGGTACACGCCACCGGACTTGATGGTCTTGCGCGCCTCGGAAATCGACTTGAACAGGCCTGCCTTCATACCAGCCTCGGCCACACGGTCGCCGGCTGCGACCTTGGCGAATTCCCCATCGACCTTCATGCCGTCGATAGCGGCCTCAAGCGTGGACTCATCGATGTCCGCCAGATCGCCGCCACGTCCGAACAACGCGCCGGCAGCTTCGATGGCCTGGCGAGTGGCTTCCTCGCCATGCACGAAGCTGGTGACCTCCCATGCGAGGGTGCGCTGCGCCTCACGCGCGCCCGGATTGGTCTTGCTTTCCTCGATAAGCCGTTCGATTTCGGCCTTTGGCAGGAAGGTGAACGCCTTGAGCAGGTTCTCCATCTCGCTGTCGGGACGGTTGAACCAGAACTGGTAGAACTTGTAGGGGCTGAGCATCGTGCCATCCAACCAGACGGCGTTGCCTTCGGACTTGCCGAACTTCTTGCCCTGCGCGTCGGTGATGATCGGGCTGGTGAACACGTTCACGTCCACGCCGCGCACCTTGTGGATCAGATCCAGACCGGAGGTGAGGTTGCCCCACTGGTCGGAGCCGCCGATCTCCAGCACGCAATGGTACTCGTCGAACAGGTGCAGGAAGTCGTTGCCCTGCAGCACCTGGTAGCTGAACTCGGTGAAGGAGATGCCTTCCTCAGAGTTCAGGCGGCGGGCGACCGTGTCCTTGGCGAGCATGGTGCCCAGACGGAAGTTCTTGCCGACGTCACGCAGGAAGTCGATGACGGTCATCGAGGCGGTCCAATCGTAATTGGACACGAAACGTACGGCGTTCGCGCCTTCGGTGTCCAGAATGCCGCCGATCTGATTCTTCAGGCGATCGGCCCAGCCGGCCACCACGTCCTTCGGGTTAAGCGTACGTTCGCCGGACTGGCGCGGGTCGCCGATGAGTCCGGTGGCGCCACCGACCAAAGCGATCGGATGATGGCCCGCAAGCTGCAGGTGACGCATGTTGATGAGCTGCACGAGGTTGCCGATATGCAACGATGCAGCGGTGGGATCGAAGCCACAATAATAGGTGATGGGCTCGCCGTTCAGTGCTTCTGCGAGTCGATCCCGGTCCGTGGACTGGGAAATCAACCCGCGCCATTCCAGTTCCTCAAGCAGGGTGTTGAAACCCGCTTCCTTGAAGTCGGTGACGTGAGCCATAGCTTGTCGCTTCTCCCTATCGAATTGTGAATAAGACTGCCCAATTGGGCACAGTCAAGTTTCGCAGAACATGGCGACAGTGCCGAACGCCAGCCGAGCCGCGCGATTCAGTAAAACGCCTTATTCTAGCGGCGCGGGCCCATAAGTTCGCGCAAAGAGTCGATGATGTCCTGACGATCCGGCACCTGGAACTTCGGGAAGGACTTGAGCATACGCTTCTGCTGTGCGTTGATGACGCCATTGACGGCCCAGCGCAGACGCTCAACCGTATCCTGCGAAAGCTCACGCATCCTGTCGGATACCGCACTGGAGCCCCACTGCCACGTGCCACCGGCGCGTGCCGCCACATCCTGCACCACCTGAGAGACGGAATCGAGCACCTGCTCGAATTCGAGCATGCCCGCAACCGTGACCGCCAAGTCGATGATGGTGATCAGGGCCAGTACCGTGACCAGCGTATGCAGCATCGGCAGCGGAATCATATCCGTGACCCGCTCGACATATGGCTGCGAACCAAGTACCACGCCCACGCCGCCGAGGCCGAAAATCAACGCGCCCAGCAGGCAGACGCGGCCTTGGAGGTTGAAGCGGAAGTTCGAGTAATCCCACCAGCGGGCGTGGAACAGCTGCTCCATGACCCACGAGGTTGTGTATTCGAGTATCGTGGCGCCCACCATCGAAATCAGGAAGATGATGATCGGGTTATGTACGTTGCCGAGAATGGCGACGACGAGTATCGCGCCGGTGCCGTAGATCGGGCACAGCGGGCCGTTGAGGAACCCTCGGTTGACCAAGCGGTGCTGTTGGCAGGAGACGAGAATGGACTCGTACATCCAGCCGACGAAACTGTAGAACAGAAACCAGAGGAAATAATGTTCGAGTGTGATGATCATCGACGGGCTTCGATCTCGGCGTAAGGCTTCGCGGCGGGCAACGCGCGCTTGTTGAACCGGTCGAGCGAGAAGGTCTCGGCGGTGGCGGAGCATTTGTCCGCCAAGGTGACCAGATAGCCTTCGATATAGCGCGGCGGCACCGGGGTCATCGGGAACATGTGGTTCTCGATGCTGTTGCGTTCGATATCGTTGAGCTTGAAGTCCTTCAGGGCATTGACCAGGGCGGCGTGGCCATGGGTGAAGCCATGCCACTGGTGTTCGCCGTTATCCCAGTCGTGCCAGTCGTACAGGAAGTAATCGTGCAGGAGGGCCGCGCGAATCAGGGATTTGAGGTCGACGCGGTACCACAGGTGTGCGCGGTCGGCCATCCACACAGCCAGGCAGGCGACACGCACGGAATGTTCGAACGTGGTGACATTGCCGTGCTGGTAGCAGCAGCGTTCGATCTGCATGTGGCGATGCTCGATGACCTCACGGCCGTGCTTGGCGACCAGGCGTTGAATCTGCGTTCGGGTGAGCAGATGTCCCACGATTTTCGGTCCTTCCCGTTTTGGGTTGGTTCAGTGCAATCCCCTGTTGTGAATTACGATTACCCGGCGATATTCAAGAATCCATCGAGTAATACCGTGACCGATTGTAGGGCACAAATATGTCCGTGCACACTCATCCAAAAGAACGACAACGGGAACCGTTAATCGTGGTGGGTTTCAAGATAGTCGAGATAACCTTGAAAACCGCCATCGAGGCTTGCTACATCGTAGCCGCGATCGGCAAGGATTTCAGCTACTTCCTCGCTCCACCATCCTTGAGCACAATAGACTACGACAGTTCGATCTGTGGGCACGGTTTTGAGCACATGGGCCAGAGGGTCGAGTGGTGCATTGATGGCACCTTCGACCGGGTGGGCGGCGAAGTCGGCTGGTTCCCTCAAGTCGAGCAGCGTGACCGTATTCGGGTCGAGCTTGGCAAATTCCGCCGGCGTGATGCGGCGGTACGATGCTTCACTGCTCTCATCGTCATCGACCGCATTATGCAAAGCAATAGGCATGTTCTTCCCCTCTCGTTCTGATCTTGGCACCCCTCAAGGAGGGGCACCACATAGCTCTAAATCGCGCAGGCCGGCTGAATATAGTTGGCCGGATCAATAGCAGTAATGGTCGGCTGCTCACCGCACACCGGGCAATCCGGCACATGCTTTGGCAGTGGGACCCGTCGAATATTCATGGTCAGGGCATCCACAGTGAGCATGCGAGCCACGAGCGGCTCCCCCACGCCGGCAATCAGCTTGACGGCCTCAGTCGCCTCCAGACTGCCGATCACGCCGACCACCGCGCCCAGTACGCCGGCTTCCTTGCAGGTCGGAATCTCACCGGCGGCGGGCAGGTCGCGGAAGATGCAGCGGTAGCAGGGGCCTTCGCCGGGAATGACGGTCATCACCTGACCGGCGAATCCGACCACGCCGGCATGGATATACGGCTTGCCGGCCAGCACGCAGGCGTCATTGATGAGGAATTTTGCGGCGAAGTTGTCGGTGGCATCGATCACCAGATCGTACGGTTCGATGAGGCCGGCGATGTTGCTCGCGTCGACGAGCTCGTAGTAGGTATCAACCGTCACATCCGGGTTGAGCGCGCGGATGGCTGTGGCCGCGGATTCCACTTTGGGCGCTCCGACACGTGCAGTGGTATGGATGATTTGGCGTTGCAGATTGCTCATATCCACCACATCGCCGTCCACCAGTCCGATATGGCCGACGCCGGCCGCCGCCAGATACAGGGCGGCCGGAGAACCAAGACCGCCCGCTCCGATGATGAGCACGCTGGAGGCCAGCAACCGCTTTTGCCCTTTGACCCCCACACCCTTCAAAATCAGATGGCGCGCGTACCGCTCCACCTGTTCATCAGTCAATGCCATGTTTTCTCCATGTTTCCATCTCCCCTCAGTCCGCTACGCGGCCAGCTCCCCTCAGAGAGGGGAGCTAATAAAAGTGTCAGTGCAAATACCCCGTAGTCGGGCTGGACGGCACAGCCTGTCCCTCGGTCACTTTGCCAAGGCCAGACAAATACGCCGCACGACCAGCATCGATGGCGTGCTTGAACGCCTCAGCCATCAGCGGGATATTGCCAGCAGAGGCAACGGCCGTGTACGCCATCACCGCATCCGCACCCATCTCCATCGCATCGCAGGCCTGGCTCGGACGGCCGATACCAGCGTCGATGATGACCGGCACATGCGCGTTGGCGATGATGATTTCGATGAAGTCACGCATGCGCAGGCCCATATTGGAGCCGATCAACGAACCGAGCGGCATAACGGCAGCGGCACCGGCCTCCTCCAGCTGACGGGCCGCAATCGGGTCCGGGAACATGTAGGGCATGACCACGAAGCCTTCCTTGGCCAGCATTTCGGTGGCTCGGATGGTTTCGGCGTTGTCCGGCAAGAGGTACTTGGTCTCGTGTTCGATTTCGACCTTGACGAAGTCGGTGTGGCACACTTCGCGTGCCAGTCGGGCGATACGCACGGCTTCCTCGGCGTTGCGCGCACCGGAGGTGTTGGGCAGCAGCGTAATGCCTTCGGGAATGTAGTCGAGCACGCTGTTCTCGGTGGTCTGCGCGCGGCGCAGTGCCATGGTGACGATTTGCGTGCCTGCATGTTCGACCGTAGCCTTGATGAGGTTCAGGTCGTAGCGGCCGGAGCCCAGAATGAATCGCGACTGGAACTCGTGACCGCCCAGGTTCAGCGGCTTGTCTTCCACCGGGAGAATCGGCGCGGCGGTGCCGACCGGATTGGTGACGGCGGGCTGCGGCGGCAGCGGAGTCGCCTCAACAGATGCTTCAGTAACCGGATTAATATTGCTCATAGCTTTTCCTTTCATCCACCCTGTACAAACTGCACAATTTCCATGACGCACTGGTCGTCGAGCATGGCGTCGGCACGCTTATCGCGCGGGATAATCTCACCATTGAGTTCGATGGCCACACGCTCGGCGCGGAATCCGTGCGCTTCGAGATAATCGGCGACGCTGACCGGCGTCTCGAGCGTGACCTGCTCTCCGTTGACCTGCATAATATCCTTTCAGATAGTAAAAAAGGGTGCACGAAACGAACCGTACCTTAAGTGGTGCGCCCATTCATGAACCCAATCATGCGACCGTTCGACCGCTGTGATGTATTGGCTCCATCACGACCGTCTCACGGCTGAATTATGCAAACGGAATGAAAGCTGTATCGGAGAACCCGGCAAATCTGCGACAACGATTCCTTACGGCGGCATGACCCGCGTCAAGTTCCCCGGTCGAAGTCTGGCGACTTCCTCTCAGCCTCACGGCTCCCGTTCGTTACGGTTTCTCAGTGTATGCCGTTGCAGTGACAACAACAAAATAGAGCTCCCTCATCAGAGGGAGCTTCATTGGGACTAGAACGTGCCGGGGGCTTTGTAGGCGGAGCCATCCGACGTGGATGCGGGGAAGAGCTTGAGTTCTTCGACCTCGGCCTTGGCGTCGGCGATCTGCTCGCGCACGCGACCGTAAGCGGTGCCGCCCTTGCCGTTGCGGGAGTCGACCGAACCGTGGCTGGAGAGCACTTCGCGTACTCCCGGAGCCTTGTCGGCCGGCAGGAACGCGGCGAAGGTCTCGATGAAGTCATTGTCGGTCAGATCCCACAGTTCCTGGCCGCGGCCTTCGGCGAGCTTGACGCAGGCACCAGAGAGCTCGTGCGCGTGGCGGAACGGCACCCCGTTCTTGACGAGCCATTCGGCGACCATGCCGGTGAAGGCGGGCAGCAGCACTTCGAGCGTATCGACCTGGTCGAACACGGCCTCCTTGTCTTCCTGCAGATCGCGAGCGTAGGCGGTGGGCAGGCCCTTCAGGGTGGCCAGCAGGCCGGTCAGATCGCCGATGAGTCGGCCGGACTTGCCGCGGGCGAGCTCGGCGATATCCGGGTTCTTCTTCTGCGGCATGATGGAGGAGCCGGTGGAATAGCCGTCGTCGAGCTTGACGAAGGCGAACTCCTGGGTGTTCCAGATGATGATCTCCTCGGACAGGCGGGAGATGTCCACGCCGGTCATGGCGGCCACGAACGCGAATTCGGCCACGAGATCACGTGCGGCGGTGCCATCGATGGAGTTGTCGGTCACGCGGGAGAAGCCGAGCTCACGCGCCACGGCCTCCGGGTCGAGGCCGAGCGTGTTGCCGGCCAGTGCGCCGGAGCCGTACGGGGAGGCGTTGATGCGCTTGTCCCAGTCGATCAGTCGCTGCACGTCGCGAATCAGCGGCCAAGCGTGGGCCATGAGCTGGTGCGCGAGCAGCACGGGCTGGGCGTGCTGCATGTGGGTGCGGCCCGGCATCACGGTGCGGCCGGCCTTTTCGCTCTGCTCGATCAGGGCGTTGACGAGGTCAAGCAGGAGTCCGGCGATTACGCGGGAGTGACGGCGCAACCACATGCGAATCAGGCAGGCGATCTGGTCGTTGCGGGAACGGCCGGCCCTGAGCTTGCCGCCGAGTTCATCGCCGGCAATGTCAATCAGACCGCGTTCGAGGGCGGTGGCCTCGTCCTCATCGTCTTCGATGGGGGCGAAGGAGCCATCGTCAACGTGGCGCTGGAGCGTGTCGAGCGCATCCTCCATGCGCTGCAGCTCGTCGGCGGTCAGAAGTCCCGCACGGCCGAGAGCACGGGCGTGGGCGCGGGAACCGGCGATGTCGTCGTCGGCCAAGCGCCAGTCGAACTGCGTGGACTTGGACAGTCGGGCCAATTCCGGCGACGGACCAGACGTAAAGCGACCACCCCACAGGGCCAGATGTTCGTTGTTCTCAGTCATGAAGGCTCCTTGAAACCATGGATTGCAAACAAATCAGACTGCTTGTCAGACTATCAGCGTTGGGCTACATACCGGTGGATTCAAGTTGTTCGTATTCCATGGCGGCAATGTCAGGGATACTGGTCACGTCGTATTGATGAAAAGAACCGCATCGTATACCGCATTACGGGTAACGATGTTCAAAACCTGGAAATAGCCGTCTGCCGAACTCATTACGGAGAGCACTGAGCTTCTTCCGTCATCGGCAAAAAAACGAGGGGAGCACGAGCATAATCTTTGCTCGTACTCCCCTCAGTCATCTGCGGCGACAGCGTCCTGTAATTACGGACAGCCTGACGGCTGCTGATTGTTGGCTCACTGTCGTTCGCACCTCACCTGCAAACAGCCCACTAGGCTGTTTGCTTTACGGCGCGGCCCCTCAACGAGGGGAGCCAAAGTAAATGATTACTCGACGGTGTTCTCCGGGACCTCGATGCCGTTGCCGAACTTGACGTCGCGCGCTGCGGCCACGCGGGACGGCAGGCCGTAGATGTCGATGAAGCCGTTGGAGGACTTCTGGTCGAAGGTATCGCCGGAATCATAGGTGGCGAGCTTGTAGTCGTACAGCGAGGAGTCGGAACGACGGCCGGTCACCACGGCGCGGCCACCGTGCAGGACCATGCGAATCTCACCGGACACGTACTTCTGGGTGTCTTCGATGAAGGCGTTGAGCGACTGGGTTGCCGGGGAGAACCACTGCGCATCGTAAACCAGCTCGCCCCAGCGCTTGTCGATGTCGCGCTTGATGCGGTGCTGTTCGCGTTCGAGGCAGCAGTTTTCGAGTTCCTGGTGAGCGGTGATCAGAGCCACGGCACCCGGAGCCTCGTACAGCTCGCGGGACTTGATGCCGACCAGACGATCCTCGATCA
>OIDL01000939.1_pt1 | contig 10019 bp, 7 predicted proteins | sample 1581611 | NCBI WGS metagenome assembly OIDL01 (sample SAMEA3882516, study PRJEB24775) | human gut metagenome | biome: human-associated habitat; feature: intestine environment; material: feces | place: Netherlands | collected 2009/2010 | reverse complement strand
TGTTGGGTGTAACGGCAACCGCCGCCACCCTGCCCGAAGCCCTGAAAAAGGCTTACGCCGCTGCTGACTGCATCCATTTTGACAAACTGCACCGCCGCAGTGATATTGGTGCCCGTGCCCTTGCGGCAATGAAAGCACAGGAGGGTTAAACAAGAATGGTTTACCGCATTTATGTAGAAAAAAAGCCCGGCTTTGACGGCGAAGCCCAGGGCCTGAAGCATGAACTGGTTGAGCTGGTTGGCATTAAGGGCCTGAAAGCTCTGCGCCTGTTGAACCGCTATGATGTGGAAGGCATTGACCGCGACCTGTTTGAGAAAGCCATCCCCACCGTGTTCAGCGAACCGCCAGTCGATGTGACCTATACCGAGCTGCCCACCGCCAAGACGGTGTTTGCTGTGGAGTATCTGCCCGGCCAGTTTGACCAGCGTGCAGATTCTGCTTCCGAGTGTATCCAGCTGCTGAGCCAGGGCGAGCGTCCGTCTGTGCGCAGTGCCCGCATCTACCTGCTGGACGGCGAGCTGAGCGCAGAGGATCTGGAAGCCATCAAGAAATACGTCATCAACCCGGTGGAAGCCCGCGAGGCCAGCCTGGACACCCGCGATACCCTGAAAATGGAATTTGCCGTGCCCACCGCTGTGGAAACCCTGAACGGCTTCTGTGCTTTGGATGACGCTGCGTTGGAGAATTTCCGCAATGAAAAGGGCCTGGCCATGGACCACGCCGACATTGTGTTCTGCCAGAACTACTTCAAATCTGAACAGCGCGACCCGACCATTACCGAAATCCGCCTGATTGATACCTACTGGTCTGACCACTGCCGTCACACCACCTTCGGCACCATCCTGAACGATGTCAAGATTGACGACGAAGTTGTGCAGGCTGCATTTGACCGTTACATGGCCCTGCGTGCCGAGACCGGCCGCGATAAAAAGAACCGCACCCTGATGGACCTGGCCACCATCGGCGCCAAGGCCCTGAAACAGCGCGGCATCCTGCAGAACCTGGACGAGAGCGAAGAGATCAATGCCTGCACCGTCAAAATCAAGTGCGATGTGGACGGCGAATTGCAGGATTGGCTGTTCCTCTTCAAGAACGAGACCCACAACCACCCCACCGAGATTGAGCCGTTCGGCGGCGCTGCTACCTGCATCGGCGGTGCCATTCGTGACCCGCTGTCCGGCCGCAGCTATGTTTACCAGGCCATGCGCGTGACCGGCGCAGGCGACCCGCTCAAGCCGGTTGCCGAAACCATGCCCGGCAAGCTGCCCCAGCGCAAGCTGGTTACCACTGCTGCTGCCGGTTATTCCAGCTATGGCAACCAGATTGGCCTTGCCACCGGCCAGGTTGCTGAACTGTACCACCCCGGCTATGTGGCAAAGCGTATGGAGATCGGCGCTGTTGTGGGTGCTACCCCGGCCAGCCATGTCCGCCGCGAAGAGCCCCAGCCCGGCGATGTGATCATCCTGCTGGGCGGCCGCACCGGCCGTGACGGCATTGGCGGCGCTACCGGCTCCAGCAAGGCCCACAAGCTGACCAGCCTGGAAACCTGCGGTGCCGAGGTGCAGAAGGGCAACGCCCCCATTGAGCGTAAGCTGCAGCGCCTGTTCCGCCGCGAGGACGCCTGCTGCATGATCAAGCGCTGCAACGACTTTGGCGCAGGCGGCGTTTCCGTTGCCATCGGCGAGCTGGCCGACGGCCTGAACATTGACCTGAACAAAGTTACCAAGAAGTACGAGGGCCTGGACGGCACCGAGCTGGCTATCAGCGAAAGCCAGGAGCGCATGGCTGTTGCCGTTGCCGCTGAGGATGCCGAAAAGTTCATTGCCCTTGCCAATGAGGAAAACCTGGAAGCCACCGTGGTTGCTACCGTTACCGAGGAAAAGCGGATGCGCGAGAACTGGAACGGCGTTGCCATCGTGGACCTTTCCCGCGAGTTCCTGAACTCCAACGGTGCCGAGCGCCATGCCGATGTGCATGTTCTGCCCGGCACGGTATGGCAGCCCCAGTGGGCCGGTTCCACCTTTGCCGAAAAGCTGGAAAACCTGGTTGGCGACCTGAACGTTTGCAGCCAGAAAGGCCTGGGCGAGCGGTTTGACTCCACCATCGGCGCTTCCACCGTGCTGATGCCTTACGGCGGTAAATACCAGCTGACCCCCACCATGGCCATGGCTGCCAAACTGCCGGTGGATGGCGAAACCACCACCTGCTCCGGCATGGCCTGGGGCTTTAACCCCTATCTGACTGAAGCGGACCCCTACCGCGGCGCTTACATGGCCGTTGTGGAAAGCGTGACCAAACTGGTTTGCGCCGGTTTCCGCCACAAGGATATGTACCTGACTTTCCAGGAATATTTTGAGCACCTGAACACTGCCCCTGAACGCTGGGGTAAGCCGCTGGCCGCCCTGCTTGGCGCGCTGGATGCCCAGATGGGCCTTGGCATTGCTTCCATCGGCGGCAAGGACAGTATGTCCGGCAGCTTTGAAGGCCTGGATGTTCCCCCCACGCTGGTCAGCTTTGCCACCGCCATTGGCAACACCGCCAACGTCATGAGCCCTGAGTTCAAGAAAGCCAACAGCTCTGTTGTCATCCTGAAGCCGCAGTACAAGGACGGCATGCCGGAGATCGGCAGCCTGCTTTCCATCTACAAGATCGTGGAGCAGATGATCGACGAAGGCAAGGTGCTGGCCGCAGCAACGCCGGGTTACGGCGGCGTTGCCGAAGCACTGTTCAAGATGTGCGTCGGCAACCACGTGGGCCTGTCCCTGAGCCGCGATATCAACCTGGACGACCTGTTCAAGCCCTGCTATGGCGCAGTTATTCTGGAGCTTCTGGATGCTTCTGCCGGTGAATTCCTCGGTTCCACCACCGTGGATTACGTCATCAACGTCAACGGCGAAAACATCGACCTGCAGCACCTGCAGGATGTATGGGAAGCAAAGCTGCAGCCTGTCTTCCCCTACCTCAAGGCTGGCGAGGAAGTTAAATCCCTGGAATACAAGGTCAACTGCTTCCAGCGTGTTGCCCCGGCTGTGCGCCTGGCCACCCCGCGCGTTATCATCCCTGTGTTCCCCGGCACCAACTGCGAATACGACACTGCACGCGCATTCCGCCGCGCCGGTGGCGACCCGCACATTCTGGTATTGAAGAACCTGACCCCCGCCGACGTTGCCGCCAGCTGCGAAGCCCTGGTGAAAGAGCTTGACCAGAGCCAGATTCTGATGCTGCCGGGCGGTTTTTCCGGCGGCGATGAGCCGGACGGCTCCGCCAAGTTCATTGCGGCGTTCTTCCGCAACCCCGCTGTGGCCGATGCCGTCAACCGTCTGCTGAACCAGCGTGACGGCCTGGCACTTGGCATCTGCAACGGCTTCCAGGCATTGATTAAGCTGGGCCTTGTGCCTTATGGCGAGATCCGCCCGATTACCGAGAACGACCCGACCCTAACCTTTAACACCATCCACCGCCACCAGAGCATGCTGGTGCGCACCCGCGTAGCTTCCAACAAGAGCCCCTGGCTGAGCGAATGCAATGTGGATGATGAACACCTGATCGCCATCAGCCACGGCGAAGGCCGCTTTGTCTGCAATGACGGCCTGCTGCAGCAGCTGATCAACAACGGCCAGGTTGCCACCCAGTATGTTGACCTGAACTGCGTGCCCACCATGGATATGCGCTACAACCCCAACGGGTCTGTGCTGGCCATTGAGGGCATTACCAGCCCGGACGGCCGCGTGTTCGGCAAGATGGGCCATTCTGAACGCAGCGGCGACAGCCTGTACAAAAACGTTACCGGCGACAAGTACCAGCCGATTTTTGAAGGCGGCGTGAACTACTTCAAACTGTAAGACATGCTGTAAGAAAGGAAACCCGACCAATGGCACATGATCGTTATATTTCTCCGTTTTCCACCCGTTATGCTTCCGATGAGATGCAGTATACTTTCTCGGACGATAACAAGTTCCGCACCTGGCGCAGGCTGTGGATTGCGCTGGCCAAGGCTGAGCAGAAGCAGGGCCTGGACATTACCGATGAACAGATTGCCGAGCTGGAAGCCCACAAGGATGACATCAATTACGAGGAAGCCACTGCCCGCGAAAAGCTGGTGCGTCACGATGTCATGAGCCATGTTTACGCTTACGGCCTGCAGTGCCCCAAGGCAAAGGGTATCATCCACCTGGGTGCTACCAGCTGCTATGTTGGCGATAACACCGATGTTATCATCATGCGCGAAGGCCTGCAGCTGGTGCGCAAAAAGCTGATCGGCGTTCTGGCCAACCTGGCCGATTTTGCCGAGCAGTACAAGGATATGCCCTGCCTGGCTTACACCCACTGCCAGCCCGCCCAGCTGACCACCGTTGGCAAGCGCGCTACCCTGTGGATGAACGAGTTCTACATGGACCTGCAGGAGATTGACCACCAGATCAGCCAGCTGGCCCTGCGCGGCGTTAAGGGTACCACCGGCACCCAGGCCAGCTTTATTGAGCTGTTCAACGGCGATTCTGCCAAGGTCAAGGCAGTGGAAGCCGATGTATGCGCCCAGATGGGCTTTGACAAGGTTGTGCCCGTCTGCGGCCAGACCTACAGCCGCAAGGTGGACTACAATGTGCTTTCCGCCATTGCCGGTCTTGCTCAGAGCGCCATGAAGATGGCCACCGACATCCGCCTGCTGGCCAACTTTAAGGAGATGGAGGAACCGTTTGAAAAGAACCAGATCGGTTCTTCCGCCATGCCGTACAAGCGCAACCCCATGCGCTGCGAACGCATCTGCGCGCTTTCCCGCTACTTGATGGTGGATGTGCTGAACCCCGCCATCACCGCCGGCACCCAGTGGTTTGAGCGCACGCTGGACGATTCCGCCAACAAGCGCATCGCCATGGCTGAGGGCTTTTTGGCCGCTGATGCCATCCTGAACATTCTGCTGAATGTTTCGGACGGGCTGGTGGTTTACCCCAAGGTTGTCCGCAGCCGCGTGATGGCTGAGCTGCCGTTCATGGCCAGCGAGAACATCATGATGAAAGCCGTCAAGAAAGGCGGCGACCGCCAGGAGCTGCACGAGCGCCTGCGCGAGCACGCCGTGGCCGCTGCCGCTGTGGTCAAGCAGGAGGGTAAGCCCAATGATATGATTGCCCGCGTGGAAGCTGACCCTGCATTCGGTCTGACCCGCGAGGAGATCGAGGCCGAGCTGAGCCCCGAAGATTTCACCGGCCGCGCCCCGCAGCAGGTGGAAGAGTTCCTGGCCGAAGTTATCCGTCCCGTGCTGGACGCCAACAAAGAGGATCTTGGCCAGCATGTGGAGCTGAATGTTTGATTTATTTGGGCTTGAGGAATTATAAGATTACGATAGCATCATGATTGGATGAATAAGCGAAAGGCTGCTTCTTCGGTTGAAGGAGCAGCCTTTTTGAGTTTTAGGGGGATTATATTCCATCATACATCACGGCGGGATGAGGGCATCCGCCCTACCGCACCGTAAATGATGGCTTTATTATCATGCTTCAAATCTCCCCCGCCGCCACATCGCCGGATTCTATGCATTGGGCAAGAGCGGTCTCATAGGGGATATCCCGCTGGACCATGGTCACATTATAGGTGGCAAAATGGTAGCCGTTTGCTTCGCAGGCGGCTTTTATTTTTTGCAGGGCAGGCTGGAAATCCGCGCGCTGGGGCTGCGATGTGGTTTCAATCGTGACCCACAGTTTGGCCGGTATATGCTGCAAAATGTCTTTTTCAAACGGGGCGTCCAATGGCAGCCACTGCTGGTATTCCATGCCCAGATCAAAGGCATTTTTCCCTGATTCATACGGCAGAATCACCATCACGCATTGCTGCGCTTCATCGTATGGAATGTCATATTCCGGCAGGGCATCGACCAGGGCCGGTGCCAGGTCAGCCCGCGCTTCCTCGTCCATGCGCCATGCAGTGTTGAGCCGGGCATCCACATACTGGGTGTGGTCAACGGTAGGGGTATCGCTGGTAAAGAGCCAGAAACTCGTTTCCACATAGAACCGGGTATCCCGGCTTTGCTGGGATTGCACGCCGACTGTATAGCAGAATCCCCGCATCGAACCTGCGTTTTCTGCCGTAAAAGTCTGGTCCGGGTAAAGTTTTTCCGCAAACTGTATGGCCCGGTGCATGGCCCAGCGCTCGCTGATAGGGTCGCCGTTGATGCAGTCAAAGGCCAGCAGCACCAAAGCAATCAGCACCGCCGCCAGAATGCCTGCCATCTTCCGCTTACTTTTCACTTTCATGTTTTTTCTCTCCTTTCCCACTGGCATAGTTCAGCAGCCAGCCAATCAGGCAGCCAATGCCGCACAGCCCCAGCATAAAAACGCTGTACACAATTAGGGTGACCGGGTACTCCATCAGGGTGGCCCCATACTGCCAATAACGCACGAAGGTCCGCAGCAGCGCGCAAAGGGCAATGCCTTCCCCCACCGCCAGCAGCAATTTCCACATCTGGGGGTCCTGGTACACTGCCGCGGCGCACACGAACGGGAAAATCAGGATGATCCAGTTGGAATGTTCGCCGTAACTTGTCAGCACCCCAAAGCCCATGCCCAGCGCGGCAAACATCAGCAGGCCGGTATTGTATTTGTGGCGGATCTTTTGCAGCAGGCGGGCATCATCGGGTGCAGGCAGGTTTTGGGGCCTGCCACAGGGTGCGGCATTCCGGGCAGGTTTGCAGGTGGGTTTTTACCAGCGCTTCACTTTCCAGGCTGGCAACGCCATCCTGCACCAGCGGGATCAAATCCCGGCAGACCGCGCAGGGAATTTCGGTTTCTGCTTTTCCCTGTTTTGCTTGCCAGTTTGTTTCTTTTTCTTGCGTCATTCGTCGTATCCCTCCTTTTGCAGGGTTGCTTTCAGCCAGGCGCGGGTACGGTGCTCCACCACCCGCGCGGATGCTTCGGTTATTTGCAGTTTTTGGGCAATTTCCTGGTACGAATACCCCTGCGCCCGCAGGTATACCACGCTGCGGGTGCGCTCGTCCTTTTGTTGCAGCAAAGCCTGCACGCGGCGCAGCTTTTGGCGGGCGGCGGTGGTTTCGGTCAGGGCATCATCGGTTATGTAGCGTTCCATCAAATCGTCCAGGCTGACGGACTGGTGCCGCCTGCGCAGGCTTTCCAGCCAGATATTGCGTGCAATGCCAAACAGCCAGGTTTTTACCTCGCACTCTCCACGGAAAGTGGGCAGCCGCTTGATGACCCGCACAAAGGTTTCGCTCAACAGGTCTTCCGCCTGCACAGGGTCGTGGGTCAAAAAGCAGAGGTAGCGGTACAGATCCATCCGGTAGCGCCGGTACAGTTCCTCCAGCTCCGGCAGTTTCATGCTTTGGCCCACCTCCTTTCGCTTTGTTCAGGCGCCTTACATGATATTGGTGGCCGCGGCTGCCGTTTTGTTACAGGCAGCGATAAAAAAAGTCCTGCCGCACCGCTTGGAAACGGCATCGGCAGGATCGGTTGTTCTTTTATTCCTGGCTTTGGGTGTCATCCTGGGGCGCATCGGCAGTCAGGTCTGCACCATCTGCCGCTGCATCGGCGGCAGCATCCGTGGTATCCTCTGCCGGGGGTTCCGGGGTCGGCTCCGGGGTGGCCACAGGGTTTTCCGCCGGCAAAAAGCGCGGCTGAATGGTGCCGTCCGTCTGCTGGTCCGAAACATCCAGCGTACCGCGGTCACTGCTTGCCAGGCCATCGCCACCGGTATCCAGAATGATATAGGCGGCAAACCGGATCTTGTAATCCAGATTGTTTGCCGTGCCCAGCTGGACCGACACACGGCCCTGATACAAAAAGCTCAGCTCGGTCATGTTCTGCATGGTCAGCACCGTGGTGCCATCCAGCAGGCCATACTGGTCCAGTTCGCCCAGCAGTTCGTTCAGCACCTCGTTGGGGGTCTCCTGTGGCATATCGGCTTCGTCTGCATTTTCCGGCGTTGCGGTGCCGCTTGGCATGGCCGTTGCCAGGGCGGTCGGCTCGCTGGGGGCATCCAGTGTCAGGAAGCTGCCCGGCGTGGTGGCCGCACCCTCTGGCAGCAGGGCATCCAGCTGCACCAGATTATCCGGCTCTGCCGGCTCCACACGCACCACTTTCAGCTGTTCGCTCAGCACCAGCCAGCTGCCGGAATACTCCATCTTAAAGCGTTCCACCGCAGGCTGCACCCGGATGATCACGGTGCCGGGGGCCTGGCGGGTGACGACTGCCACATCCAGGTACGGCATCTGCGCCAACAGCTGGTCAGATTTTTCTTTGGTGGAAAAACCGTACAGGTTATCCCCCACCTGAATGCCGGTTGCATCGATCAGCTGTTGTTCGGTATAAATGCCGGTATTGGCGGGGGTGGTGCGGTCCGCATTTTCCACCCGGAAATCCGTCACCTTGAACAACAGGTTGATGGAAAGCACAATGCCGACCACCAGCACTGCCAAAACGCACAGCACCCCGATGATGGCCTTGCGGCGGCGGATTCGCAGCTGTTCCGCGCGGGTAACGCGGCGCTGCACCTGTGGCGCGTTGGAACGGTACCCCGGCTTTTGGGGGTTCTGTTGGGGGCGGGGGCGCTTTTGCTGCTGTTTGGGCGGCTGGCGTTCGGGCTGTTTTGCGGGACGCTGGCCGCTGCCCTTTGGCCGCTGCTGGCTGCCCGCCGGGCGGCTGCTGCGCTGCGGCGGGGCGCTTTTGGTGTTGCGATGGCTGGGCTGACCCTTGCGGGGAGGTACACTTTTTTTCTGGTTTCGGCTGCGCTGATTGCGGTCCATGGGGTGTACCTCCTTTCTGTGTTTCAGCTTTTATTTGCTGCCGGTTTGTTCCGGCAGGTTACTTTCCGTTCACCAGTTCCAGCAGCTTTGCGGTGATCAGTTCCAGGCTCTTGGGGTTGCCCAGGGTCTTGGCGGCGGTGCCCATGGCCGTCAGTTTGCCGGGCTCTGCCAACAGGGCATGCACGGTTTCGATCAGCTTGATACCGGTCAGGTCTTTTTCTTCAATCACAATGGCGGCACCGGCGTTTTGCAGCTCCAGTGCATTATAATACTGGTGGTTTTCGGCCACATTGGGGCTAGGGATCAGGATGGACGCACGGCCCATGGCTTCCAGCTCCGCCAGCGTCAGCGCACCGGAGCGGGAAATAACAAGGTCCGCCGCGGCCAGCAGATCCGGCATATTATCAATGTATTCTTTTACCACAAGGTTGGCACCGGGGGCAAAGTGGTTCTTGGCTTCCAGGTCCTCAAACAGCTTTACGCCGCGGCTGCCGGTGGCGTGCAGGTGCAGCACGGGCAGATCGTTTGCCTGCTCCCACGCGCACAGCTCTGCCACAACCTCGTTGATACGGCGGGCCCCCAAAGAGCCGCCGAAGCTCAAAATCACGGTGCGGTCCCCCGCGTGCACAGCAGCACGGGCGGCGGCGCGGTCACGGTTCAAAATTTCCGGGCGGACAGGGTTGCCAACCACAAGGGTCTTCTCCGGCGCGCCAAGCTTTTCCACCGCAGCGGCGGAAGCAGCAAATACCACGTCCACATCCTTGGCCAGCAGCTTGTTGGTCACACCGGGGAATGCGTTCTGCTCATGGATGGCGGTCTTGATGCCCTTTTTGGCGGCGGCGCGCACCACCGGGCCGCTGACATAACCGCCGCAGCCGATGACCAGATCGGGCCGGACCTCTTTCAGGATAGCCGCCGTGCGCGGGCCGGACAGGGCCAGGTGGTAGAGCGCTACCACGTTGCGGCCCACGTTCTTCAGGGTTGGCTTGCGCTGGAAACCGTTGATCTCAATATGGTGGAACGGGTACCCTGCCTTGGTTACAAGGCCGTACTCCATACCCTCTTTCCGCCCGGCAAAGTGGATCTCGGCCGCGGGGTCCGCCGCCTTTAAGGCTCCGGCAATGGCAAGCGCCGGGTTGATATGGCCGGCTGTGCCGCCGGCAGCAATCAAAACACGCATAGTGGTTCCTCTTTTCTCCGTAAAATCGAACGTTTATGTTATGGCAATACCGCATAATTCTAAGTGCCGATACGGCGAGCGAGGTGCGGCAGC
>OIDL01000930.1_pt1 | contig 10087 bp, 10 predicted proteins | sample 1581611 | NCBI WGS metagenome assembly OIDL01 (sample SAMEA3882516, study PRJEB24775) | human gut metagenome | biome: human-associated habitat; feature: intestine environment; material: feces | place: Netherlands | collected 2009/2010 | reverse complement strand
CTCGCTCGCCGTATCGGCACTTAGAATTATGCGGTATTGCCTAAAGTTTTTTAGATTCCCCTAAACACCCCCTCCAGAGCAAAGGCGCAATGGTGCGCGCGGCAATGCAAGCAGCCGCGCGCACTTTTTTATTTTTTTGATTCCCCCGAATCAAACATTCACAAAAAATGATAGGAAAGGTGAATGGACCATGACTGCATCATTATTTGTTCAGGGCCTGATCAACGGCCTGAACCAGGGCGCTATTTATGCGCTGATCGCGTTGGGCTACACCATGGTTTACGGTATCATCCGCATGATCAACTTTGCCCACGGCGATTTTATCATGATCGGTGCTTACACATTGTTTTACACCATCCCGCTGATGGTCGATGCGGGAATGCCCGCCTGGATGGCCGTGATTGTGGCCGTTGCGGTGTGCGCGCTGGTTGGTGTGCTGGTTGAGATCCTGGCTTACCGCCCGGTGCGCAAGGCCGGGCCCATGTCCGCCTTGATTACCGCACTGGCCATGAGCATCTTTTTGGAAAACCTGGCCATGGTGCTGTTTGGCGCCAAGCCGCACAACGTGCAGGCTATTTTCAGCCTGCCCACCATTACGGTCGGCGGGGTATCGCTGCCGCTGAACGTGCTGCTGACCATTGGCATCGGCGTTGCGATGATGCTTTGCATGCAGCTGTTTGTAAAAAAGACCAAGCTGGGCAAGGCCATGCGCGCCGTCCCGCAGGATAAGGATGCTTCCACCCTGGTGGGCATCAACGTGAACAAGATCATCACCCTGACCTTTGCCATCGGCTCCGGTCTGGCGGCGGTGGCAGCGCTGATGTACTGCTCTACCTACCCCCGCGTTACCACCGATATGGGCTCCATGATGGGCATGAAAGCCTTCATCGCCGCAGTTCTGGGCGGCATTGGCATCATCCCCGGCGCCATGATCGGCGGCATTCTGGTCGGCCTGATTGAAATTTTTGTCAAGCTGTTTGCCCCCGGCTGGTACGAAGCCGTTACTTACGGCACATTGATCGTGATCCTGCTGGTCAAGCCCGCCGGTATCCTGGGCAAGAACACCGGCGAAAAAGTGTAAGGGAGGGAGCAGAGCAATGAGTAAAAAAATAAAAGGCTCCTATCTTTTGAACGCTGTGGGCGTGGCGCTGGTGTTTGCCCTGTTGACAGGGCTGTTCGCCGCCAATGCGTTCGGCACCTCCACCACCTATATTCAGGGCATCTGCACCACCGCCTGCTACACCATCATCATGGTCACATCGCTGAACCTGGTAGTTGGCTTTATGGGCGAGTTCTCCTTGGGGCATGCGGGGTTTGTTTCGGTCGGCGCTTATGTCTCCGCCATTGTATCCGGCGCGCTGGCAGGCAAAGGGCTTTCGGATCTGGGGCTGTTCCTGATCGCGCTGCTGGTCGGCGGCCTGGCTGCGGGCATCATGGGCGTACTGGTCGGCATCCCGGCGCTGCGCCTGCGCGGCGACTATCTCGCCATTGTCACCATGGCGTTTGCCGAAATCATCCGCGTCTGCTTCTGCAACTTTTCCATCACCGGCGGCGGTAAAACAATGAGCGGCATCCTCAAGCTGTCCACCTTCCCGCGGGTATTCTGGATCATGGTGGTCTGCGTTACCATCATGTACCTGTTCGTCCGCAGCAAATATGGCCGCACCGTGCAGGCCATCCGTGAGGACTACATCGCGGCTTCGGCTTCCGGCATCAACGTGACCTATTACAAGGTCATGACCTTTGCCATCAGCGCATTCTTTGCCGGCATCGGCGGCGGTATTTATGCCCATTACATGACGGCAATGATCCCCACCAACTTCAACTTTAACTATTCCGCAGAGCTGTTGAGCGAAGTGATCATCGGCGGCACCGGTTCGCTGACCGGTTCCATCATCGGCGCAGCGTTCCTGAGCGCTTTACCGGAACTGATGCGTGAATTTTCTACCTACCGCATGCTGGCCTACTCGGTGGTTCTGGTGCTGGTCATGCTGTTCCGTCCCGGCGGCATCTTTGGCCGGTGGGAGTTCAGCCTGACCCGCGCGCTGGAAAAACTGACCGGCCGCGGCACGGTAAAAGCAAAAGCAGAAAAGGGGGCCTGAACCATGGCACAACCCGTTTTGAAATGCCAGCACCTTGGCATCCAGTTTGGCGGCCTGAAAGCCGTGGATGATTTTAATATGGAAATCGGCGAATCCGAGCTGGTGGGGCTGATCGGCCCCAACGGCGCAGGCAAAACCACCGTGTTCAACCTGATCACTGGTGTGTATAAGCCGACCGAAGGCTCCCTTTACCTGAATGGTGAGCGGATGAACGGCAAAAAGACCCACCAGATCGTTCATGCAGGCATTGCCAGAACCTTCCAGAATATCCGCCTGTTCAAAAAAATGACGGTGATCGAAAACGTCAAAGCTGCCATGCTGGAAGAACTGACCTACAACATGCCGCAGGCCATCTTCCGCACCAAGGCGTACTGGCAGCAGGAAGCCGCCGCCACCGCACGCGCCAAAGAGCTGCTGCAGGTGGTGCACCTTTCCGGCAAGGAGGACCTGGAGGCCGACAACCTGCCCTATGGTGAGCAGCGTCGTCTGGAGATTGCCCGCGCGCTGGCCACCAACATGAAGCTGCTGCTGCTGGACGAACCGGCCGCTGGTATGAACCCGACTGAAACGGAGGAACTGCTGAAGATTATTGATTATATCCGGAGCGAATTCAAGGTATCGGTGCTGCTGATCGAGCATGACATGAGTTTGGTCATGAAAATCTGCGAGCGAATCCAGGTGCTGGACTTTGGTACCACGATCGCTTCCGGCACACCGGCAGAGATCGCCAATGACCCCCATGTGATTGAAGCATACCTGGGCAAAGACAAAGAGGAGGAGGTCGAAGCAGATGCTTGAAGTAAAAGACCTTCATGTCAATTACGGCGCGGTACACGCGCTGAACGGCATATCGCTGCATGTGGATGACGGCGAGATCGTATCCCTGATCGGGGCAAACGGCGCGGGCAAAACCACCACCCTGCGCACCATTACCGGGCTGGAAAAAGCTGCGTCCGGCAGCGTGATGTTTGACGGGCACGACCTGCGCAAGGCGGAACCCAGCAAGATCATTACCTACAAGCTGGCCCATGTGCCGGAAGGGCGGCATATCTTCCCCCAGATGACGGTGGAAGAAAACCTGGAAATGGGCGCTTATGCCGAACCGGCCGGGATGGAAGAGACGATGAAGGATGTGTATAAGCGATTCCCCCGTCTGGAAGAGCGCCGCCGCCAGCTGGCGGGCACCCTTTCCGGCGGCGAGCAGCAGATGCTGGCCGTAGGCCGCGCCCTGATGGCAAAGCCCAAAATGATTTTGATGGATGAACCTTCGATGGGCCTTTCGCCCCTGCTGGTCAAAGAGATCTTTGCCATCATTCAGGAAGTAAACAAGCAGGGCATCACGATCCTGCTGGTGGAACAGAACGCAAAGATGGCGCTGGCCATCTCGGACCGCGCCTATGTGCTGGAAACCGGCAACATCAGCATTGAGGGCAACGCCGCGGATCTGCTGAACGACCCGCGCGTGAAGAAAGCCTATCTGGGCCAGTAAGGAGGGGTGGAAAATGTATCCCAATTATCCGTATTTTGCAGTCGCCATTACCCGCACCTGTGGTTCGGGCGGCGGCAGCTACATTGGCAAGCAGCTGGCAAAGGCATTTGACATTGACCTGTATGACCGCAAGCTGCTGCGCCTTGCCTCAGAGGACAGCGGCATCAGCGAGGAACTGTTTGCCCACGCCGATGAGAACACCCGCAAAACCATGCTGTACCGGGTTTCGGAACGGGTGTATGACGGCAGCATCATCCCGCCGGAAAGCGGCAACTTTATCAGCGATGAAAACCTGTTCAACTACCAGGCCAAGGTGCTGCGGGAGCTGCTGAACGAGGAAAGCTATATCTGCGTGGGCCGCGCGGCGGACTTTGTTCTGCGGGATAAGCCCAACGTGCTGACCGTGTATGTGGATGCCCCCTATGACTGGCGTGTGGAGCGCGAGATGAAGCGCCAGGGCATTGGCAGCAGCCAGGCCAAGCACTATATTGACAAGCTGGACCGCTACCGTGAAAGCTATTACAAATACCACACCGGCCGCCAGTGGAAGCGGGTGGAAAATTATGACCTCTGCCTGGATTCCGCCGCCATTGGGCTGGATAACTGCGTGGAGCTGATTAAAAAAGTGATTGAACTGAAATTTGATGTGAAAGCCAAATAACGGCTGAACATAAAGGCAACCAAGATGAGAGGAGTAAGGAAAAATGGAATCCATTGCATATTATGATGGCAAAATCGGCGCACCGGAAGAATTGATGGTGCCGTTCAATGATCGCGTTCACTTTTTTGGCGATGGCTGCTACGATGCCACCGTTGGCGCGAACGGCAAGGTATACCTGCTGCAGGACCACCTGGACCGCTTTTTTACCAGCGCCAAGGCACTGGATATCAACATCCCGATGAGCAAGGCCGAGCTGGGCAGGCTGCTGACCGACCTGCTGGCCAAGGTGGACAGCAAGGTCAACTTTGTATACTGGCAGGTCACCCGCGGTGTGGAGCCCCGCAACCATGTGTATGAGGAAGGCGTGCCCGGCAAGCTGTGGGTTTCCATCCGGCCCAACACCCTGAACGACCCCGACAAGCCCATCCGCCTGAACTCTGAGGAGGACACGCGCTTTTACCACTGCAACATCAAAACGCTGAACCTGCTGCCCAGCGTTATGACCGCCCAGCGCGCCAAGCTGGCCGGCATGAGCGAGACCGTGTTCCACCGCGGGGATATTGTAACGGAATGTGCGCACTCCAACGTTTCGGTGTTGAAAGACGGGATTTTCTATTCCCACCCGAACGATGAGCTGATTTTGCGCGGCATTGCCAAGACCCATATGCTGCAGGCCTGCTACCGCCTGGGCATTACCGTGATGGAAAAACCGTTCACGGTGGATTTTATGCGCGATGCGGATGAGATCATCGTGACCTCCTCCTCCAACTTCTGTCTGCATGCCTGCGAGTTTGAGGGCAAGCCCGCCGGCGGCAAGGACCCCGCTACCCTGAAAGCCATCCAGGACGAAGTGCTGAAAGAGTTCTATGACTATACCGGCTGCGAAAGTCTGTGGGGCTGAAAAGGGGGAAAACACCATGACCCGTGACGAACTGGAAAAACGCAATGTAGGCGAAAACCTGGATGCCATCATGTGTCTGGACCCCCGCGGTTACGGGGTGTGCCGCATTTTGTACGCGGGCAGCCGGGCATATACCGGGGAGCCGACCGCCATGCACGCAGCCGAAGCGTTGTGCAAAGCCATCCACCCCGGCGACCCGGTGTATATCCTGGTCGGGTTTGTATTGCTGCCCCACAAGGTGCCGGAAATGGACGGTTCTGTCAGCGCGATCCTGCTGGCGCGGTCTCTGGTATTGGCCTTTGGGGCAAAGCCGATCATCGTCTGCCCGCAGGACAGTGTGGAAGCCTTTAAGAAATGCGGCAATGTGGTGGGTCTGCATGTGTATGAGGATCTGGATACCGCCATGGAGCTGCCGCTGAGCCTTGGCGTTGTGGCCTTTACCAAAGATAAGGCCAAAGCCCCCGCCCAGGCCAAAGCGCTGGCGGATAAGATTTTACCCGCAGCGGTGATCTCGGTGGAAGCCTGCGGCGGCAACGCCAAGGGTGTTTACCACAATGCGGTGGGCAAGGATGTGACCGCACTGGAAGCCAAAAGCGATGTGCTGTGGAACGAACTGCGCGCCCGCGGCGTGCCCAATGTGGCCATCGGCGATCTGGGCAATGAGATCGGCATGGGCACCATTGGGGAGCACATTAAAAAATATGTGCCCTTCACCGCCCCCGGCGAATGCCAGGACGGCTGCTGCGGCGGCATTCTGGCCGCAAGCAGCACCGATAACATCATCACGGCAACCTGCTCTGACTGGGGCTGCTATGCGCTGATGGCCGCGCTGGCCTACCTGAAAAAGGATATGGACATCCTGCACCGGGAGGAGATGGAAAGCGAGGTCATGCGGGTGCTTTCCCGCAATGGCATGATCGATATGACAGGCTCGCTGCTGCCGGGTGTGGATGGGTTTGATACCCGCATGAACGTTGGCATTGTCAGCATGATGCGGCAGTGCACGGCGTATGCGGTGCGGTATTCCCACAATTCGGACCACTGGTTCGGCCCGGTGCTGGCAAAGAAATTTTTTGAGCAGGCATAAAGCAGGTTGTGCTATAATAGGCACATTGGCCTTGGTCAGGAAGCAGTGAACCCAAAACGGCACGTTTAGGAACCGTAGGGGCGCACAATGTGCGCCCGCGAACCTAAAGGTACAGCACACTTCCTGACCAGCCCCAAAATACCGGACGCAAAGGGGATTTTTGTTATGATCCAGTTTACCCCCGTGGGGGACAGCGGCGTGCTGGCCGTCTGCGGCAGTGAGATCAGTGAACAGGTGAACGCGCAGGTTATGGCGCTGGATGCCGCTGTGCAGGCGGCGCAGCTGCCCGGCGTGGTGGAAACAGTGCCCACCTATGCGGCGCTGCTGGTCACGCTGGACCCTTTGCAGACCGATGCCGATATCCTGATCCCCGCGCTGCGCCGCCTGTGGGACGCTTTGCCCCCGGTTAGCAGCACCGCGGCCGGGCGGCTGGTGGAGGTGCCGGTGTGTTACGGCGGAGATTACGGCCCCGACCTGGCCTTTGTGGCACAGCACGCCGGGCTGACTGAACAGCAGGTCATCGACATCCACTGCGGGCGGGACTACCGCATTTTTATGCTGGGGTTCCTGCCGGGGTTCCCGTACCTGGGCGGCATGGATGAACGCATTGTCTGCCCCCGGTTGCAGACCCCGCGCACCAAGATCCCCGCGGGGGCGGTGGGCATTGGCGGCAAGCAGACGGGCATCTACCCGCTGGCTTCCCCCGGCGGGTGGCAGCTGATCGGCCGCACGCCGCTGCGCCTGTTTGACCCGGCTGGCGGCGGCAAACTGCCTTACGCGGCGGGGGACCGCATCCGGTTTGTGCCCATCAGCCCGGAAAAGTTTGAAACCATCCAGAAAGAACAGGGGGCGGCACTGTGAACTTGCATGTGATAAGCCCCGGCCCGCTGACCACCGTGCAGGATGCAGGCCGCACCGGCTATGCCGCGCGGGGGTTCCGCACCTGTGGAGCGGCGGATGGTTACGCTATGCGGACCGCCAACCTGCTGGCGGGCAACCCCCAGGCAGCCGGTGCCGCCGTGCTGGAAATGACCCTGCAGGGCGGCAAGTATCAGTTTGACGGGGACGCTGTTTTTGCCCTGGCGGGGGCCGATATGCCCGCCGCGCTGGATGGCCGCCCGGTGCCCGCCTATACGCCGCTTTTGGCCCGCGCGGGGCAGGTGCTGGCAATCGGCGCGGCCCGCAGCGGGCTGCGCGGCTACCTGGCCGTGTTTGGCGGCGTGGATACCCCACCCGTGCTGGGCAGCCGCTCCACCGACTTAAAATGCCGGATGGGCGGGCTGGATGGCCGCGCACTGAAAGCTGGGGATGTGCTGCCCATTGGGGCGGCACCCGCCATGGTGGAACAGCGCTGGCAGCAGATCTGCGCCAAAGGGGCAAACCGCCCGCTGGGCACGGCGCGCACCCCCGCAAGGCCGTGGCGCTTTTTGGGCGGGCGGAAGCTGCCGCTGTTCCGTGCGGTGCCCGGCCCCCAGACCGATGCCTTTACCGCAGTGGGGCAGGCCGCATTTGTACACGGGGTATATGCTTTGACAGCAGACTGTGACCGCATGGCCTGCAAATTGCAGGGGCCGCAGATCGAGACTGTGGATGGGTCGGACATTGTATCGGACGGCATTGTGGCGGGTTCGGTGCAGGTATCGGCCAACGGGCAGCCCATTGTGATGCTGGCTGACCACCAGACCACCGGCGGGTATGCCAAAATTGCAACCGTCATCAGCGCTGACCTTTCGGCCATGGCGCAGCTGCGCCCCGGCGAAAAGCTGGCGTTCCAATATGTGACCGCGGCGCAGGCTGTTGCAGGAGCCAGGGCGCAGGCGGCCGTGCTTGACAAAATCAGGGAGCGGATGAAATAATGGACTTTGCAGCCATGAAACCGGCCGACCTGCGCGGGCTGATCCGCAAGGGCGAACTGACCGGCCCGACCACCGGCATGTGCAACGGTTATGCCCAGGGCAACCTTGTGGTGCTGCCCAAGGCGCTGGCGTGGGACTTTTTGCTGTTCTGCCAGCGCAACCCCAAAGCCTGCCCGCTGCTGGAAGTGGCGGACGCAGGCGAGCGAACCTTTGCCCAATTTGGCAAAGGCAGCGATATTGCTACCGATATCCCGCGCTACCGGGTGTACGAACACGGCGAGCTGACCGGGGAATACACCGATGTGAGCAAATTCTTTGAGGAGAGGAACGACCTGGTCAGCTTTTTGATCGGGTGCAGCTTCTCCTTTGAATCTGAACTGCTGGAAGCGGGCATCCCGGTGCGCCAGATCGAAGAGGGCGTGAATGTGCCGATGTACAACACCAACATTCCCTGTACCCCGGCGGGGGTGTTCAGCGGAAACATGGTGGTCAGCATGCGGCCCATCCCGTACCGGCAGGTCCCGGCAGCTGCCATTACAGCGGGCATGCCCCGCGTGCACGGTATGCCGGTGCAAATCGGTGAGCCGGAAGCCATCGGCATCCATGATTTGGCTCACCCGGATTACGGCGATGCCGTGACCATCAACCCCGGCGAAACACCGGTGTTCTGGCCCTGCGGCGTGACCCCGCAGAACGTTGTGATGCACTCCAAGCCGGAGTTCTGCATCACCCATGCGCCGGGGCACATGTTTGTGACCGACGTAAAAAATGTGGAGCTGAAATATTAAGAGCAGATAGTAAAAACCATAGGGGTACACACTGTGCGCCCCTGCGGGGCAGAAGCATTGCCTTATGCCTGAAAGTGGAGGATTGAGCTATGCCGCATATTGATTTGAACTGTGACCTGGGCGAAAGCTTTGGCGCGTATACTATCGGAATGGATGAAAAGGTGATCCCGTTTATCACATCGGCCAATGTGGCCTGTGGCTTCCATGCAGGCGATCCGCTGGTGATGCAGCGCACCGTGGCGCTGTGCAAACAGAGCGGCGCGGCGGTGGGGGCGCACCCCGGTTTCCCTGATCTGCAGGGCTTTGGCCGCCGCCAGATGAAGCTGACCCCGGCGGAAGCCAAGGCCTGTGTGCAGTATCAGATCGGTGCGCTGAAAGCGTTCTGCGATGCCGCCGGTGTGCCGCTGCACCATGTAAAGCCCCACGGCGCTTTGTATAACATGGCGGGCAAGGACCGCGCGCTGGCGGATGCCATCTGCGCCGCGGTGAAGGAGAGCGCCCCCGGCGCGGTGCTGCTGGCGCTTTCCGGCAGCGAGATGGTCAAGGCGGCTCAGGCCATCGGCCTGCCGGTTGCCAATGAGGTGTTTGCCGACCGCGGCTACCGCCCGGATGGCAGCCTTGTGCCCCGCGGAACCCCCGGCGCCATGATTGAGGATGAGGACGAAGCCATTGCCCGTGTGATCCGCATGGTAACCGAGGGCAAAGTGACTGCCAACGACGGTACGGACATTGCCATCCAGGCGGATTCCGTCTGCGTACACGGCGACGGCCCCAAGGCTCTGGCCTTTGTAGAAAAGATCGGCGCGGCCCTGCAGGCAGCCGGGGTGGAATTGAAGGCGTTTTGAGAAAATGAGCAGGGGCACCGTTCAGCAAATGCCGTTTTCCCCTGTAGAGACCGTAAGGGGCGCACAGTATGCGCCCGCAGGTGTGCGCCGGGTGATGAAGTGAAATACCCGGCAAAGCCCGTCATGCGGGACGATGCAGGTGTCGTTCCCTGCAAATTTTTAGCCTGGCAGCGGGAAACCGCCCCTCAGGCCGCTTCGCGTCCAGAGGGGTGGCTCCCTGCCGCCAAAATTAAAATTGCGGATAATAAAAACAAAAAGGCGCGTGCCAGCCCATGGGGGCAAGGCACGCGCCTTTTGCTATGCTTAGGCAATACCGCATAATTCTAAGTGCCGATACGGCGAGCGAGGTGCGGCAGCT
>OIDL01000879.1_pt1 | contig 10552 bp, 10 predicted proteins | sample 1581611 | NCBI WGS metagenome assembly OIDL01 (sample SAMEA3882516, study PRJEB24775) | human gut metagenome | biome: human-associated habitat; feature: intestine environment; material: feces | place: Netherlands | collected 2009/2010 | reverse complement strand
TGTCAGACTTCCTATTCTTCCGCAAAACATCAGAAATACCAGCATCATTCTTGATGCCATGCATACATCTCTTGTGATTCCCGCAGACATTCCCACTGTTCCCATTGCAGAAAAGACTTCAAACATCACATCCGACAAAGAAAACGGCTGCATAATTTCCATGAAGATCGTTCCTGTTAGTATAAGGAACAAATTCGTACACATTACAACACTGGCCTTTCTGATCGCAGTTTCATCCAGTCTTCTGTTAAATACATTACAACCGGCTGCTTCCATCAGATTTGCACGCACAAATACAATAAGAACCACTACGGTTGTCGTCTTAATTCCACCTGCTGTAGATCCCGGGCTTCCTCCTATGAACATCAGAATCATAGTAACAAGTTTACTGCCTTCCGTCAACGCTCCTGTATCGGTTGTATTAAATCCTGCCGTTCTGGCTGTCACCGAGTGAAATAAAGAACAGAGTATCTGTTCTTTCACAGGCATCCCTGCCAGTACATTATTTTTTTCCAGTATCAGGAATAAAACTGCTCCTCCTATAATCAGAAAACCTGTTGTTGATAATACAATCTTTGTATGCAGATGATATTTTTTCCATTGAAATTTTTTCACAGACAGATCATCCCACACTAAAAAACCGATTCCACCGATTATAATCAGCAGCATGATCACTGTATTTACCAGCCAGTCATCCGAATATCTGATCAGTGACTGATAGGCACCATTTTCTCCCATAAGGTCAAACCCGGCGTTGCAAAAGGCTGATATAGAATGAAAGATCCCGTACCAGATTCCTCTTCCTATTCCGAATTCCGGAATAAACCGGATCATCAGCAATACAGCTCCAATGCTTTCAAAAAAAAGTGTTCCTTTTATAATCTTCTTCGTAAGCTTTACAATTCCACCAATTTGAATACTATTGATACTCTCCTGCAAAATTCCACGGACTTTAAGCCCTATCTTTCTTCTTAACAGAATCGCCACACAGACACCAATTGTCATAAATCCCATACCGCCGATCTGGATCAGGATCAAAATGATAAGCTGTCCAAAAAAAGACCAGTGCAGATATGTATCCTGTACAACCAGCCCAGTCACACAGGATGCGGATGTCGAGGTAAATAATGCATCTGCAAAAGATGTCATATTTCCATCCCTTGATGAAACCGGAAGCATTAAGAGAATACTTCCCAAAAGGATCAACAACAAATACCCGACAACAATCATCTGTGTCTGTGTCATCTTTTTATATATTACTGTCATTTGTTTCGTTTCCTTTCTCCTCTATATCTTTCTTCCTCTCTCTCTTTTTTATCCTTCTTCAGAAAAATGTCGAGTTCACGCATCAGATGCAATCCGGCGATCAGCAGAAAGCTCAGGATCCCTGTAAATAAAATAATACTCTCAATCTCGAACATAACCTTTCCTTCCTCTCACTGTTTTTCCTCTCCTGTTTTGTAAATCAATGATAGTATTTTTAGTATAAAGATTGTATAAAGATTCCTGATTTTATGTAAATATTCCGTTATGATTTCCTGCTGAAAAATGGGATTAGGAATTTCATTAAATAGAAAGAATGTGCATCTCCGGCACGCAGTGCCTTTTGTTTCATAGGAAGTTCCTTCGGGATTTTCTATGAAGCAAAAAACGGGCACTTTGTCTTCATAGTCTCTCGGGAAAAAGAACAACAGATCCTCCAGAGTATGGATATTGAGTTTCTGCAAAGCGTCCGCCTTTTTTACAAAATCTTTTTATTCAACTGCTGCTTCTTCCTCATCTGTTTCCGGAACATCATTATGAACGGCAGCCACACCTGCTACATCTGCTTCCGGATCTGTGATCAGTTTGACATCTTTATCCTTTGCGATGTCAAGGTCTTTGACTTTAATGGTTTCTCCAACCTTCAAATCTCCAACGTCAACAATTACTTTTTCAACAAGTGCAGATGGAAGTGCTTTGTATTCAATTTCATCAAGCAGTTCCTCCACAACACCTGTGACAACCTTTGACTGATTGTGGATCACAACTTCTGCTACGGAATGTACCATTTCTCCACTTACCAGTGCCTGAAAATCTATTTCAAGTACTTTTGAACCCATAGAATCATAATCGACTTCTTTTACCAGCACATCCATCTGCTCTCCGTCCAAATCCAACATGATCTGGCTTCCTTTGCCATTAGCTTTCAGGAACTTTTCCGCTTCTTTCTGTGTCATCTGTACCGGAATGGAGCCTTCAATCTCACGTCCGAATACATTGCCGGTTACATAACCTTCTCTTCTGAGTTTTTTGGCTTTTGTCTGCATGTTTCTTTTTTCAGCTTTTAAAGTATTCATTTATCTTTTCCTCCAATCACTGACTTCTGGTAAAGTACCTATTTCCTTGTTACAGCTGTATTATAGCACTCATGGATTATCAAGATTAACCAAAATCACATCTTTTTTGATCAATATTTTTGCTGTTTTTCAAACTTTTTTCTTTGTTTTGTGCAATTTTTTATTTTTCAACCCTTATAGATTTCCATAATTTTTCATATTTTCAGCTTTTTATTGTTCCAGATATTCTTTGATCCTGTCGATATTATACAAAGGAATATTTGTCATCCATTCCTGTTCCCGGTAATCTGACATTGACGTTCTTACGGCATATTTAGGCTTATGTTTTTCCCAGAACGCTTTCAGGCTTTTTGCCCTCAAATTTTCCTCCGCTTTCACTTCCAACGGAATAATCGAAGTTCTTCCCTGCTCTTTGTACCTTATGAATCAGTCCACAGTCTAAAAGCCATTGTATTGCCAGCTCAAAATCTTTTGCCCTTGATCCTTTTCTCACCTGTCCATAGATATATTTTTTATTTTTCTTCGCCAGCTGCATCGGAATCGAATTCCATACAAGATTCAGTCTTGGAACCAATGAAGTCTCGGCGTGTTTTGAAAAATCCTGTTGATAATAATTCAACAGGTTCTTCTGTATCTCTCTGACCTGATTAAAATCCTTCGTTTCTACATACGTCTGTACCACTTCCGGCATGCCACCTACATAATAATATTCGCGTAATCGGTCTATATATTTAGATTTGAATGTTGTCACCATATCGGTATCCGTTCCCTGAAGAATATTTACGAAGCGTTCCTCTCCTAATGCGCACAAAAATTCCTGAAATGTCAATGGATAAAGATCCATAAAATCTACCTTTCCAACCGGAAAAGAAGTTCCTTTATGCAATGCCACACCCAAAAGAGAACCTGCTGCCACAATTGCATATTCACCTGCAAAATGCTATACTCGGATAAGAAATGTTAATGAAAAGAGGTTTGATTATGAGAGCATATGAACGACTTTTAAATTATGTAGTAGTCCGTACTCCAAGTGATGAACACAGTACGACTTCTCCTTCTTCCCAGTGTCAGTTCGACCTGGCACGTATTCTGGCAGATGAGATGACTGCCCTCGGGATTTCTGACGTAAGTCTGGATGAATTCTGCTATGTATATGGAAAGATTCCTGCCACACCAGGATATGAGAATAAACCATCTATCGGATTTATCGCACACATGGATACCGTTTCCGATTACTGTGACCATGACATCATCCCGGTCGTACACAAGAACTACGATGGCGGTGATCTGCCGCTTGGCACAAGTGGACGTACCCTTACCGTAAAAGATTTCCCGCATCTTCCATCTCTTGCCGGACGCACCCTGATCACAACAGACGGTACAACTGTTCTTGGTGCCGATGATAAAGCCGGAGTTGCCGAGATCATGACCATGGCTGAAGCACTGATCAAAGAAAATATTCCTCATGGACCGATCTCAATCGCTTTTACACCAGATGAAGAAGTCGGTGGTGGAACTGATCATTTTAACGTAGAAAAATTTGCTGCACAGTTTGCCTACACTCTGGATGGCGATACCGAAGGAGAAATTCAGTATGAAAACTTCAATGCATGCAAGGCAGATTTTGAAATTACCGGCTTTGCTGTGCATCCGGGTTCCAGCAAGGATACGATGATCAATGCGTGCCTGGTTGCCGCTGAAATCAATAACATGCTTCCAGGACTTGAAATCCCGCGTGAAACGGAGGATTATGAAGGATTCTACCATCTGACCGGTATGAGTGGAGATGTGGCACAAGCAAAGCTTCATTACATTGTAAGGGATCACGACAAGAATCTGTTTGAAGCCAGAAAAGAAACTCTTCGCCATATCGAAAAAAATCTCAATGAAAAATGGGGAGAAGGCACTGTGAAGCTTACGATTACTGACCAGTACCAGAATATGGCTGAGATTATTGCCGGATGCATGCATCTGATTGAGAATGCAAAGAAAGCCTGTGAAAATGCGGGTGTTGCACCGCTTGTGCTTCCGATCCGTGGCGGCACAGACGGATGCCAGCTCAGCTTTATGGGACTTCCTTGCCCGAACCTTGGAACAGGGGGACATGCATTCCATGGACCATATGAACACATCACGGCAGAAGGAATGGACAAAGCTGTGGATATCGCAGTTGAGCTTGTGAAATTATACGCGGAGATGTAAAGGGTTGTATTTCGTCTTTAATCCGATTTAACAAGTAAACAAATATTTTAAGCAAAACCGGAGTTGCCGCATATCACTAAAATCTATGCGACAACTCCGGTTTCTTAAATTTGAAAATATTCTTTTATCTGTCCCAGTATTATCCCCATCAGCTTTGTCCTTGCTTCTACACTCGCCCATGCTACATGTGGTGTAATCAGCAGTTTTTTGCTGTCTTTTATTTTTCGCAGCGGATTCGTCTCACTCATCGGCTCCTGACAAAGTACATCAAGTCCGGCTGCAGCTATCTCGTCATTTTCCAGTGCCTCATACAGATCCTGCTCGACTACGATCGGACCACGTCCGAGATTCAGGAAAATACAGGTTTTTTTCATTTTTGCAAATGCTGCTTTATCCATTAAGCCCTCTGTATGTTCATTTAACGGTGCATGAATGGATATAATGTCAGATTTTGCAAGCACTGTATCCAGATCTACCTGTTCGTAACCTTCCTGCGCCGAACGCCCTGATGCAGAGTAATAAATAATCTGTGCTCCAAATGCTTTTGCGATATCCGCAACTCTCCGTCCAATTGTTCCCAGACCTATGATCCCCCACGTTTTGCCACTGATCTCCGTAAAATGCTCTGCAAAATGCGTAAATATTGTATCATTGATGTAACGCTCTTCTTTTACATAATCATCGTAATAACGTATCTTTTCCAGCAGATAGAGAAGCATTGCAAAAGTGTGCTGTGCCACCGTTTCTGTCGAATAGCCTGCTACATTTCTCCATGCAACTCCTCTTTTTTCCAGATATTCTTTATCCAGATTGTTGGTCCCCGTTGCCGTCACACATACCAGCTTTAAATTCTCTGCTTTTCCAATCGTCTGCTCATTGACCTGTACTTTATTTAAAATAATCACATCTGCATCCTGAACTCTTTCCGGTACTTCTTCTGATGTAGAAAAATCGTATTTTACGACTTCACCAAACCTGTCAAATTCAGAAAGATCAATATCTTCTCCAATTGTTTTTACATCCAAAAAAACTATTTTCATAATCTGTTCCTCACTTTATCACTGTAATTTGCAACTTTTTCTGTTCATTATCATAACAAATTTATTTTACGAATACAACCTAAACAACCGTTGACATCCTTATCCTATGGCGCGTATACTAAAGAAATGAAGAGCATTTGCGATTATATCCAGATATAATTAGCAGGTGTTTTTTTTGGTCTTTCTGGCAAGCCTTTGCTTTTTATAAATCACATTCCATCAACATCAAGGAGGTTATTATCATGAATCAGAACAAAGCTTTGGAACTTACAAAAGATATCGCAACTGACATTATCGGAGGAATCCTGATCGCTGTCGGTGTCTATAATTTTGCTGCTGCTGCAAAATTTCCGATGGTAGGGGTAAACGGAATCGCCCTGATCTTTTACCAGTTGTTTGGACTGCCGATCGGTACTGTTGCCTTGATCCTTAACATCCCGATCGCCATCTGTTGTTTTCGGCTTCTGGGCCGCAGATTTTTCCTGAATTCAGTCCGGACGATCATTATTACTTCCATAATCATGGACATGATCGCACCGCTGTTCCCGATTTATCAGGGTGACAGACTTCTTTCTGCCATCTGCTGCGGTGTCCTTTCCGGACTTGGTTATGCAATGATCTATATGCGTGATTCTTCAACCGGCGGCTCTGACTTTATCATGATGTCGATCAAAGCACTGAACCCTCACCTTTCCCTTGGAAATATTGCATTTGCACTGGATGCAGTAATTGTGATCCTCGGAACCGTAATTGTATCCCGTGACGTGGACAGTCTGATCTACGGTCTGATCGTCAGCTATCTGCTCTCTCTTGTTATGGATAAAGTTATGTACGGAATTGATGAAGGAAAGCTTGCCCTGATCGTAACCGATCCCGAGCACAGCACTGAAATCTGCTTCAAAATCGATGAGGTTCTCGGACGCGGCTCTACAATTTTAAATGGTATGGGAAGTTATTCCAAAGATGATAAGCACATCATAATGTGCGCCTGCAACAATAAGCAGATGTACGGAATCCGCAAGCTGATCAAAACGATTGATCCAAAATCCTTCCTTGTAATCATGGAATCGAATGATGTAGTGGGTGAAGGATTTAAAGATGAGTAAATTACAGTCAGCTTTTTCAGACAGCTAAGCAAATCATCCGTATCACTTGTTGGACACTTTGCATCAAAAATAGAATTTCTGATAATAAAAACCGGAGGCTCATGTGTCTTTTTACACAAGCCTCCGGTTTTTCTATAATCTGCCAAGCCAATACTTCGCTTTTATACACACTCTGATTCCCTGTCCTTTTTAAGTCCGGCTCTTCCTATGAATTCAGATCTTCTGTGATTGATTTAAGGTTCATGAAGTTTGTCAGATAATCTGCTGTACCAGTCTTCGCATCTGTTCCGGACATGTTAAATCCACCAAATGGATGCTGAAGTACAACTGCTGCTGTAGATTTTCTGTTAAAGTATAAGTTACCTACCTGGAATTCTACTTTTGCTCTCTGGATATTTTCACGTGTCTCACTGTATACAGATCCTGTCAGACCATATTCTGTCTGGTTTGCTACATCAAGTGCTTCATCAAAAGAATCTACTTTGATAACAGCAAGGACTGGTCCAAAGATTTCTTCATTGGCAATTCTTGCATCTCTCTTGATATCGCGGATTACAGTAGGATCAATATAATATCCTTCTGCGTCACTGTATGTACCACCGAATACAACATTTCCTTCTTTACGTCCGATCTCGATGTAATTGGTAATGCTGTTATAAGCGCCCTGGTTGATAACCGGTCCCATCGCTGCATTGCTTTCGCCCGATCCCTGGTTCGCCTTCAGTTCTGCTGCGCATTTTACAACTTCATCTACAAACTCATCATATACATCTGCCAGAACAATTGCTCTTGAGCATGCAGAGCATTTCTGTCCCTGGAATGTAAATGCAGAGCTTGCAACTCCATTTGCTGCTTTCTTGATGTCTGCTGTTGAATCTACGATAATTGCATTCTTTCCACCCATCTCAGCCACAACACGTTTGATCCATCTCTGTCCGTCAGCGATCTTGGCTGCATGTTCATTGATTCTGCATCCAACTGCTTTTGATCCTGTGAAGTTTACAAATCTTGTAAGCGGATGTTCTACGATGAAGTCACCAATCTCTGATCCTGATCCAGGAATGTAACTTACTACGTCAGCCGGAATACCGGCTTTCTGGCAGAGTTCTACGAATTTGTATGCAACGATCGGAGCGTCTGAAGATGGTTTGCAGCAGATCGTGTTACCGGTAACAACTGCAGATACGATCATTCCACCAAACAGTGAGAGTGGGAAGTTCCATGGAGAAACAGCCACACCTACACCGAGCGGGATGTAAACGCATTTTGTAAGTTCATCTGTAGGAACCAGCTCTTTTCCTTTTTCCAGATTCTGGATATGCATTACATAAGAATTGATAAAGTCAAGCTGTTCGCAAAGTTCTCCGTCAGCTTCTCCCCAGTTCTTTCCACTTTCAAGGACGTTCCATGCATCCATGATGAAACGGTTCTCGATCAGAAGTGCTGCAAGTCTTCTTAATACACGTACTCTTTCTTCTACAGATGTCAGGCTCCATTTTTTGAATGCTTCGTAAGATGCCTTGATTGCCTCATCAGCCTGTTCTTTGCTGCATGAGCATGCATATCCGAGTACTTCCTTTGTAGCCGGTGATACAGAAGCGATCTTCTTTTCTGTCTCAACTTTTTTTCCACCGATGATCAGCGGGTAAACAGCACCTGCTTCTGCATGAGCCTGTTTGAATGCTTCTTCTATTTTCTTTTTATTTTCTTCCAATGTGAAATCAACTTCTACTGCGTTTTTAAATCCTGTAAGCATGTACTTATGTCCTCCTTGAACTATGGTCTATAAATTGTTTATTATTGTAACAGCAAATTTTCTCCACGTCAATATGTTAAAGTAAAAAAATGTATTTTCGTATACAATTATACCGTTTATATTTTAACAAATAACTTGCATATTTTCGTTCTATTGACATTTTATCTCAATGGATATAAGATATTATCTAAATTGTTCTTTTTAGAACATTTTTATAAAAAAAACGGAGGTGTATAGATGAACATTACAGACCTACTTGTATTAATGCAGCGAATTGGGAAAATGCATGAACAGATGTTGAAAGAATTATGCCGCCAGTATGATCTCTCGCTGATCGAGGCTAAGATCATTGCTTTCTTACATAATAACCCCACAAAAGATACCGCAGGTGATATCGTCGAGCTACGGATGCTCTCGAAAGGGAATGTATCCCAGGCAGTTGATCTTTTATGTCAGAAGGGACTTCTTTCAAAAACAGCAGACCAGACGGATCGCAGGAAAACGCATCTTTCCCTGCTGCCATCATGCGAAAATGTTACCGGAGCAATCGACACGTTCCAGTCTGCTTTTTACCACAATCTGTTTGACGGATTTTCATTAGAAGAATTCCAGATGTTCGCCTCGCTGAATGAACGTCTGGCATCCAACGTAGCAACTATTTATCACAAAGGAGATTATTAGACATGAACAAAGACAAAGATTTTCTGGGTACTGAACCCGTCGGAAAGCTGATGTTCCGGCTGGCACTTCCGACGATCACCGCACAGCTCATCAATATGCTGTACAACATTATTGACCGTATTTACATCGGACACATTCCTGGTAATGGGGCACTTGCCCTTACCGGAGTCGGCGTATGTATGCCACTGATTATGATCATTTCCGCTTTTGCCGCACTGGTTGGAGGCGGTGGTGCACCGCATGCTTCGATTGCAATGGGAAAAAATGATCTTAATACTGCAGAACATATTCTGGGTAACTGCTTTTTCCTGCAGATTCTGATTTCTATAATCCTGACAGTCATCCTGCTGTTTGGTAACCGTACTTTTCTTCTTGCCTTCGGTGCCAGTGAAAATACGATTGAATACGCTGTAAATTATATGAACATTTACGCTGTCGGCACTATTTTCGTCCAGCTTACCCTTGGCATGAATATGTTTATCACCACACAGGGTTTTGCCAAAACAGGTATGCTCTCTGTTCTGATCGGAGCAGTGATGAACATTGTTCTGGATCCGCTGTTTATCTTTGCATTCCATCTGGGTGTCAGAGGTGCTGCGCTTGCCACAATTCTGTCACAGGCAGTCTCCTGCATCTGGGTTCTTTCTTTCCTTTGCGGAAAAAAGACGATCCTGCACATCCGGAAAAAGAATCTCATCCTGAAACCGGAGATTATTCTTCCTTGTGTCGCTCTCGGGCTTGCCACATTTATCATGCAGGCTAGTGAGAGTATCATCTCTGTATGTTTCAACTCTTCTCTGCTGAAATACGGAGGAGATATCGCAGTTGGTGCCATGACAATCCTCACCAGTGTCATGCAGTTCGCAATGCTGCCACTGCAGGGTCTTGGACAGGGTGCACAACCAGTCCTGAGCTATAATTACGGTGCAAAAAACAGAGATCGTGTAAAAAAAGCTTTCAGGCTTCTTTTAACAGCAAGCCTCTGTTATTCCACAATTCTGTGGGCATTTATTATGCTCTTCCCTCAGGTGTTTGCCGAAATGTTTACTTCCGATTCTGCACTGCTTGGTTTTACTAAATCAGCACTCCGGATTTACTGTGCCTGCCTGCTGCTTTTCGGAATCCAGATCGCATGCCAGATGGCATTTACATCATTCGGAAAAGCAAAGGCTTCGATTGCTGTCGCTGTTACACGTAAATTTATCCTGTTGCTGCCACTGATCTATCTGCTGCCGCATATTCTGACCGGGAACAAGACCAATGCAGTGTATATGGCTGAACCGATTGCAGACTTCCTGGCTGTATCCTTCACGACGGTTTTGTTTACGTTTCAGTTTAGGAAAGTGTTGAAAGAACTTGAGGGGTAGTCGCAAGAGGGCATAAAAAATAATCCCTGGTAGCTGCTAAGTTGCACGAACCATTCCAACG
>OIDL01000868.1_pt1 | contig 10646 bp, 9 predicted proteins | sample 1581611 | NCBI WGS metagenome assembly OIDL01 (sample SAMEA3882516, study PRJEB24775) | human gut metagenome | biome: human-associated habitat; feature: intestine environment; material: feces | place: Netherlands | collected 2009/2010 | reverse complement strand
TTTTTTACTGATTGACTTGATTTTTGCCAAAGATTCAACTCTTATGCCCATATCACGAACGAGGTTGCCGCCGCCTTGATAGGCTTTTTCGATAACAATTCCCGCACCTGCTGTTTTTGCGCCTGCTTTTTCAATCAGCATAAGAAGTGCCGTTAAGGCGCTGCCCTTTGCAAGAAAATCGTCAATGATAAGCACATTGTCTTCTTTGCTCAAAAATTCCTTTGAAACAACTATGTCATAGTCCTTTTTATGAGTGTATGAGTGGACGGTTGCGTTGTATGTATCGGAATAAATATTGATTGTCTTTGTCTTTTTTGCAAAAACAACCGGAACACCAAAATACTGAGCCGCAAGACAGGCAATGCCGATTCCCGACGCTTCAATTGTCAGAATTTTTGTTATGTTTTCATCCTTGAAAAGTCTGTAAAATTCCTTGCCAAGCTCACATACAAAACTGACATCAATCTGATGATTGAGAAAGCTGTCAACTTTTAACACATTGTCGGCACCAATATGTCCGTCTTTAAGAATTCTGTCTTCTAAAAGTTTCATATCAATCTCTTTTCTGAAAAATAAAATAGTAACAAACAATACGATAGATTATACTACAAATATTTGCACATTTCAATTGATTTTTGTGATATTCCATGCCTTATTTTTCTTATTTTCGGGAAAAATTAAATTCAGACACAAAAAAGGCAGTCGTGATAAAGCGACTTCCCCTGTGTTTTATACTTCAATATTTTTAATTGAATCAAATTCGTCCATGATTTCTTTCGACGGCTTTTTTGAAAGAAGGGAAACAATAACATTCACAATAAGCGCAAGTCCGAAGCCTACAACAAGTGAATAAAGATTTGTTGCCGCATAAAGCGTCTGACCGTTTACAAGCGGAATATAGTCCCATATGATAACTGTCAGAGCACCTGTTGCCATGCCGCTGATTGCACCCGAAAGTGTTGAGCGTTTCCAGAAAAGTGCCAGCAGAACAACAGGTCCGAATGCCGAACCGAATCCTGCCCATGCATCCGAAACAAGTCCCATAATGCTTGATTTAGGATTAAGTGCAATGAAGAATGCGATTACAGCAACAACTGCAACTGCAATTTTGCCGACCAAAAGCGAACTCTTTTCGCTTGCATTCTTTTTAACAGCACCTTTGTAAAGATCCTCCGAAACAGCCGACGCAGTGACGAGAAGCTGACTGTCTGCTGTTGACATAATTGCGGCAAGGATTCCGCAAAGGAAAATACCGCCGATAAAGATAAGCACACCGTTGCCTGAGAAAATCTGCTGGATTGTTCTGATGAATACAGATTCGCTTGTTGCATCGTCAAGCTGTGCTGTAAGGTAGCCTCTTGCGATAAGACCGATAAGGCATGATGCAGTAAGTGAAATAATTACCCAAACAACAGCAATTTTTCTTGACTTCTTGATTTCTTCATTGCTCTTTACAGCCATGAATCTGACGAGAATATGCGGCATACCGAAGTAACCGAGTCCCCACGCAAGGTTTGAAATAATCGAAACAGCCGAAACAGGAGTTCCGTCACCGTTTACAAAGAAGTTAAGGAACTGAGCAGGCTGTTCAACACCTTTTGCGGCAAGCGCAGAACTGAAGCTTGTATCAAATGTGAGAATTGCATATGCAAGCACCGGAACGGAAAGGATTGCAACAATCATCATAAGTCCCTGAATGAGGTCGGTTGTACAAACTGCCTTGAAACCGCCCATGAATGTATATACAAGAATTACTACTGCGGCAACGATAAGACCGATAACATAAACCCGATTGTAGTTTTCGTCACCGCTTGCGCTGTCCGAGAAGAGCGTTGCAAAAAGCTTTGCACCCGAACTGAATGCCGACGCTGTGTAAACCGTGAAGAAAACTGCTATGATTGACGCCGAAACAATCTTGATTATGTTTTTATGGTCACGGTAGCGATTTTTGAAAAAGCTCGGAATAGTGAGCGAGTTGCCTGCCACAATTGTGTATTTACGAAGTCTTGCCGAAACAATGTACCAGTTGAGAATTGTGCCGATAAGAAGTCCTACGGCAATCCATGCCTCGCCTGTGCCGGCAAGGTATACGGCGCCCGGAAGTCCCATCAAAAGCCAACCGCTCATATCAGATGCCTGTGCCGACATTGCGGCTGTCCAACTGCCGAGGTTTCTGCCACCGAGAAAGTAGTCCTCATTGTTCTTGTTGCCCTTTGAACAAACAAAGCCTATTACGATCATAATAATCATATAAGCTATAAATGCACAAAGAACTATTATGTTGTTTGTTGTCATTATGCCCCTCCTGAAATTAAATTTATAAATCAAATACCTTTTAATTCTACCAAAAATGAATAAATAAATCAAGTGAATTGCAGTATTTAGGGCTTTTATGCAGATGATTTGTGCATTTGCAAAAATTCAGGAGTAACATTTTGCACATAATTACGAATAAAATAACTTTTATATGCATTTAAAGGGGGATTTTGTGTTGATTTGAAGAATCAAAAGTATTATAATTACATTGATTGCAAATTGACTGTAAAAGGTATGTGGAGAGATAGAAATGAATATGGTAAAAAGAACTTGGGCTGAAATTTCACTTAATGCAATTGAGCATAACTATAATGTAATAAGAAATAAGGTTGCAGACGATACAAAGGTCTGTTGTGTTATAAAGGCTGACGGCTACGGCCACGGTGCAGTTGAGCTTTCACAGATTTATGAAAAACTCGGAGCAGATTTTTTTGCTGTTTCAAATATTGACGAGGGTATAGAAATCAGAAAGAGCGGTTCAAAACTCCCTATTGTGATTCTTGGCTACACTCCCGTTTCAGAGGCTGAAAATCTTGCTGAATATGATATTTCTCAGGCTGTTTTTTCACTTGAGTATGCAAAGGAGCTTTCCGAAAAATGTGTTGAAGAGGATTGTATCTGCAAAATGCACATCAAGGTTGACTCGGGAATGTCAAGAATCGGCTTTATGTGTCAGGAGTTCCCACGGGATGAATATTCTATTGAAGAGATTTGCGAGGCTTGTTGCCTGCCAAATCTTGAGGTTGAGGGGCTTTTTACTCATTTTTGTGTGTCTGATGAAGATGCCGAGGGCAGAGAGTTCACAAACAAGCAGTATGAAAACTTTATTCATGTGCGTGACAGCCTTAAAAAGCGAGGCGTTGATATCAGCGTTGTTCATTGCTCAAACAGCGGTGCAATTGAAGATTACCCCGAAACCTGTTGCGATATGGTAAGGGCAGGTATTATCCTCTACGGACTTGCTCCGTCATCAAAGCTTGCCGACAGACTTGACCTTGTTCCTGCAATGACTCTTAAAACAGTTGTTGCTTTTGTAAAAGAGGTTCAAAAGGGTGCAACAATTTCCTACGGCAGAACTTTTACAGCCGACAGAAAGATGAAAATTGCAACCGTCCCTATCGGATACGCTGACGGATTCATCAGACAGAATGCAAAAGACGGCTATATGACGGTGAACGGAAAGAAAGCGAAAATTGTGGGCAGAATATGTATGGATCAGACAATGCTTGATGTTACCGATATTGAAGATGTCAAGACAGGTGACGAGGTTGTCGTATTCGGTACAGGCGAAAACGGTGAGCCTACTGCAGATTCACTTGCCGAAAATACAGGAACTATAAACTACGAAACCGTCTGTCTTGTCGGAAAGCGTGTTCCGAGAATTTACATTAAAGACGGAAAAATTGAGAATGTGATGTATAAATTATGAGATTACTTGCTGTTGACGGAAACAGCATTGTAAACCGAGCGTTTTACGGAATAAGACCGCTTACTACAAAGGACGGTCAGTTTACAAACGCAATTTACGGATTTCTTACGATGCTGTACAAAATTAAAAATGAAGAAAATCCCGATGCCGTGGCGATTGCCTTTGACCTGAAAACACCTACCTTCAGACACAAGGCCTATGCAGGCTACAAGGCAACACGAAAAGGTATGCCGGAGGAGCTTGCGTCACAAATGCAACCGCTGAAAAAGCTTCTTACCCTTTTAGGCTACAGGCTTGTTACCTGTGAGGGCTTTGAGGCTGACGATATTCTCGGTACGCTCGCCAAGGCTTGTGAAGAAAACGGAAACGAGTGCGTTATTGCAACGGGTGATCGTGACAGCCTTCAGCTTGTGTCGGACAAAACAAGCGTTCATCTTTGCTCAAACAAACAGGATATACTCTATACCCCCGAAAAGATTCTTGAAACTTACGGTGTAACTCCAAAGGAGCTTATAGAAATCAAGGCGATTCAGGGTGATACTTCGGATAATATTCCCGGAGTTGCGGGAATAGGACCAAAGGGTGCGGGCGACCTCATTCAGAGATATCACACGGTTGAGTATATCTATGACCATCTTGATGAACTTGAAATCAAGGACGGTGTGCGTAAAAAGCTGACTGCGTCAAAGGAAAATGCAATTCTCAGCCGTATGCTCGGTGAAATAAACTGCAACGCTCCTGTTGACACAAATGTCGAAAATTATGTTGTAGATATGAAAGATGCCGATGAATGTGCCGGATTTATGGCAAAGCTTGAGCTGTTTTCTTTAATAGAAAAATACGGCATCAAGGCTGACAAAAATACAAAGCCCGAAAAGGTTGAGAAAAATTTGTTTGAGGTTGTGTCTGATTTTGACGAAAATGAACTTTTAAAAAATGTTAAGTCAGAGAAAAAGCTCTATCTCAACTTTGAAACAGAGAATAAAGAATTAAAATCCTTTACCGTACTTTTTGACGGCAAGGTGTATATAAGCACGGACGAAGAACTTTTTGTTAAGTTTATTGCCGACAGTGAACTTGAAAAGTACACAAGAAACATCAAAACGCTCTACGCTTATGCCGATGAGAGAAATATTGATGTTGAAAATATTGTGTTTGATATTGAGCTTGCGGCATATCTGATTGAACCGTCGTCAAAGGATTATTCGGACAAAAATCTTTGTGCCTCTTACGAAATCACTCTGCCCGTCTGCGCTGATGAGCAGAATGAAAAATACGAGGCATTTGCCTGTTACGCAGAATTGTGCGAAAAACTCGGAGATAAAATCAAAGCTCACGGTCAGGAAAAGTTGTTAAGTGAAATTGAAATTCCGCTTGCAAAGGTGCTTGCAAGAATGGAAAATATCGGTGTCTGTGTTGACCGACAGGGCATTGAAAGCTACGGCGAAATGCTTTCTGCACAGATTAAGGAGCTTGAAACCGCAATTTACGAAAGTGCGGGCTGTGAGTTTAACATCAATTCTCCCAAACAGCTTGGCGTAGTTTTATTTGAAAACCTCGGACTCCCTTGCAAAAAGAAAACGAAGAGCGGTTACAGCACAAATGCAGAGGTGCTTGAAAGCCTGAGGTATGAACATCCCGTTGTTGAAATGGTGCTGAGATACAGAACGCTCTCAAAGCTGAATTCAACCTACTGCGAGGGACTTTTAAAGGTCATTGCAGATGACGGCAGAATCCATTCAAATTTCAATCAGACCGAAACAAGAACAGGAAGAATCAGCTCAACAGAGCCGAATCTCCAAAATATCCCCGTAAGAACCGAGCTTGGCAGAGAGATGAGAAAGTTTTTCTGTGCAAGAGATGGCTGGGCGCTTGTTGATGCCGACTATTCGCAGATTGAACTCCGTGTGCTTGCCCATATTTCGGGTGACAAAAATATGATTAAAGCATTCAAGGATAACGAAGATATACACGCAATCACAGCGTCACAGGTGTTCAATATGCCGCTTGATATGGTAACTCCGATTATGAGAAGCCGTGCAAAGGCGGTTAACTTCGGTATTGTTTACGGAATCGGCGCATTTTCACTTGCAAAGGATATCGGTGTTTCAAATAAAGAGGCAAAGCACTACATTGAAAGCTATCTTGCCCATTACAGCGGTGTTGACAGCTATATGAAAAATGTTGTCGAAAAGGCGAACGCTGACGGCTATGTTGAAACGATGTTCGGCAGAAGAAGAAATCTTCCCGAACTCACCTCGAGCAAGCATATGATCCGTGCATTCGGCGAGAGAGTTGCAAGAAATATGCCTATTCAGGGCACAGCCGCAGACATTATCAAAATTGCAATGATTAAAGTTGACGAGCGAATGAAAGCCGAAAATCTCCGTGCAAGGCTTGTGTTGCAGGTTCACGACGAACTTATTGTCGAAGCCCCGCAGGATGAGAGCATGAGAGTTGCACTCATCGTTCAGGAAGAAATGGAAAACGCAGTTAAAATGAGCGTTCCGCTCACAGCCGATGCGGCAATCGGAAGGACTTGGTATGATGCAAAAGGATAACAGAACGATTGCCTTTGTATGCACGGGCAACACCTGTCGCAGTCCCATGGCAGAGGCAATTTTTAATGATATGGCAGAGAAAAACGGTGTTTGCGTCAGGGCGGAAAGCTTTGGCATTGCAACCTCAACGGGACTTCCCGTGTCGGAAAATTCCGTGATTGCCTGTAAGGAAATCGGAATTGACCTTTCGGGCAAAGCTTCAACAGCCGTAGCTGATGCCGGCATTGAAAAATACGAAAAATTTTACTGTATGTCGCAAAGTCACGCAAAAATGTTGATGCAGTTTTTTCTTGTACAGCCCGAAAAAATCGCCGTGCTCGGTATAAGCGATCCCTACGGCGGCGACATTGAGGTGTACAGACATTGCCGTGATGAAATTGTTAATTCTGTAAAGGAAATATTAAAAGCGTATGAAAATTGACAGAATGACCGAAAATCAGCTTGAGGCGGTTGCACAGCTTGAACAGCGGTGTTTTTCGCATCCGTGGTCGTTTAACAGCCTTGAAGAAGAACTGAACAACGAAACCTCGCTGTTTTTTACCGCAACGGAAGACAATGCCGTTGTCGGATATATAGGAATGAGTGTTGTTGTTGACGAGGGTTACATTTTCAATGTTGCCGTTGACGGTACACACAGAAATCGGGGAATAGGTTCGGCGCTTGTTGAAACGCTTGTGACCTATGCCAAGAAAAATAACCTTTGCTTTCTCACTCTTGAGGTTCGTGAAAGTAACGGGAACGCCCGTTCTCTCTATGAAAAATTCGGATTCATCAAGGTGGGAGAGAGGAAAAATTACTACTCATCTCCAACCGAAAACGCTGTTTTAATGACACGCTGTTTTTGACATATATATGTAATAAAACATTATAATAACGATATTACGGAACTTCATCATAAATGTTTCGTAGTGAAAGGAAAATTATGAAGATACTCGCAATAGAATCGTCCTGTGACGAAACTGCGGCAGCGGTTGTTGAGGACGGCAGAAACATAATCTCCTCGGTGGTTGCTTCTCAGGTTGAGGAACACAAGCTTTACGGCGGTGTTGTTCCCGAAATCGCATCACGCCGTCACGCAGAGGCAATTGTTCCTGTTGTAAGGCAGGCTCTTGAAGATGCAGACTGCAGGCTTTCCGACATTGACGCAATCGGTGTTACATATGCCCCCGGACTTATCGGAGCGTTGCTTGTGGGAGTGAATTTTGCAAAAGGACTTTCACTTGCAACAGGAATTCCGCTTGTTCCTGTTCACCATCTTCGTTCACACATTGCGTCAAATTATATTTCAAACAAAGAATTAAAACCGCCGTTCCTCTGCCTTGTTGTGTCGGGCGGTCACAGCCATATTGTTATGGTTGAGGACTACACAAAGATGAAAATTATCGGCAAAACCCGTGATGATGCCGCAGGCGAGGCTTTTGACAAAGCCGCAAGGACAATGGGAATGCCGTATCCGGGCGGAATTGAAATGGACAGAGTTGCGGAAAACGGCAATCCGTTTGCATTCAAGCTCCCTCGTCCCGCAGTTCACGATGCACCGTATGATTTCAGCTTTTCGGGACTTAAAACAGCCGTAATCAACCTCATTCACAATTCGGCACAAAAGGGTGTTGAGCTTAACAAAGCCGATGTCTGTGCATCATTCCGCTATGCCGTTGTCGATTGCCTTGTTACAAACTTTATCAAGGCGGCTGAAGACCTGGGACAGAAAAAGCTTGTAATCGCAGGCGGTGTTTCGGCAAATTCACTTCTCAGAAGAACCCTTGCCGAAGAGTGTAAAAAGCGTGATTGGGAAATGTATATGCCCGAAAAATCTCTTTGCGGTGACAATGCCGCTATGGTCGGTTCACAGGGATATTACGAGTTTCTCAGCGGAAATATTGCAGGAACAGACCTCAATGCTTTTGCTACAATGAGTATTGAAAAAGGCTGATTTATTCGCAAATAATCACTAAGACACTTGCTATTTTATCAAGAATATACTAAAATAGTGTTAATAAACCGAAAGGACGATTTAAAATGAGCAATCCTATTGTTACTTTTGAAATGGAAAACGGAAAAACAATCAAAGCGGAGCTTTATCCCGAAATTGCTCCGAATACTGTAAATAATTTTCTCAGCCTTGTAAACAAGGGTTACTATGACGGCCTTACATTTCACCGTGTAATCTACGGTTTTATGATTCAGGGCGGTTGCCCCGAAGGCACGGGTATGGGCGGTCCCGGATATTCAATCAAGGGCGAATTTGCCGTGAATGGCTTTGAAAACAATCTCAAGCATACAGAGGGTGTTCTCTCAATGGCTCGTTCAATGATGCCCGACTCAGCAGGCTCGCAGTTCTTCATTATGCACAAGAACGCTCCGCACCTTGACGGTCAGTATGCCGCATTCGGCAAGGTAATTGAGGGTATGGATGTTGTCAATGAAATCGCAGAGTGTGACACAGACTATTCCGACAAGCCTCTTGATCCTCAGATTATGGCAAAGGTTACAGCCGAAACCTTCGGTGTTGACTATCCCGAGCCTGAAAAATGTTGATTGTTAAGAAAGGAATTTTAAAATGAATGTTTTGCTTGCAGGCGGCGCCGGATATATCGGCTCGCACACTTGTGTTGAACTCATCAACGCAGGTCACGATGTTGTAATTGCAGATAATTTTTCAAACAGCTGTCCCGTTGCGGTTGAAAGAGTTGAAGAACTGACAGGCAGAAAAATTCCGCTCTATGAGGCCGATGTATGTGACAGAGATGCCGTTGAAAAGATTTTTTCGGAGAATAAGATTGATGCGGTAATTCACTTTGCAGGTCTTAAAGCAGTAGGTGAAAGCTGCGAGAAGCCTGTTGAATATTACCGTAACAACATTGATTCAACGCTCACATTGCTTGAAGTGATGAAAAAACACGGTGTAAATAACTTTATTTTCAGCTCAAGTGCCACGGTTTACGGTACTCCGGAAACTGTTCCGCTTGTTGAAACAATGCCAAAGGGTTCTCCTACAAATCCGTATGGCTGGACAAAGTTTATGATGGAACAAATTCTTACAGACACCGCAAACGCAAATCCCGATATGTCTGTTGTTCTTCTTCGTTACTTTAACCCGATCGGCGCTCACGAAAGCGGCAGAATCGGTGAAGATCCTAACGGAATTCCGAATAACCTTATGCCGTACATAACACAGGTTGCCGCAGGCAGACTCAAGTGTCTCGGTGTTTTCGGCAACGATTATCCTACGCATGACGGCACGGGCGTGCGTGACTATATCCATGTTGTTGACCTTGCAAAAGGTCATGTAAAGGCTATTGAATATTCCGCAGAGCACAAGGGAACCGAGATTTTTAATCTCGGAACAGGTGTGGGCTACAGCGTTCTTGATATTGTAAAGGCTTTTGAAAAGGCAAATTCTATTGAAATTCCTTATGTTATAAAGCCACGCCGAGCAGGCGACATTGCAGAATGCTTTGCCGACGCAACAAAAGCCAAAAAAGTACTTGGATGGATTGCCGAAAAAAATCTTGAGGATATGTGCCGTGACAGTTGGAACTGGCAATCTCACAATGTGAATGGTTACAAATAACAAATAAATGATATTTTATTTGTGCATTCCTACAAAAAAACAATATTTTGTCAAATAATCAGTCAGCAAGAGTTTTTAGCATTGACTTTTGGTGGTTGATTGTTGTATAATTAAACTGCTTATAGAAGCATTATCACATAAGGAGGAAAAGAAAATGTTCAAAAAAGCACTTAGCCTTTTACTGTCTATGATGCTTGTTGTGACATCACTCGTTGCAACTGTAGTGAGCGTTTCTGCTGCCGGCGATTCATATTTCGTATCCGGTTCTGAAGAACTCACAGGTTACAAGCGACGGTAACTACGAAAAAGTATTTACCAACGTAGCAGTCGGCAACGGCTACCAGTTCAAGGTCGTTAAAAACGATAAAGAGTGGATTGGTGTAGGCGATACCGGCGAAGACAACTTCACATTCAATGTTACAAAGGAATGTGATGTAACAGTAACTTACAACCCTACAACAAATGAAATCACTGCAACAGGTGAAGGTGTTGTAATTCCGACAGACCTTGTTGTTGACCACATTACAGTCGTTGGTAACGGTGAAGATGCATGGCTCAACGGTAAGGACTGGAAGGTAGATGCTGAAGCTAACTACATGACAGAAACATCTGAGGGTTCAAAGGTTTACCAGATTAAGTTTGAGAGCCTTGACGCTTATGAGAACTATCAGTTCAAGTTTGCTGCCAACGGTTCATGGGCAGATAACTGGGGCCTTCCTGAGCAGGGCACAGCTCCTCTCAATGAGTGGTTTGACCTTACATACAA
>OIDL01000867.1_pt1 | contig 10673 bp, 8 predicted proteins | sample 1581611 | NCBI WGS metagenome assembly OIDL01 (sample SAMEA3882516, study PRJEB24775) | human gut metagenome | biome: human-associated habitat; feature: intestine environment; material: feces | place: Netherlands | collected 2009/2010 | reverse complement strand
GAGATCCCCGTCGCCGCGCTGGATACGCCGCTTGCCGTGGTCGGCGATACCACCGCCATGAGCACTCCGCACGAGATCGAATACACCCTGACGTTTGACAGCGCGTCTCTTACCGCATGAGACGGCTTACAGCGCTTTTAGCGGCGCTTTTGCTTCTGGCTTTCACGGGCTGCACAGCAAACCCGGCACAGCCTGAGAGTACATCAGGCCCGGCGCAGACCGATGAAACGCAAGCAGATTTTCAAGTCGAAAGTGCCTATCCGCTCGAATACGCGAAAGAGTTCACCGTGGACGAGTGCACCGGCGGTACAAGGCTCATCACCATTCAGAATGCCCGCTACCTCGTCGTGCCGGAAAACAGTACCGTGCCGAACGGTCTTTCGGAAGACATCACCGTTTTGCAGAAACCGCTTGAAAATGTCTATCTCGTCTCCACGTCTGCGATGGACCCGATCCTGAAGCTCGATGCACGAAGCGCCGTCACGCTTTCCGGCACGAGTGCCGAAAACTGGTATCTGCCGGAAGCGAAAGAAGCCATGGAAAACGGTGAAATTTCCTACGCGGGTAAGTACAGCGCGCCGGATTACGAGCACATCGTGTCTGCAAACTGCGGCCTCGCGATTGAAAACACAATGATCTACCACACGCCGGAAGTGAAAGAGCAGCTTGAAAAGTTTGGCATTCCCGTGCTTGTTGAGCGCTCCAGCTATGAATCCGACCCCCTGGCACGCATGGAGTGGGTGAAGCTCTATGGCATTTTATTTGATAAAGAGGCAGAAGCCGAAACGTTCTTCAACGAGCAGGTTCAGCGCATCCGGCCGCTTTTGGGGCAGGATACCACAGGCGAAACGGCAGCGTTTTTCTCTGTGACGTCAAATAACCTCGTCACGGTGCGTAAATCGAACGATTACGTTGCGAAGATGATTGGCATGGCGGGCGGCGAATACGTTTTTTCCGATCTTTCCGATAACGGCAACAACCTCGCAACAATCAATCTTTCGCTCGAGGAGTTCTACGCCGGCGCGAAAGATGCAGATGTTTTAATCTACAACAGCACCATCGAGGGCAAGATTGAAACAACCGAGCAGCTCTTATCAAAATGTCCCATGCTGGCAGATTTCAAAGCCGTGCAGAACGGCAACGTCTGGTGCACCACGCAAAGCCTGTTTCAGGAAAGCATGGAGCTGCCCGATTTGATTTTGGACATGAACCGCGTGTTCACGGCGGAAAGCCCGAATGCGGTCAACGAAGATGAACTGAAATTTCTGACACATGTAAGCTGAGGAAACCATGAAACTAAACGGCACAAAGCGTCTGACAATTTCATATCTTGCGCTCACGGCTGCATTGCTCGCGCTGTTTATGCTGAACATTTTCTGCGGCAGCACGGCCCTTTCGCCGAAGGATATTTTAAGCACGCTTTTCGGCGCGGAGAATAACGCACTCGCGCAAAAGATCATATTTGGTTTACGCCTGCCGCGCGCCGCCATGGTCGTTTTGCTCGGTGCGGCGCTGTCCGTTGCGGGTTATTTATTGCAGACTTTTTTTGCAAACCCTATCGCCGGGCCGTTCGTTATGGGTGTTTCCGGCGGCGCAAAGCTCGCCGTTGCACTCACGATGGTCGTGCTTTTAAATCACGGCTTGTTCACAAGCTCACTCACGCTGATTTTAGCTTCATTTGTCGGTGCCATGGTCGCTATGGGCTTCGTCTTGGCCGTTTCACAGCGCGTAAAGCGCGCAGGCGTGCTCGTTATCTGTGGCGTGATGATTAGCTATATCTGTTCGGCTGTCACGGACGTTGTTGTTGCATTTGCGCAGGATTCCAACATCGTGAATCTACACAACTGGTCGATGGGCAGCTTTTCCGGCATGACGTGGGAGAATGTCCTCACGGCGGCTTTAATTGTGTTGCCATGCCTTGCGCTTTCGTTTATGCTTTCCAAACCGATGGCGGCGTACCAAATGGGTGAAGCCTATGCGCAGAGTGTCGGCGTTTCCGTGCGTCCGTTCTCAGTCGCACTTGTGTTGTTATCCAGCCTGCTCGCGGCATGCGTCACGGCATTTGCGGGGCCGATCTCCTTTGTCGGCATCGCGGTGCCGCATCTCGTAAAGCGCACACTCCGCAGTGCAAAACCTTTGCACGTGCTGCCGGGGTGCGTTTTAGGCGGTGCGGCATTTTGCCTTTTGTGTGACCTCATCGCGCGCAGTATATTTGCGCCGACGGAGCTTTCCGTCAGCTCCGTCACGGCGATTTTCGGCGCACCGGTGGTCATTTTGCTGCTTGTGCGCAAGCAGAGAAGGGGGGCGGCAGCATGAGCTATTGTGAAGCGAACGACCTTGCGGTCGGCTACAATTCGCCGCTTTTGGAGCATATCAAATTCGCCGCCGAGCGCGGACAAATTTTGACGCTTATCGGCCCGAACGGCGCGGGTAAATCGACCCTGATGAAAACGCTTGCCGCGCAGCTTGCGCCGCAGGGAGGGGCCGTTTTGCTCGATGGACAGTCCCTTTCGGTATACGCACCGAATGCCCGCGCGCGCAAAATGGCGCTGATGGTGCCGCACACGAACCGCACAGAGCTCACGACCTGCTTTGATGTCGCCGCAGCCGGGCGTTACCCGTATACCGGTCGTCTCGGAATCCTCTCCGAAGAAGATAAAAAGCAGGTTTTCGACGCGCTGCATCTCGTAAATGCAGCCGATATTGCCGACCGCGATTTTGATAAGATTAGCGACGGTCAGCGCCAGCGTGTCCTTTTGGCACGGGCAGTCTGTCAGGAGCCGGAAATTCTGCTTTTGGACGAACCGACTTCATTTCTCGACGTTAAAGGTAAAGCGGAGCTCATGACGATTCTGCGTCGGCTTGCAAAAGAAAAGAATACCGCAATTATCCTGAGCCTGCACGAGCTTGACCTCGCGCAGAAGCTCTCCGATGCCGTTGTCTGCGTTTCGCCGGACAGTGTCTCGGACATCATGACCGTAAAAGGCGCGTTTCAAAAAGAGAACATACAAAAGCTATATAAAATGTCCGCCGAAGAATATACGTTCCTGTTTGGTAAAAAGGAGCCGCCGAAGTTTGAGCACTACATTCGCAGCGGACAAAAATTATTGCGCTGCGGCTACACAACGGGCACATGCGAGGCACTCGGTGCCGCCGGTGCGGCGCAGCTGCTTTTCACCGGCAAGGCCCCGGAAACGGTGGGTCTGCGTACACCGAAAGGCATCGTTGTTGAGGTCGCGCCAATCTACTGTGAGAAGACCGAAACCGGCGCCGTATGCGCCATTCGCAAAGACGGAGGAGACGACATTGACGCCACGGACGGCTTGCCCGTCATCGCAAATGTGACGCTTTTGCCCAATGAACACGGCGTCGTTAAAATCGACGGTGGCAAGGGTGTTGGCCGTGTGACCAAGCCCGGGCTTGACCAGCCCGTCGGCGCGGCGGCCATCAACCACGTTCCGCGCGGCTTTTCCGTGCTTGTCTCCATCGAGGGTGGGGAAGAGGCCGCGGAAAAGACGTTCAATCCACACATCGGCGTCATTGGCGGACTTTCGGTGCTCGGTACCAGCGGCATCGTGGAACCGATGAGTCAGCAGGCAATCGTCGATACGATGCAGCTGGAAATTCATCAGGCTGCGCTCAAAAACGGTGCGCGCCGCCTGATTCTGACTCCCGGCAACTACGGCCTCGATTATCTGCGTGAAACTTACCCCGCGCTCTTGGATATTCCCATCATAAAGTGCTCGAATTTTATCGGTGACGCGCTCGATGCCGCCGCAACAGAGCACTTTGAGGAAGTTTTACTCGTCGGGCACATCGGTAAGCTCGTGAAGGTCGCAGGCGGTATTATGAACACGCACTCCCGCATGGCGGACTGTCGCACGGAGCTTTTCTGCACGTATGCGGCGCTTACGGGCGCGAAAAAAGAGGTGTGCGAAGCGCTGATGCAGGCGGCCACAACCGATGCCTGCCTTGATATTTTGGATCAAAACGGTCTGCGCGAGCCCGTCATGCACGGCCTGATAAACGCTGTGCAGCTGCACCTCGAGCGCCGCGCAGCGGGTGCATTCCAAGTCGGCGCGGTGCTGTTTTCCAATCAAACCGGCCCTCTTGGGCAGACCGAAACCGCAGAAAAATTGCTGCAAAAGTGGAAGGAGTCGTAAACATGGTACATTTTGTCGGTGCCGGCCCAGGCGCGCCAGACCTCATCACGCAGCGTGGCGCGGCGCTCTTACAGACTGCCGACAGCATCATCTATGCCGGCAGCCTTGTCAACCCTGTACTTTTGGGGCTCGCTAAAGCAGATTGCACGATCTACAACAGCGCCAAAATGACGCTGGAAGATGTGATTTCCGTCATGCGCGAGAACGAAAAAAACAACAGAATAACAGTCCGCCTGCACACAGGTGACCCGTGCCTTTACGGCGCAATCCGCGAGCAGATGGATGTGCTTGATGCAGAAAGCATTCCCTATGACGACACCCCCGGTGTCTCCAGCTTCTGCGGCGCGGCGGCAGCTTTAAACGCAGAATATACGCTGCCGTCTGTCAGTCAAACGGTTATCATCACGCGCATGGAAGGCCGCACGCCCGTGCCGGAAAACGAAAAGCTGCAAAGCCTCGCTGCACACGGCGCGACCATGGTGATTTTCCTTTCAATCGGTTTGGTCAATCAGGTGCAGCAGGCACTTTTGCAGGGGGCTTATACGGCTTCCACTCCTGTGGCAGTCGTCTACAAAGCCACATGGCCGGAGGAAAAAATCGTGCGCTGTACTGTCGGTGATTTGGCCGAAAGCGTGCATAAAGCGGGCATCACCAAAACGGCGCTTATTGTCGTCGGAGATTTTCTCGGCACACAATACGACCGCAGCAAACTCTACGATCCTACATTCACGACGGAATATCGGAAAGGCAGCAAAGCATGAGCTGCGCATATATCGCTTTCACTGAAACCGGACTAAAACTCGCAGAAAAACTGGCTCTTTCACATCCGGGCAACATCAGTCGCGGCGGTAAAAACGGAGTGGAATTATCCGATTGGACGGCCGAAAACTTTCAAAAATCCGATGCACTTATCTTCATCGGCGCTGTCGGCATCGCCGTGCGCGCCATTGCGCCGCATTGTAAAAGCAAGGCGACCGATCCCGCTGTGATTGTGCTCGACGAGCGCGGTCGGTTTTCCATTCCGATTTTGTCCGGTCACCTCGGCGGCGCAAATGACCTTGCCAAGAAACTCGCGAGCATCTGCGGCGCAGTGTCGGTCATCACGACCGCGACCGATGTCGAGGGTGTGTTCGCCGTAGACGAGTGGGCGAAAGCGCAGAACTGCCACGTTCTCGAGCCTGAGCGTATCAAAACCGTCAGCGGCACACTGCTCGCCGGTAAAGTGGTTTATTATGATTCGCAGTGGAAAATCACAGGCACTCGACCTAAAAATGTTTTCCCGGCAGACGAGAATCATCAAGCCGATTTTTCCGTAACACTCCACCCGCAGAGCGATGCGCTGCACCTCGTTCCCAAAATCTGCGTGCTCGGCGTCGGTTGCAAACGCGGCACATCGGCTGAACATATCGAAGCAACATTTAAACAATTTTGCAAAGAAACAGGTTTTGCACCGCAAAGCATCTGTGCGTGTGCGAGCATAGACCTCAAGAAAGATGAACCGGGGCTTTTGAAATTCTGTCAAAGCCATGATTTTAACATCCATTTTTATACAGCCGAGGAGCTCAAAAAAGCGTCCGGCGAATTCACATCATCTTCATTTGTGCAGCAGATAACGGGCGTTGACAACGTCTGCGCCCGTGCGGCCGTGCTGGCGTCGGGCGGCGAATTGGTGATCGAAAAGCATATATACAGCGGCGTGACGTTCGCCGTCGCCGCAAAACCCTTTACCCCGGATTGGAGCGTGTAAAATGAAGCGAAATCTCGTTTATGTCGTGGGCCTCGGCCCCGGCGACCCGCAGTTTTTGACCGCACAGGCGAAAACGGCGCTCGAAAACGCCGACGTGCTGTGCGGCTACACCGTCTACATCGATCTTATCCGCTCGTTTTATCCCGAAAAAGAGGTGCACGCAACGGGCATGACAAAGGAGATCGACCGTTGCCGTTGGGCGCTTGAGACCGCGCAAAGCGGCAAAACTGTGGCGCTTGTCTGCTCGGGAGATGCCGGCGTATACGGCATGGCGAGCCCGATTTTGGAACTTGCACCCAATTACCCGAGCGTCGAGATCGAGGTCATTCCGGGACTTACGGCGGCGCTCAGCGGCGGTGCGGTTTTAGGCGCACCGCTTGCGCATGATTTTTGCGTAATTTCCCTTTCCGACCGACTCACCCCATGGGAGATAATTGAAAAGCGCCTTGCCTGCGCCGCCATGGGCGATTTCTGCGTGGCAATCTACAACCCGTCCTCGAAAGGTCGGCCCGATTATTTACAGCGTGCCGTCCGTATTTTGCTCCAAAACGGCAAATCGGAGGAGACCGTCTGCGGCATCGTACGCAACATTGGCAGAGAGAGGCAGCAAAGTGAGATCATAACGCTCCGCGAACTTGAAAACAAGCAGGTCGATATGTTCACGACTGTATATATAGGCAACAAAACAACAAATAATATCGAAAGCAAAATGGTAACGCCAAGGGGGTATCGCACGGTATGAAAGCTGTGGTGTTCAGCGGAACGACAGAGGGCAGACAGTTTTCAAAAATTTTGGCAAATCTCGGCGTAGAAGTTCTTGTCAGTGTTGCAACAGAGATCGGTGCAGAAGAACAAGACGAGAATGAAAACATCACAATTCATGTAGGCAGATGCACTGCCGCAGAGATGACGAAACTTTTGCATGGTGCGTCAATCTGTGTGGACGCAACGCACCCCTATGCAACAGAAGCCACGCGCACCATTTGTGAAGCGTGTGAAACGACAGGCGTTGAGTACCATCGATTGCTCCGTACCGAAAGCGAATTGCCGAAGAACAGTATCGTGTTTGAAACAGCAGCAGAAGCGGCAGAATATCTCGAAAGTACTGCCGGGAATATCTTGCTCACGACCGGTGCAAAGGAGTTGCCCGCTTTTAAAAATCTAGATATAAAGCGGATTTTTCCGCGTGTGTTGCCCACGCTCGACGGCATTCGCGCGTGCGAAGCCCTCGACATTCCGCACCGCAACATCATCGCCATGCAAGGCCCGTTTTCACTTGACCTCAACCGCGTGATCCTTGAACAATTCAACATTCAATGGCTCGTTACAAAAGACGGCGGCGCAGTAGGCGGCTTTATGGAAAAAGCAAAAGCCTGCGCATACTGCGGTGCACGCCTCATTGTACTGCGCCGCCCGAGGGAGAACGGGGAGACAGTTGAAAGTATCCTTGAAAGGTGTAGAGAATTGCTATGAAAATCACTTTAGTCGGCATAGGGGGCGGCACATTCGACAGCGTAACAATGCAGGGAGCAGAAGCTTTGCATGAAGCTACACTCATCATCGGCGCAAAGCGTTTACTCGAAAACTTGCCGGATTTCTGTACGCAAAATCGTATCGCAATGTATAAAATCGGTGAGATTTTATCCGTGCTTGAAACAACAAAAGAACAAAATATCGCACTTGTATACAGCGGTGACACCGGGTTTTATTCCGGCGCCTCTGCACTGTGCCGCGTGCTCGATGAAAGCCACATCGAATACACCGTAATTCCGGGCGTTTCCAGCGTACAGTTGCTTTCTGCTGCCATCCACGAACCGTGGCAGAACTGGAACCTCGTCTCCGCGCACGGCTGTGCATGTGACCCTGTTGCTGCGTGCAGCATGGGCAAGCCCACATTTTTCTTAACGGGCGGCGAAGTTACTCCCGCGGTGATTTGCGCGAAACTCACCGAAGCCGGGCTGGGAGACGTGCAGGCGGTTGTCGGTGAAAATCTCGGTACACCACAGCAAAAAATCAGTAAGAATACAGTACGAAAAATATCTGAAAGTGTTTTTGCACCGCTATGTGTGCTTCTTGTAGAGTCGTGTGAAGTACCCGTGCAGCGTGTGCCGGGTTTGCCGGATGAAGTCTTCATCCGCGGCAAAACACCCATGACAAAGCAGGAGGTTCGCGCCGCGGCACTCGCAAAGCTTGCCGTTAAACCGACTGATATTCTCTGGGACATCGGTGCGGGGACCGGCAGTGTCAGCATAGAAATGGCGCTTGCTGCGCCGCTCGGATACGTGTATGCCGTGGAGTGTGACACAGCCGCCTGTTCGTTGATAAAACAAAACCGAGACAAATTTCATGTACATAATTTGACACTTGTAGAGGGCAAAGCGCCGGAAAAATTAACGGATCTTCCTGCACCGGATGCCGTGTTTATCGGCGGCAGTAAGGGCAATCTGCCCGAGATCATAGATGCTGTATTGACCGCAAATCCGAGTGCTCGCCTGTGTGTTTCCGCTATCGCGCTTGAAACGCTGCAAACGACGCTTTCATCTTTTGCGACCCACGGCATGACTGCGCAAATCACACAAATTGCCATAAGCCGCAGCAGTTCAGTCGGTAATTTGCATCTGATGAAGGCGAATAATCCCGTTTTTTTGATTGTGAGGGAATGACATGCTGCAAATGCTCATCGCCGCGCCGAACTCCGGCAGCGGCAAAACGACCGTCACCATTGCGCTGCTTGCGGCGCTTAAAGCCCGCGGCCTCAATCCCTGTGCGTTTAAATCCGGGCCCGATTATATTGATCCCATGTTTCACCGCAGTGTGCTCGGCGTTGAAAGTCACAATCTTGATTTATTTTTCTCAAAGCCGCAAATAGTACAAAATTTATACAACAAAAGCGCAGCCGATCACGGTGCTGCTATATGCGAAGGTGCTATGGGGTACTATGACGGTCTCGGCGGCACAAGCGACATCGCAAGTGCGTGGCGTTTAGCCGATACGTTGAATCTACCCGTCCTGCTTGTCCTGCGTCCGAAGGGTGCAAGCTTAACCCTTGCAGCGCAGGTACGCGGCTTAATGTCCTTCCGCACACCGCACCATATCGCCGGTATTATACTGAATGACTGTAAAGAAAATTTGTACCGTATTTTAGCACCGATGCTCGAAAAGGAGACAGGTGTGCCTGTTATCGGCTATCTGCCCCCAATGCCCAAAGCTGCGATCGAAAGTCGTCATCTGGGGCTTAAAACCGCCGGTGAGATTAAAAATCTGCAAAAGAAGATCACACTGTTGCATGTGACGATGGAAAAGACGGTCGATTTTGAAAAACTCTTTAGCGTCTTTGCGTGTCCGGCACCCAAAGTACCGAAAGAGGAATTTCCGGTTCCTAATGTGCGCATCGCCGTTGCAAGGGATGAAGCCTTTTGTTTTACATATACCGAAACGCTTGAAGCGTTCAAAGAAGCCGGCGCAGAACCTGTCTTTTTCAGCCCATTGCACGATAAAAGCTTGCCTCAAAATATCGGCGGGCTGTATCTGCCCGGCGGTTACCCGGAGCTTTGCGCAAAGGCACTCAGCGAAAATACCGAGATGCTTTTGCGCATCAAAACCGCAATTAAAAACAGTTTGCCGACTGTGGCAGAATGCGGCGGCTTTTTGTATTTAGGTCAAACACTTGAAGATGTAAACGGCGACAAATACCGTATGGCAGGCGTTCTGCCCGGCGAAGGCTTCAAGGTCGGCCACCTCGTGCGCTTCGGTTACGCGACGCTTACTGCGAAGGAGAACAGCATGCTGCTAAAAAAAGACGAGTTGCTTCCTGTGCACGAATTTCACCACTGGGATTCCACCGAAAACGGCATAGCGTGCACAGCGACAAAGCCGAACGGCCGTACGTGGGACTGTGCTTTTGTAAACGAACATTTTTATGCGGGTTTTCCGCATTTATACTGGGCGGGCACGCCGCTGCCGCAGCGCTTTGCGGACGCCGCCCGCCGCTACATGAGGGACAAAATATGACGGAAACAGAACTTAAAAACCGGCTCAAAACAATCACGCAGCCGGATGAAGCCGCGCGCAAAGCTGCCCACGCGCATTGGGCGTCGCTTGCAAAGCCACTCGGCGGGCTTGGCGATCTCGAACCATTATTAGAAGATGTGGCTGCGCTTACAGGTGTGCCGCAGTTCGATTTTTCAAAGCGCGCGGTCTTGGTACTGTGCGCGGATAACGGCGTCATCGCGCAGGGCATCAGCCAGTCCGGCAGCGACGTGACGCGCGCCGTTTTGCAGAATCTTGCGCAGCGCAAAACAAGCGTCTGCAAAATGGCGGAAACGGTGCACTGCGGTGTGATTCCCGTCGATATGGGCATCGCGGGAGCGCCCGTGGACGGTGTGAAAAATTGCCGTGTGCGTGCGGGTACGGATGATTTCACCGGCGGACCTGTTATGACCCGCGAGGATGCTTTAAAAGCCATCGAGACCGGCATCGAGCTCGTCCGCGAGCAGAAAGCGCAGGGCATAAAGCTCCTCGCGACCGGCGAAATGGGCATTGGCAACACGACAACCTCTGCCGCCGTGAGCTGCGTTTTGCTCGACCGCGCGCCCGAAGAAATGACCGGCCGCGGCGCGGGGCTCTCCGATGACGGTCTGCGCCGCAAGATTGAGGTCATCTATAAAGGCATCGCGGTCAATCATCCCGAAAAAACCGATGTGATCGGCGTGCTGTCGGCGCTCGGCGGCTTAGATATCGCCGGGCTATGCGGCGTGTTTTTG
>OIDL01000864.1_pt1 | contig 10693 bp, 10 predicted proteins | sample 1581611 | NCBI WGS metagenome assembly OIDL01 (sample SAMEA3882516, study PRJEB24775) | human gut metagenome | biome: human-associated habitat; feature: intestine environment; material: feces | place: Netherlands | collected 2009/2010 | reverse complement strand
CCCGCCGCATTCGCCGATATGGACGAAAACGCGATCATCGAACTGTAAAGGAGGGCATTTATGGGCGACAATTTATACTGGATGATTACCATTACAGACCGCAACCAAAGCCAGAAATTTCTATCATTTTATAAAACCTATGGGATCGAGGTCGTGCTCAGCACGCTCGGCAAAGGCACCGCCGCGTCCGAAATTCTAAACGATTTCGGACTTGAAGCCACGCAAAAAGCCGTGCTGCTTTCCGTTGTCACCGGCAAGGTCTGGAGTGCCGTGCAAAAGGGACTGCAGACCATCATGCTCATCGATATTCCCGGCACCGGCATCGCGTTCACCATGCCGCTCAGCAGTATCGGCGGCAAACGTCAGCTGGAGTTCTTAACGAACGGTCAGCCGTTTCAGAAAGGAGAGGAAAGCGTCTTGAAAGATACCAAATACGAACTTCTGGTCGTCATCGCAAACCAGGGCTATACCGAGCAGATTATGGCCGCAGCGCGCCGCGAAAACGCAGGCGGCGGCACCGTTATCCACGCGAAGGGCACCGGCATGGAGGGCGCGGAAAAGTTCCTCGGCGTTTCCCTCGCCAGTGAAAAAGAGCTTGTGCTCATCGTCGTAAAGCACGCGGATAAAAACAACGTCATGACTGCCATTATGCAGGAAGCCGGGCTTGAGACCAAAGCGAAAGCCATCGTCTTTTCCCTGCCCGTCACCGGCACTGCCGGCCTTAGATTACAGGACTTAAACGAAGAAAACACATAAAACAACGACCGCAACAAAATACCCGTACATAACAAAATCACCCTCGCCGGAGGAAAACCGCGAAGGTGATTTTTGTCATTCTATTATTATGTTGGCAAAGAGAATATCTGATTGATCAAATCAGCCCTTAACAGCGCCGATCGTGATGCCCTTAACGAAGTACTTCTGGAAGAACGGATAAACGATGAGCACCGGCAGAACACCGACAACGGCGATTGCCATCTTGATGCCCGTGCTCGGCATGTTCGCCGTAATCTCAGCCGCAGCCGCAGCATCCATACCGCTCTTCAGCGCCTGCACGTCTCGTAGCATGTCATTCAAAAGAACTTGTATACTGTAAAGGCTCTTGTTCTGCTGGAGATAGTAGAGACCGTTTTTCCAATCGTTCCAGTAGGAAAGACCGATAAGCAGTGTCATCGTTGCAACCATCGGAACGCTCATCGGCAGAACGATCGTCAGCAGGATTCTGAACTCGCCCGCACCGTCAATGCGCGCCGCTTCAATAACAGCTTCCGGGATGTTCGTGGAGAAGTACGTGCGCATCATGATCACGTAGAACGCGTTGACCACGAGGGACGGAATGATGAGCGCCCAAATCGTGTTGCTCACCTTGATGTAACGGGTGTACATGATGTACGTCGGCACAAGACCGCCGGAGAACAGCATTGTGAAGAACACGTAGAACGCAAGACCGTTGCGGCCCGGCAGGTCGCGGCGAGAAAGCGGGTAAGCCATGAGGATTGTCATGGAAAGACCGCACACCGTACCCACAACCGTGGAGAGGATTGTGATGCCGTACGCGGAGATAATCTTGTTGCTGCTCTTAAACATGTACTGGTAAGCATTCAGACTGAGTGCCTTCGGGAACAGCGTGTAGCCGTTGCGGATCAATTCCTGCTCGTCCGTAATGGAGGACACGATGAGCAGAAGGAACGGGAAGATGCAGCACAGGGAAAGGATGATCATCACAATGTGTGCGCCGACCTGAAACCCTTTGTTTTTTTCGACCATGGTGTTTCTCTCTCCCTTCCTTAGAACAGTGCGTTCTCTTCGCCGCCGATTTTCTTAACGGCAAGGTTTGCGCACAGGACCAGTATAAAGCCGACAACGCTCTGGTAAACGCCTGCTGCGGAAGATCTGCCGTAATCGTTCAGCGTGATGAGTGCGCGGTAAACGTACGTATCAATCGTGCTCGTAATGTCGAGCAGCGGGCCGGAATCCATCGGCACCTGATAGAACAGACCGAAATCGGAATAGAAAATCTTGCCGATAGACATCAGTGTCAGCGTGATGATGGTGGGCAGAAGGCTCGGCAGCGTAACGTGAACGATCTGCTGCCAGCGGTTTGCGCCGTCGATGACCGCCGCCTCATAGTAGCCGTGGTCAATGCCGACGAGCGTTGCATAATAGAGAATGCAGTCGTAGCCGAACACCTTCCAGATATGTACGATGACCAAAATGAACGGCCAGTACTTCGGCTCTGTATACCAGGAAATCGGATTAATGCCAAGTGCCTTAAAGATCGTGTTGTTGATAAAGCCGGATTCAGAACTCAGCATTGCGAACACCAGATAGCTGACCACAACGATAGAGATCAGGTACGGCATCAGGATGATGGTCTGGTACACCTGCTTGAAGAGCTTGCTCGTAATCTCGTTTAAGAGAATCGCGATTGTAATGGCAATCACGGTGCCCAGCACGATAAAGCACAGGTTATAAAGCAGTGTGTTGCGCGTAATGTTGAAAGCGTCCTTCGTTTTAAAAAGGTAGGTGAAGTTGCTGAAACCCACCCAGTCACTTGCAAGGATGCCCTTACGCCAGTTGACCTTCTTGAAGGCGATGATCAGACCGCTCATCGGGATATACTTATCCATGAGCAGATACAGGGCGCCCGGAAGGAACATCAGATACAGCGGGATGCAGCGGTAAAAGCGCAGCCACTTATTCGGTTTTGCCGAGCGCACTTTCATTTCTTTTTCCAGTGCGGCAGATTTATTCGGCATAATTAGAAACCCCTTTCACTCTGTTTTCGTCCTGCTCCGTTGAAATTTTCCAAAAGAACATGGGCATGTACAGAAGGGTCATCTCTCTGTACACGCCCATGCCCTTTTCCCTTTCGGGAAAAAGACACGGATTTTCACAAGGAAGCTGAAACGAATCTCGCTCCAGCTTCTTTAAGTCTAATTGTGAAGTAAATTACTTCTGCTCAGCCAGCCAAGCGTCGAGCTGTGCCTGCTTCTCTTCGATGATCGTATCGATGCCGGCATCCTTCAGCTCAGAGTTGAACTGCGGGAGAGTCGTCTCCGGGTCAAGAGCGCCGCAAACGAGTGCCTTGTGGTACTTGTTAACAACGTTCGTGCAAGCGGTGATCTCGTTCGCAACCTGCGTTGCGTCGAAGGAGAAGCCGAATGCTGCGGACTTCTGAGACTCTTCGTTGAAGGTCTTCGTTGCATCCCAGTAATCAGCCGGGAGATCGGTGCCCCAGATGTCGCCGATGAACTGGTTCGGCATCAGCCAAGTACCGGACTTTCTGTAAGTGGTGGTCGTTGCATCAAGACCGTCCGGATAGTTGATTCTGTCCTGACCGTTCGTAACAGCGCCTTCCTCGATTACTTCGTAGTGAACGCCCTCAATACCGTACATGTAGAGGTTGCTCAGCTCCGGGTTGCTGTAAAGCTCGTTCAGAGTCTTCATAGCAGCTTCCGGATGCTCGCAGCTGCCTGCGATGGACCACAGACCCATGGTAACACGGTCGGTGGAAGCCAGTGCCGGAATCAGCTCAACCGTGCCGATCGGGTTCTGGAGGTTCGCGTTGTTCTCTTCTGCATAGTACGGCTTCAGGTTAACGAAGCTGCCGAATGCAGTGCCTGCGTCCATCAGAGTGGTTGCAGTCTCGGTGGTGTTCACGGCGTCAGCCTGAATGAGGCCTTCCTGCATCCAGTTGTACATCGTGGTAACGAGGTTCTTGTACTGCTCGGTCTCGTAGAGGTTCACAACGGTGGTGTCCGTAGCCATGTCGGGGAGAACACCGAGGTTAACCATCTCGTCGCCCAGAGAGTCCCAACCCCAGTTACGGATGTTTTCGCCGGCGGAAACAGCTACCGGCCAGCAGTTTTCTTCTTTTTCCTTAATGGTAACGAGAACATCGTGGAGGTCTTCGAGGGTCTTAACGGAATCCATGTCGAGGTTATACTTCTCAGCAAGGTCCAGTCTGTACTCAAAGCCCTGGGAAGCTGCAAGGTCACGGCCCTCCGTGAGGCCGAACAACTCGCCGCCTACGCGACCGCAGTTGATGTTGTCCCAACCGAGCTGCTCAATGATGCCCTGGCCGTACTTCTCGATGAGGTCGTCCATCGGATAGAGCTGGCCGGAATCAGCGCAAGCCGTGTAGTTGACCATGTAAACCGGGAGAAGGTCAACGCCTTCGCCGGAGGAAAGCATCAGGGAGATCTGGTCAGCATAGCTGCTGTACGGGAGGAAGGAAAGCTTAACGTTCACGTTGAACTTCTCTTCGAGGATCTTGTCCATTGCTTCCTCAACCTGTGCGATACCGGATTCTTCTTTACCGCCTGACATCGTCACGATGTTGAGAGTTACGAGCTCGGATTCTTTCAGATCTTCTGCTTCGGAAGAGGCATCGCTGCTATCGGCTGCAGCGCTGTCAGAAGCGGAAGATTCGGAAGATGTGCTGGAGTCTGCGGTGGAGCTGGAAGAACCGCCGTTGCCGCAAGCTGCCAGGGAGAGGGTCAGCGCTGCTGCCATGAGCATTGCTACAAGTCTCTTTGCCATTTTCTTACTTCCTTTCATACTTTTCGACCCGCGATAAATTTATTTTTAGCCTTCGCGGTCAAATTACACACATATAGTAACAGAAAATCCGCATCTTTTCTGCAAATTTCGTGACATCTCCTATTCAAAATGTGACATGTTTGTGAGGACTTTGCAGGATGTTCTTTACAATCCTGCATATCGATACTCTATATCGATAAAAAAAGAGGAAAACCCATATGGGTGTCCCTCTCTCAAATGCAAGATGTATTTTCTGTCTTTCACCCGTTTACACAGATTTTACATTTTGTGACAGTTTTACAACAATTTACCGAAAGAAAACGTGCTTTACAGCTTAGACCGCCGCTTTGCCGCACGGTATTCCACCGGCGACATGCCCGTGTATTTCTTAAAAACCTGCGAAAAATACGAGAAATTCGAGTACCCCACCTTCGTCGCAATGAGGCTCACCGGGATGTTTGTGTCACTCAGCAAAGACTGTGCCGCGCGCATCTTCTCCGTCACAATATAATCATTTAAAGAGGCGCCCGTTTCCTTTTTAAATAAGCGGGAAAGATATTCCGGGTTCAAATAGATTGCGTCCGCAATCTCCGCGCGGCTTAAATCCTTGTCGATGTTTCGCCGGATATACGTCATCGCGCGCTGTATCGGTGTCTGCTCCGTCTTGTCCGGCTCCTTCTCCGCACTTTCGTCCTCGCCACGGTACTTCGCATAAGCATTGTACCGCCTTTGGTTTTCCGCTTCGCGCACTTTTCCGGCCGCACGCTCCACCGCCGCCTCAATCTCCGCATACGGCGCAGGCTGCAAAATGTAGTCAAAGCTGCCAAGCTTCACGGCCTCCTGCGCATATTCAAATTCCGCGTGCGCAGAAAGGAAAATGCACACCACGCCGGAAAACCGCTCCTGCGCCCAACGCAGCAAAGCAAAGCCGTTCGTCGGCGGCATTTCAATGTCACACAGCAGCACATCTATGCGCTCGCGTTCAAAAACGTTTTGCGCTTCCTTCACGCTGTACGCCGTAAACACCTGCTCCACGGGTATTTTTTTCCAGTTCACACCGGTCACCATGCTCTCCACAACTTCCGGCTGGTCATCTACGATCAATACGTTCATCCGTTGAAAGCCTCCTCTCCGTCCGGCTCGTCCTCCGCCGCATGCAGCATTGCGAGGTCTATCGGAATCAAAATTTCAGATACACTGCCCATGCGTTCGCCCATATCCCGATTAAAGAACGCATATAAAGCGCGGTCACCGTAAATCAGCTGCAAGCGCTTTTTCACATTGTTGATGCCCACGTGGTTCTGCGCGTACAGCGGGCTGTCCGGCTCGTTGATCTCCGCAATCACATCCTCGGGGAAGCCGCCGCCGTTATCCGTCACCGTCAGGTCGGCAAACGTGTCCGCGCCGCTGCGCAGCACCGCTGCCTTCACCTCAATTTTCAAAACGTAATCCGGCGAGTACACATGCTTCACGCAGTTTTCCACAAAACTCTGCAAAGAAAGCGGCGGGATCGGCAAGTCCCGTAAACGCGGGTCAATGTCCCCCGCTGCATCTCGATGTAATTTTCAATGTGGTCTAATTCGCGCGAAAGCGGCACAAGCTCCATACTGTCCGTAAAAATATACCGTATGTGCTTCGAGATCTCCAAAATCATTTTTTGAATGCGGTCATATTTACCCGCTTCCGCCAACGCATATAAGCTTTTGAGGCAATTTAAGAAGAAATGCGGGCGGATCTGCAGCTGCATGTAGCGCAGCTCCGCCTTCTGCGTCTCAATCTCGTGCTCGTATGATTCGATCTTGAGGTCTTTAATCTGCGTCATCATCGTGTTGAATGTCTCGTTCACCTCGTTGAATTCGCGTATGTTCGTCTTGCCCTCAGCCTTCGCCTCCAGATTGCCGGCGCGGATATGCTCCATAACACTGCGCAGCCCCTCCACCGGCTTCGAGATGGAGCTCGTCAGCCTCCACTGAATGACCGGAATCAGCACCAGCGCCAGTAAAGAGAGCACCAGCAGCGCCGCCTGCAAGCCATCGAGCGAGCCGAAATACCCGCTTTCGTTTACGGCAAGGATTGCCCTGCAATCCGTACCCGCCAAATCGCGGCCCACGATCATATACCGCTGCTTCCCGCCCGAAATAAAGTAGTTCTCATAGTCGCCGTTCAGATTGATCCCGTTTTCCTCCACAAAATCGACAGAGGTCAGCGGCTCGTTGTTTTTGTCGGAAAACAACATCACCGCGTCGGTATCAATCTGCATGTAGCGCACGTCCGCCAGCGCCGCCAACGGCACCATCGCCACAAGATACGTGCCGCGCCCGCCGTAAAAGCGGAATAAATACGCCTTGCCGCCGCGTGCCGCCACTGCATATTGTACGAATACGTGTTATTCTCCACCGCGTTGCGCACAAAAGCGCGCAGCCGCTCCTTCTGCGCGTAGGAGATAGAATCGTCAAAAATATCGCGCTCGGCATCGCTCGGCGCACTGTAAATGAAAAACGCGCCCACATCACCGTATGCCGGCAGCGCCGTTTTCAACTGCGTAATGAGCGTATAGCTTGCAAGATACGCCTTTAAGGGGGTTTTCTCACCGCCCGACAGCGTGCGGTAATCGTCGCTCACCGTCAACCCGGTGAGAAAATCGTTCACAGAGTCGAGCTGCTCCTCCATGCGCCCCGCCCGGTAATCCATCGTGCGCATGTTGGAATCCGCAATTTTCCTGTTAAATGCCTGCGTGGAATACAGGTTGCTGAACAAAAGCAGCGCGATCAGCGGCAGCGTGACGCTCAATACAGCCGTCATCAGTTTTCGCCTGAACGAGACTTCTTTCTTCACACTTTTCATGCCGCGCGATCCTTTCATCTATTATAGTATAGAACGATGATACAATATCATAGCAGATTTTAAAGCATTTCGCAAGTTAAAATCCGAAGGAACCGTGTGATTGAAATAAACGTCCTTTCGTGGTATACTGAAACTATATCAACGGAAAAGACGGGAAACAGGCACGTTTCCCGCAGAAAGGTCGTTCAGATGACGGAACATAACGCCACTTCTCTCAGCGCAAGCCTTGTGAACCGTAAGGTCTACACCGTGTGCTACACCGGGCTCGATACGCTGTCTTCGTTTCACGATGCCCTTTATGAAGCGCGCCGCAGCTATTTCGGATCCGGCAAAACCGTACATATCCGCGCCCGCGGCATTTTCGATGGACTTTCCGGCGAGGTGCACGGCAAGCTCTCCCGCCGCACTATAAAATGGAAAAAACGCGCAGGCAAAAATACGCTCGAAGCCGCATTCGCAAACGGCGGTCAGCGCGGCATCGCGTTTTATAATGCCTACGGCGCATTGCGCGCCCGCGTGTACTACGACGGTGAAATGCAATGGATGCGCACGGAGTATTTCTCTCCCGATGACGACCGCCGCGCGCGCATTACCTTTAAGCCGGACGACCACCGCGACGCCGTCATCCGCTTCGATTATAACGATTCCACCGGCAAAACGAAAGAAACCGTGCTGTTCCCCGTGCCGTATGCGTTCCAAACCGCCGAGCAGAGTTTGCAAAACGCCCAGTTCGGCGACCGCCTTCTGCTCGTCGCCGATGAGCGCGGCGAATACGCCTACTGCCCGCGTGAAGAGCAACAGCGCCGCATCAAATTTCTGAAGCAGAATAAAAACGCCTCCGTCATGCTCTCCATGGGTTGGGAGGTCAAAGACGGAGATGTGCCCGAAACGACCGAGCCGGAGTCTGAGCTGCCCGTTTTCGGGAACCTCACCGAGCCTGCACTTGTCGATTTCCTGAGCGACCCCGCCGAAAAAGCCGCAGAGCCTACCGAAGAGAATCCCGTTCTCGAAGAAGCTGCCCCCGAGGAACCCGCTTCCGAAGCACCTGAAGCCGAGCCGCAGCCCGAAACAGAACCCGAGACGAAAGAAGTCGAAGAATCCCTCATTGAGGACACTCCCGCAGAAGGACCCGAAGAAGCTCCGGAAGAACCTGCTCCCGTAGAAACGCCAAAAACAGACCCCGCCCCCGACATCACGCCGGAAGAACTCCGGCAGGCACGTGCTCTGCTTGATAAGCTCCTGCCTGCAAAGGAAGCTGAAAAAGAGGACGACCCCAAAGCCGGCATCACGCTCATCAGAGGCGGCGCGCCGTTCCGTTACACAGGCGACCTTTCCGAAGACGGCAAGCGCGAGGGGTTCGGCCGCACCGTGAACAACAACGGCATCACGCTCTATGAAGGCGAGTACAAAAACGACCTGCGCGAGGGGTTCGGCGTGCACCACTACCGCAGCGGCGCCGTCTCCTACATCGGCGACTTCAAAGACGATCAGCGCGAAGGCTTCGGCGTTTCGTTCCGCGAAAGCGACCACGCGCTGCACATTTCCCACTGGCAAAACGGTAAGCCGCAAGGCATGGCAACGATTTTCAATAAAAACGGCGATTTAATTTACAACGGCCAAATCATCGACGGCCAAAAGCAGGGCGCAGGTGTCTCCGTCGACCCCGAAACGCACTGCGTGTTCGTCGAAAAATATGAAAACAACGAAAAAGCGGGTCAAGCTACCCTGTTCGATGCAGACGGCAACTTGATTTATTCCGGTGGCTGGCAGAACGGTAAACGGCAGGGTCACGGCACGGCGTTCGACAAAAACGGCAATGTCGTCTACACCGGCGAGTGGAAAGATGACCGCTATGAAAACGGCATTTTGTACCGCCACGTGCAGAACGAGGACAAAGCGTAATGGACCGCGTTGAACTGCACGACGTGGAATACGGCGACTGCACCGTCCTCGTCGGGCAAAACCGGCAGATTTTAATGGTGGATTGCGGCTCCGTCAGCCGCTACGCCCGCCGCGGTGAAGAGGAGATTGACCGCCGTTTTAACGAAATTTTCAGCCGCTATGCGCCCGCCGCCCAGCGCCAGTTTCTGCTCACGCATTACCACCGCGACCACATGAGCGGCTTTTTAAAGCAAGTCAAAAAGGATCCCGGCTACTTTGACCGCGTATACCTCCCCGCCCTCCCGTGCGATAAGCGCGGCGTAAATCCCGTTTTGGAATTCGCCGTGTTCGCGCATTTTTTCGCCGTTCCGCAAAGTGACTTCGCGCAGGTGAACACCACCTGCCTGCGTATTTTCGACGCGCTCAATGATTCTGTCGGTGCAGACCGCATTTTCACGCTCGGCGGCGGCGACATCTTCACATTTGACGGCGCGTTTTACGAGGTGCTCTCCCCTGCGCGTAACGAGCCCTTCCCGTTCGATGCCATCCTGACGGAAGCCGTTGAAAACCTCAATATCTGCCTCTCTTCCCCGTTTCACACCGGGCGCGAAACGGAGTTTTTGGAGACGAAGGATGCGTTCGTTAGGCTCTACATACAGTGTCAAATGGCCTTCGCGCCGTCCGACCGCGCCACGCCCGGCAGACGGCGCATCCTGCTTGATTCTCTCCGCGACCTCTTAGGCCGCATGGAGGATATGCGCAGCAACCTCGCCCATTCCCCCGCCGCGCCGGATATTCAGGACATTTTAAATCAATCCGTCGTGCGCAACGTCTACACCGAAACGCAGAACGACCTCTCCCTCGTCTTTCACAACCGCCGAAGCCGCGGCCCGTCGAACCTCGATATTCTAATGACCGGCGACGTGTCCGATGAAGTGCTGCGCCGCATCTCCGGAAAGCTGTTTGACGGCTACTATATCGTCAAAGCGCCGCACCACGGCACAGAAAGCCACTTTTCAAACGTTATCGGCGACCTCGCCGTTGCGCACCTGCTCATCTCCAACGGTGATTACCACGCGGGCGGCGAAATTTCCCAGCGCTACATCGATATGGAGTGCATCAAGCACTGCACAAACGCCGGGGCATGCCGCTGGCGCGACATCGCGGGCGGGTGCTGCAACCGGCTGCAACGGTGCTACGAGCAGCCCGCTTCCGGCTCCCTGACGCTCAAATGCGCCGCAGCCGCCGGCGAGCGCCGCACGCCATGCAACATCTATGTATTCGGCCACAGCGGCGTTTTGGGCTGCCACTGCGACCGCGGGTAGTTACTTCAACATGTTCTCTACGCCGTCAATGAGCTGCCCCACCGTGTGCACGGCCTTGGCGGTGCTGCGGCGCATCTCTTTTGTGCGCGCCTTGGCGG
>OIDL01000860.1_pt1 | contig 10718 bp, 6 predicted proteins | sample 1581611 | NCBI WGS metagenome assembly OIDL01 (sample SAMEA3882516, study PRJEB24775) | human gut metagenome | biome: human-associated habitat; feature: intestine environment; material: feces | place: Netherlands | collected 2009/2010 | reverse complement strand
GGCGATTTAAAATGGCGAGATGCGTTGCTGGTCGCACATCGTGTGAACAGTAACTGCAGATAGTTAATAGGAGGAATTATTTATGTGTGGAATCGTAGGATTTACAGGAAACCATCAGGCAGCTCCGATTCTGTTGGACGGATTGTCTAAGCTGGAATACAGAGGATATGATTCAGCAGGTCTTGCAGTGCGTGACGGAGAGCATCTTGCACAGGTTGTTAAGGCGAAGGGACGTCTGAGTAATCTTTCAGAGAAGACAGACAGTGGTAAGGCACTCAAGGGAACTTGCGGTATCGGTCATACACGCTGGGCGACTCACGGTGAGCCAAGTCAGATCAATGCACATCCGCATGTATCTGGAAACTGTGAGAGAAGTGGATCCGGTACAGTTGAGTCTGAGATTGTCGGAGTACATAACGGTATTATCGAAAACTATACAGAGTTGAAAGAGAAGCTGTTAAAGCATGGTTATACATTCTACAGTGATACAGATACAGAAGTAGTGATCAAACTGGTTGACTACTATTATAAGAAATATAACTTAGGACCAATCGATGCGATTGCCAAGACTATGGTTCGTGTACGTGGCTCTTATGCACTTGAGCTGATGTTCAAGGATTATCCGGGAGAGATCTGGGTTGCCAGAAAAGACAGCCCGATGATCATCGGTATTGCAGATGGAGAGACTTATGTTGCATCTGATGTACCGGCAATCTTGAAATACACAAGAAATGTATACTATATCGGAAACCTTGAGTTTGCAAAGCTTGTTCCGGGAGAGGCTCATTTCTATGATCTCAATGGTGACGAGATCGAGAAAGAGACAACAGAGATCAAATGGGATGCAGAGGCAGCAGAGAAGGCCGGTTTCGAGCATTTCATGATGAAAGAGATCTATGAGCAGCCGAAAGCAATCCGTGATACTCTGAATTCTGTTGTGAAAGACGGAGTGATCGACTTTACGGATATTGATATTACAGAGGAAGAGATTAAGAAATACAGCCAGATTTACATTGTTGCGTGCGGTTCTGCATGGCATGTAGGAGTTGAGGCTCAGTATGTGATCGAGGAGCTGGCTCAGATTCCGGTTCGAGTAGAGCTTGCATCTGAGTTCCGTTACCGTGAGATGCCGCTTGTGAAGGATGGTCTGGTTATCGTGATCAGCCAGTCTGGAGAGACCGCAGATACATTGGCAGCTATGCGTATGGCGAAAGATAATGGACTTGCTACACTTGCAGTTGTAAATGTAATCGGAAGCAGTATTGCCCGTGAGGCAGATAAGGTGTTCTATACACTGGCAGGACCGGAGATTTCGGTTGCTACAACAAAGGGATACAGCGCACAGCTTGTAGCTCTTGATTGCATTGCAGTTCAGTTCGCGAAGGTGAAAGGGCTGATCACAGACGAGCAGTACAGCTATTACATTTCCGAGCTTCAGACAATTCCGGAGAAGATTGAGAAGATTCTTCAGGATAAGGAGAGAATCCAGTGGTTTGCAGCCAAATATGCGAATGCACATGATGTCTTCTTTGTAGGCCGTGGAGTGGACTATGCAGTGTGTCTGGAAGGAAGTCTGAAATTGAAAGAGATTTCTTATATTCATTCTGAGGCTTATGCGGCAGGTGAGTTAAAGCATGGAACAATCAGTCTGATCGAGGACAATATTCTCGTAATCGGAGTTCTGACACAGAGCAAGCTGTATGAGAAGACAGTCAGCAATATGATGGAATGTAAGAGCCGTGGCGCATATCTGATGGGTGTGACAAACTATGGCAATTATGAGATGGAAGACAAGGTAGACTTTACAGTCTATGTTCCGAAAGTGGATGAGCACTTTATGGGAAGCCTCGCAGTGATTCCGCTGCAGCTGCTCGGATATTATGTAAGTGTTGCAAAGGGACTTGATGTAGATAAGCCGAGAAACCTTGCAAAGAGTGTAACAGTAGAATAAGAATATGATGAATCAGGCAGGTCGGGAAAATGAATCCGTCCTGCCTGATTTTGGCAAGAGCCAGAAACAGCACCGCATCTTCTCACTGTTCTGGCTCTTGTTTTATATAGGAATTATTATCTAGGCATATCCCACTTTGTATGATCTGTATGAAGCAGCATATGTGATTTGTGTGACAATGGTTTCTCAAGGAAATCGTTGTACAATTTCATAACATCCTGGTTCTCATGGGAGAAACGGATCTTGGCGTTCTTGTCAAGGAAGTAGAGGTTTGCACCGCGTGTGTGTGCAAGTTCTTCGCCGTCGTGGATCGGCTGGCCGCCTCCACCGACGCATCCGCCCGGACAGGCCATAACTTCCACAAAGTCGTAGTGTACTTCACCATGTTCAATTGCTTCAAGCAGTTTGCGTACATTTCCAAGACCACTGACAACAGCAGCGCGGATCGTAGCATCACCGATCTGGACTTCAGCTTCTACAACACCCGTCTCAAAGGATGGACTGCGGACGATCTTAAATGCATCCGGATCCGGGTTACGTCCTGTTACAAGATAGTGTGCGGAACGAAGTGCAGCTTCCATAACACCGCCGGTAGCACCGAAGATAACACCGGCACCGGACCACTCTTTCATAAGCGGATCACATTCGCGGTCTTTCAGGCTCTTTGGATCAATATGCGCAGCACGGATCATTCTTGTCAGCTCTCTTGTAGTGAGAACTGTGTCAATGTCATGTCCGGCATACTCGCCGTAGAAAAGTTCCATGTTGCGTTCACCTTTTTTCGCTACGCAAGGCATGACAGATACGGTGTAAATGTCTTCCGGAGCGACACCGATGGACTGTGCAAAATAAGTCTTCATAATAGCACCGAACATCTGCTGTGGTGACTTGGCTGTGGACAGCTGTGGCACCAGATGCGGGTACTGTGATTTGATGAAACGGATCCAACCAGGGCAGCAGGAAGTGAACATCGGACGCAGCTTTAATTCTCCTTTGGTGAAGCGCTGCAGGAATTCATTTCCTTCTTCCATGATTGTAAGGTCAGCAGAGAAAGAAGTATCGAAGACGTAGTCTACGCCGATCTTTTTCAAGGCGTCCATGATCTTTCCGATTGTTGCTTCTTCTCTGGACAGGCCGAGAGCTTCTCCCCACGCGGCACGGACTGCCGGAGCAACCTGTGCAACCACCACTTTCTTCTTGTCAGCAATCGCACTCCATACATCCTCTGTATCATCACGCTCGCGAAGTGCGCCGACAGGACAATGAGTGATACACTGTCCGCAGAGAGAACAGGAGACTTCATTGATCTTTTTATTTCCGTTTACATTGATCGTTGTTCTTGAACCTGTACTTGTAACATCCCAGATGTTCAGTCCCTGGATCTTGTCACAAATCTGGATACAGCGCATACATTTGATACATTTGCGTGAATCACGGATGAGTGGGAATGTCTTGTCCCAAGGTGTATCTTCAAAGCGTTCTTTGAACGGAAGATCGATCAGGTTCAGATCATTTGCAACCTGCTGAAGTGTACAGTTCCCGCTTCTGACACAGGTTGCACATTTGCAGTCATGTTGGGAAAGGATAAGCTGTACAGTCTGTCTTCTTGCAATGCGTACCTTCGGGCTGTTCGTGTAGATCACCATGCCTTCGGTTACAACGTTATTACAGGATGTGACCAGACGATCTTTCCCTTCAATTTCAACAACACAGACACGGCATGCCGCAATCTCGTTGATATCTTTTAAATAACATAATTTCGGAATCGGAGTTCCAAGTTTTGCCGCAGCTTCCATGATAGTAGTTCCGGAAGGTACGGATATTTTCTGATTATCAATTGTAATATTTACCATTTTTCTTTCCGTCCCCCTTTGAAAATACCATAACCGAAATGATCGCAGCGCAGGCATCTGTGGGATTCCTGTTTTGCTTCGGCTTCTGTCATACAGTTTTCAACGCCTTCAAAGTCACAGACACGGCTACATGCTTCGCGTTCTGTCAGTTCAACTCTTCCGCAAGGTTCGCGGTCGCTTAAGCGAGGTTCCGGAATCTCAACATCACAGCTGATGATATGGTGGAAACCAAGATATTCATCGATATTGGCAGCAACAACCTTTGCAGCGGCAATTGCCTTGATTACGGAAGCAGGACCGGATGCACAGTCTCCACCGGCGAATACGCCAGGGATATTGTCGAAACCGCCATAACGCTCTGTCATGATCTTACCGCGGGAAACCGGAACACCGGCTTCTGCGAAATGTTCGGATTCGATATCCTGACCGATTGCAACGATGAGTGTCTGGCAAGGGATAAGGAAATCTTCTTCACCTGTCGGACAGACACTTGCACGACCGTCCTTGATCTTGCTGATCATCTGTGGTGTGACGTAGATACCTGAAACGTGTCCGTTCTCATCAGTCTTGATTCTGGATGGCGCTTTCAGTGTGAGTACTTCAATTCCCTCTGCAACTGCACCTTCGATCTCAGCCGGAAGAGCAGTCATATCTGCAGTACGGCGTCTGTAAACGATACTTACTTTTTTAGCACCGAGACGTTTTGCTGTGCGGACGGCGTCCATGGAAACGTTACCGCCACCGATGACAGCAACTTCCTGTCCGGTAAGATCAGGGCTCTTGTCTTCTCCAACATCACGAAGGAAGGACATAGCAGAGATCACGCCTTCTGCATGTTCGCCTTCGATACCAAGCTTCTTATCAGTGCTTGCACCGATGGAAATAAGAACAGCATCATATTCCTGGCGGAGACTCTGAATTGTGATATCTTTACCAATACGTTTTCCAAATTCTACCTGAACTCCTGTCTCAAGGATTGCCTGAATGTCTTCGTCAAGACGATCTTTCGGAAGTCTGTAGTTCGGGATTCCATAGCGGAGCATTCCGCCGAGCTTTGGAAGCATCTCGAATACGGTTGTCTGATGTCCCATCAACTGCAGGTAGTAAGCAGCACTGAGTCCACCAGGTCCACCGCCTACGACAGCGATACGCTTTCCGGTGGAAGGTGCGCATTCCGGTGGTGGAACCTTGCCTGCATAATCAGCGGCCATTCGTTTCAGTCCACGGATATTGATGGCATCATCTACGATATTTCTACGGCAGCGGGCCTCACAAGGATGCTCACAAATAAAACCGCAGGTTGTCGGGAACGGATTATCCTTACGGATCAGACGGATTGCGTCAGCGTAACGGCCCTCTCCGGTCAGTGCGATATATCCAGGGATATCAACATGTGCAGGACAGAGAGAAACGCAAGGTACAGGCTGTGTATAGTGGCAGGTACAGCGTCCCTGACGGACATGTTCTTCATAATCTTCGCGACAGTCTCTTAAGCTCTTATGTACCATGGCACCGGCTTCATATCCGATCGGACAGTCAGATCCTTCGCGGATGGATTCAGACAATGTGTCAATTAGATCAAGTGTCTCCATTGTAGCAGTACCGTTCATAACATCTGTCAGAAGGTTCTTCAACTGCCACAGCCCAACGCGGCACGGGGTACATTTTCCACAGGATTGTGTCTGACACATCTCGATGAATGCACGAGTCATGTCAACCGGACATAATCCCGGAGGGCTGGATTCAATTCTGCGTTCCAGATCTTTGTACAGCTCTTCAACAACGAGCTGGCCTTTGTCTGGACCTGGGATTTCAAGTCTACTCATTTTAAACCTCTCCTTTTACCATAACGTTCATTACTGACTGATTTTAAAATAGGAAATGTATTTGAAAAAACCTATCTTCAAACCAGTAGAGTTTCATTTAGTAATATTCTACAAATAAATCAAAAAATTATCAAGAAAAGTTTAAAAAATGACAAGCTTGTTATTTATTATACGAACAACAAGCTTGTCAAAAATAAACAAAAATATTCTAAAAAATATTGAAAAACAGCTAAAAAATTTAATTCATATAACGGTAGCAACGAAAATAATAACAGAGCGTTCACCTAAAAATATTTTAGATTCTACCGTAGGCGTTGAATTTTTGTGAAAAAACTGACATTTAGGATCGCCGGTGTTGACCGCAACTTTCCATTTGTAATGTTCAGGAAGTTCCGGCAGAGTGAGTGTGACCGGAAACCATCCGGAATTTACAGCTAGATAAACAAGGTCTTCTTTTTGGGTTGCTTCATTATAGCCTGCGAATCGTACACAGACAACATGGCTGTCACCGGAGAAATTTGCCTCATCCGGAGTGAGCCCATGCGTGCTCATTGCCGGAACACCAAGATAGCTTGGCTCGAGATCCTTACGGATGACAGGGTGATCTTTGCGGAATCGGATCATATATTGAAAGAAATCGAACAGATCCTTATTTTTTTTGAGGAGACTCCAGTCCAGCCAGGAGATCAGGTTATCCTGGCAATAAGGGTTATTATTTCCGTAACGTGTGTCTGCGAATTCATCACCGGAGAGGAACATTGGAGTTCCGCGGCTGCAAAGCAGAACGGCACAGGCATTTTTCATCAGTCGTTTACGAAGTGCCAGAATGGCAGGATCATCTGTTTCGCCTTCTACGCCACAGTTCCAGCTGTTATTGTCATCAGCTCCGTCAGTGTTCCCCCAACCGTTGGCTTCATTATGCTTCTGGTTATAACTGTACAGATCATAAAGCGTGAATCCATCATGACAGGTGAGAAAGTTGATGGAAGCATTTCCACCTCGGTAAGCAGGATCGTACAGATCAGGAGAACCTGTGATTCTTGCTGCAGCAGTCTGGGCAAGGAAGTCATCTCCTTTTAAAAAGCGGCGCATATCATCACGGTAGCGCCCATTCCATTCAGCCCAGCGCTTCCAGGAAGGGAAAGAACCGACCTGATAAAGTCCGCCGGCATCCCATGCTTCAGCGATCAGTTTTACATTTCCAAGGATCGAGTCGAATGCAAGGCTTCGCAGAAGCGGTGGTTGGCTTAGAGGGGTTCCGTCATCATTTCGTCCAAGAATGGAAGCAAGATCAAAACGGAATCCGTCTACACGGTATTCGATGACCCAGTAACGCAGACACTCCAAAATCATGTCTCGTACAACAGGGTGATTGCAGTTCAGTGTATTTCCACATCCGCTGAAATTATAATAATGTCCGTCCGGAGTCAACATATAGTAAATGTTGTTGTCAAAGCCTTTGAAAGAAAAGCACGGACCGAATTCATTTCCCTCAGCAGTGTGGTTGAAGACGACATCGAGGATCACTTCTATGCCATTGTCATGGAGATCTTTGATCAGTGTCTTGAGTTCCAGTCCTTCGCGGTTATATTCCATAGAAGAACAGTAGCTTGTATTTGGTGCAAAGAAACTGACTGGATTATATCCCCAGAAATCAATAAGTTCATTTTCATCAATCAATCGTACATCACGCATCTCATCAAATTCGAAGATTGGCATTAGTTCAACAGCATTGACTCCAAGTTCTTTCAAATAAGGAATCTTTTCGCGCAGGCCTTCGAATGTACCGTGGTGCTTAACACCGGAACTTTCATCCATGGTAAATCCGCGGACGTGTAGCTCGTAGATGATCAAGTCTTCCATAGGAATAGAATGGTGACGCTGGTCACCCCAGTCAAAGTTGGATTGTACCACACGGGCACGATAACCATGCTGGGCGTTATTTACATGCCCCCACTGGCTCTGTCCGGTGACGGCGCGCGCATAAGGATCCAGCAGGATTTTGTTTTTATCAAAACGGAGTCCTTTCTTTTCATCATAAGGACCATCCAATCGATAGGCGTACTCAAATTCTTCGATATCCAGATCAAAGACGATCATAGAATAGCAGAATCCGATCCTGTAACTTTCCGGAAATGGAATCACGGCGTAAGGTTCTTCGGCTTTGCGGTGAAACAGCAGAAGCTCGCAGGAGGTAGCACCGTGTGTATGAATCGTAAAGTTGACACCACCCGGGATAGCGACTGCACCAAATTCACGGAAAAAGCCGGGACGGATCTGGAATCCATTGACAGTGTCAATCGGCTTAAGTTGTTCGGATATTACTGGCATATAGGAAAACTCCTTTCTAATTGTATTCAAGTTAGAATGAATTAAGAATTAACATAACAATTGACATAAGTATAACACTTAGAAAAATAAAAGCATAGGTTCAGCCTATCATTCTGTGAGAAAATGTGCTACAATGATACCACTATTTATTTGTAGAAAAGAGGTTATGGTATTATGGCAGAAGAGCAGAAAACAGCAGTATGTTCAGAGGAATCCTGCGCCAGCTGTGCCAGTGCAGGAACATGCACAAGTAAGAAAGTTGATATGCATGAACCGATGAACATGTATTCATCTATTAAAAAAGTGATCGGCGTTGTCAGTGGAAAGGGCGGCGTTGGTAAGTCACTCGTGACAGCATCCCTTGCAAGAATGATGAGAGCAAAAGGATATCATGTGGGTATCATGGATGCAGATATTACAGGTCCATCTATCCCTAAGATGTATGGACTTCATGAGATGGCAGTAGGAACTGAGCAGGGAATTCTTCCATGTGAAGCAGCAGATGGAACAAAGATCATGTCTGTCAATCTTCTTCTGGAAGACGAGGAAGCACCGGTTATCTGGAGGGGACCAGTGATCGCAGGTGTTGTAAAGCAGTTCTGGACAGATGTTATGTGGGGAGATCTTGATTATCTCTTCGTTGATATGCCACCTGGAACAGGTGATGTTCCGCTGACAGTATTCCAGTCTCTTCCGGTTGATGGCGTTGTGATCGTTACATCTCCGCAGGATCTTGTACAGATGATCGTGAAGAAGGCATATGGAATGGCGAAGCAGATGAATATTCCGGTTCTTGGAATTGTTGAGAACTACAGCTATGTGAAGTGTCCGGATTGTGGCAAAGAGATTAAAGTATTTGGAGAAAGCCACATTGATGAGATCGCAGCAGATCTTAACGTTCCGGTTCTCGGAAAGATGCCACTTGACCCGGCAATCGCGCAGATGGTTGAGGAAGAGAAGTTTTCTGAGGCAGAGAATCCATATCTGGAAGGATTCGAACTGTAAAGCAAGTTGAGTGTATGTGATGGGAGTCATGGAAGACAAGGTTGGGGGATCTTGTCTTTCGTGGCTTTTTTACGCGAGCAACGAGCAAAGTCCGTGCTCCTAAAAGAATAACAGAAAAGCACAAATTATAAATCATACAGGAGAAATTAACACATGATAGGCGAAAGAATAGAATTATGGCACAAAGAAGAATATCATTACCCTGCGGCGCATGGTTTTATCCCGATTATGGTCAGCTATATTCATGAGGATGAGCTGATGCATCCGGCGATGCTGGTTGTTCCGGGAGGCGGTTACAGACTTGTATCGCCTTCGGAAGCACATCTGGTTGCTATGGAATTTTATCAGGCTGGTTATAATGTGTTCGTCCTTGAATATACAGTGAACCCACTGGATGAAGCACCATTAAAGCTTCAGCCATTGAATGATATTTCCAGAGCGATGCGAATGATCCGTTTTCGTGCAGAGCAGCTGCACGTTTTGTCAGATCGGATCGTGGTGTGCGGATTTTCAGCCGGAGGACATCTGTGTGCGAGTCTGTGTGTGCATGGGAAGGATATCAAGGATCCGGATGAAAAATATCAGAAGTTTTCAAACCGTCCGGATGCGGCAGTGCTGTCTTATCCGGTAATTACTTCAGGAAAATATGCTCACAGAGATTCTTTTGTAGCTCTTTTAGGGAAGAATCCAACAAAGAAAGAGTTAGAATATATGTCAATTGAAAAGTATGTAACAAAAGAAATACCACCATGTTTCATCTGGCAGACAGCAACAGATGGAACAGTTCCGGTGCAGAACAGCTATCTTTTAGCACAGAAATGTCTGGAAGAAGGAGTTCCATTTGCGCACCATGTATTTTCAGAAGGCGTGCATGGTATGTCTGTTGCAACAGAGGATTGGCTGGAACGCAGAGGGAGAGAACCTTATACACAGGAGCAACTCCGTATGCTGGCAGAAGCAATCCTTGCGGGAGAAACTTCATTTCCAAAGGAAATGGGAGAAGAACTGCTTGTGAAAAATGGAATTGGAAGAACACAGCCACCGAAATGGACAGCAGAGCAGAAAGAAGAAATCCGAAAGACTCTGAAAGAAGTACAGATCTGGCCCAAACTGGCAGAGGAATGGCTGGAGAAAATAATTGATTACAAAGGAGAAGCAAGATGAGAATTCTATTGATCCGTCACGGAGATCCGGATTATGTAAATGACACATTAACAGAAAAAGGAAGACGTGAAGCGGCACTGCTTGCAAAACGTGCAGTATCTATGAATATGGGGGAATGCTATAAGTCTCCACTTGGAAGAGCGAAGGATACGGCGACTCCATGTCTTGAGGTAACTGGAAAAACAGCAGAAATATTGGATTGGCTGCAAGAGTTCCCGGCGCAGGTTGATTTGAATAAAAATCCGGAACTTGAAAAAGCATATCCCGATGTGAAAAAAGAAGGTGAGCATTTCCTGCCTAGAATTGCATGGGATATGGTTCCGGGGTATTGGACAGAACATGAAGCTTATATGGATAAAAATGCATGGCGTGAAACAGAAGTGGCGAAAAATTCTGATCTTGTAGAAGTATACGATCATGTGATTGAAGAATTTGATCGCTTTCTCGCAGAGCATGGATATGTAAGAGAAGGGGCGCATTATCGTGTGGAGAAAGAAAGTGATGAGACAGTGACATTTTTCTGCCATTTCGGAATCAGCTGCGTGCTGTTGTCCCATTTATGGAATGTATCACCATTCGTGCTTTGGC
>OIDL01000852.1_pt1 | contig 10836 bp, 10 predicted proteins | sample 1581611 | NCBI WGS metagenome assembly OIDL01 (sample SAMEA3882516, study PRJEB24775) | human gut metagenome | biome: human-associated habitat; feature: intestine environment; material: feces | place: Netherlands | collected 2009/2010 | reverse complement strand
GGCAGCCACGGAAATCTATTTGCGTTTTAGAGCCAGACGATTCAGCATGGAAATGAGCGCAAGCATATCCTCGTCATCGAGTTGTTTCATCAGATCAGTTGCTTTGTCAATCAGAGGAAGATTGTGCAGCTCTGAATCGAAGAACTGTTGAGGAGTGACTTCCAGATAGTCACAGATATCCAGAAAGCTCTGCATGGTAGGCAGAGAACGTCCGGAAGTGAGGGACTGGATGTAGCTTTTATTTTTGCCAAGATCCAGACTCATCTGATATTCAGATACATTTTTCTTTAAACGCAGTTCGCTGATGCGTTCTCCAATAAAGTTTTTATCCATACATTTACACCTCTCTTCCACATTTTAAACTATTTACTTACAGCAAATTACGGAATAAAATAGAGATATATTTGAAATATAGTGATTATTCCGTAATATAACCGTAATTTACTAAAATGATACAAAAAAAGAAATTATGGATGATAGAAAATGGATTTTGGGGTATGATGATAGCAAAGGAAGTGGATGTCTGTGCGGATTATAGGAAATGAGCAGGAAATTGAATGGGCGAAGGAAGCACTGCGGAATCAATGTAACGATTGTCCCTACTTGGACTGCTGTAATGAAAAGGCGAAAGAGGAGTCAAAGCAGTGTGGAACGGTTCGGTTTGGCTGCCGGGAGTATCTGAAAGAGAAGATTGAATTCGTAGTAGAAAAATAGATGTAGTATTTTGAACAAATATAAACACCATATATAGTATAAGCCTGAATTGACATGAGGAATATCTTGTGCTAGTATACTGATATAGTTTATTTTATGCACACCCTTTTTGGGGAGTTTCGGGATTCATAAGAATCTCCAAACTTACAGGAAACAGCAGGAGCTGATTCCTGGCATAAGTAGTTTATGTTTGTAGTGAGTGTCACGGTATGCCTTTTTTGGCTGCGTGGCACTTTTGTTTTTTCAGGAAGAAACCAGACTTTTAAGAATGAACAGAGAAAAGACTCTCTTTTCATTCTTTTTTTGTGCTTACATTTAGGTTTCGGCATAGTTGCATGCCACAACCAGCTTCGGCTGTTGATGGATAAATATTATTTTAAGAAAGGTGGAATAAGAACATGAATGAAGCAAGAGTGTATGCAGATGGATTTGAGAGATCCTTTGCAGAAGTAAAAGATCTGCTGGAGTTTCTGGCAGAGAGAGGAAGAAATGCCAAATGGATCAGAAAGCCAACGAATACGTTACGGCTGGCACCACTGGAAAAGGAGGCTCAAAATCTGGATGCGGCAGATGCATCCATGGAAGAAATTTTGGAGGATACAGAGAAGAATACGCAGCTTGTACTGAAAATGAGAGGAGAATCCTATCCGGTACGTGACTGTGCCATCCGCACCATTTTAAGCCGCGCAGGTGTCAATGGAGACGGGCTTCGCAAGCTGGATAAGGCAACATATGCGAAGGTAGTCAATTACTGCCTGCGGGTTGCAAAAGGGGATGCCCTGATTAAGATTGCGGACGGAAAGGTTTCCGCAGTACATGGCGGGGATAAACATGATTATTGCATCCTTGATATGAAAGCCATGTTTGAGACAACCTGCGAATATCTGAATCTGAATTTCAAAGGCAGTGTTTACATGGAGGGCTCTGGTATCTATGACCATTCCATTGTATCTGCCATGTGGAAGCTCGGAGGAAGTCAGGAACTTCTGGATACTTACCGAAAAGCACTGGATGCACACGGAATGGATGAGAAGATCCTGTCACCGGCACTTCGTTTTACCACATCTGACGTGGCAGCGAGCGGTGCAAATCTGTATCCGATGCTTTTGACAGACGGACCAAACGGCGTTATCAGTCTGGGAAGTCCAATCAAGCTGGCTCACGATAAAGGGGCAACGATTCTGGACTTCCGGAAAAATCTGGAGCAGGTATGCGCCCGCTATGTGGATGCGATGAAGAATCTTACTCAGCTTATGGACATTGAGATCCGTAATCCGGTGAACTGCCTGAAGCTGCTGATGAAGGAACTTGGCATTAAACAGAAGATCCGGAATGAGGTGGTGGAGCTATTTGTATCCCAGAACGGGGAAGGTGCCTGTACGGCACATGATCTTTATTATGCCATGAATGAAGCCTCCTTTTTTGCAGCCTGTGAAGGAATGTCCGGACAGGGCATCCTGAAGCTGGAGGAGGATATTACGAAGGCGCTTATAAAAGACTGGAAAAAATATGACGTTTATGGAGCAGTCAAATGTTAGGAGGAATTGGAATGAATAACAAAGCAGAGTATACACCGGAAAAGGTTGTGGATATCAGTAACCTGTCAAGAGAAGACTGGTTGGAATACCGCAAAAAAGGAATCGGCGGCAGTGATGTAGCGGCAATCATGGGGATCTCTCCATTTGCCACTATCCGGGATCTGTTTTACAACAAAACAGGTGTGCAGCCGGTCATTCAGGAGGAAGAGGAAAGCAACTGGGTTGCCAAGGAAGTCGGACACCGGCTGGAAGATCTGGTGGCAGAAATCTTTTCCAAAAAGACCGGACTGGAAGTATTTCCGGTACGTGTCATGTTCCGGCATCCATTATATCCGTTCATGCTTGCAGATGTGGATTTTTTTGTTCGTATGCCGGATGGGACATTTGCGATTCTGGAATGTAAAACCTGCAATTATAATGCGAAAGATAAGTGGGCTGATGAGGGTATTCCAGCTCATTATGTGCTGCAGGTAAGGCATTATCTGTCTGTGATGAATATGCAGAAAGCCTTTATCGCATGCCTGTATGGAAATAACGAGAATGAGTTTGTGTATCGCACCATTGAGCGTGATCTGATTGAGGAAGAAGACATCATTGATCAGGAAACGTATTTCTGGCAGGAACATGTATTGAAAAATGTAGTACCGCCGCATAACGGGAATTCCGATCTGGTTCTGGCAAATATCCGTAATTATGGTGGTTTTGCAGACAAATCTATTCCAGAAATTGTGCTTTCCGGTCTGGAATCAAAAAATCTTGAGAAGTATCTTACCCTTTCGGAGGAAAAGTCACAGTTGGAAAAACGGAAAAAGGAAATCGAAGCAGAACAGCGGGCAATCAGTGTTCCTTTTGTGGAACAGCTGGGGCAGGGCTGCAAGGCAGTGCTGGAGGACGGCACGAACCGTTACCGTATTACCTATAATCCGACCAGACGTACTTCGGTTGGGAAAGACCAGATGGAGAAGCTGAAAAACCAGCATCCGGATATCTATGAGGAATATACAAAAACAACGGAGAGCCGTACTTTCCGAATTAAGAAGGAGGCGGCGTAATGAGAAAACCAAATGAATGGATGCGGATAAAAAGCTGGAGGGATATAAACAATGAGGTGCAGATTTAAACATAAGATTTTCCAGAATGAGGAGAATGGGTATACGATTGCCATATTCACCACACAGGATACGTCTGTCCCCCTGTCAGCCAGAGACAAATATCTGGCATCCCGGAATATCATCGGCTTCTCAGCGATTGGATTCGGTCTTCCGCTTACAGACGAGATTGAGCTTGAGATGGAAGGCAGATGGGAGAGCGGAGAGCATGGAACTCAGTATCAGGTGGAAAATTTCATGGAGGTTGTACCACGGACAAAGGAGGGTATCTTAGGATACCTTTCTTCCGGTGCAGTCAAAGGTATCGGTCCCAAGATGGCAGATACTATTTTCCGGAAGTTTGGGCTTCAGACACTGGAAATCATGGAAAACAACCCGCAGGAACTCTTGAAGATCCGTGGAATTTCCGAGAAGAAGCTGGCTGCTATTGTGGAATCCTATGGAAAAAACCAGGTGTTCCGGGAACTGATGACGTTTCTGGCGCCTTTTAAGGTAACACCCAAAAAAGTGAATATGATTCTGAAGAAATTCGGAAATGAATCGGTGGATATTATCCGGCACCGCCCTTACATGCTGAGTGCAGTCAAAGGCTTCGGGTTTCTGACTGTGGATGCGATCGGAAGACAGTGCTGCTGTGCACTCAATGATCCCATGCGGATATCCGGGTGCATCGGACATATCATGAATCAGGCAATGAAAGAAGGACATCTGTTTAAGCAGCGTCAGGAGGTTATCAGGGAAGCACTGGAAATGCTGAACCGGGATCTGCAGGTCATGGCAGTATCGGAGCAGGATGTCAGTCAGGTGCTTTACCGGCTGGTGCTGCAAAAAAGCATTGTTGTGGAGGAAGAACGGATCTATTCTATCCGGCAGTATGAAGAAGAAACACAGACCGCTTCCATGATAGCCAGACGGCTTTTGGAGAAGCCGGTTTTGCTGTCCATTGAACCGGAGCTGGAAAAGGCACAGAAGACACTGGGGATCACGCTGTCAGAAACACAGAAACAGGCAGTGCGAATGGTGTTTGCACATCCCATCAGTATTATTACCGGAGGTCCCGGAACCGGAAAGACAACGGTTCTCAAGGTGATTCTCTATATCCATCAGGCGTTATGCAGGTCAGAGGTACAGCTTATGGCTCCGACCGGACGTGCGGCAAGACGTATGGTGGAGAGTACCGGCTGTGAAAATGCATCCACGATGCATCTGGCCCTGGGGCTTTTGGGAGATGATACGGATTTTGAACCGGATTTTGAGTACCTGTCTGCCGGATTTCTAAATGTAGATGAGGTGTCCATGGTGGACATGCATCTTGCCTATGAATTTTTCCGGCGGGTTAGCAGACATGCCAGAGTCCTTTTAGTCGGGGATAAGAACCAGCTCCCATCCGTAGGAGCCGGGGATGTGTTCCGGCAACTGATTGCCTGCGGGCTGATTCCGGTCACGGTACTGGATCTGGTTTACCGGCAGGGCGCTTTGAGCAGCATACCTTATAATGCAAAACTGATGCAGGAGAACAAGACTAATCTGAGCTTTGGGGAGGATTTTCAGTTCATTGCCTGTAAAGGAGCAGATGAAGCGGCAGAGATTGTCCGGAGGATTTATCTGGACGAGATTGCAAAAAACGGCATGGATCAGGTACAGATCCTGACTCCGTATCGGAAACGCAGTGCTGCCGGAGTGGATGAATTGAACAAATCTCTGGAAGATTTTGTAAATCCGCCGATCGCAGGGAAGAAGGAACTGCATATCGGCAGTCAGGTGTTCCGGGTTGGCGATAAGATTTTACAGAATAAAAATACCGAGATGGCGAGTAACGGCGATATGGGCAGGATACTGGACTGTATCACGGATGAGGATGGAAATGCCAGGGCAGTGATCGGATTCCCGGACGGGCGGCAGGTGCAATATGAAGCTGACCAGATGGAAATGATCGAACATGCAAACGCAATAACCATCCATAAGGCACAGGGTTCCGAATGTCCGGTTGTCATCATCCCTTGGGTGAAAGCCTTTTACATGATGCTGAAGCGCAATATTCTCTATACCGGAGTGACCAGAGCGAAAAGCAAGGTTTATCTGGTAGGGGAATGGGCTGCAGTCTGTCAGGCAATCCACACGGACGACAGCGGGACAAGGAACACCATTCTGAGTGAGCGGATCGTACAATATTACGATCAGTATCAGAGTGAACAGAAACCGGAAATGGAGCAGTTAAAACTTGTTGTTTAAAAATATTTTTCAACTTTTGAAATAAGCGGACTATTACTCTTATATAGGGGAACGTCTGCTTTTCTAAATGAAAGGAGCAGAGAATGAAAGAATTATTGTATAAGAAATCAGAGGCAGTTGCCGCTTTAAACCGTGTGGATGGCTTCCATCCGATGGAACTGGCAAGAAAGATTGGAGAAGAAGGGCAGGAGGAGCAGCTTTATCTGGATGTGAAATACCGGAAGCTCTGGTTTCGTCTGGTCAATCCGGCAGGAAAGATCATCAGCCGGATTATCACTTTCACAGAGAATATGGCAGTTGTGGAAGCACGTATCTATCTGGATAAATGTGATCAGGAAGACAATTATGTAGCCAATTCCTTTTCGCAGAAATTCCGGAGCGATGATCCGAAGTTTGGAGACAAATTTTTGGAAATGGCGGAAACAGCAGCCGTAGGAAGGGCATTATCGGATGCCGGATATGGTGTGCAGTTTGCGGATGTGGGAGAGGAAAATGATCCTGCACAGGTAGATGCCGGAATTCCATATCAGAATCCACAGATGCCGGATTCAGATGCCATGGCAAATGCCGCTATGCCAAATTATGGAGAGATGCCAGGTCAGCCGGAATATGCAGGCCAGCAGATGATGAATCAGTTCTATCAGCAGGCACAGGCGGCGGGAAGCACCATTTACCATGGCAGTGGACAAATGCCTGGCTACGGTTCCGCTCCGGCGGCCTCTACGCCGCCAAAGACCGGACAGATGCTGCAGGGAGCATTACAGAATCTGGATACGTCCCTTCCGGTAGAAGAACTGATGAAACACATGAACTATGAAATGGCAGTCGGGACTGTGATTCCGGGAAAGGGAAAATACGGCGGAAAGACCATGGGACAGGTGGCAGTTGAAAGCCCGTCAACGATCCAGTGGTTTGCCGAGCAATATTCCGGACCGAACAATCTGGTTCCGGCGGCAGCAAAGGTAATTTTACAAAAAGCAATGCCGATGGCTGGTTAAGGAAGAACCCCGCAGAGAGCTTTTTTCTGCGGGGGAAAGGAGGAAGAGACCGGGATGTATTATGATATGTCTGGGTTTGATTATGGAATACTGGATGTGGTGCAGGTGCTGCATCTCAGAAAGCGGCGGGGAAACTATTATGACTGCCCGTTTTGTGGAGAGACGCATGGAAAACTGAATATCAATGTGGAAAAGAATGTATTCCGGTGCAACCGCTGTGATGCGTCCGGGGGGATGCTGAAGCTTTATGCGGATTTGCACAATGTTACACTCTCCGAAGCAAATCAGCAGATCCGGGAAGCATTAGGAAAAGGAGAATACCGGACGGATTATATCAAAGCAACGCCGGTACAGGAAGAAAAGGCAACGGCAGAGCTTGCACCCATAGAGGAAATCCACCGGACGTATCAGAGAATGCTGTCCATGCTCACGCTTAACAGGAAGCATCAGGAGGATCTGCAAAGACGAGGATTAAAACCGGAACAGATCGAAGCACAGCGTTACCGGAGTGTCCCGCTGTTTGGAATGAAGAAGCTGGTCAAAAGGCTGGCAGAAGAAGGATATATGGTGAAAGGCGTGCCGGGATTCTACCGGGATACAGACGGAAACTGGACGATTAACTTCAAAGCAGAAAACTCAGGAATCCTGATTCCCATAGTTTCTTTGGACGGGTTCATCCAGGGTTTTCAGATCCGGGTAGATCATGTGACTGACACGAAAAAATATATCTGGCTGTCCAGTGTCAATTATGACCAGGGAGTTTCCTCCGGAAGTCCGGTACATGTGATCGGTGATCTTGCCGCAGAACGTGTCTATCTGACCGAAGGAGCCTTAAAAGGGACCATAGCCCATTATCTGTCCGGCGCTACCTTTGTGTGCGTTGCCGGAGTGAACCAGTACCGGAATCTGAAACCGGTGCTGGAGCGGATGAAAGGATATGGGATGAAACAGCTTTTGGAGGCGTATGACATGGATAAGAAGATGAAAGTAGCCTGCAATAAGCATGACAGTAAGTGTGCGGTCTGTTTTGAGCGTTCCCCTGTTATCTGCCAGCATAAGGCGGAGAAACGGAGGATTATCCAGAACGGCTGCAATAAGGTCTATGAAATCTGCCGGGAGCTTTCCCTGCCGATGAACCGGATGGTCTGGGATATGGACGAGAGCGGGGAGTGGAACGGGAAACACAAGGGGATTGATGACTATTTAGCCGCCATCAAACAGAAGGAAGGAACCGGGGCACAGACTTCGGCTCTTCCGAAAGGAGAACAATCATGAGAAAAAAAGGAAATACGGTTCTTGCAGGACTCATTATCTGCCTGTTGCTTGTTTTTCTCGCAGCGGCAGGAAAACTCTTTGGTGCTTATCTGAAGTATCAGAAAGGGGACGTAAGTTACGAGAAACTGCAGGAATATGTTCAGGAACCAGAGGAAGAAGAATCACCGGAGTCTGAGAAAGAAAAGGAGGAACCTAAGAATAGGTATCTAGAAATTGATTTTGCAGGTTTAAAAGCGGTTAATCCGGATGTCATAGCGTGGATTCAGATTCCGGCACTGGATATTAGTTATCCGGTGGTACAGGGGAAAGATAATGCATATTATCTTCATCACCTTTTTTCGGGAGAATCCAATATCAACGGGAGCATCTTTGTGGACTGCCATAATCAGCCGGACTTTACGGATCAGAATACGATCGTGTACGGGCATAATATGAAAAACGGGAGCATGTTCGGAACTCTGGATAAGTACCAAGACAAAGAGCTATTTGAACAACATCCGGAGTTTTATCTCTATTTGCCGGACAAGATCCTCAAGTATCGTATCTTTTCCTGCTATGCGGGAAGAACCGGAAGTGAGGGATATAGGTATCATTTCCCGGAAGCGGAAGATTTTCAGACGTTTCTGGATACGGTGTCTTCTTATAGGGATTATGATACCGGCACCGAGCTGTCGGCAACGGATCGGATAGTTACGCTGTCTACCTGTGTCAATTCCAGACGGAATTATCGCTATCTGGTACATGGAAAATTAAGCAGTGAGATCATCACAGAGGAATAAAAGAATCGTGCTGGTGTGAGAAGAAATTTCTTATGCCAGCTTTTATTATGGGAGGAAATGTAATGGGAACAGCATTGGTTATGGAACATGCAAACGCACTGGCACAGATGATAGTCAGTGAAAAGGACAAGTTATTTGATGAAAGAGTGGAGGCTCTTGTAAAACTTTATAGAAGGGCGGAATTTTATCTGAAGCAGGGATTTCTGGAGAGCATCGTCTGCGAGTTCCATCGGAAGAAAGTGGAAATGATTATGCAGGCGGAAACAAAAGGAGAGATTACGGAAATACTGAAGTTATCAAAACCGCATTTTGACGGGAAAAAATTTGTCTATACCTCTCCGTATGCTGTGGAAGAGGAAGAGCTTCTCCTTTGGTCTCTGACATCACTGCAAGGTCCACTCCGGGATGAAGGGTATCGAAGATATCGGGAATTATTTGAGAAGTGCCTGCCGGAGATGGCAGAAAAGATTCCGGCGTAGAACAATGGCATAACAAAGGAACGAAAAAACTATCTTTTATTTTACTGTAATTTCACTCTTTATTGAATCTGCAATACTTTACAAAGTTTTTTACGGAAAAATGCTTCGGATTAATATACTTAACACCAGTATCTATCAGCTTAAATTTTGAATAACCAAACACCAGTGTTTCATTATTCACAAAAATCGTCATCTATCCAGAAAGCAGGTAAAATATGTTCACAATAATCAGAGTATTTTCTGCATTCAATACATTCTTCATCTAAAGAATCTACGCCGACATAATGAATATGATAATCTACAGTATCGTTTACAAATCTTTCAAGGAAGATGTTCAAAACAAAGGCTACTCTATCATCACAATAAACATAACCAATTAAATTCTTATGAATGATACAGTAAACGAGATAAACACAGCGTGTATCAACGATGCAGTTGAAATTGTATCCAGATTAAAGCCTATTTATACTTTAAAGCATGCACGGAGACAGCAAGAAGACCTATTCCTGTACGGAAGAGGTCTTCCTGTCCTTATACTAAAGTTAATTGGTATGCTGAAGTCCCGCAAAAGCAACATTTAATTTACCTCCAGATTACCGCTTTTAAGAGATAGATAATCGGAACTTCCGCTAAGCAGATAGAAAAAATATTCCCCTTTTTCATCTGGTGAGAAACTATATTTTCCACTCAGTTCATCGAACACTTCTCCTTCATACATTATCCCGTCTTTTACATAACCGATAATCAAATCTTGGGATACTGTAATGTCTGATTTATATTTATCAAACGAAATGACTATATTATCTTTATCAGTTAGTTCCCATCCCTTTCCATTGTCTTGTGTAAGTACACAAAGTGAATTGTTGATTAGAATTATTTCTGGAATGATATACATTTCATCTGATTTATCAGTAGGAATCTCTACTATTGATGATGGTATGAAATTAGGCATCAGACTGCTTTTAACAATTCTGCTTTCAGGAAATTCTGATGAAGATTTGGCTAATTCCTCAATATCAACAACTTTCCCCTTTTCATTGGTATATACACCGTCTTTTAATATGATGTAGCTTCTATCATTGGTTTCTGTCCCGATTAAATGTCGATTGCTGTCATCAATTAAAGCCGATGTTAACAGATGACTGATTGCAGCATATACAGGCATACACAAAACACTGAAACCACAGTTACAATAATTGCAGTTCTATAAGTGAACTTTAAAGGCTTATGTTTTGAAGCTGTTTTACAAAATACATTTTGACGTATCTTTTGTTTGGAATATTTTTTCAGTATTTTATTGCAATCATGAAAATACACTTCCTCAATAAAAGATTCATCAATTTCACTCATTAACTCATTCAAAGAAAATTTTACAGTCTTCATATCTAAATCCCTTCTTTTCCATTTTTAGTTTTAATTTTTTACGTCCGCGTAACAGTTTGGATTTTACTGTAGATTCTTTTAATCCGGTTTCTTCTGCTATTACAGCGATTGTCTTAGTGTAATAGTAGTACGAGATAAAACATTTTCTTTCGTCAACTGATAGTTCATATATGCTTTCTTTTAAGCATTTGATTACTTCTTCTTTTAACGGCCCGTATTCAATATGTTCGTTCGTTCCAACCTGAAACGCATCTTCGTAATTTTCAAAATGCATCTTAGAGGTTTTTCGTAATGCGTTTTTTGCCATGTTTCTTGCGATTGTTCCTAAA
>OIDL01000791.1_pt1 | contig 11620 bp, 8 predicted proteins | sample 1581611 | NCBI WGS metagenome assembly OIDL01 (sample SAMEA3882516, study PRJEB24775) | human gut metagenome | biome: human-associated habitat; feature: intestine environment; material: feces | place: Netherlands | collected 2009/2010 | reverse complement strand
GCCGCCTGCATCTCGTGAATCTGCGCCATGTACTGCTCTAAAAGCTCTGCGATGGGAATATCGTAGATATTGAGTTTGTTTTTTGCGATGAGGTTGAGCAGCAGGTCGAGCGGACCCTCAAACACATCGAGCTTATAGGAAAGTGTTTCCGTTTTTTCCATGTTCATACACGATCACAATACGCCGGCCAGACGGAACGGCAACGCCGCAAGCCAGCTCACACCGCCGTATACGGCGTTTTCAAGCACACTCAGCGGACCCGTGAGCGCACCGGAAACAATGAGCAGCATGCCGATCATGGAGAGCATGTTCTGGTACTGGTAGAACTTGTATCGTGCGCGGTCGCTAAGCAGCGCCGCCAGAATTTTGGAGCCGTCAAGCGGCGGCAGCGGCACAAGGTTGAAAACCGCCAGCACCGCGTTGATAAACGAAAAATAGCTGAAGAACAGTAAAATGTAATGCACAAACGCGTTGTACGGCGCAAAAGCCGCAATAGCATAATAAATAACGCAGCCGACATAAGATGCAAGCAGGTTCGCCGCCGGGCCCGCAAGGGACGTGAGTGCCACGCCGGAGCGCGGATTTTTAAAATACCGGCTGTCGATCGGCACGGGCTTTGCCCAACCGATGCCGAAAAGCAAAAGGAACATCGCACCCATCGGGTCAATGCTTGCCAGCGGGTTCAGCGTCAAGCGGCCCTCATACTTTGCGGTAGGGTCACCGAGTTTGTACGCCACCCAACCGTGCGCAAGCTCGTGCAGCGGCAGCGCAAGGAAAACGATGACAAGCGTGGCTAAAATCTGAATGATAACACTGAGCGGATCAACAGAGCCGCCGCGCAGCAAGGTCATGATCGAATTAAAAAGCAAATATAACACCTCTTTCTGTGGGGTGCACCCGAAAACGGTTTCGGATATACCTTATAGAATTATAAAGCATAGAGGACGAAAAAACAATTCTTTTCCGTAAAAACATTCTGTGAACAACTTTTCGTTTTAGCAAAAGATGCGGAAAAGCGAGTTTTTTCAAAATTTAGTTCCCATTTTTAAAAATAAATCTTGCATTTTGCGTTCGTTTCTGCTACAATACTAACGTTGCAATGAAGAATTAGGCACTTTAAGGAGGTGCAGATAGATGGCTAAATGTGAAATTTGCGGAAAGGACGTATCCTTCGGCATCAAGGTTTCCCACTCCCACAGACGTTCCAACAGAACTTGGAAACCGAATATCAGACGAGTAAAGGCACTTGTTAACGGTACACCGAAGCGTGTATACGCCTGCACCCGCTGCTTGCGTTCCGGCAAGGTTACAAGAGCAGTATAAAAGAACTGGTCGATAAAATTATGGACATCGTTTCGGTGTCCATTTTTTTATTTTCCGTATTTACTTTTTCATCCCGCTGTGAAAAATTTTGTTTGTGTTATTCCATCCTCCATCGTTTAGAATGACTTCCTTAATAAGCAAAAGGCGCCGTGCAGGTTTTAAACTACACAGCGCCTTTTTAAGCTTTATTCTGTTTTAAATCAAATCAGGATCAGACAATGCCCTGTGCGAGCATAGCATCTGCGACCTTCACGAAGCCCGCGATGTTTGCGCCCATGACATAATTCTTCGGGTGGCCGTACTTCTCGGCAGCCGCGTCTACGTTCGCAAAGATGTTTTCCATGATGCCCTTCAACTTTGCGTCAACTTCTTCAAAGCTCCAGGAGAGGCGCTCACTGTTCTGGCTCATTTCAAGAGCAGAAGTCGCAACGCCGCCTGCGTTTGCAGCCTTGCCCGGTGCAAACAGAATACCGGCCTGCTGGAAGACATTCGTAGCCTCAATGGTGGACGGCATGTTCGCACCCTCAGCAACGACCTGTACGCCGTTCTTGACGAGCGTCTTCGCATCTTCTTCGTTCAGTTCATTCTGCGTTGCGCACGGCAGAGCCACGTCGCACGGAACCGTCCAAACGCCCTTACCCTCGTGGTACTCGCTGTTCGGTCTGTACTTCTTGTACTCGGTGAGACGTGCGCGCTTAACCTCCTTGATCTCCTTGACAGCTGCGAGGTCGATACCCTCCGCGTCGTAGATCCAGCCGGTGGAATCAGACATGGTAACAACCTTAGCGCCAAGCTGCTGTGCCTTTTCGGTTGCATAAATTGCAACGTTGCCGGCGCCGGAGATAACAACCGTCTTGCCCTTAATATCCATGCCGTTCTTCTTCATCATCGCATCGGTGAAGTACAGCAGGCCGTAGCCCGTCGCTTCCGTACGGGCGAGGGAGCCGCCGTAGGTGAGACCCTTGCCGGTGAGAACGCCCTCATAGCAGTTACGGATTCTCTTATACTGGCCGTAGAGGTAGCCGATTTCTCTGCCGCCTACGCCGATATCGCCCGCCGGTACATCCGTATCAGCGCCGATGTGTCTGTAAAGCTCGGTCATGAAGCTCTGGCAGAACACCATAATCTCGCGGTCGCTCTTGCCCTTCGGGTCAAAATCGGAACCGCCCTTGCCGCCGCCGATGGGCAGACCGGTCAGGGAGTTCTTGAGAATCTGCTCGAAACCGAGGAACTTGATGATGCCAAGGTTAACGGACGGGTGCAGACGCAGACCGCCCTTATACGGACCGATCGCAGAGTTGAACTGTACGCGGTAGCCGCGGTTCACATGAACTTTGCCGTTATCGTCGACCCACGGCACGCGGAACATAATCTGGCGCTCCGGCTCGGTGAGACGCTCCAAGATACCGGCAGCCTCATACTGCGGGTTTGCTTCAATGACCGGCTCCAAAGTGGTGAGAACTTCCGTTGCAGCCTGAATGAATTCCGGCTCATTGGAATTAAGCTTTTTAAGGTGTTCCAGCTGTTCGCTTACATAAGACATAACGATCGCTCCTTAGAAAATAGATTGAAAAATAAGAAAAGCACAGGAAACGCAGTTTTTACCTTTAAATCCTGCAAAAAGAACTCCCTTCGGTCTTTTGGGCCTTTTTGCCCGTTTCCTGAAAACGTTTACATTTTACCACAGGTTTTTCGTGTTTTCAATATGTTTTTGCGAAAAATTTCAAAAAAGTTTCAGCACCGCAAAGCGATGAATTTTGAAGGAAACCTGTTTCAATTCTGCAAGTTCATTTTCTTTTGTTGTAAAAGCACCAGTATTCTTTCGTCTCATACCCTGAAATTGTACGAATTCTTGCACGGCGGTTTTCGGAAAAAGATTGACATTCGGTGCACTTTTCTATAGAATTAAAGTGTATGATAATGCACGGGAGAAAATTTTGCCGTTTTCGGCTTTTCGCCCGCGCCAAACGCTCAATGAAGAAAGGTATGGTAATGTATTATGCAGAAGACCGAATTACTCTACGAGGGCAAAGCAAAGAAAGTTTACGCAACGGAGAACCCGGATTATTGCATCGTTTCCTATAAAGATGACGCGACCGCGTTCAACGGCCTCAAGAAGGGCACCATCGTCGGCAAAGGCGTTGTCAACAACCGTATGTCCAACTTCATGTTCCAGCTGCTTGAAAAGCACGGCATCAAGACCCACTTTGTAGAAGAGCTTTCCGACCGCGACACCGTCGTGCGCAAGGTTAGCATCGTTCCGCTCGAAGTCATCGTCCGCAACAAGGCAGCCGGCAGTCTCTCTAAGCGCCTCGGCCTTGAGGAAGGCACCCCCATGCGCGTACCGGTCCTGGAGTTCTGCTACAAGAACGACGATCTCGGCGACCCGATGGTCAACAATTACCATATCCTCGCTGCCGGCTTTGCAACGCAGGAGGAGATTGATAAGATCAGCTCGATGGCTCTGAAGGTCAACGAGCTCATGCTGGAGTTCTTCAAGAGCATCGGCGTTGACCTCATCGACTTCAAGATCGAATTCGGCAAGACCTCCGACGGCGAAATTATCCTCGCAGACGAGATTTCCCCGGATACCTGCCGCTTCTGGGACATCAATACCCATGAAAAGCTCGATAAGGACCGTTTCCGCCGCGACATGGGCGGTGTGGAAGAGGCTTATGCCGAAATGATGAAGCGCATCGGCCTGAACTGACTGTAAAGCATATAACGAAACGGAGTCCCCGAAAACGCGGAGGCTCCGTTTACGCGGTTTATTGCCGCATTCTCCGTTTGTTATTTATTAGATTAAAGGAAAAGATAAACATGAGAGATACGTATGAATCCCCCCTGTCCTCCCGCTATGCCGACAAAGAGATGAAGTACCTGTTTTCGCCGGACATGAAGTTCAAGACCTGGCGCCGCCTTTGGATCGCCCTTGCAGAGAGCGAAATGGAGCTCGGTCTGCCGGTCACGCAGGAACAGGTCGATGAGCTGAAGGCACACGCCGAGGACATCAACTATGAAGTCGCCGAAGAGCGCGAGCGTCTTGTGCGCCACGACGTGATGAGCCATGTGTATGCCTACGGCCAGCAGTGCCCGAAGGCTGCCGGCATCATTCACCTCGGCGCAACAAGCTGCTATGTCGGCGACAACACCGACATCATCATCATGACGGAAGCCATGAAGATTGTTAGGAAGAAGCTCGTCAATGTCATCCGCATTCTTTCCCATTTTGCGGAAGAATATAAAGATCTGCCCACGCTCGCCTTCACCCACTTCCAGCCGGCACAGCCGACCACCGTGGGCAAGCGCGCCACGCTGTGGATACAGGAGTTTCTGATGGACCTTGAAGACGTGGAGTATCAGCTCAGCAAAGCGAAGCTGCTCGGCTCCAAGGGCACCACGGGCACACAGGCAAGCTTCCTTGAGCTTTTCGACGGCAACGATGAAATGGCCGCAAAGATCGACGCGAAAATCGCCGAGAAAATGGGCTATGAGAGCTGCTTTGCCGTCTCCGGACAGACCTATCCGCGTAAGCTTGACAGCCAGATGCTGAACGTTTTGAGCTGCATCGCGCAGAGCGCCGCAAAATTCTCAAATGACATCCGTCTTCTGCAGCACCTGAAGGAAGTGGAAGAGCCGTTTGGGAAGAACCAGATCGGTTCCTCCGCCATGGCGTATAAGCGCAACCCGATGCGCAGCGAGCGTATCGCCTCCCTTGCACGCTACATTGTCGTAGACGCGCTGAACCCGGCGATTACCGCTTCTACGCAGTGGTTTGAGCGCACGCTGGACGACTCCGCGAACAAGCGCATCAGCGTGCCGGAAGCTTTCCTTGCGACCGACGCGATCCTGAATCTTGTAATGAACGTTGCGGACGGCCTTGTGGTTTACCCGAAGGTCATCGAGCAGCACCTCCGCCGCGAGCTGCCGTTCATGGCGACGGAAAACATCATGATGGACGCCGCAAAGCGCGGCGCAGACCGTCAGGAGCTGCACGAGCACGTGCGCGTGCACTCCATGGCAGCCTCTAAGGTCATTAAGGAAGAGGGCGGTGAAAACGACCTTCTGGAGCGCATCGCAAACGACCCGATCTTCGGCGTCACACTCGATGAGCTCAAGGGCATCGTAGACCCGCACAAGTATGTCGGCCGCGCACCGCGCCAGACCGAAATTTTCCTTCACGATGTCGTAAAGCCGATCCTCGATCGCTATGCAGACACCGAAACAGAGACCGCAGAAATCAATCTGTAATTCACCCCGCCGTTTTAAACGGCTTTGGGAAGAAATAAATATATATTTAGAAAGGCTTGAACTATTATGGTAAAAGCAATTGTCGGCGCCTGCTGGGGCGACGAAGGAAAAGGCAAAATCACCGATATTCTGGCGGAAAATTCCGATATCGTTGTTCGTTTCCAGGGCGGCAGCAACGCCGGCCACACGATCATCACCAATTACGGTCGCTTTGCTCTGCATCAGCTGCCCTCCGGTATTTTTAGAAAGAACATCCTCAATATCATTGGCAACGGCGTTGCGCTCTCCGTTGAAAACTTCATCGACGAGCTCAAGGCTGTAACGGAACAGGGCGTTCCGATGCCGAACATCCTCATCTCCAACCGCTGCCAGATCGTTATGCCGTACCACAAAGCACTGGACGGCATGGAAGAAGCTCGTCTGGCTTCTAAGTCCTTTGGTTCCACCAAGAGCGGCATCGCACCGTTCTATTCCGATAAGTACGCAAAGATCGGCTTTCAGGTCAGCGAGCTGTTCGGCAGCAAAGAGGACCTGATGGAGAAGATTGACCATGTGCTCGATCTCAAGAATGTACTCTACACCAACCTTTATAAGGTTGAGCCGCTCGACCGCGAAGAGATTTACGCAAAGCTCATGGAGTACAAGGAACTTATCGCGCCGTATGTGGCCGATACATTCACCATTCTCCACAACGCCGTTAAAGAAGGCAAAACCATTCTGCTCGAGGGTCAGCTCGGCTCCCTGAAGGACCCGGACCTCGGCATTTATCCGATGGTCACCTCCTCCTCCCCGGTCGCCGGCTTCGGCGCTGTCGGTGCAGGCGGCATCCCGCCGTATGAGATCAAAGAGATTTACACGGTCGTTAAGGCGTATTCCAGCGCTGTCGGCGCAGGCGAGTTCGTTTCCGAGATTTTCGGTGATGAAGCGGAAGAGCTGAGAAAGCGCGGCGGCGATAAGGGCGAGTACGGTGCTACCACCGGCCGTCCGCGTCGTGTCGGCTGGCTCGACCTCGTTGCAGCCCGCTATGGGTGCCAGGTGCAGGGCGCAACCGGCGTTGCCATGACCGTACTTGATGCACTCGGCTATCTCGATGAGATTCCGGTCTGCGTCGGCTACGAGCTCGACGGCAAGCAGATTGATTACTTCCCGACCACTACGGAACTCAAGCGCTGCAAGCCGATTTTCGAGAAGCTCCCGGGTTGGAAATGCGACATCCGCGGCATCAAGAAGTTCGAGGATCTCCCGGAGAACGCACGTCATTACGTCGAGTTTGCCGAAAAGCACCTCGGTGTTCCGGTCTGCATGGTTTCGAACGGCCCTGCCCGCGAAGACATCATGTATCGCTAATTTAAGATATTCTAAGAAAGCAGGCAGCCCCAAGCCGCCTGCTTTCCCCTACTTTGCATACAAATCATTAAATATAGTTATATTTCCACTGTACAAAGAATAACCAATTTTGAATTGTAAATTCTGAAAGGATGGTTTAGGATATGTGCGGAATCGTCGGTTATATCGGTAACGATCAGGCAGTACCCGTTCTCTTGCAGGGGTTGGAAAAGTTGGAATACCGCGGATATGACTCCGCAGGTGTAGCGGTCTTCTCGGAAGACGGATTGAAAGTTGTAAAATCGAAAGGCCGGCTGCGCGTGCTGAGCGACCTGTTGGACGGCGGCAAAGCACTGACCGGTACGCTCGGCATCGGCCACACGCGCTGGGCGACGCACGGCGCACCGAGCGATGTGAACTCGCACCCGCAGGTGAGCGAGGGCGGTCGTTTTGCCGTTGTGCATAACGGCATCATCGAGAATTATCTCTACCTCAAGCAGCACCTCATGCGCCGCGGCGTACAGTTCGTATCGGAAACCGATACGGAGGTTGTCGCGCAGATGCTCGAATACTACGATAAGGGCGACATTCTGGAGACGATTGAAAAGGTCATCTCCAAGGTGGAGGGCAGCTATGCGCTCGGCATCATCAGTGCTGACCACCCGGACTGTATCTACGCGGTACGCAAGGACAGCCCGCTCATCATCGGCATCGGGCAGGGCGAAAATTTCATCGCGTCCGACATTCCCGCGATCTTATCAAAGACGCGTGAAATCTGCCGCTTAAAAGATAACGAAATTGCAGAGCTCACCCGCGACGGCGTGAAGTTCTATAACGCAGACGGCGAGCCGGTCGAAAAAGAGACCGAGCACATCGAGTGGGATATTGAAGCGGCCGAAAAGGGCGGCTTTGAGCATTTCATGATGAAGGAGATCTTCGAGCAGCCGAAAGCCGTGCGTGATACCATTACACCGCGTATCCGCAACGGGCACATCGTGCTTGATGACATCACCTTGACCGCCGAGGAGCTGCGCCGCTTCACAAAAATCAACATCGTGGCGTGTGGCACGGCGTACCACGTGGGCGTCGTGGCAAAGTACGCGTTTGAAGAACTGCTGCGCATCCCGGTCGAAGTGGATGTTGCATCTGAGTTCCGTTACCGCGACCCGATCCTCAACGAAAACACGCTCATGATCATCATCAGCCAGTCCGGCGAGACCGCCGATACGCTGGCGGCGCTGCGCGAAGCGAAGCGTGCGGGCTGTCGTGTGCTCTCCGTCGTGAACGTTGTCGGCAGCACCATTGCAACCGAATCGGACGACGTGCTGTATACGTGGGCAGGCCCGGAAATTTCCGTCGCGTCCACAAAAGCATACAGCACGCAGCTTGCGGTCATTTATCTTCTGGCGCTGTACATCGGCGAGCAGCTCGGCAAATTCACGCAGGAGCAGCTCAGTGCATACATCGCGGCGCTCGAAAAGCTGCCGGAGCAGATTGACGAAATGCTGAAGCACAAGGAGAATATTCAGTTCTTTGCTTCCAAATATTTCAACGCGAGCGACATGTACTTTATCGGCCGCAATGTCGATTACGCCGCGTCTCTGGAGGCTTCCCTCAAACTCAAGGAGATTTCCTACATTCACTCCGAGGCCTACGCCGCGGGCGAGCTCAAGCACGGCCCGATCTCCCTCATCGAAGACGGCACGCTTGTCATCGCGCTTGCGACCGACGCCCGCCTCTTTGATAAAATGATGTCGAATATCAAAGAGGTCAAGGCGCGCGGCGCTGTCGTGCTGGGTGTTGCGACGGAAGACAAAAAAGAGATTGCCGGGCAGACAGATATGGTGTTCTACATTCCGAAGACCGCATCGTTCATGCTCCCCTCCCTCTCAGTCATCCCAATGCAGCTGTTTGCGTACTATGTCGCCTCCATGAAGGGCTGCGATATTGATAAGCCGCGCAATCTTGCAAAATCTGTCACAGTGGAGTAAAATAGAATTATATTCAATCGTTGAACCAACGTTTTAAATTCAGGAAGGCAGGGTGTAATATGCCACAAAACGAAAAAGTGCTCGTAGTGGACTTCGGCGGACAGTATAACCAGCTGGTCGCACGCCGCGTCCGCGAGTGCAATGTATACTGCGAGATCGTGTCCTACCGCGTGGGTCTTGACGCCATTCGCGCGCAGAACCCCAAGGGCATCATCTTCACCGGCGGCCCGAACAGCGTTTACGTCGACGGTGCGCCGACCATTGATCCCGCGATTTTCGATCTCGGTATCCCCGTGCTCGGACTTTGCTACGGCTTCCAGCTCATGACGCATCTGCTCGGCGGTCATGTCTGCAAGGCGCCGGAGCGTGAATACGGCAAAACGCTGGTTCACGTCGATACCAAGTCCAAGGTCTTTGAGAACGTCAGCCCGGAGACCATTTGCTGGATGAGCCACAACGACTACGCCGAGACCGCGCCCACAGGCTTCACAATCTCCGCGTATACCGATAACTGCCCGGTCGCCGCCATCGAGCTGCCGGAAAAGAACCTCTACGGCTTCCAGTTCCACCCGGAAGTGCTCCACACGCCGGAAGGCAAGACGATGCTGCACAACTTTGTCTACAACGTCTGCGGCTGCAAGGGCGACTGGAAAATGGGCTCCTTCGTTGAAACGAGCGTCAAGGCGCTGCGTGAGAAGATTGGCGATGGCAAAGTGCTGTGCGCCCTTTCCGGCGGTGTTGATTCCTCCGTTGCGGCAGCCATGCTCTCTAAAGCCGTCGGCAAGCAGCTCACCTGTGTATTCGTCGACGGCCTGCTGCGCAAGAACGAGATGGAAGAAGTCTGCGAGGTCTTCGGCCCGAACGGCCAGTTCGAGCTCAATTTCGTCTGCGTCAACGCTCGCCAGCGCTTCTACGATAAGCTCGCCGGCGTATCTGAGCCGGAGAAAAAGCGCAAGATCATCGGCGAAGAGTTCATCCGCGTCTTTGAAGAAGAAGCAAAGAAGATTGGCGCCGTTGATTTCCTCGCGCAGGGCACCATCTACCCCGACGTCGTGGAAAGCGGCCTCGGCGGCGAAAGCACCGTCATCAAGTCGCACCACAACGTAGGCCGGCCGTGAGCTGGGTCTGCCGGAATACCTCGTCAGCCGCCAGCCGTTCCCCGGCCCCGGCCTTGCCATCCGCATCATCGGCGAAGTCACGCCGGATAAGGTCAAGATGGTGCAGGAAGCCGACGCCATCTGGCGCGAGGAGATCGCAAAAGCCGGTCTCGATAAGAGCATCAGCCAGTACTACGCCGCGCTGACCAACATGCGCAGTGTGGGCGTTATGGGCGATGAGCGCACCTACGACTATGCCGTGGCCCTGCGCGCCGTGACCACCACCGATTTCATGACGGCCGAAGCCGCCGAGATTCCGTGGGGCCTGCTCCAAACCGTCACCAGCCGCATCGTTAACGAGGTCCAGCACGTCAACCGCGTCCTCTACGACTGCACCGGCAAACCCCCGGCAACGATCGAGTTTGAGTAATACCCGAAAGGCTGAAAAGCCTTGAAAATGCTGGACTTTTGCGCCCGGGAATTGCCCCGTGACAACAAAATGACAACATTTTAGATTATCCAAGAATAAAGAGCTATCTGATTTCTGTTTGAGAAGTCAGATAGCTCTTTTTGTCTGTTTTCTTAACTTTTACCCTTCAACCTTGCAGTTTCCCGCATAGGTGAACGCAATGTAGGACTTACCGCGATTGAGCTGCAACTCGTTGCCGTTCGCGTCAAAGAACTTCAGCGGATCATACATACCGGCCTTAGACCAAGTAATCGGCACCATTTTGCCCTCGGAAATATAGTAGCCCTTTGCATTTTCGCCGCCTTCCCAATCCACATACTTCAAGACGCTATCTGTTGGATATGGTGTAATTTTTGTTTCCAAGATAATAAGATTCTCAAACTGAAGCTGCTCATTCGTTTTACTGTCCATATGCGGCTTATTCTGGTAGTTTTTCATGTACACATGCTTGTCTGCATCATAGCTGAATGTACTGTAATTCGCGCCAAAGTCAACACGGATATTTTTTGCATTCTCTCCGCTCGGAGCAGTATTTTTGTCCATCTCAACGAACTTAAACGCTGTGCCCATCTTATCTTCCTTCAAATCGGTACGAACATTGCTAGCTTCCAGCATTTCCGGCACTTTTGTGCCGTAGAACACGCCGGTATGTTCCAGTGCATAGCCAGCACTGAGACGATCTTTATCACGCCCAAAGTACTTACCAGATCCGTAAGAATCGCCATCAAAATGATCAATTTCCATGCTATTGATTGTATCCACAGCAACAGTAGGATTGATTCCCCAATGCACATAAACCGCATCAAACCCGACCGCCAAAATCGGATAATAGTATCGGCAGCTGCGAATGGAACAAACCTCGGGAATTTGGGTATAATCCCCATAAACGGCCATCAAACGAGTCAGATCGTATTCCACCGGTAACTCAAAAATAAGGTCTGCGGCGGAGATGCCATATTGCGGCAGGGCGGCGTCTACGTTATTCACCATTACGGCGACAGGACGTTTGCCGATGGCGCCGTCCGTCAAGGTCGGCAGGCCGGTGAGCAGGTTCACATTCGCCGGTTCCGTGGAAGGTGCTTCCGTGGGTTCTGCGGTGCTCTCTGCTGCGGAAGATTCCGCCTCTGCTGTCGGAGCAGCCGTGGCGGTCGCTTCCGGCTCGC
>OIDL01000786.1_pt1 | contig 11675 bp, 8 predicted proteins | sample 1581611 | NCBI WGS metagenome assembly OIDL01 (sample SAMEA3882516, study PRJEB24775) | human gut metagenome | biome: human-associated habitat; feature: intestine environment; material: feces | place: Netherlands | collected 2009/2010 | reverse complement strand
AACAAGAGGCAAGAGAAAATACTATTTTCTCTTGCCTCTTGCCATCCGTGCAGGATACCATTTTTCAAACCATGCTGTGAAAATCCCCATCAATATAGGAATCAGATTATTCACAAGGATAAGTACATTTCCAAACCCGGCTTTCTTAAACAGAAAGGTCCAGATTGCTGTCAGTACATATAGCGTGCCCCATGCCGCGGCAAGAATATAATTTGTCTTCATAAAGAGAGGGTTCTGATGCGCATTTTCACCCCCGTAATTATATTTTACATATGCAGCACATAAAGGTTCTTTTGTCAGGCATGAAAGCAGCCAGAAGAGTCCAAATACAAGATATCCGATGTTTGTTGGAAGAACTCCGTTTCCGGTTATATTTGCCGCTGCAGAAAGTATAGCAACAGCTGCCATAGAGAGCTGATCCCAGATGACAAATTTATGTTTTCTCATAATAAACGGTACTGTTGCGACCACAAGTAGTGTTATCATAGCTCCGACTTCCGGATGAATAGAAACAGCGATCCAGAACGTAATCCATGGTATCAGCATTGTCGTCATAGAAGGATTTTTCTGTTTAATTGTATTTTGAGATGTTTTCTCTGTTTTTTTGACCACAGATGCGCTTCCGAAGATTTTATCCCAATCAATCATCAAGGAAAAGTCGCCGGATACCGTATACATCTGTTTTCCCAATGCTTCTGCGCCACCGATTTCTCCACGGGAAATAGCTGACCATACAGTAAAAGGCGTATCTATGCGAGTAGTTGGAGAAAGACGTCCATCAGTAAATACTTCGCTTCCTGTCTTGCTAAGCTGAATCTGGTAGGTGTGATCCAAATCGGTAAAGTGAATCTCAAGCACGCGGTCTTTTCCATCGTAGGCATCTTTATTATAAAGAGCGGCCATTTGCCGGGTAAATACAAGATCATCCGGTTCTTTTTCTCCGGTCGTTTTACTGATGTCCCAGCTGGCATCTGCCATTTTTTCAAACACATCTCTGGAATATAAAAGCGTGTGGAGTATTGCATTTGTTTCTTCAGAGATTGTTCCGGTTATTGCATATTCTGAGCCGGCACATTTTACAGTGGAAAGATATTCATCTGTTCTTGCAGACAATTCTTTTACACGGAATAATTCTCCCTGACCACAAAAGATGGTCGTATAATTTCCTTTGCCGAGAAAATGATCAAACATCCGCAATACACTGTCATAGTTTCCAGCAGCAGAATAAAAGCCACAGGTGGAAATCAGAACATGCCTTTTACCTTCCATATCATATCTGGAGTCATGACTTCCGCTTCCGTAGCCGTTCTGTTTTGAACTCATAAAAGGAAGGCTCATAGGAAGCTGACGGTCGATCAAATTCTTTAAGATACCTGGGACATTAAAATAGTACAGTGGAAAAGACCACAGAATAAGATCAGCATCAATCAATTTTCCAATAACCTTTTGCATATCATCCTTGATACAGCATATGCCAGGCGTTTTCTGCCAGCACGCAAAGCATCCTTTACACGCAGCTATATTCATTGAAGCTACATGGAGTTCATCGATGGAGATGCTTTCTTCATCATCCGTACATCCATTTTTAAATCCTTCAATGAAACTGTATGCAAGCTTTAATGAATTACTTCTTTTACCTTTAGGACTCCCATTGATCAGAAGTATCTTCATGCTTTCATCCCTCCGCATTTATACATAAGATGTTGGGGTCAAAAGGTATTTTGACCCCTATGATACACGGATTGCTTCGCATTTCATGCTCTCGCAATCCTAAAACACCTCAAATCCGCTCATTTTTCTACGAAAAATGGCTACTTTTCGGTGTTTTGCGGGTCAATAAGTCATGCTTTTTCATGCAAGCAAGAAACGCATGACCTTTTGACCCTTGTATCATACAAATAGCCACTGCTCACATAGATTCTGCAAACAGTGACACTTGTTGTTCTCATTGTTAGATTTAATCCTCGGATGCTCTTCTTAAATTAGACTCAAACAAACGGTTATATCCAAGCCATTCTGTTCCTGTTTTTCCTTTGAACAGTTCTGTCAATGTCTGAAGCTTTGCATCTGTTGAATCTGCCATATTCAGTGCCACTGCCTCTGCCAGTGCCGGTTTCTTTGGAGAACCGTATTCCAGTTCACCGTGATGTGCCACGATACAATGCTTGAGCTCATGAGCAAGCTTCACCGAAAAGTCCGGGATAGAACGAATCGCATCATCGATCATCTCGACACCGATCACGATATGGCCGATCAGCTGTCCCTCATCTGTATAATCATTGTCCGGAAAATCAGAAAGTTCTTTCACTTTTCCGATATCATGAAGGATTGCAGAGCTAAGGAGCAGATCTCTATTCAAAATAGAGTAGCTTGTTGCAAAATAATCACACATACGAGTTACACTGAGTGTATGCTCAAGCAATCCTCCGGAAAATCCGTGATGTACTGTCTTCGCTGCGGAATGTGCCTTGAATTTTTTGATAAATGCTTCATCTTTTATATAGTAGAATTCCAGCACCTGTCTTAAATATTTGTTAGAGATCTGACGAATATAAGCTGTCAGTTCCTCGTACATTCCGTCTACACTCTTATCTGTTGTCGGCATATAGTCTGCCGGATTGTATTCTCCCTCTTCCGCCTTTCTGATCTGGCGGATGTTCAACTGAAGATTTCCGTTATAATTAATCACATCTCCAAAAACTTCGATAAAGTCCTTCTCATCATAATCTGCGATTCCCTGGGAGTTCGGATCCCATACTTTTCCATCTAATGTTCCTGTCTTATCCTGAAGGATCAGATTATCATACGGCTTTCCATTTCTTGTCTCTGCGGAACGTTTTCCTTTACAAAGATATACATTCCTGATTGTTTCTCCCTCGCATAATCCATCTATAAATCTCATTTTCTGCCTCTTTCACTTGTTATTCTTTACTTTCAATCGTAACATCAAATTTAATATCTACATATCCTTCAGATCCTCGGCGTTTCCCTTCCACTTTGATCTGATCTCCTACTTTCCATGTCAGCATCAGTTTACGGTAAGCACTCATGCTTACAATTTTCTCTCCATTCACAGAACAGATCACATCTCCACTCTGTATGCCCGCTGCCATTGCAGGTGAATCTGCTGCCACGTCAATCACATAGATTCCTGACGGCATGCCCTCTTCTTTCTGAATTCCACTTGTCACTGCTGTTCCTGACACACCGATATATGGTACACTTGCACCGTTCGCTAACAGCTGGATAACCAACTTCAGATCTGAAATCGCATAAGCATTTGCGGTACGTACTCCCCGGTCTTTCCAGATATCAGAAGAAATCATTCCGATCACTTCTCCATCCAGATTGAATAAAATACCTGTTCCTTCGGATGCACTGCTCATATCGGTCGCAATCACACTATACTCTCCGTCGCGTCCGATTTCTTTATAGTTTGACGAACTGACAATTCCGTAACCGCTTCCTCCGGCATAACCGAAAATATTTCCCAGTGCGAATATAACATCACCCTGTTCTGTCAGATTCGAATTGCCAAGTGATGCTACACTTGAAGCACTCCATGTGGCATCTGAAAGGCTTTTTTTATCTACCGCAAATATTGCAAATCCACTATTTTTATCCTTTTTTTTCAGGCTTGCCTTATATTCTGATTTATCTGAAAATGTAACGCACCACTCTTTTGCATCTTCGCAGATCGAAGCATAGGACAAAATCAGTATCTCCTGTCCGTTATCTGCAACGATCACACCCGATACACTCTCATCAATTCCGGTCGCTTCTGCATTCCAGTTCTCCTGTTCTGCTCCTTTCGTAACAGATACCACACTCTTCTTCGCTGTCAGTGCTTTCTCATATGCTTTGGACATCATCTGTACATAACTGATCTCCTGCTGATTCTGCGCGTCATTCTGCTCTGTCGTGTCGTCACCTTCTGCTGAATCTTCCCCTGACTGATCGTCCTCCTGAATTGTCACAACTTGTGTCTTTTCTGGAAACAACTTCTGTGCAAGCGGACGCAACGCAAAGAATCCCAGGCATGCAAAGCCTCCTAAAACCAGTCCGCATATTGCAATCCGGATGAGCTGTTTCATTCCTTGCTGTCTGCTGATCTTCTTTGGTTTTATTGTCTCTTCAAGAAATGCAAAAGATTCCTTTTCCTCTGACTGTTCTAAATTTTTCCCGTCAGGACCCTCTTCCGGAACCTGACCATTACTTTTCTTTTCTGACATTGACATGAACCTCATTCGTGACTGTTCACTTCCGTGTCAACTACAAAATCAACCGACACGGACATTTCCATTACTTAGTATAACTGATTCATATAGATTGTTCAATATCTATAAAAGCCTTTTATTTAATGAAATAATAAGGTACAATAAGACTCGGAAATAGTTATTGTTCACATGTATTGTGAACAGCTACATGATTAAAAAATTAGTATTAAGTTGAAATGACAGAGGAAAATAAATGAATCAAAAAACATTATTTAAACTGGAATATGATAAGATCATTGCTCTTCTTGAAAAAGAAGCGACATCTTTCCGCGGAGGACAGCTCTGCCGTCGTTTGAAGCCAATGACCGACCTTCATAAGATCAACGCTTATCAGGAACAGACTGCTGCCGCTTATACACGAATCGTGCAAAAAGGACGTATCTCGTTTGGTGACGCTGCACCGGTTGAAGAGTCCATGAAGCGTCTGGAGATTGGTGGCTCACTCAGCAGCACAGAACTTCTCCGTATTTCCCGCCTGCTTGTAAATGCAGCCAGGGTAAAGGCCTACGGAAGACATGATACACAAGAGGACGCTTGCGACTGCCTGGATGAATATTTTAACCTGCTTGAACCACTGACACCACTTTCAAATGAAATCGACCGCTGTATTATCGGCGAAGATGAATACAGTGATGATGCCAGTTCCACACTGAAGCAAATTCGTCGAAGCATTAATAACATCAATGACAAAGTACACGCCACTTTAACTACACTGGTCAACGGTTCCCTTCGCACTTATCTGCAGGATGCAATCATTACCATGCGTGGAGACCGCTATTGTGTACCTGTTAAAGCGGAATATCGTGGACAGGTACAGGGACTCATTCACGATCAGTCTTCAACAGGTTCTACTCTTTTTATTGAACCTATGGCAATCGTAAAACTGAACAATGACTTAAAAGAACTTTATGCAAAGGAGCAGGAAGAGATTCAGGTGATTCTTGCGAATCTAAGTGAAGAAGCCGCACAATATATCGAGGAAATCCGTGCGGATTACCGTTCTCTGACGGATCTTGACTTCATTTTTGCACGAGGTGCTCTGGCAATGTCCATGCGCGCCAGCCGGCCGCTTCTGAATGAAGAGGGACGCATCCGTATCCGTGAGGGACGTCACCCACTGCTCGATCCGAAAAAAGTTGTTCCGATCACCGTGACACTTGGGGAAGACTTCACACTGCTGATCATCACCGGACCAAATACCGGCGGTAAAACTGTTTCTTTGAAAACGGTCGGCTTGTTCTGTCTGATGGGACAGTCCGGACTTCACATTCCTGCCGGAGACCGCAGTGAACTGGCTGTATTTCATCAGATTTATGCAGATATCGGAGATGAACAGAGTATTGAGCAGAGCCTTAGTACATTCTCTTCTCATATGACCAATATTGTCTCTTTCCTTAAGAAAGTAGATGAACGTTCGCTGGTTCTCTTTGATGAACTTGGAGCCGGTACAGATCCGACGGAAGGTGCCGCACTTGCAATTTCTATTCTGTCCCATCTTCACCAGAGAGGAATCCGTACAATGGCTACCACACACTACAGCGAGTTAAAAGTCTATGCACTTTCCACTCCGGGTGTGGAGAATGCCTGTTGTGAATTCGATGTAGAAAGTCTTCGTCCGACTTACCGTCTGCTGATCGGTATTCCTGGTAAAAGTAATGCATTTGCAATCTCCGGGAAGTTAGGTCTGCCGGATTATATTATTGAAGATGCAAAGAAACGGCTCAGTGAACAGGACGTTTCCTTTGAAGATCTTCTTACTGATCTTGAGACAAGCAAACGGACGATTGAAAAGGAACAGGAAGAAATCGCACGATTGAAGAAAGAAGCGGAAGACCTGAAAGCCCAGGCGAAACAGCGCCAGGAGAAATTAGATGATCAGCGCGACCGCATTTTACGCGAGGCAAATGAAAAAGCAAACGCTATTCTGCGTGAAGCAAAAGAAATTGCAGACAAGACGATCAAGGATTTCCGTAAATTCGGCAAGGAAAACATTTCTGCTTCCGAGATGGAAAAGGAACGCGAGAAGTTGCGTAAGAAGATCAAAGATACAGCATCTGCGTCTGCAATGAAAGCACAGAAACCAAAGAAAGAGCATAAAGCATCTGACTTCAAGCTCGGAGAATCTGTCAAAGTTCTCAGCATGAACCTGACAGGAACCGTAAGCTCTCTACCTGATGCCAAAGGGAATCTTACCGTACGTATGGGAATCCTCAGTTCCCAGGTCAACATTTCTGATCTGGAGATTATCGAGGAAGTCTCTCCATATGCACCGAAGAAAATGAACCGTACTTCAAAAGGCAAAATCAAAATGGGAAAATCTCTTTCTGTCCGGCCTGAGATCAATCTGCTCGGACGTACTGTTGATGAAGCCGTTGCTGAGCTGGATAAATACCTGGATGACGCAATCCTTGCTCACCTGAATACTGTCCGTGTAGTTCACGGAAAAGGAACCGGAGCACTCAGAAAGGGAATTCATGAATATCTGCGTCGTCAGAAACATGTAAAATCCTATCACCTTGCCGAATTTGGTGAAGGTGACGCAGGTGTAACAATTGTAGAACTTGGCTAATTATTTTAAACAGTTACCAACTACCTTATCATGGTTAATGGGGGAAAAAGAATGTTTGGAAAACAGAAAATCCTAATCGTAGATGATGATGAGAATATCGCTGAACTGATTTCTCTTTATCTCACAAAAGAATGTTTTGATACAAAATTAGTATATGATGGAGAAGATGCGCTTGCAGCTTTTGACAGCTATCAACCAAATCTGATTCTTCTTGATCTGATGCTTCCGGGAATTGACGGGTATCAGGTTTGTCGTGAGATTCGTTCCAAAGCTGCCACACCGATCATCATGCTTTCTGCAAAAAGTGAAGTATTTGACAAAGTTCTCGGACTGGAACTCGGAGCGGATGATTATATCATGAAGCCATTTGACCCTAAGGAAATGGTTGCCCGCGTAAGAGCTGTCCTGAGAAGATATCAGGTTGGACAACAGAATGATACTTCTGTTGAAAAAACAAAATGTGCAGAGTTTGACGGATTGACGATCAATCTTACAAACTACTCTGTTGTGTGTGACGGACATCCTGTTGATATGCCGCCAAAAGAATTAGAACTCCTTTATTGTCTTGCTGCATCACCGAATCAGGTATTCACAAGAGAGCAGCTCTTAGACCGTATCTGGGGCTATGAATATATCGGAGACACTCGTACCGTTGATGTTCATATTAAACGTCTGCGCGAAAAGATTAAAGACCACCCTCACTGGAATATCAGTACTGTATGGGGAATTGGTTACAAATTTGAGACAAAATAGATTTAAATCATCGGTCCTGGATACTGTAAACAGCATCTGGTGGCCGATGAGTACTTAGGGAGAAATTATGAAAGCAGTTCTGCATTTAAAATTTATTGTACTTTATATTATTTTCGGGTTTTTATGTGTTTTCACAACAGCAACATTAACCACAGAACTGATCACCGAACGTCTGGAAAAAGATACTTCGCAGACATTATACAGAGAAGCAACCATGATTGCAGATAATTATCTGCCTTCCTATTTTTCAAACGAATCTTCCAGCTGGGCTGTTCATTCTCAGTTATCTGCTATGAAGACGTATCTTAATTCTTCTCTGTGGTTTGTTGAAAAAGATGGTACAATGATCACCTCTGCCAACCTGAAGGATACTACTGCGCCACAATCCGTCAATAATTTTGATCCGGCCGAAATCGGGAGCAACCAGTACATGATCGGAACCTACCATAATTATTTTCAGGAAGATATGATTACTGTAATGGCTCCTGTCACACAGGGATTTTATACAAAGGGATATCTGATCATTCACAGCCCGGTCTCTCTGATCAACGAAAGATGCCGCACGCTGATGGTTCCGGTTTATATTTCTCTTGGAGTTATTTTCCTGTTGTCCTTCATCTTCCTGCTCGGGTTCCATTTCTTCGTCCATCGACCATTGTTGCTGATCACAGAAGCTGCGAAGCAATATGCCATGGGCAATCTGGATTACGAGATTCCGGTAAACAGACATGATGAGATCGGATATTTATCCGCATCACTGAATTATATGGCTACACAACTGAAGGATTCTGATGATTATCAGAAAAAGATCGTAGCAAATGTATCCCACGATTTCCGTTCCCCGTTGACTTCAATTAGGGGGTATGTAGAAGCAATGGCAGACGGAACAATCCCACCAGAGCTTCATGAGAAATACTTAAATATCATTCTCTTCGAAACGGAACGACTGACTGACCTGACAACGGATCTTCTTACTTTGAACGAATTTGATACAAAAGAGCTCCTGCTCAATAAGACTTCCTTTGATATTCAGGAGATGATCAAACATACTGCCCAGTCCTTCGAGGGTGTCTGTACTCAGAAGCATATATCCATTAAGCTCTTTCTACTGTCTGAACAGATCAATGTAATGGCGGACCGCCGCAAAATCCAACAGGTTCTTTATAATCTTCTGGATAATGCGATTAAATTCAGTGAGAATGACTCTTCTATTACAGTAGAAGTAACAACGAAAAATGATAAAATCTTTGTTTCCGTAAAAGATCATGGAATCGGAATCTCAAGAAAGGAAATCAATAAGATTTGGGAGCGTTTCTACAAATCAGATCTTTCCCGTGGAAAGGATAAGAAAGGAACCGGACTTGGACTTTCGATCGTAAAAGAAATCATACAGGCTCACGATGAACATATCAATGTGATCAGTACAGAAGGGGTTGGCACCGAATTTATTTTTTCTTTAAGCAAAGCTTAAAGGACAACGTGAACAGAACAAAGAATGTGCCTTGGCACATTCTTGCGCCTGCGGCGGTCGCTTGCGACACCTACCTTGTACGCCGCAGTGCGCATCCTGAGCGGAGCGTTTTTTTTATATTAGGAAAGGACTTTCCTAATATAAAATAAAAAACATCAGGATTTTATTACTTCTATATTTCTGAATTTCAGAATGAAGTATAAAACCTGATGTTTCTATTTTACCTGACAAGCTCTTTTCTTTTATGAAATTGTTCGACTTACTTTCAACTTATTTGTAAAGGAACGGTGTTATCGTATCGTCATTCATATTGTCTGCTGTCACCCACACATATCCTGTGTTGACCTCAGCTTCATTTCCAATCTCAAGAACTGTACGTGCCGCTGCAACTACTGTCGCATATCCCATTCCAAAAGGATTCTGCACAATAAGTCCATCCACCTTTCCATCTTTCAATGCATTGACCTGCTCTTTTCCTGCATCAAACCCCACTAATGTAATATGTTTTTCTGCATCAAGCTGATCCATCGTCTTAATTGCAAGCTGGGTTACTGTCTCGTTCGTAGCAATACATCCTTTTAAATCAGGATGTTTCTCCATATAATATCGAATTGCATCTTCATCACTCATCTTTGCCGCGCCATCGTTGACCTGCTGCATCTTCTCGGACAATTCATTGTCCACTTCCTGTGCTGTCTCATTCGCACTTTCGTCTGCTGATGAAGAATCCGCATTCGATGCTGCATCTGCAATTGTCTCGGAAGCATCACCTGTTCCTGTTGTCTCTTCCTTCTTTTCTCCTGCTTCTGCGGCTGCCAGTTCTTCTGGTGTTACCCCGACCTGTTCAGCTACAATCTGTTTCTTCAACATTTCCAGCTGATCCAGATAAATTGTCTCTGTAACAGTCACATTCGGATGATTTGCTGCAAGTTCATTTTTGATTCCTGCCTCACGCTCTTTCGCCGTATCTGATACTGTATCATGCACAAGCAACAGAATCTCCCCACTGTCACCGATCTTCTCACAGAAATTCTTTGTTCCTGTTGTTGCCGCTTCTATATTATTCGTTTTGCAAGTACTTTGGATATTTTGATAGCTGTTTCCTGAATCAAATGCTACGATCGGAATTCCATTCTCAATCGCAAGATCAAACTGGACGGAGCATGCGCTTGCATCTACACTGGAAATTGCGATCACATCCGGATAACGTGCAAGCTCTTCATCCAGAATATTCACCTGCTGATCGATATTATCATTCTCATCCGGTGCACTGTATAATACTTTCACCTTATCATTTCCGGAATAGCCAAGTGCTGTATTCAAGTCAGTTGCTGCCTGCTCTACCCCTGCCTTTACCTGATTCCAATATGGTGTTGAAGATGCCCTTCCGATTACAGAAATATAAGTTCCAGGTTCCAGATCCAGATTGTCTGCCGATGCATATGCAGAAGATTTAATTGCATCCAGATTCGCCTGATATACCGGTGCTTCTGTCTTATCCCCTGTAAAAACCGGATCATCTGCCTTCTTTCCGCAGCCGGCTGCAAGTACCGTCATACAAAGTGCTGCCGCAATCACTGCTCTTACATTTCGTTTCCGCATAACTTTCTCCTTCTTTTCATTTACACAATTTTATCTCTATGTTTTCTACTTTTTAACTCTCAATCCATTATGATACACGAATCCTTGAAAAATGGAAGAGATAATTTCTTAAAATCTCGTGAATTTTCGTTTTTTTACTAATTTAATATAGAAATCTTCTATTTTCCACGTTCACAAATTTCATGAAACTAACTTACAAATTACTCAAATAAATACATCAGGAACTCTTGTATATTTCCCCGTCTTGTATTAAAATGAGGATAACGAAAAGGGAAAAACCTATCGTAATCCAAAAAAGGAGGGTACATACAATGGCACACGTAATTAGTGATGAATGTGTAAGCTGTGGTACTTGCGAAGGCGAATGTCCAGTAGGCGCTATTTCTGAAGGAGATGGCAAATATGAGATCGATGCTGATGCTTGTGTAGATTGCGGAGCTTGTGAGGCTGCTTGTCCTACAGGCGCTATCTCTGAAGCATAATTTATAAGCGCTAAGTGATCACAAAACGCAGAAGTCCTGCCCGTCTGATTGATTCAGATGCGGCAGGATTTCTTTTTTTACAACTTTTTTCCTTGTATTCCATACCTTTCTTCAATTACCATTTTTTGCCATAATTTGACGAACGATTAGCACTTCTTTCATAATTTCTCTATGCTATAATAAATGTAGCGAAATCAGAACAGTAATCGCAATGATTCTAACAGGAGGATAGAAAATCAATGGGTGAAGTCAGATTTATGATTTCCGAAGCCGCAAAACAGGTCAATGTCGAATCACATGTATTAAGATATTGGGAAGAAGAACTCGACCTGACCATCCCACGAAATGAGATGGGACATCGATACTATACACGAGAGAACATACAGGAATTCCAAAAGATCAAAGAACTCAAAGAAAAAGGATACCAGCTGAAGGCAATCCGCATGATATTACACAATAAAAACCCCGAAGATGCCGGTGTTTCCGTGCCGGATTCTGCAGCACCTGGTCCATTGCCCGCA
>OIDL01000776.1_pt1 | contig 11802 bp, 5 predicted proteins | sample 1581611 | NCBI WGS metagenome assembly OIDL01 (sample SAMEA3882516, study PRJEB24775) | human gut metagenome | biome: human-associated habitat; feature: intestine environment; material: feces | place: Netherlands | collected 2009/2010 | reverse complement strand
CTCGGTCTTGGCACGGATGCCGAAATTCTCGACTATTTCGGTGACGACGAAAGAATGAGAGCTACTATCGAAAAGGATGCCGCTTCAAATGTTGAAGAAGGTCTTATCGAGGTTTACAAAAAGCTCCGTCCGTCTGAGCCTCCGACAGTTGACAGTGCGCAGACACACATAAACAACCTGTTCTTTGACCCCGGTCGTTATGATATGTCAAGAGTAGGCAGATATAAATACAATAAAAAGCTCGGTATTGCAAACCGTCTTGAAGGTCAGGTTCTTGCAGAGCCGATTGCCAACCCACGCACAGGCGAGGTTATGGCTCTTCGTGATGAAAAAATCACAAAGGAAAAGGCTTTTGAAATCGAAAACGCAGGTGTTAAGATTGCCTATGTAAAGGCTGCCGATGAAACAATCGTTAAGGTTATTTCAAACGGTATGGTTGACATCGCTTGCTATGTTGATTTTGACGCAGAAGCAGAGTGTGATATCAAGGAGAATGTTCGTTTTGATGTTCTTTGCGAAATTCTTGATTCCTGTGAGAATGAGGATGACCTCAAGGAAATGCTCAGAAGCCGTGCAGATGAGCTTGTTCCTAACCACATCACGGTTGACGATATGTTTGCAACAATCAACTACCTCAACTGTGTTGCTCACGGTGTCGGTAATACAGATGATATCGACCACCTCGGCAACAGAAGAATCCGCTGCGTAGGCGAACTTCTTCAGAACCAGTTCAGAATCGGTTTCTCCCGTCTTGAAAGAGTTGTAAGAGAGAGAATGACAACCCAGTCACAGGATATGGAGTCGCTTTCACCTAACTCACTCATCAATATCCGTCCCGTAACAGCGGCAATTAAAGAATTCTTCGGTTCTTCACAGCTTTCACAGTTCATGGATCAGGGTAACCCACTTGCAGAGCTTACCCACAAGCGTCGTCTTTCAGCCCTCGGTCCGGGCGGTCTTTCAAGAGATCGTGCAGGATTTGAGGTTCGTGACGTACACTACACACACTATGGCCGAATGTGTCCTATTGAAACTCCTGAAGGTCCTAACATCGGTCTTATCTCATATCTTGCTTCATTTGCCCGTATCAACAAGTACGGCTTTATCGAAGCTCCTTATCGTAAAATTGACAAGGAAACAGGCGTTGTAACCGACGAGGTTGTTTATATGACAGCCGATGTTGAGGATAACTACGCTGTTGCACAGGCTAACGAACCGCTTGATGAAAACGGCAGATTTGTTCATTCAAGAGTCGTAGGTCGTTACCGTGACGAGTTCGTAGAGTATTCTCCCGAAAGATTCGACTTCATGGATGTATCTCCTAAGATGGTTGTATCTGTTGCTACGGCTATGATTCCGTTCCTTGAAAACGATGACGCAAACCGTGCTCTCATGGGTGCGAACATGCAGCGTCAGGCAGTTCCGCTCCTCCGCAGTGAAGCTCCTATCGTCGGTACAGGTATGGAGTACAAGGCAGGTACAGACTCAGGCGTTTGTATCCTCGCTGAGGAAGACGGTATCGTTATGAGCGTTGACGCCCGTAACATTCGTGTACAGTATGACTCGGGCAGAGTTCAGGACTTTGAGGTTATCAAGTTCCTCCGCTCTAACCAGGGTACATGTATCAACCAGCGTCCTATCGTGTCAAGAGGACAGAGAGTTAAGAAGGGTGAAGTTCTCGCAGACGGTCCAGCTACCGAAAACGGTGAAGTTGCTCTCGGTAAGAACGCTCTCATCGGCTTTATGACATGGGAAGGTTACAACTACGAGGATGCTGTTCTTATCAACGAAAAAATCGTTCGTGATGATGTTTATACATCAATTCACATTGAAGAATATGACACAGAGGCAAGAGATACAAAGCTCGGCCCCGAAGAGATTACAAGAGATATCCCGAATGTAGGTGAAGATGTTCTCAAGTATCTTGACGAGGACGGTATCATTCAGATCGGTTCTGAGGTTAAAGCAGGCGATATCCTTGTCGGTAAAGTAACTCCAAAGGGTGAAACAGAGCTTACAGCCGAGGAAAGACTCCTTCGTGCAATCTTCGGTGAAAAGGCAAGAGAAGTCAGAGATACATCTCTCCGTGTGCCTCACGGTGAATGCGGTACTGTTGTTGATGTTAAGGTGTTTACCCGTGCAGACAGCAGAAACGAACTCCAGCCCGGTGTAAACAAGGTTGTAAGAGTTTACCTTGCACTCAAGAGAAAAATCAGCGTAGGCGATAAGATGGCAGGTCGTCACGGTAACAAGGGTGTTGTTTCAAGAATTCTCCCAATGGAAGATATGCCGTTCCTTCCTGACGGTACTCCGCTTGACATCGTACTTAACCCGTTGGGCGTACCTTCTCGTATGAACATCGGTCAGGTTCTTGAGGTTCACCTCGGTTATGCCGCAAAGGCACTTGGCTGGAAGATTATGACTCCTGTATTTGACGGTGCTCATGAGCAGGACATTTTCCAGTGTCTTAAAGACGCAGGTTACAGCGGGGACGGTAAGACATGGCTTGTTGACGGTCGTACAGGCGAGCGTTTCGATAACCCTGTAACAGTAGGTTATATGTACTACCTCAAGCTCCATCACCTCGTTGATGAAAAAATCCACGCAAGAAGCACAGGTCCTTACTCTCTCGTTACACAGCAGCCACTCGGCGGTAAAGCCCAGTTCGGCGGTCAGCGTTTCGGTGAGATGGAAGTTTGGGCACTTGAGGCTTACGGCGCTGCTTATACACTTCAGGAAATTCTTACAGTTAAGTCGGACGATGTTGTCGGCCGTGTTAAGACCTACGAGGCTATCGTTAAAGGTCAGAATATTCCTGCTCCGGGTATTCCTGAGTCATTCAGAGTTCTTATTAAGGAACTCCAGTCACTTTCACTTGATGTTCGTGTTCTTAACTCTGACGGTGAGGAAATTGACATTAAGCAGAAGTTTGATGAGGACGAGGATATTGTTGATGCAACAAATCCGGAATTTGAAGAAGACCATGTAATGACATCAATGGACGGCTACACTCTTGACGAGGGCGGCGAAGAAGGCAATATGTTTGACGATTCACTTGCCGATGTTGAAGAGGACAGCTATACATCGGATGATTTCAGCGATGACTTTGGCAGTGACGATATGTAAGGAGGAAATGCAATGATAGATAATAATGTTTTTGACTCAATTAAAATCGGACTTGCTTCTCCTGAGCAGATGAGAGAATGGTCTTACGGCGAAGTTAAAAAGCCCGAGACAATTAACTATCGTACTCTCAAGCCTGAAAGAGACGGCTTGTTCTGCGAACGCATTTTCGGACCGACAAAGGACTGGGAATGTCACTGCGGTAAATACAAGAGAATCCGTTTTAAGGGTAAAATCTGTGACCGTTGCGGTGTTGAAGTAACCCGTTCAAAGGTCAGAAGAGAGCGTATGGGACACATTGAGCTTGCCGCTCCCGTGTCGCACATTTGGTATTTCAAGGGAATTCCTTCAAGAATTGCCCTTATGCTTGATATTTCTCCCAAGCTTTTGGAGAATGTACTCTATTTCTCACAGTACATCGTAACAGATCCCGGCGACTGCCGTGACCTTGCAAAGTATCAGTGTCTTACCGAGGGTGAGTACAATGATATGCGTGAGAAGTATGAAGACGACTTTGAAGCAGGTATGGGTGCCGAGGCAATCAAAAAGCTCCTTGCCGAGATTGACCTTGATGCTCTTTCCGCTTCACTTAAAGAAGAACTCGAAACTGCATCGGGTCAGAAGAGAGTTAGACTCCTTAAAAGACTTGATGTTGTTGAAAGCTTCAGAATGTCGGGCAACCGTCCCGAGTGGATGATTCTCGATGTTGTTCCGGTAATTCCGCCGGATATCCGTCCTATGGTTCAGCTTGACGGCGGTCGTTTTGCAACAAGTGACCTTAACGACCTCTATCGCCGAGTTATCAACCGTAACAACAGACTTAAAAAGCTCCTTGAGCTTAACGCACCTGAAATCATCATCCGTAACGAGAAGAGAATGCTTCAGGAATCCGTTGACGCACTCATTGACAACGGCAGACGAGGCAGACCGGTTACAGGACCTAACAACCGTGCCCTCAAGTCACTTTCGGATATGCTTAAAGGTAAGCAGGGCCGTTTCCGTCAGAACCTTCTCGGTAAGCGTGTTGACTACTCAGGCCGTTCGGTTATCGTTGTAGGGCCTGAACTCAAAATGTATCAGTGCGGTCTTCCTAAGGAAATGGCACTTGAACTCTTCAAGCCGTTCGTTATGAAACGCCTTGTTGAAACTAAAGCAGAGCAGAATATCAAATCAGCAAGAAAAGCTGTTGAGCGTGCAAAGGACAATGTTTGGGACGCACTTGAAGTTGTAATCAAGGGACACCCCGTTCTCCTCAACCGTGCTCCAACACTTCACCGTCTTGGTATTCAGGCATTTGAGCCTGTTCTTGTTGAAGGTCGTGCTCTTAAACTTCATCCGCTCGCTTGTACAGCATACAATGCTGACTTTGACGGTGACCAGATGGCTGTCCATGTACCTCTTTCGGCAGAGGCACAGGCAGAAGCAAGATTTCTTATGCTCGCAGCAGGCAACCTTCTCAAGCCTTCTGACGGTCAGCCTGTTACAGTTCCTACACAGGATATGATCCTCGGTTCTTACTACCTTACACTTGATAAGGACGGTGAGAGAGGCGAAGGAAAGGTATTCCGTGATGTTGATGAAGTTATGATGGCTTATCAGACAGGCGTCATCGAGCTTCACTCAAAAATCAAGGTTCGCCGTGAGCTTGAAATTGACGGAAAAATCGAATCCGGTATTGTAGACACAACAATCGGTAAGATTATCTTTAACAATCCTATTCCTCAGGATCTCGGCTTTATCGATAGAAGTATCCCCGAAAACAGATTCAAGTTTGAGGTTGACTTCCTCGTTGGCAAGTCGGGTCTTAAGAAGATTATTGATAAATGTATCAAAATTCACGGTCCGGTAAGAACAAGCGTTGTTCTTGACCACATTAAGGCGCAGGGCTATAAGTATTCTACAAAGGGTGCTATTACCGTTGCCGTTTGTGATGCAGTTATTCCTCCTCAGAAGAAGGCGATTATTGCCGAGGCAGAGAAGGAAGTTGATGTTATTCGTGATGAGTTTATGATGGGTCTTCGTTCAAACGAGGAGCGTTACGAAGAAGTTCTTCGTATCTGGGAAAAGGCTACTAACGATGTAACCGACGCCCTCCAGAAAAACCTTGACCGCTACAACCCAATCTTCATGATGGCTGACTCAGGTGCCCGTGGTAGTATGAGCCAGATCAGACAGCTTGCAGGTATGCGTGGTCTTATCGCCAATACATCAGGTAAAACAATCGAAATTCCTATCAGAGCTAACTACCGTGAAGGCCTTAACATCTTGGAGTACTTTATTTCATCTCGTGGTGCTCGTAAAGGTCTTGCCGATACAGCTCTTCGTACAGCCGACTCAGGTTACCTTACCCGTCGTCTTGTTGATGTATCACAGGAAGTTATTATCCGTGAAGAGGACTGCGGTACTACAGAAGGTCTTGAAATCTTTGACATCAAAGCAGGCGAATCAAATGTTATCGAGGGACTCCACGAGCGTCTTATCGGAAGATATCTCCTTGATGACTTCTGCGATTCTAACGGTAATGTTCTTGTTTCAAAGGATGTTATGATGGGCGACAAAGAGGCTGACATCATCGTTAATTCGGGTGTTGACCACATCAAGATTCGTTCGGTACTTGAATGTCGTGCAAAACACGGCGCTTGCCGTAAGTGCTACGGTTCTAACCTTGCCAACCGTCAGCCTGTTACTGTCGGTGAGGCTGTCGGTATTATTGCCGCTCAGTCAATCGGTGAGCCGGGTACACAGCTTACAATGAGAACATTCCATACCGGCGGTGTTGCATCTGCCGAAGATATCACACAGGGTCTTCCGAGAGTTGAAGAGCTTTTCGAGGCTCGTAAACCAAAGAGCCTTGCAATCATCAGTGAAATCGACGGTGATGTTCGTTTTGAAGAAATCAAAAACGCAAAGCACGCTGTTATCTTTAACAAGGAAACAGGCGAAGAAAGAGCTTACCTCATTCCTTTCGGTTTCCGTGTAAAGGTATTTGACGGCGACCACATCAAAAAGGGTGACAAGATTACCGATGGTGCTGTTAATCCGCACGATATACTCGATATTCTCGGACCCGAGGCAGTCATGAACTACCTTATTTCGGAAGTACAGAGTACCTACCGTTTACAGGGTGTTGAAATCAACGATAAGCACATTGAGGTTATCGTTCGTCAGATGATGCGTAAGGTTAAGGTTGAGGATGCAGGCGACACAGGCTTTATGTCAGGTCAGACCTACGACAAGAACGAAGTTCTTTACGAGAATGAGCAGATTAAAAAGCGTATTGCCAACGGCGAAGAAGGTCTTCGTGAGGCAACATTCACTCAGCTCCTCCTCGGTATCACAAAGGCCGCTCTTGCAACAGACAGCTTCCTTTCAGCCGCATCATTCCAGGAAACAACAAGAGTTCTTACAGATGCCGCTATCAAGGGTAAGGTTGATCCGCTCGTCGGTCTTAAAGAGAATGTTATCCTCGGTAAGATTATCCCTGCAGGTACAGGTATGCAGAGATATGCAGATGTTCAGCTTGAGAGTAATTCTGAGGCAGAAATCGTTGAGAATGACGATACAGACGATGTTATCGTTGCTCTTGAAGACGATGAAATTATGGACTTCTGATTTAACTGAAAACATATAATGTATAAAAAAACCACGGTATGTGCCAAATGGTACATACCGTGTATTTTTTCGTTTGCAAACTGTCTGCCCGACCGCAATTTTCAATTTTCCATTTTCAACTTTCAATTTTAAAAAACTTTCGCTCTGGCATAATATGTTTTTTCAATAATATACTGTTTACACGAATTGGGTACGGCGACACGCCGTATCACAAATAAAAAAGTCGGGAAACAGAAATTTTGCATTGAAAATCTGCTACCCGACTTTAATTTTTAATTTGTAACTATTTTCTGCCGAGAATGTAATCTGTGGAAACTTTGTACAAATCAGCCAGTTTAATTAAATGCTCAACAGGAATTGACTGAAATCCTCTTTCGTAGCGTGAATAGACCGTCTGCTGAATTCCTAAATATTCGGCAACTTCACTTTGTTTCATATCATGATCTTCTCGCAAATCACGCAGTCTTTTAAAATACATATTATCACCCTGCATAGTATCTATCGGTACTATTGACTTTATCATAAATGGGTGATATAATGATTTTATAGTACTTAAAAGTACTAAAGCATTTAACTTAAAAGCACGCCGCAGTTTCAAGTGAGCAAACTGCGGCGTGCTTGAATTTTAGGTTATAAAATTCTCAATATAATTTAATTCACGAAAATATCTTTTCTTCTGTCAAAATAAACCTTGTTGACAATTATCATAACAATCGGTAAAATGCACTGACCGACTGTTGACGCATCGAATGCCATGTAATCTGTTGTGCATGAAATTAAAATGGCATAAATAATCGCAATAGCAATATTAAGACCGTAAAGTGCAACAATCATTTTCGGACCGTTCTTTTTCAATCCTGAAAGCTGAAAACGGGTTACGATCATAAAAACGGCAAGTACAAGAAGCAATATGCCATACACGATGTCAACCGCTTTTACACCCGGATAAAGTGAATATACGGTAAGCGGATCAATTTGCTCGGTTTCGTAAATACTGCCTGTCATGTACAAAACAGCATAGCATACATTAAAGAACGCACCTGCAAAAAGTGCAAAGTAAATCAGAAATTTGTACCAACCCATCTGATGTCCGTTGAATTTATCGGGATACTGTGGGTACTGCTGATACGGTTGATTGTACATCGGTTGCCGATACTGATTCGGTTGCTGATATTGATTGTAATTTGGCTGTTGATATTGCTGATTAGGCTGTTGATATTGCTGATTAGGTTGCTGATAATTAGCCTGCTGATTGTTAAAATCAGGCTGAGTGTTTTGCTGTTGATTGTTTGTGAGCGGTGTACCGCATGACTGACAGAATTTTGTGCCGTCAGGACATTGATTTCCGCAATTCGGACAAAACATAGAATCCCTCTCTCAAGTAAAATCAGAGATTAAATCTCCGAGAAAATTTTACCATAAATAATTACAATAATCAACAAAATTCTCAAAATGTACATTAGATAACCCTCCGAAATCATCGGAAGGGTAAATCTTTTATGATTTTATCTGTTTAAGCCTGATTTTCTTTTGTCAAGATAATCCTGAAGAATTATTGTGGCGGCAACCTCGTCAACGACATTTTTACGCTTTTTTCCTCTTGTATTTGTGGTGTTGAGAAAATTGTGAGCCGTAATTGTTGTTCCACGCTCATCCTGCATAACGCACTCAATGCCTGTTTCATTGCTCAGATTTTCGGCAAACGCTCTGGCATTTTGTGCGCTTTCGCCCTCACTGCCGTCCATATTTTTCGGAAGTCCCACAACAATAAGCTCGGCTTTTGTTTCTTTGGCTGTATTTGACACCTTTTCAAGCAACTGTTTCGGTGACTTTTCAAAAATAACCGTATATGGCGACGCTAAAAACTCGGTTTTGTCACATACGGCAATGCCTGTGCGTGCTTTTCCGAGGTCAACTGACATTATAATCATTTTGTTTGTCCTTTCACTTTGGTTTACTCCATTATAATGCAAAATCGGAATTTTAACAACGGCTTTTTTTAATGTCGAACAATCTTTTGCGTAATTACTTTATTAAGTTTTTTCAAAGCTTTGTTTCTACAAAAGAATATAAAAATTCTCATTCACAAAAAGACAAAACTGTTACCCATAATATCCTATAATAAAAATACAAAAAGAAGTAAATCATTAAAGGGATGTTGATTTTTATGGAAGCAAAAACTACTTTGGCTCGCAGACAGGACGCTGTTCAGGGCGATTTTATGCGGAAAATGCTCACAAACGCAGGTTGTCTGCTCTGCGGAATTTTGGTGTCACGGGGAGCGGTTCTCGGAAGCCTTGCACCGTTCGGGGCGTCATTTGCGGCGGCAGTTCCGAGAAAGTATCTTTTGTCATCACTCTTAGGCACGGCATTCGGCTATGTCCTGCTCAAACCCTCGGACAGCTTTCGTTACCTTGCCGTTGTGGCGGCAATAGGCGGTCTGCGGTGGCTGCTCGGCGATCTTGACAAGGTTACCAAAAGCAAGGTTTTTGCTCCGCTTGTGGCATTTGTTCCGATTTTTGCAACGGGTGTTTCGTTGCTTTTCGTAAGCACAAGCACGCTGACAACCTTTGCCGATTGCGTAACCGAGGCGGTAATTGCAGGTGCGGCGGCATATTTTATCAGCACAGCACTGCACCTTGCAGGCGACAACAGAAGTTTTGAAGTTTTTTCGCAACAGGAAACCGCAAGCGTTGTTATGTCGGGGTGTATTCTGATTCTGGCTTTCGGCAGTATTGCTTGGCAGAATATCTCGCTCGGCAGAATTATTGCAATGCTCGTCATTTTGCTCTGTTCACGCTACGGCTCGGTTACGGGCGGTGCAATCAGCGGAATTTCAACAGGGGCGATTTTCAGCATTGCGTCAAGAGAGAACGGCTACATCTGCGGAGGTTTTGCATTCGGAGGACTTATGGCGGGGCTTTTTTCACAGCTCGGAAAATTGGGTTGTGCGATTGCCTTTGTAATCTCAAACGGTGTGATGTGCCTTGCGTTCGGTTCGCAGTTCGGAACACCGTCGGGTGTGCTTGTTGAAAGCCTTGCCGCAAGTGCGGTGTTTATGGTTCTTCCGAAAGAGGTCGGCAATGTGATTTCGCCCGTGTTTTCAAGCGACAAAAACACATCGCTCGGAGAGGCTCTGCGAAAAAATATTGTTATGCGACTCGACTTTGCCTCAAAGGCAGTCGGCAATGTGAAAAACGATGTCTCAAAAGTTTCCGAAAAGATGAAAAAGCTCTATTCGCCTACATTTGACGCTGTTTGTGAGGGTACAAGAAATGAAGTCTGCGAAACCTGCGGACTGAAAATGTACTGCTATGAACACAAGGGCGGTGTTACCCGTGACGATTTTGCAAGGCTTGAAGAGTATCTTGAATCGAACGGCACAATAGGCGAAAGAGATGTTGAAAAATCTTTTGTAAAAAACTGCTGTAAAAAAGGCGAAATTGCCCGTTCAATGAACGCAAACTACCGTGAATATCAGTCGGCGCTTGAGGCACAACAAAGGATTACCGATGTGCGGAGCGTTGTTGCAGGGCAGTTTTCCGGAATCGGCGATATTCTCCACGATTTGGCTGATGAATTTCGCAACACAATGCGGTGCGATAACGAATCTGCACAACGGATAATCAGCGCCCTCACAAGCCTCGGTGCAATTGTTGAGGAGTGCATCTGCCTTGTGTCAAACGGCGGAAGAATGAGCGTGGAACTTACGCTTTCGAATAAGTCCGAAAAGCTTTCTAAGGGCGAGGTTATGCGTGAGATTTCACGCTGTTGCGGAAGAAGATTTGACCTTCCGACAATCAGCCGTGAGGGCAACAGAATCCGTATTGCAATGTGCGAAATGCCCGTGTTTGATGTTGAAATCGGAAGCGACCAGCACACCGCCGACAACGGTAAGCTCTGCGGTGACTGCATAAATTATTTCAATGACGGTTTCGGCAAAACATATGCGCTCGTGTGTGATGGTATGGGTACGGGCGGCAGAGCTGCCGTTGACGGCAATATGGCGGCGTCTGTTATGACAAGACTGCTAAGGGCGGGACTTTCAGCCGACAGCTGTTTGCAGATTGTGAACTCCGCCCTCATGGTGAAAAGTGAGGACGAATCGCTTTCAACGGTTGATGTCACAAGTGTTGACCTCTACACCGGCAAAACCACCTTCAAAAAAGCAGGCGCACCCGTAACATTTGTAAAGAAAAACGGCAGGGTAACGGTTCGTGAAATGCCGTCGCTCCCAGCAGGAATTCTAAACGGTATAAAATTTTCAACCGACACGGTAAATCTGACAACGGGGGATATGATTGTTATGGTATCAGACGGTGTAATTACGGGCGATGACAAATGGCTCGAAAAGCTTATTCGCACATGGAATGAGGGAAGTACCCAGGATCTTGCAAAGGCTGTTGTTGACGAGGCGGTAAAGCACCGTAAGGCCGACCGTGAGGACGATGTCACCGCCGTTGCAATCAGAATTACGGAGAACGGACATTGATTCAAATTAAGTTAAAAATTGAAAAACGGAAAATATAGCGGAGTTAATCGGACACACGCAAGTAAAGGCACAGAATTTATGTAAAATAAATTCAGTAAATGTCACAAACCCGTAGGGGCGTTCATTGGACGCCCGCTTGATGAATATTTATGTTTATATAATATGTTTTGATATAACATAAACTGTGTATTCAATTTTGCACGCAATGCGTGCAATCGTGTGCAACGCACACGAAGGGGAGAACACGGTTCGCCGCTACATTTTAATATCCACACAAAAACAGGCTGTACGCAATCTGTACAGCCTGTTGCTTTATGGCTTTCTTGTGCCGCAACCGCATGTTCCGACATAATTTTGATTTATCTTTCCACACTTTGGACATTGCCAAACATCGGTTTGAGCTGAAATCGGTTCAAAATTCGGCTTTTGACAACTACAGTTTGAGCAGTATCTTATGTTGGCAGGATTTGAATTTCCGCATTTCGGACACAGCCATTTTGTACTTACATTCGTTTTTTCGCGGCTTTCTTTTGTAATATAACTGTCAAATGCTTTATTTGCCGATGCGTTTACTT
>OIDL01000770.1_pt1 | contig 11857 bp, 8 predicted proteins | sample 1581611 | NCBI WGS metagenome assembly OIDL01 (sample SAMEA3882516, study PRJEB24775) | human gut metagenome | biome: human-associated habitat; feature: intestine environment; material: feces | place: Netherlands | collected 2009/2010 | reverse complement strand
GGTCAGGACGTTCAGTTCCGCATCATCGAAGTCAACCGCCAGCGCCGCCGTGCGGTCGGTTCCATCCGTTCCGTGCTCCGCGAGCAGAGAAAGGCAGCACAGGCTAAGTTCTGGGAGTCTGTTGAAGAAGGTCAGGAGTTTACGGGTACCGTTAAGTCCCTCACGAACTTCGGCGCATTCGTTGACCTCGGCGGCGTGGACGGCATGATCCACATTTCCGAGCTCTCCTGGAACCGCATCAAGCACCCGAGCGAAGTTGTCTCCGTCGGCGACACCGTTCAGGTTTATGTCAAGAGCCTTGACCGTGAGAACGGCAAGATCTCCCTTGGCTACAAGAAGAAGGAAGACAATCCGTGGGAGATTCTCAAGAACGAGTATCCGGTTGGCACGGTTTGCGACGCTACCGTTGTTGGCATGACCACGTTCGGCGCATTTGCTAAGATCCTCCCGGGCATCGACGGTCTCATCCACATCTCTCAGATCGCGGACAGAAGAATCGAGAAGCCGCAGGACGTTCTGAAGGTTGGCGACGTTGTTAAGGTGAAGATCACCGACATCGATTTCGACAAGAAGAGAGTTTCCCTCTCCATCCGTGCTCTGCTCGAAGACCAGGGCGAGGACGCTTCTGAGGAATAATTTAAATCGTCAGGTGTAAATTTGCAGGGTGGTTCTTTCCACCCTGCTTTACATGACGGACATTTTAAAAGTAAACGGATAAAACGGCGGTTTTATCCATTGGAGGAAACAATTAGATGAAGCGCGTGAAAAAACCTGTGTTTTTTATCATCGCGGCTCTGATCCTTGCGCTTACATACACATCGGTCTTCGGCGTTTACACGCAGAACGGTGACACGAAGAACACATGGATCAAGGGCGCCGGCGATATAAGATGGGGTATTGATATCCGCGGCGGCGTGGAAGCAACCTTCAGCCCGGCTGACGGCGTGGAGGCGACCGCAGAGCAGCTTGAAGCCGCAAAGGCAATCATTGAGCTGCGTATGGTCTCGAAGAGCATTACGGACTACGAGATTTACACCGACGAAGCCAACGACAAGATCATTGTTCGTTTCCCGTGGAAGAGCGGCGAATCGGACTTTGACCCGGAGAAGGCGATTGAAGAAATTTCCGCAACGGCGCTGCTGACATTCCGCGAAGGTAAGTTCTACGAGACTCAGACGGTAGACGGCGAGGGCAACCCGGTTTACCAGACACCGACGGGTACAACGGCGGAAAACATCATTCTGGAAGGCAGCGATGTAACGGAGGCAAAGCCGGTCATGCAGGAGAATTCCACCTCCGGCAGCTATGATTATGCGATTTCCCTGACGCTTTCCGATGAGGGCGCAAAGAAGTTTGCGGAAGCGACCGAACGCCTGAAGGGCAAGACAATCTCCATCTGGATGGATGACATTATGATTTCTTACCCGACCGTTAACGCGGTTATCACAGACGGCAAGGCTTCTATTACCGGTAACTTTACGGCAGCTACGGCTTCCGAGCTTGCCGCAAAGATTCAGGGCGGCGCGCTGCCGTTTGCTTTGCAGACCTCGAACTTCAGCACCGTGAACCCGACGCTCGGCATGAAGTCTCTGGATGCTATGGTCATGGCCGGCGTAATCGCTTTTGCGCTCATCGCGGTCTTTATGATCATCATCTTTAAGGTTCCGGGCTTTGCGGCTGTGCTGACGCTTGTGGGTCAGCTTGCAATCACCTTTGCGGCGATTTCCGGCTACTTCCCGTTTGTGAACAGCTTTACAATGACTCTGCCGGGTCTTGCGGGTATTATCCTTTCCATCGGCGTGGGCGTGGATGCGAACATTATCACCGCGAGCCGTATTAAGGAAGAACTCGGCACCGGCAAAACGCTGGACGGCGCCATTCAGAAGGGCTGCTCCAACAGCCTTTGGTCGATCATCGACGGCAACATCACGATTTTGATCGTTGCCATCATGCTCATCGGCGTGTTCGGTCCGTCTAACATTCTCTCTAAGATTTTCGGCGAATCCACGACCGGTGCGATCTACTCCTTCGGCTACACTTTGCTCGTCGGCGTAATCGGCAACTTCATCATGGGCGTGTTCTGTTCTCGTTTGATGATCAAATCGCTTTCCGGCTTCAAGCCGCTCCGTAAGAAATGGCTGTTTGGAGGTGCGGATAAGTAATGAAAAAGTTTGATTTTGATTTCTATAAGAACAGAAAAATTCTGTTCGGCATCTCGATTGGCTTGATGGTCATCGGCTTGATTTTCAATTTCATTCGTGGCACGAAGATGGACATTCAGTTCGTCGGCGGTGCGATGATTAAGTATTCCGTAGACGGCGAAGTTGATACGGATGAAATCGCGTCCCTCGTAAAAGAAGAGACCGGCCGCGACGTTTCCGTTGCATTGAGCAAGACGTTCGGCACGGACGCGAACCAAGTGACGCTGTCCTTTGCGGGCAACGAAGCTGTGACGCTCGATGAACAGCAGGCAATCGCGCAGTCCCTATCCGATGCGTATGCTGACCGCACGTTCAACGTGGTGGAATCGAGCTCCGTTGACCCGACCATGGGCGCGAAGTTCTTCCAGAAGTGCCTTGTTTGCTTGCTCATCACGTTCGTGATCCTGCTCGTTTACATTGCGCTGCGCTTTAAGAAAATCGGCGGTCTTTCCGCCGGCGTTACGGCGCTCATCGCACTTGTGCATGACGTGCTGCTTGTGTATTTCGCGTTTGTGATTTTCGGTTTCTCGATCAACGATATTTTCATCGCTGTTATCCTGACAATCCTCGGCTACTCGCTGAACGATACCATCGTCATTTACGACCGTATTCGTGAGAACCGCAAGCTCTCCCCGACGAAGAGCCCGGATGCACTGCCGGCTATCGTCAATAAGAGCCTTAATCAGACAATGACGCGTTCTATTCTGACGTCTCTGACCACCTTCATGGCGCTGCTTGTCATCTACATTGTTGCGGCGGTTTATGGCATCAGCTCTGTACAGAGCTTTGCACTGCCGATGATGGTCGGCACGATTGTCGGTTGCTATTCCTCGCTGTGCATTGCGGCTCCGCTGTACACCATGTGGGCTGTGCATAAGGGCGAGAAGAGCAAGAAGTAACCTGACCCGAGCTGCTTTTAAGCAAGCGTTTCTATTATAGAATGAAATTCCCGGAAAGCCGTGTGCTCTCCGGGAATTTTTGTATAGGACGCATTTTACGGTGCAGGGGATAGAAATAAACAAACGATAAAAAGCTAAAAGAAAACCGGGTAAGCTGCCGTGCGGTGTGCTACCCGGTTTTGGTTTTAGATCTGTTGGGATTTGCCGGTAAGGAGCCAGAAGACATCGACGTCTAAAATTTCGGCGAAGGCTAAAAGCTCGATATCCGTGACGGTGCGAAGCTGACCCTCTAACTTGGAGAGGGCAGAGGCGTTGATGTCAACACCGCGCACCTGCAGCTGCGCGAGCAGCTCTTTCTGTTTCATGCCACGATTGCGGCGAATGCTCTCAATACGTGCGCCGACTAAGTTTTTGTCTCCAAGTGGTTTTTTACGGATGCGCATTTGCTCGCCGCCTTTCAATGTTCTATACACATTATAAGCGTAAATGCACAAAAAATCAATTCATTTTCCGAAAAATTATGAAAATCAACTGCTAACAATTCGTGAACGGTCCGTAAAACCGGGTGAATTACTCTGTGGTTTCGTCCTGTTCTTCGGATTTTGTATCTTCCGCTTCGCCGGAACGCGTGCGGCGGTAGGCGAGCGGTGTCATGCCATACTTTTTCTTGAAGATAGAATAGAAGTAGTTCGTGTTTACAATGCCGATGGCTTCGCTGATTTGGTTGATGGGCAGCTTAGTCTCACGCAGAAGCTGCTCGGCTTTTTTCATGCGGGTGTTGCTGAGGTAATCACTGAACGAATAGCCGATCTGCGTGGCGAAAATTTTGCCGAAGTAGGCGGAGGAAAGGCCTGCCATGCCGGCAAGCATTTTCAGGGAAAGATCAGGATTTGCGTAGTTTTTGTCGATGTATTCCTTTGCGGCATCGGCGGCAAGCTCGTTGCCGTATTTGCGGTTGATGCTTTGATGATGCGCCAAAATGGTGATGAACTCCATGCAGCGCTTGCGCAGCATATAGACATTCGGTAGCTGACGGTCAATTTTATTCAGTTTATCCATCAAGATGGGATAAGCGGTGTCGTCATCCGTGAAAGTGGTGGAGAAATCGTCGAGCAGCGACATCATGACGTGATTGAAATACGCAACGGCTGTATTAAAGCTGACGTTTGACATGTAGGAAAGCGCGAGATCGAACTCACGCGAGCAGGCATCGAGGTCATTTGCGCGGATGTGCTCGGCAAGCTTCATGTGGAGCTTGTTGTGGTATGAGTTGAGATTGATATTCTGGCCGGTCTCATAGGCGAAGAAAATTTTGCCCTGATTACGGATGGCGGAATATTCCAGTGCGATGTTCGTCGCCTCATAGCAGAGGTTGATATTGACGGCTGTCTCCACGATGGTGCCGATGCAGATGGTGGTGTTCATGGCAAACTCGCGCTGCATGATCTCGCACACGTGCTCAAGCTCCGGCACAAGCTTTTCCGGGTAGGCGTTCTTTTGCAGGGGGAGCAACATCACGAGAAAGTTGTGCGAGTTGCGATACGGTACGACACTGCCGAACTGTCCCAAAACTTCAGTGGCGAGGTTCTCGAGAGCGTAGCTGTAAATGAAATAGTTTGGGTCATCCGGGCCGAAGCGCAACTCTTTGGAGGCTGCACTGATAATGACGATGGTGTAATACGGCGCGGTGAGGTCGATGCCGTAGCTTTGGTATACTTCGATGTAATTCGGAATCTGTCCATACTCGCCGTGCATAAGTCGCTGAATGTTGCGCTTTTTGGAATCGGAATAGGAGGAGATGAGGCCTTGCTCCAGCTTATCGGTTTTCATGTACATATCGGAAAAGGCCTTGCTGAGCTGGTCGAGCTCATCGCCGGCATGGTCGTTCGACGGCTTTTTGACATAGTTGTTGTAGAGCACTTCGATTGGCGCAGAGAGCTTTGCACTGGTGCGGAACGAGATGAACATGCCGACGCAGAGCACAAGAATACCGGCGAGTAACGTGATGATGGCGAGCTGGGGGAGACCGCTGTAAATATTCGAGTACGGTACAATATTGAAGATCGTAAAGCCGGAGGAAGACGCCTTGGCGTAGGTGACGAGCGCTTCGGTGTGGTCAGCGCAGGTGTAGGAGAAGGAGCCGGAATTGTCGGTCAGCTCCGGGAAATCCTCCACGGAGACAATAGTATTGTCGGGTTTTGCATGCGTAAAGGTTTCTGAATCACCTTCAGCGATATTGGTGGAGAAAACCTCGCCGTAACGGTTTAAAAGCAGGACCTGTTGAAAGCCGTTCGAGGTGCGCAGGTTCGATATGGAATCGTTGAAATAATCTTCGTCCACGTCTACGATGATGAGGTCGGGCGAGCCGCCTTTGCGTAGCTGTACGCGGAAGACGAAGGAATAGACATAACGGGTCTTGAGCTGCTGTGTGGCGTAGTTTGCACCGATCATGCGCAGAAGGCAGGTATCGGCGCCGGGATTATCGGGCAATCTCCTATAATAGTATGCAATATCGTCATCCGTGAGAAAATCTGCCGTAGAGCTGGAGACGAAACGATTGGAGGCAGAGTTATAAAGGCTAACATAGCGCGTATAGCTCTGCGCCGTTTGGATTTCGCGTAACTTGATGCCGGCGTCAGCTTCGATGAGGCGGTTGAAGGTATTGGAGGAGAGGCAGCGGTTCGTATTGCTGTTCTGCAAAATTTGATTATTAACGGAATGCACTTGGCTGTAGAGCATATCCGTCATCTGACAGACCTGCTCCAACTGATGCACAGAATAGGTGCGCGCAGAGCTGACCTGCAAATTTGCGTAGATGGTGAAAATTAAAAGCGTGACGAGTATAACGGCTATGGCCACCACGCAGAAAATGCTGAAAAGGTACCGGTTGAACAGCCGGGTTTTTACTTTTTTAAACAAAATACAACACTCCAAATACAGAAAGAGAACGAAAAACACGATTTAGATTTCGTATAACTCTATGATAACGGATTTCGGCACTAAACGCAAGCAAAAAATCAGATTATTGATTCAAATCGTAAAAAACCGTAGTTTCATATCGCGAAAAGCCGAAAAAAGTGATTTGATTCTCAAAAAATGGAGAAAAGCGAAATTTGTGAAGTGCCTTGAAACTGCCAAAATGCAAAGTTGTTTTGAAATTTTGGAGTTTATCGCAAAAAGAATACTTTACAAATCGTTCACAGCGTGTTAAAGTTTATTCATCGAAAACAAACAAGCGGATTGCAGAAACGGTATCTCTGCACGGGGCAGAGGTTCCGGGAAGACCCATGAGGGAGGGCGCCCGGTGCGCTGTGATTGCAAAACGACACGCTTTGGCAAGTACCAAGTTTTGTCGGCACTTTGTTTTCAGCAGGAATAGCGATATTCCGGGTTTGCATTTGCAGAGTCAATATATAAATATAAAGCAAATAAGCTTTACTTTATATGTGCGGCTGCGCAGAGGTGAACAAAACTCTTCCTTGTATTATTATAGAAGAGACACATTATTCGGAGAGGATGATCGCAAACATGAGTAAGGCGTCAGCTTTGGTTGATGTCAGCAAGAAGAGAGTGAATCCTTTTAAAGAGCTGTGGACAAACAAGTTTTTGTACCTGCTTGCGCTGCCCGCGGTCGTTTACACTTTCATCTTTTCTTATTTGACACTGCCGTACATCGTAATTGCATTTGAGAAGTTCAACTACAAGACGGGTGTTTTTAGCCCGTTTGTCGGTCTGAAAAACTTCGAATACTTCTTCAAGTCCAGTTGGGCGTGGACCGTTACGCGCAACACGCTCGTCATCAACATTCTATTCCTCATCGTCGGTACGGTTTGCTCCATTGTTTTGGCAATCGTCCTCAATGAGGTTAAGGCGAAGAAGTTTCTTAAGGTTTCTCAGTCCATGATGCTTTTCCCGTACTTTATTTCCTGGGTTATCGTCAGCTACATGCTGCAGGGTATCCTTGGTACAGAGACGGGCCTACTCAACAATCTGATGGGTACGCGCATCAATTATTATTCTACCCCCGGCTACTGGTACCCGATTCTTCTGATTCTCAACATTTGGAAGAACACGGGCTACAACACGATCGTTTACCTCGCAGCGATCACCGGCATTGACGAAGGCCTTTACGAAGCAGCTTATATCGACGGCGCTACGCGCTTTAAGCGTATCATTTACATCACGATCCCGCTGCTTGCGCCGACCATCTGCATCATGACCCTGATGTCTGTCGGCCGCATCTTCTACGGCGACTTCGGTATGCTGTATGCGATCATCCGCGACAACAGCTCGTTGATGCCGATTGCAGAAGTTATTGATACATACGTTTACCGTACATTTAAGAACACAGGTGATCCGAGCCTTTCCATGGCTATCGGTCTCTATCAGTCCATCGTCGGCTTCATTCTGGTCTTCACAGCAAACTGGATCGTCAGAAGAAAGTTCCCGGATGGCGCACTGTTCTGATACAGGGAAAGGAGACAAGCTCATGAACAGCACGGTTGCGGCGGCGACAAAGCCGTCTAACACCAACAACAAAATCAAGCACAGCACGGGGGAGAACGTCGGTACGTTCGTCATTTATCTCGTCGTTGCTCTGTTCGCACTGATATGCGTCCTGCCGTTTGTTCTCGTTATCATTGTTTCTTTCAGCAGTGAAAAATCGATTACGATCAACGGTTACTCTTTCTGGCCGAGCGAATGGTCGGCTGCAGCCTATAAAATGCTCTTCCTGCCGTCCTCATCCGTTCCGCAGTCCTACCTTGTAACGACGATTGCAACGGTTGTCGGTACCGTCGTTGCATCGTTCGTCACATTCGGCGCAGGCTACACCCTTGCAAACCGTTCCTGCCGTTACAGAGACGGTCTGTCCCTTTACTTCTACATCACCATGGTTTTCTCTGCGGGCCTTGTTCCGTGGTACATGATGTGTAAAGCATTGAACTGCTACGATAACATCTGGGCACTCATCGTACCGAGCCTGTTGTTCAATCCTTTTAATATGTTCCTTGTGCGCAACTTTGTGCGCGGTATCCCGGCCGAGCTGAACGAATCCGCAAAGATTGACGGTGCAGGCGAAGTGAAGATTGCATTTGGTATTTACTTTCCGCTTTGCATGCCGGTTCTGGCTACGATTGCTCTGTTCTATGCCATTGGTTACTGGAACAACTACTTTAACGCAGTTATGCTCGTGAATGATGAGAAGTACTACTCTTTGCAGATGCTCCTCTTCAAGATTCAGTCTCAGATCACTGCACTGAGCAAGCTCACTGCCGGCGCTACGGTCAACGTAAACCCGCCGAAGGAAAGCTTTAAGATGGCGACCTCCGTTATCACCATGGGCCCGATCATCATTCTGTATCCGTTCTTACAGAAGTACTTTGTTAAGGGCATGGTCGTCGGCGCTGTTAAGGGTTAATCGCCCGCAAACATTTTAATTCGGTGTTTACCGTGGAAGACGGTTACACATATATCAATTTTCAAGGAGTTGAAGTAAGAAATGAAGACAACGAAGAAACTGCTGGCAATGGCTCTGGCAGCTGCAATGGTCGTTACGGCTTTTGCAGGTTGCTCCGGCAACAACGACACTTCCAGTGCTGACAGCACATCTTCTGCTTCCTCTGAGGCTTCTACTTCGTCCGATGCTTCCACATCTGACGAATCTTCGGCAACAGAGGACGACGGCACCATTCACCCGATGCGTATTGTACAGCCGGGCACACTTTGCCCGGACTATGAGACCGGTATGGCTGCTGTCAACGAGAAACTGAAGGAAGACGGCGTAAACATTGAGGTTTCCGTCACAAGAATCCCGTGGGATGCTTATGCTGAGAAGCTGAACCTCATGCTGACGACCGGTGAAGAGTTCGAGCTGCTGCATGTTATGCAGGACGTTAAGAACCTTTCCGCTATCGCAGGTATGGGTGCTATCTCCTCCATCCACGATTCCATCCAGAACTACCCGGACCTCTACAACAAGTTCTCTGAGACCGAGTGGCTGGGCACCCTCTACAAGGGCGAAGAGTACGCAGTACCGTGCTACTGGAGATCCTTCGACAACACGATGTCCTACATGGACTACCGTTCCGACATCGCTGAGAAGGTCGGCTACGACGAGTTCCCGGACACGACGGAAGGCATCATCGACCTCATGAAGAAGTCTCAGGACGAGATCCTCAACGAGACCGGTATGAAGGCTTATTCTTGGTTCCATCAGGTTCAGGATACGGCGCACTGGCTCCACAGAAGCTATGATACCTATCCGTTCTATGTTGAGAACTCCCTCGGCATCTGCCTCATCCGTCAGGACGGCACGGTTGATTCCTTCTATGAGTCCGAAGAATTCAAGAAGGACGCAAACACCTACTACGAGATGTATCAGGCCGGTCTCATCGACCCGGATATCTTGAACCGCGACCATCAGAAGCAGTACGACGATGCTAATTACGGCGCAATGCTTCCGTCCCAGACATTCGACCCGTACACGGGTGTTACGATGCAGAAGAACGGTGTTGAAGGCGCAGAAGTCAAGTGGGTTGAAGCTTTTGGCGACGACATTCCGGACATGATCTACACCTATGTGCAGAACCTGAATGCGATTTCTTCCACTTCTGAGGATCCGGAATCCGGCCTCAAGTTCCTCAACTGGCTGTATGCTTCCGAAGAGAACCATGACCTCTTCCACTATGGCATTGAGGGCACGCACTATACCAAGACCGGCGACCACAGAATTGAGCAGGTCAAGGGCGACGACGGCAACCCTCTGTACAGCATGGATACCTGGATGACCGGCTACCTGCCGTACATGGCTTATGCTACCGATACGCCGGACGAGCAGGTCGATTACATGACCTACAAGTCTGACAACTACGTCATTTCCCCGGCTGCAGGTTTCATCTTTGATTCCTCTAACGTTACCAGTGAGCTGACGAACCTCCAGACCGAGATCATCTCCTCCATCTACCCGATTAAGGTCGGTATGGTTTCCTATGAGGACAACATCGATGCTGCTATTGAGAAGCTGAAGGCTGCTGGCCTCGATAAGTACATGGAAGAGTACAGAACCCAGTTCAAGGCTTATCTGGATGCTAACCCGGACGTACTCGAGATCGCAAAGGGCACCACGGAAGGCTAATTGCTCTTCTGAAACCTGAATAATGATCTGAATGCAGGGCGCAGGACGCAAAAGGTCCTGCGCCCTTGCTTCATTATTCTTACTCTTTAAACTTGAAATTGATTTAAGATGTCTGTTACACCGAATATATCGGTGCAGAAAATATGAACTCTGAAGAGAATTGGGGAAAGAGATAATGTTAAATATCAGAGATTTCGGTGCGGTGGCTGACGGCAAGACCGTTAACACAAAAGCAATTCAGGCGGCTGTGGACCGCGCAGGGGAGACGGGCGAGACCGTGCTCGTTCCCGGCGGCGTGTTCATTACCGGTACAATCCATCTGAATGGTGCATCGTTGCATTTGGAGCCGGGCGCTGTTTTAAAGGGCTCCACGAATATCAACGACTACCCTGCACAGGATTTTATCCACAATGAAATGGGGGTACTGCGTGCCCTGCTTATCAACCGTGACCACGACAATGTGACTATCGACGGCAGCGGCACCATTGACCTTTCCGGCACATCGTTTTATGATACAAGCGTGATGAACGTACCGAGCAGCCGTGTTCCGTTCACAAAGGAGCAGGAAGCCGAATGCACATACCCCATCGGCACGCGCCCGAGCCAGTGCATCTTCTTCCACAATGCAAAGAATGTTACTGTGCGCGGCATTAAGGTTATCGACGCGCCGTGCTGGACGTTCAGCTTCAACGCGTGCGAGGATGTAAAGCTGCTTGGCCTTACGATTGACACCAGCCCCAACGTGCCGAACGACGACGGCATCCATATTGCGAGCTGTAAAGGTGTTATTATTGCCGATTGCCATATTTCGAGCGGCGACGACTGCATTGCGCTTTCCGGCATTACGGATTGGGCAAAACCGTGCGAGGACATTGTCATCACGAACTGTGTGCTGCGTTCCTGCTCGAAGGCAATTGTCATCGGCTACAGTTACAGTCATATCCGCAACGTGATCATCACGAACTGTATCATCAAGGAGAGCAACCGCGGCATCTGCTTCATGTGCAACGATACGTCCGCACTTGTGGAGAATGTGCGCATCAGCAACATGATTGTTGACACGCGTGTACGCGCCGGCAACTGGTGGGGTAACGGCGAGCCGATCTTCATGATGGCTGTAAAGCACGATTACCATATCCCGGCAGAGCAGGACCCACACCGCGAGACCGACTGCGCCATCCGCAACGTGCACATTGACGGCGTGACCTGCATGGGCGAGAACGCCATGGGCATTTACGGCGTGGACGGCAACATCCGCGAAGTGGAGCTCAGAAACATTGACTTCACCCGTAAGCCGTCTAAGAACCTGCCGCTCAAGGGCAATGTGTTTGACTTCGCACCCGGCAGGGTCGATTTTGAAGTGCCGGAGGACTGCGGCCTGTACATCGGCGGCGGTGCGGACGTGAAGCTGGAGAACATCAACACACGTGCGTGGAAGATCATCCGCGCATAAAAGGAGACTACCATGAAAAATATTATTTTGCTGCCGCTCGACGAGCGCCCCTGCAACTTTGATTTCCCGTCCAAAATTTTCAACGGTGAAAAGTATACGATCATTCGCCCGGAGCACCTCGGCCAGAAGAAGACTCCGGCGTCTTATGAATTCATCCGCGATTTCCTGC
>OIDL01000767.1_pt1 | contig 11905 bp, 7 predicted proteins | sample 1581611 | NCBI WGS metagenome assembly OIDL01 (sample SAMEA3882516, study PRJEB24775) | human gut metagenome | biome: human-associated habitat; feature: intestine environment; material: feces | place: Netherlands | collected 2009/2010 | reverse complement strand
GCAAGCATAGCGTTTGGATATCCAAACGCACTTTGGGGAGAACCCCAATCCCCCGGCAGTCGAGAAAGGAGAGAAGTGAAATGTTTTTTGCAGGAATGGCTCTTGGGATAGTGGCAGGCGCAGCCTTTGGCATTGGAATCATGTGCTGTGTAGTTGCCGGAAAGCAGGAGGATCAGCAGATGGAACAGATGCGGATACGCAGACAGAAGAAGGGAGAACTGAAAACAATCCATTTCCGGGATCGGGAAGGAATAGAGAGGTTCTCCCTTTCGGATGGGGAAAGCCTTTGCATGATGGCAGAGGACGGAACGAAAGAGATTGGGCTCTGCCGCTTTGTGGATGGGAAGCAGGTGGATGTGAATGGGCAGATTTGGGAGATCGGGGAATTCCTCTGGCAGATGGAACGCAGGGGGATTCAGGTGTATCCCTTAGAGACAGCATAAAAGAAGGAAAGGTAGGTGGTCGAATGAGAAAACGAAACCATGTAGTTCCTGTCCGTTTGAATGCGAAAGAACTTCGGCATCTGGACGGGCAGGTCGCAAAGAGTGGACTAAGCAGGGAGGAATTTTTACGTTCCCTGATCTTAGGCGCACAGCTTCAGACAAAGCCCTGTGAGCATCATGCAGAACTTCTTCGAAAGATTGCGGGACTTTGCAACAATGCCAACCAGCTTGCCCATGTTGCCAATGGCACCGGGATGGCAGGGGAAGCCAGCGTACAGGAGATGCTCCGGATTTCCAAAGAGACCTGGCGTCTGGTGAAAGAGGAATGGTAGATGGCATATACCAGTGTCCTCCCCGTCCACCGCCTGGAGCGTTCCATCGACTATGTGAAGGACCGGACGAAGACCACCAAGAGCGCCGGTTCTTTGGAAGAAGCCATTGATTATGCATGCAACCGGGAAAAAACAGAAGAGACCATTTTTGAGGATGCCATGGGGTGTACCTGTGAAAATGCCTATGCGGACATGGTAAAGACCAAAGAGCGCTTAAGTCATTAACCAGATACAGGTTTGATAAAGTACAAGAACGAGCAAAACTGAAAACTTCTATCTCACGCCTTGTTAACATCCTTTTCCCTGAACTGGAAAAACTTGTTCCTAGTCTTCACATGGTTTCTATATACGCACTCTTAGCCGAGTTTCCTTCTTCTGCTCAGATTGCTTCATGCCATCTGACTCGCCTCACAAATCTGCTGGCGAATGCTTCTAAGGGACACTACAATAAGGAAAAAGCGATAGAAATCCGAAATGCCGCCAAACATTCCATCGGTTCAAATATGCCTGCAAAATCTCTTGAACTAAAGCACACAATTCGGCTTATTCAGGAATTAACTTCTGAGATTGATGAAATAGAATGCTTCATTAAATCCATTATGGACGAAATCCGCTCTCCAATTCTTTCCATCCCCGGTATCAATTACCGAATGGGTGCGATGATCATTGCTGAGATTGGCGACTTCAACCGTTTTAGTTCCCCTGACAAGATACTTGCCTATGCAGGACTTTCTCCCTCTACTTACCAATCAGGTCAGCTTGACGGCTGTTATTCTCACATGGAAAAGCGTGGTTCCCGTTACCTCCGCTATGCGCTGTTTAATGCGACAAAATTTGTCTGCATTTGGGATAATCAGTTCTCTGCTTATCTTGCAAAGAAGCGTTCCGAAGGCAAACACTATAATGTTGCCATATCCCATGCTGCCAAGAAACTGGTCAGGGTTATTTACCAACTAGAAAAGTCAGGGCAGCTTTATCATAGAGCAGCATAAAATTTAACTTCATATCTCCTTTTAGAGCACCTGCAAAGATGCTCTTATTGTCATGCAGTTTTCAAGGTTCAAATATATCTGAAAAGCATTTCTGCAATTTACTCAAAAAATCTTCATTTTAACCTTGACTTTTAATAGTTAGACTTTATTTTCCGCATTTATTTTCTTTCACTTATTTTTCCCGCTTTTTCCCCTCATTTCTTTTCTCGCGTTTATTTTCTTTCATTTATTTTTCCCGCTTATCTCCCCCATTCATTTTTCCGTTTTTCTTTTCTCCCGCTCTTTTCTTCTCGTTGTCATTTTCTTTATATGCATTCTACTCTTTTTTCCGTTCTTCGGAAATCAATCTGCGGATCGCGTCCACTGCCACCCGGATCGCCATGTCCGTATCGTGCACTACCGGGTTCTCAAGTCCTGCTTTCTCACGTTCCTGATTCGCGATCACAAGAAAACACGAGCCGACCCGCACCCCAAGGCTGCTCGCCACAACAAACAGAGCCGCCGATTCCATTTCCGAGGCAAGACAGCCGAGTTGTTTCCACGCCTCCCACTTATGAAGCAGATCGTAGCCTACCGGCTTTCTCTCCGGTTCATGCTGACCGTAAAACGAATCTTTGCACTGTACAACTCCCGTATGGAACGGATATCCTTTTGATTTAACAGCTTTCACAAGCGCATTCGTCACTGTCAGATCGGGCACTGCCGGAAATTCGATCGGCGCATACTCCCTGCTCGTTCCTTCCATCCTGATTGCCCCTGTTGACACAACGATATCTCCGCTTTTCACATCTGTCTGCATTCCGCCGCAAGTTCCGATCCTGATAAACGTATCCGCACCGCACCTACAAAGTTCTTCCATTGCAATAGCTGCCGACGGTCCTCCTATTCCCGTAGATGTAACGCTTACCTTCACTTGATCGAGCGTTCCTGTATATGTCACATACTCTCTGTTATCTGCAATCAACACCGGGTTATCTAAATATTGCGCGATCTTCACACATCTTTTCGGATCTCCGGGCATAATGACGTACTTCCCGATTTCCCCTTTTGCAGTTTGTATATGATACTGTCTGTTCGGATCTTCCGAATAATTTTTCATCTGCTGTTCCTCCTCACTTTGCCGGTAAAAACAAAACCGCCGCAAAACAGACAGGCTATTTCAAAAAATCCCCCATCTACTTTGCGGCAGTTTGCTCTGCATTTTTTACCTTTTATATAATAGTGAACCGCCCACCGGTTAAATCCAATGGGGTTCCGGTTTCAAGTCAGAAGCTGCCTGACATCTTAATACTCAAACACTGCCACACCATAGGCCGGAAGCGGGTATGCGATCGAATACGCCTGACCGTCGCATTCCTTTTTCACCGGTTTGTAAGTAAGCGGACGTTTTTCCCCTTTTCCTCCGTACTTTTCCTCATCACTGTTCAAAACAAGCTTCAGCGTTTTCCTCGTCGGAACGCCGACTCTGTAATCTTCTCTTTCCACAGGAGTAAAGTTGCAGACGAAAAGCAAATTCTTTTCTTTATTCTTGGAATGTCTTACAAAGCTGTAAATACTTCTGAAAATATCATCCGCATTGATCCACTCAAATCCCGCCGGATCATTGTCCATTTCATAAAGAGCTTTATTGTTTTTATACAAATGAAGCAGATCCCGATACCAGTTCTGAATATCTCTGTGCTCAGGTTCGGCGAGCAGGAACCAATCGATCTCTCTCTTTTCGCTCCATTCTCTAAGCTGTGCAAATTCCTGACCCATGAACAGAAGTTTCTTTCCCGGATGGCCCATCATAAACGCATAGCCTGCTTTTAGGTTGGCAAATTTATCGAACCCAAGTCCCGGCATTTTATTGATCATCGAACACTTCAGATGAACAACTTCGTCATGCGACAACACAAGAATATAATTTTCACTGTATGCATACTGCATCGCAAACGTCATCATATGATGTGCATTTTTACGGAAATACGGATCAAGTTTCATGTACTCCGTAAAATCGTGCATCCATCCCATATTCCATTTCAGGCTGAAACCAAGGCCGTCGTCTTCGGGCGATCCTGTCACCTTCGGCCATGCCGTCGATTCTTCCGCGATCATCACAGCGCCTTTGTTCCGTCCCAGAACAACCGAATTCAAATGTTTAAAGAAATCGATCGCCTCAAGATTCTCGTTGCCTCCGTATTTGTTCGCGACCCACTGTCCGTCCTGTTTTCCGTAATCAAGATAGAGCATCGACGCAACAGCATCCACACGGAGCCCGTCCACATGGAAATGTTCGATCCAGAATAATGCGTTTGCAATCAGGAAGTTGCGCACTTCCGCTTTTCCGTAATCAAATACTTTCGTTCCCCAATCCGGATGTTCTCCGAGTCTGGGATCTGCATACTCGAATGTCGGAGTTCCGTCAAAATCAGCAAGCCCGTGAGCATCTTTCGGAAAATGCGCCGGAACCCAGTCAAGAATCACTCCTATATTGTTTTTATGCAGAAGGTCAACCAGATATGCAAAATCTTCAGGACTTCCGTATCTTGAAGTCGGCGCATAATATCCCGTAACCTGATATCCCCACGAACCGTCAAACGGATGCTCTGCAATGCCCATCAGTTCTACATGAGTGTATCCCATCTCTTTTACATATTTTACGATCGCCTCGGCGAACTCTCTGTATGTGTAGAATCCTTCATCTTCCCTTCCCGGGTGACGCATCCACGAACCCATATGAACTTCATAGATCGACATCGGATTCTTCTTATGATTCCATGTCTTCCGCGCTTTCATCCATGCGTCATCCGTCCATCTTATACGGGAAAGATCCGTAATACGAGACGCCGTTCCCGGACGAAGCTCCGCATAATTTGCAAACGGATCCGCCTTATAAAGAAGCTCGCCTTTCTGCGTCTCAATACAGAACTTATAAAGCTGTCCTTCTTTCGCTTCCGGTACAAACTTCACATAAATACCTAGAGGCTCCTGACGCTCCATTCTGTCTCTTTCCAAATTCCAGTCATTAAATTCCCCGACTACAGACACATTCTTCGCATTCGGCGCCCATACCGCGAAATAAACGCCCTCCGTTTTGTCGTTCACTACTTTATGTGCGCCTAATTTTTTATAGATCTCGTAATGGTTTCCCTGACCAAACAGGTAATGATCCAATTCTCCTATCTCATAGGCATGTTCATTCGCTTTCATACTTGCCGCATCCGCCGCAGTGTTTTTCGCCGGACTGTTCGCCCTGTTCCGGCTTGCGCCGCCTGACGCCTTTTTCACCGCACTGCCCGCCATACCGCCGGCTGCATGATTCACGATGCCTTTGCCTGCACTTTTTGCCGCGTTTCTGCCCGCACCTTTTCTCCTTGCCATAAAAGCCCACCTCGCCGTTTCCTCATAATAAAATATCGAAGCGTTTCTGCCCGCTTCCGTGATAGTTTCATTATACTTGATTCCGTCCAAAAAATAAAGAGAAACAGACAGCTCTTTCCCGCCCGTTTCTCTTGTATTTTGTCTATTTATGCACACATTTTAAATTATAGTCTATTATCGTGCTTCTTTATATATTAAAATCTTTTTCAGAAAGAATAATACGGTCTGACTCGTCTGTATTTCTTCCAAAAACTTTCCGCATCAATTTCTTCGCGGACGCCTTCTGAGAATGACGGATCGCGTCATCCATAACTTCTTTCACTTCCGCAACCGTCACAAAATGATCTTCCCTCTGCAGAGAATCAATTTTACTATACAGCGCAAGAATTCCCATCTCGTCAATGTGATATCCGTTTTCTTTCGCATACGTCTGACCGAACGTAACAAGCTCATCGTTGATGAAAATCGGCACTTCCAGTCTTGATGTGAATTTTTTCCTGAATTCTCTGTTCGATGACAACAGTCTGTCAAGCGGCTTTCTCTGCTCTTCCAAGACGATCAGCATCTCGCCTGTATCCTGCTCCATCGCTTTATTAAGACGCGCAACTGTCTTTTCATTCATTTTGGACGCTTTCTCAATGATCAGAGCGCCGCCGTAAAGTTTTTCGACAATATCGCTGATCTTCTTCTTATTCAGAGAATCTCCTGTCACGATCGCGACCTTGCCCTGACGGATGTCTCTTTGCTTCTGGATCGCTTTCACGACGTCAACGGCAAGAACCGTTTTTCCGTTGCCTTTATTTCCAATGATAAGCAAGTTGCCCGTTCTCGAAGTCCCTTTTCTGTTCGTACAGTTCTTATCCTGCTCAAGCACATCGACAAGCTGTTCGCTCATTCCGCGCACCGGAACAAAGTAAGAAAACAGTTTCTTCTGTTCCTCTGTAAGTCCGGCTCTCGTTCCGATACCGCTTTGCATCTCAAGGTCATATCTTCCATGTACGACAAAACCGGTATCCATTGACAATGCATCCGAGATCTCATCGAGCGGAAGCGGCGCAGTCTTACCTGTCGCAATCAGCTTCGCAGTCTCTTTACGGCTAAGCGGTGTCGTCGCCGACATAATGTCGATCGGCTCGTCATCATCAGGAATCTCTCTGTCGTCATCCTCTCCCGAATAATCAGGATTTACTGTGAACTCATCCTCAATGTCCTGAATCTCTTCCGCGTCATCTTCCCCGAAGAAATACTCGTCATCTGCGTTTCCTTCCGCCTCTTCGATCACTTCATCCGCTTCTTCGTAGTAATCTTCTTCCGGTTCTTCAATCACTTCTTCTGACTCTTCATAGTAATCTTCTTCCGGCTCTTCGATCACTTCTTCTGACTCTTCATAGTAATCTTCTTCCGGCTCTTCGATCACTTCGTCTGCTTCTTCGTAGTAATCTTCCTCCGGTTCTTCGATCACTTCCTCTGATTCTTCATAGTAATCTTCTTCCGGCTCTTCGATCACTTCGTCTGCTTCCTCATAGTAGTCTTCTTCAAAGTAATCGTCATCCAAATCTTCCTCGAACTCCTCGTCGAAATCTTCGTCAAAGTCATCATCAAAATCATCGTCGATTCTAAGATCCTCCGCAACCTGACCCATGTTTTCGCTTGGTTCTTCTTTTCTCTTAAGATATACTCCTGTAGGTTCTTTCTTTTCTTCTTCCGGCGGGATAATTCCCTCAATTTCATCAATCATACGTTGAATATCCGGCGGTAAAATCGGTGTTGTTTTCTTATTCGTCTCCATAGTATCCCCTTTTGCTGTATCCCCTGCTGAATCTATAACTTCTTCTTGTTCCGATTCGGATGCTCCTTCTGCATCCGTCCCCTCTTCAACCGGCTCATCCTCTCCTGCATTTTCTTCAAATCCCGAAAGGATATCTTCCAAACTGATCTGACCTGTAATCTGATCGTCCTCTTTTATTTCAGCGGCCGCTTCCGCTTGCGCTGCCTCCTCCGCTTGTGCGGCTTCTTCTGCTTGTGCCGCCTCTTCCGCTCTTGCGGCTTCTTCTGCTTGTGCCGCCTTTTCTGCTCTTGCGGCTTCTTCCGCTTTCTCCTCTTCTTCTGCCTGTAATGCGGCGCGGCGTTTTTCCTCTTTCAAACGACTTACCATGTCTATATCTGCAACCGACTCAATCTCTCCGATCGCCTGCTCCAGATCCGCAAGATCTTCTTCATCCTCGATCTCATCTTTTCTTACCGGACGGAATTTGATCTGGGATGTATTTCCCATATCCTTTTCTTTGCCGAATTCCGACTCCTCTTCATCCTCAAAGTCAAAATCCATCGCTCCTGTTTCCGTCAAATCGAACTCCGACTCTTCTTCGTCTTCAAAATCAAAGTCCATCGCTCCCGTTTCCGTCAAGTCAAACTCCGGCTCTCCTTCATCTTCAAAGTCAAAGTCCATCGCTCCCGTTTCCGTCAAGTCAAACTCCGGCTCTTCTTCATTCTCAAAGTCGAAATCCATCGCTCCCGTTTCCGTTAAATCAAACTCCGGCTCTTCTTCATCTTCAAAGTCAAAGTCCATCGCTCCCGTTTCCGTCAAATCAGATTCCGACTCTTCTTCATCTTCAAAATTAAAATCCATCGGAGCTGTCTCGTCTTGGAAATCATCTGCCGTCAATTCTTCCAACTCCGGATGAAGAAGTTTTCTCAATGCAACGTCTAACGGCATCGTATCTCCCAGTTTCTTTTTAGCAGGCTGCCTTTCTTCTTCCGGCTCTGCGGTTGTCTCCAGCACATCCGGTCCTTTTATTCCTTCCGGTACGCGCTCCTCCGGCTCATCGACTCCTTCTGCTTCGGAAACATCCGTCGGCAGATATGCGTCTTCTGTCTGCCCGGCATCTTCCGCATCTATCGGCACCTGCTCGTCCTGTTCAACATGATCCTCTGCATCCTCCGCCGGTGAATCCGCTTCTAACGCCTTGATCTCGTCGGCTTCCCACGCTTCCGTATCTACTTCCACCGGGTCGTTCGGCAAAGTGATCTCTCTTACTCCTTCTGAGATCGTTTCCGGCATCATGTCCGGAACAAGTTCCTCCATTCCCTTCGGAACTCGTGCGTTCACCTGCTGTTCGGCAGCGAAATCAGCATCGGCAACTTCGGAGTCGGCAGCCATAAGTTCAGCTCCCGGCAAACCGTTTTCTTCTTCCTCCTGCTCGGATTCATCTGCCTCTGCATAAGAAAAAATATCAGGAATCTCCTCTGTCTCCTCGGACGTCCTTGCATAACGCTTATCGTACTTTTCCTGCTGGGAAGGAGTCAGTGGTTTGTACTGCATCTTCAGTTCCATCGCCTTATAGACATACTGCCCCTCGCTGAACCAAAGAATCAAATCGTCACACTCTTCCAGACATTCTGATGTCATACCGGCTTCCTGATACAGCTTCGCCAGTTCATATGCCCACTCTTCAATATATTCGGATTTCTTATATTCTTCAAGAGCTTCGATCTGCTGCTCGATCGGCGCCCTCTGCGCGCGGAGAATCTTATATCTTAAAATGTACTGATTCGGGTCTTTCGGCGCGATCTGCATAAACTCATCGTAAAAATCGATCGCCTCATCGACATTTCCCGTCTTAAGAGCCAATCCGCACAGACGGCTGATAATCTTACGGCTTCCTTCCGCCCGCTGATATGCAAGCGTCAAAATGTCATATCCCTTCTGATATTCTCCGGTTTTTTCATAAATTTCACTGACGTTTGACAACATCACTGCATTGCGCACGCGCCTCCAGTCAATTTCATCTGCGATCGCCGCCGCTCTGCTGTACGCGCCGCTCTCCATAAGTTCGAGCATCCGTTCAGTCTTTGATTTATATTCGTATTTATCCACCGCATTCACCTCATTAAAAAATAGTTTTGTACAGGGCAGTGTCTTTCCTTCTATGTTTCTTTACATACTATATCTTTCAATATTTTATCATATGCATTTCGCAATGTCAAAAAAATGCACCCTCAATTAACATTGAAGATGCATTTTTATAATCTATTTAATTTTTTCATATTCTCTTTATTTTTAAATCGGAGGCAAATATTAGATTCTGTTCCTGTAAGACCTCTGCCATTGTTATTTGATCTGCGGTCGATTTATTAAGACCTGCTTATTAAATCTTCCCTCCTTCAATTAACAAATTCGAGTTCATAACAGTATCCTTATCACATATCACTTACGTTCCTTGTTTCCGGTACCACCACACATATTAAACCCGATATGCACGAATGATAATCTACTCAATGTTTCTTTACACATCTTTTGAAATTCTGCTATATGTGGTATCTATATTCAATATGTCTGCAAATGTTAAATCTTTCTGATCTCTATCCGGACTTCCAACTCTCCGATCAATTCTTTCGTTATTTTTATTCCGGATCATCTATCCTTGAGCAAAGGTCTCTTCTCCACAGGAACTTACACTTGCCGTACCACTAACATATTGATGATTCACTGAAATCACGCTGTCCATTGGTCTTTCCCTCCTGCTATCCGTTTATTTTTAATCTAATCGGGCAACTGATACGATGCCTTCTTAGTTAAATATCCTTTTGAGATGCTTTTGTTTTTATTTTGTTGTATCTCTTTTGGATGTCTTTATAATATCACCTGAGTTTTATTTTGTCAATACATTTTTATAAAAAACTTTAAATAATTACATTTTACTTTTATATTGTATGAATTTTCTGACAATGTTGCTGTCTCTGCAAAAAAGAATAAGGCGTCCGTTACCGAACGCCCTATTCCATAAAAGCTTAAATGTTTACTGCCTTAATCAAAAGACAAGTTTTCACTATGCTCTTTTTCTTCTAACCGCTACATAAGCAATTACCGACATTCCCGCAAGTACAAGCCACAGAGCTACATGTGCCGTATCTCCTGTCTGTACGCTTCCGCCCTGTGACGGAGTTGACGGAGTCTGCGGATCATTCTTCGGCGGAGTCTGTGTCTTCGTCAAACCTTCTGCCGCTGAATTCAACTGTGCCAAAGCAGCTTTTACCTGATCTGCTGTTGCAGCCTCGTTATCCAAGATTGCCTTAGCAGATTTCAGAGCGTTTTCAAACTTCGCCCAGCTCTCTGCTGTGTAACCGTCGTTCTTCTTATCTTTGTACTTGTCGTAAGCTGCCTGAAGCTCGCTCTTATCAACAGACGGTTTTCCGGAAAGCTTCAATGCTACGCGAGCGTCTCTTAACGCATTAAGCGCTGCGTCTACCGCTGCCTGATCACTGTTGCTGTTGTCTTCCACGATTGCTTTTGCCGCTTTCAGCGCATCTGCATATTCTTTCCAAGAATCTGCTGTATAGTCTGCCTCTTTCAGATCTTTATACTCTTCGATCAAAGCTTTCAATGCATCTGTGTTTCCACGCTGTACAAGCGCTGTAACCGCATCGTTCAACGCTTTTGCTGCTGCATCGATCTCCGTCTGATCTTTGCTGTCTTTCAGTACCTTTTCTGCATCTGAAAGAACTGTTTTCATTGCTTTGTAAGAATCTGTTGTGTACAAGTTCGCATCAGCCGCTTTCGCTGCATCGATTGCTGCTTTTAACGCCTCTTTATTGATCTGCTCTACTTTTACTAATGCTGTATGAGCATCTTCTAACGCTTTCTTCGCTGCGTCTACCGCTGCCTGATCAAGATTGCTGTTGTCTTTCACAACTTTTTCTGCCGCTGTCAACGCATCTGTGTACGCTTTCCAGGAATCTGTTGTGTAGTCTGCCTCTTTCAGACCTTCTGCTTTATATTCTGCGATCAAAGCTTTCAACGCATCTGTGTTTCCACGTTCTACAAGCGCAGCAACCGCATCATTCAAATCTTTTGCTTTCGCATCGATTGCCGCCTGATCCTTACCGTTTGTCAGAAGTTCTTCTGCTTCTGCAAGAACTTTTTCCATTGCATTGTAAGAAGCTGTTGTATATGCGTTTTCGTCTTTTGCTTTTGCCGCATCTACTGCTGCCTGCAGTTTGCTCTTATCAAGCTGCGGATCTACCGGAGCTTTTACGAGAGCTTCTTTTGCCGCTTTCAATGCGTCTTTCGCCGCATCTACTTCTGCCTGTGTCTTATTGCTGTTGTCTGCCACGATTCCATTTGCAGCTTCAAGAGCTTCTTCGTATTTCACCCATGTCTCATGTGTGTAATCCGCTTCTTTCAGTTCTTTGTACTCTTCAATAAGAGCTTTCAATGCATCTGTGTTTCCGCGTTTTGCCAATGCTGCATGTGCATCTTCTAACACTTTCTTCGCTGCATCTACCGCCGCCTGATCGCTGTTGCTGTTATCTGTTACGATTGCGTTTGCCGCATTCAGAGCAGTCTCATAAGCGCTCCATGTAGATGTTGTATGATCCTCTGCTTTCAAATTCTCTTTTGCGTACTGATCGATCAAAGCTTTCAGATCTGTTACATCTCCGCGAGCAACAAGTCCTTTCACAGCTTCAGTTAATTCTGCAACCATTGCGTCGATCGCATCTTTTGTACCGTTTACAAGAAGCTGTTTTGCTTCTGCAATTTTAGCTTTTACCGGCTCTGCACTTGTTACTGTACTTGTTTCAACTTTCTTCTCTGCGTCTGCGATTGCTTTCTTCAGAGCGGATGCATCTACAAGTTTAGCTTCTGCGCCTTCCAGTTTCTTAATCATAGCAGCTACTTCTTCCTGTGTCTGTGCTCCTGTCGCCACAAGATCATATCCTTCTTTAAGAAGAGCATTAAACGCTGCTGCGCTATCTGTTGTTGCGTTAGACGTAT
>OIDL01000758.1_pt1 | contig 12045 bp, 7 predicted proteins | sample 1581611 | NCBI WGS metagenome assembly OIDL01 (sample SAMEA3882516, study PRJEB24775) | human gut metagenome | biome: human-associated habitat; feature: intestine environment; material: feces | place: Netherlands | collected 2009/2010 | reverse complement strand
TCGATTGAATCGATTACTGATTCTGGCCCGCTGATCTTAATCTTCTCCGGATTTGCTTTCAGCTCACCCACCTGATATCCGTCTCTCGGTGTTCCCGAACTGGTTGCAGTGATCGGGAAAGTCTCTGATTTTCCAAGTTCAATGCTTACTCGCAGATTGATCGGATTGGCAGTCGCCTCAAACCTTCCTGCATAAGAAGGGATCGATATATCGATCGGGATCAGGGATCTGGTTCTGACATCCAGATTCTTCATATCCGCTGTTGCCCTGATATCATCAGTTTTAATTTTATTTAAAATAGAACGTTTTGCCTTTACTGTTACGGATATCGTCCTGCTGTCATCCAGAATCTGATATGTATTGCCCGGATTTGTTACGATTTCCGGATGTGTCACTGTCACCTGGATTCCGGAAAATGTCCGTTCGTCCACCGGATCTTCAATATTCATAACAATTATCCATAAAAGGACAGAGAATACAAATGCCAACAACTTAAGACCCCAGTTTTTAGTCAACGCCCTTTTCATGCGATCTCCATCCTTTCCATATTTTTTTCAAACGTCCGATCTCCATACTCTTCTTACTGATAGATTCCAGACGTTTTTTCAGATATTCCGGTGTAACATTGCGCACAAGCTGTCCGCCCATCGCTACAGATACATACCCGGTCTCTTCTGATACGGTGACGATCAGAGCATCACTCACCTCACTCATTCCGACTGCTGCACGATGTCTGGTCCCCAGCTCCTTACTGATTCCCATATTGTCTGACAGTGGAAGATAGCAGGTCGCTGATACGATCCTGTCTCCACGGACAATGATCGCGCCATCATGAAGTGGTGTGTTGTGTTCAAAAATATTGATCAGAAGCTGGCTTGTAATGATGGAATCCAGAGCAATACCGGTCCTCTCATACTCTGCCTGCGGTGATACAATACAGTCCAGCGCGATTCCGGTACTCTCGTATTCTGTCAGCATGATTGCCTGCTCTACGACGATAAGTGCTCCTGTCTTCACTGCCCCCATCGCAAAGGATGCTTCTACGATTCCATCGATCGTTTTCTGGCTGAAACGTACATTATCTTTTCCTCTTTTATCCAGTGCTACCATATTGGGAACAAATTGTTTTTCCCCCAGTTTTTCCAATGCTCTTCTGAGCTCAGGCTGGAAAATGATCACGACTGCGGTTGCCATGACCGGAAGTGAATTCTGTGCAATCCACAAAATCGTATACATTTTAAAAAATGCAGCCACCAGAATAAACAATGCAACAACCAGAATCCCCCTCAGCAGCATCCAGGCTTTTGTATTCTTTATCCAGAGAATAATCTGATAGAATAAAAATGTAATAATCAGTATCTCAACAGCATCTACTACCCGGATCTGCGGAAAGTACCACGATTCTGATACAAATTCTTTTAAAACCTGTGTTAATACTGTGTTCAACAGTGTACCCCCTTTTTCTATCCGTTATTTATACCCCTGTTTTTTATAATATTTCCCTATTTGTTATCGCTATTCAGTTCATTTTCCACAATGCTCTGAATATCCAGTTCTTCCTTCAGGCTCTGTGCAAGAAGGATTTCATCTGTATTGCCCCCAACTCTTGTCGGTCGCTGAACTGCCGGACTCTTTGGCCATTTTACCTTAGAAGCCGTTTTTGTTTTGCGTACTGCCGGTTTTTCCGTCTGCCCACTCTTCGACTTCTGTCTTCTCTCCGGCTCTGTTTCCACAATCTCACCTGTTTCTTTCCGCTCATTGATATGTTTGACCGTCTTCTCCGGAGCTGTCACCGAAATCTTAGGGATGGCTTTTACATAATAGTAATATTCATCATCCTCAAACTGGAGACGTTCTGTTCTGGAATAATCCACCGAGAACAGGAAAAATTCCATGATAAAACCAATCACGACTGCTGCAATATTTCCAACGATCAGCATATTATAAGAGGTATGTATATCGAATACAATATCTCCGATCACAATTACAACAATATTCACAACCGCACCGGATGCTGCTGCGATTTTCCACGCATGATCTACCGAAAGCCGGCGCACTGTATATACCACAAAAATAGAGATAATAAATGCGATCACAGTGATCCACAGAGTCTTATCCTGGAATACCGTCTTCACAAACAGCGAAATCTGCCTGGTAATTCCATCCGCACTGGTGATCGCTGTTGCCGAGGTTCTCACACATTCGATCATATAGTAAATAATTGTTCCAAATACAACCGGTACTGCTGAAATCGGTCCAAGTACAAGCGCACAGGCAACCGGCACCACATACGGAACATGAAGCATAAATGCTACCGGTGTGACCAGCAGAAGAAGTGCCTTTTTCGGAGTAAATCTGCAGTAAAAGATAAACATTACCACAAAGATCAGTGCCGCTGCCGCTGCCACTCCTATAGACAGTTTGAACAGATGCACAATTACAAGTCCTGCCGCCACATACGCCGTTACAACCGGTGGAAGAAAGGTGCAGATCACTGCCAGTGCCACCGCTACAACCGGTGTCGCCACCGCTTTCATCAGTCCAATATTCTGGTTGATCATAAGAAATGTAACCAGTGCCAGAACAAACTGCACAGCTTTATCAATATAGATTGATTTCATCGCGTATAATTCCTGTAATTTATCTCTCCATACTATCAGATCATTCATTATCGTTTCTCCCTTTCATACATTCTGTTCAGTCTTGTAAGATCGTGATTGAATTGTTTCACACGCTTTCTTGCTTTTTCATGTTTGGTTCCGTAAAAATGGGAAGCAACGATTCCATAAAAAATAACAAGTACCAGATATCCAATTATCACAGCTGCCGCAAGCATCACAAGAAACTGCATATTCAGATTTTTCATCAGTTCATCCAGAAAAGCAATAACTCCGATTCCCACTGCAACAGCATAGCCGACCGTGACCCATATGATCGTAGCAATGGTGTGAAAGCTCCGGTAATCTTTCTTATAATAAGAACTGATCTTAAAATCTTCCTCTCCCTGTTTGCTTTCGTACATCGCCATCCTTGTCATCAGCTTAACTTTGCTTTCATTTAACATTTTGTCACCTCATACGTTTTATTCGTATATGCATTACTTTCAGTATAACAAATATCAGATTCCTTGTCCAATACTTACCGTCAAAAAGTATACATTTTCGGCTCCTGCCTTTTTCAGCACTCTCGCCGCCTCGTCTAAGGTACTTCCTGTCGTATAAATGTCGTCGATCAAAACGATATTTTCTCCTTTTACATTTTTCTGCACTGCAAATGCTCCCCTGATATTTCGTTTTCTCCCTTTATCGCCCAGCTCTTTCTGAGGACTGGTCGCCTTAATTCTCTTAACAGCACCTGCATCCATGGCAATTCCGGTATTTTCTGATAATACCTTTGCTACAATTTCTGCCTGATTAAATCCCCGCTTTCTTTTTCGCCGGGAATGCAGCGGAACCGGCACGATCAAGGTGATCTTTCTTTCCCATAGATAAGGAAGAAAATGCTCTGCCATTTCTTTTCCGAACGTTTGTCCGTAAATCCTCCGGTTCTGATATTTCATTGCATAAACTGCATTTTCCACTGCATCTTTATGCACCCAGAGACTTCTGCCATCAACAAAAAGATGCTTCTGCCTGGTACAGTCATAGCAATATTCTTCAGCCGGATCTGTCAAAGGCTTTCCACAGCACATGCATCTTACTTCACCAATATAAGGAAGTTTTTCACGGCACGCCTTGCAGATTCCATTGTGTTCCGTAGAATGTTTCTTTCCTGCACTTACAATTTCTCCACAAAACGGACATTTTGAGGGATAAATTAGTTCCAGAATTGTTTCTTTGACCTTTTTTAAGTTTTCCATCCGCTTTTCGGATTTGATTTTCTACATTTTCTGTGTAACTATCCGCAGAACTCCCGGATCCGTTCTGCCAGACTGGTATTCCGGTTGTGTTCATTGGTATTCCGGATCATCTCCTGGAAGGTCTGGTCATTTCCGACAATTGTCACACATTTTCTGGCTCTTGTGATTGCCGTGTAAAGAAGATTCCTGTGAAACAGCTGTCTCGGTCCGCTCAGAAGAGGGATAACAACCGCCGGATATTCGCTTCCCTGCGACTTGTGAATGGTGATCGCATAGGCAAGCTCCAGTTCTTCCAGCAATTCAAACGGATACTTTACTTTTCTCTTTTCATCGTATTCAACTTCCAGTGTTTCAGTATATGTATTGATCTCGGTAACAATTCCCATATCGCCATTAAAAATTCCCATCCCTTTATCCACCGTCAGTCCATACTTGGTTGTGATCTCCCATTCAAGCTGATAGTTATTCTTGATCTGCATCACCTTATCGCCCACGCGGAATTTGTGATCGCCATATTCTTTTTCCGCTTTTCCCGGCTCCGGTGGATTCAAATACTCCTGCAAAATACTGTTTAGCCTTTCCACTCCCAGCAGTCCTTTCCGCATCGGTGTGAGTACCTGGATATCATATGGTTTTGCATTGACATATTTAGGAAGCTTCTTCTGGATCAGTGTCAGCAGAACACTGATGATCACATTCGGATCCTGTCTTTTCAAAAAGAAGAAATCCCGGCTCTTATTATCCAAAAGAACCGGTTCTCCCCGGTTGATCTTATGTGCATTTACCACAATATCACTCTCCTGTGCCTGTCGGAAAATCCGGGTCAGCATGACAACCGGAAAACATTCCGATGCGATGAGATCCTTCAAAATACTTCCCGGGCCTACTGATGGAAGCTGGTTACAGTCCCCTACCAGGATCAGCCTTGTCCCCGGTACAATTGCGGTAAGAAGTGCATTCATCAGAGGCAGGTCTACCATAGACATCTCATCGATGATGATCACATCGGTTTCCAGTGGATTGTCTGCATTTCTTGCAAATCCGTTCCGGTTCGGGTTCTCATCCTCCTCCGGATTACCGTTCACCTCCAGAAGCCGGTGGATCGTCTGCGCTTCCCATCCGGTTGCCTCTGTCATTCTTTTTGCGGCACGCCCGGTTGGTGCTGCCAGCATAATTTCCATATTCTCACTGTGAAAATATTCGATCATGGCATTGATCGTCGTCGTTTTTCCGGTTCCAGGACCTCCTGTGAGAATCATAATTCCATTCCGCACAGCCGCCATAACCGCATTTTCCTGCTTCTCGTCAAGCTGCATTTCGGCTTCTTTTTCAATCTGATGGATCTTTTTTTCGATCACTACATTGGCTTCTTCATATTCCAGATTCAGATCATGCAGCATTTTCGCGGTATTGAGTTCCAGATAATAGAAGTGGGACACGTATACCCGCAGACCTTCTTCAGATTCTTTGAGTACGATCTTCTTTTCCATCGACAGATCCATCAGGTATTTCTCAATATCCTTAATCTCCACTTCCAGAAGTGCAGATGCCCGACGAAGCAACACGTCCTTTGTCAGATAGACATGCCCTTCGGCAACACTCTGCTGTAAGGTATAAAAAATACCACTCCGGATACGGAAATCCGAGTCTGAATGAATGCCGATCTTCGTTGCGATTTCATCAGCGATCTTAAATCCGATCCCCTGAATCTGATCTGCAAGCTGGTATGGATTTCCTTCCAGTACCTGATAGGTCTTCGGACCGTAAAACTGATAAATCTTTGCTGCAAGTGTCGTCGAAATCCCAAATTTCTGAAGATAGATCATTGCCTTCCGCATATCTTTTTTCTCTTCTACCTGTACAGCGATCTCTCTTGCCATACGTTCGCTGATCCCACGCACCTCCGCAAGTCTTTCTGGTTCTTCTTCGATGATCCGGAAGGTGTCTTCCCTGAATTTTTTCACAATCCTGCCGGCAAGAGATGCACCAACCCCTTTGATCGCCCCTGATCCCAGATAGCGTTCAATCGAAAGCAGATCTTCCGGTGCTTTGATCTCATAATTGAGCACTCGGAGCTGTGTTCCATATACACTGTGAACCACATATTCTCCGTTCACCTCAACCAGCTCTCCCTCTGATAAATAGTTAAAGTTTCCGACACAGGTCAGATCGCCATCATCATTATTCAAATTAAATACGGTATATCCATTGTCTTCATTGCGAAATACAATGTGTTCTACGTAACCTTTTACTGTTTCCATACTTTTTTCCTTTTTAAAAAGGCTGTCTCTCTACAGAAACAGCCTTCTCATGTGCTTATCACTAGAAATCTTTTTTTCCGTTCATAAACTCCACATACTGACCGGTACCGATTGCAACAACCTTCATCGGGTCTTCCGCTGTCATCGTATTGATGCCTGTCCTTTCTTCGATCAGTTCTTCCAGCCCGCGAAGCAGCGCACCTCCACCTGTCAGTACAATTCCACGATCCAGAATATCCGCGGAAAGTTCCGGCGGTGTTCTCTCCAGAACCCCAATGACCGCTTCGACGATCTGACTTGTAGTCTCATGCAGTGCTTCTTCGGTCTCAGAAGCCGTTACCGTAACCGTCTTTGGCAATCCTGTTACCAGATTTCGTCCCCTTACTTCCATTGATTCATCTTCTACAAGAGGATATGTCGTTCCGATCTTGATCTTGATATCTTCTGCTGTCCTGTCTCCGATCAGCAGATTGTGCTTTTTCCGGACATAACGGACGATTGCTTCATCAAAATCATCACCTGCAACTTTTAATGATGTATTCACAACAGTTCCTCCAAGGGAAATCACCGCAATGTCGGATGTACCACCACCGATATCCACGATCATGTTGCCGCATGGTTTTGAAATATCTATTCCGGCTCCGATTGCCGCTGCAACCGGTTCCTCAATCAAATGTACTTCCCGCGCACCGGCTGCAAAAGCAGCCTCTTCTACCGCCTTTTTTTCAACCTCTGTAACACCGCTTGGCACACAGATACTGATATTCGGCTTCTTAAATGTACGCTTTCCCAGTGCTTTCTGAACAAAATATTTGATCATTTTTTCTGTGACAATGTAATCGGAAATAACGCCCTGTCTGAGAGGTCTTACCGCAACAATGTTCCCCGGTGTCCTTCCAAGCATCAGCCTTGCTTCTTCACCGATTGCTTTTATCATATTGGTATCTCTGTCAAAGGCAACGACTGAAGGTTCTTTCAGTACAACTCCCTTTCCTTTCACATAAACGAGGATACTTGCTGTTCCTAAATCAATTCCTAAATCTATTGACATCACGATTCCCCTTTCACATACTCACCTTATTATAATCAAATCTTTAATAAATAGGAAGTCTTTTTTTCAAGTTCAGGATTTTTTAAGATTTCTGTATCATTTTCTGTCCAGCATCATTTTGATGTATTTTCCTGTATATGAATTCGGGTTTTCTGCCACTTCTTCCGGTGTACCGCACGCAACAACTGTGCCCCCCTTGTCACCGCCTTCCGGTCCGATATCGATAATATAATCTGCTGTCTTGATCACATCCAGGTTATGTTCGATCACGATAACCGTATTGCCATCTGCCGCGAGTCTGCGCAGGATTTCCGTCAACTTGTGCACATCTGCAAAATGAAGTCCGGTTGTCGGTTCGTCCAGAATGTACACTGTCTTCCCAGTGCTTCTCCGGCTCAGTTCAGTTGCAAGCTTGATCCGCTGTGCTTCACCGCCGGAAAGGGTTGTAGACGGCTGGCCAAGACGGATATAAGAAAGTCCTACATCGTAAAGTGTCTCCATTTTTCTACGGATACTCGGTACATTTTCAAAGAAATGAAGCGCCTCTTCTACCGTCATATTCAGAACATCATAAATGCTTTTTCCTTTATATTTTACCTCCAGTGTCTCACGGTTGTAGCGCTTTCCGCCGCATACCTCACACGGCACATATACATCCGGAAGGAAATGCATCTCAATCTTGATGATTCCATCTCCGCTACACGCTTCACAGCGTCCGCCCTTGACGTTAAAGCTGAATCTTCCTTTTTTATAGCCTTTCGCCTTCGCATCCGCGGTTGCCGCAAACAGATCCCGGATCAAGTCGAATACTCCGGTATATGTCGCCGGATTGGATCTTGGCGTCCTTCCGATTGGAGACTGGTCAATGTCGATCACTTTGTCCAGCATTTCCAGTCCTTCAATCCGCTTATGCTTTCCAGGAATCACACGGGCACGGTTTAGCTTTTTCGCCATACTCTTGTATAGGATTTCATTCACCAATGAACTCTTACCGGAACCTGATACGCCGGTTACACAGGTCATCACGCCAAGTGGGAACTTCACGTCAATATTTTTCAGGTTGTTCTCTGCTGCACCTACAACTTTGATCCAGCCGGTCGGAACTGCGCGGGTTTCCGGAACCGGGATCTTGATCTTTCCGCTTAAATATGCACCTGTGATCGACCGTTCTACTTTCATGATCTCCTGTGCCGTTCCCTGGGCAACCAGTTCTCCACCGTGTTCTCCGGCTCCCGGTCCGATATCGATTACCTGGTCTGCCGCAAACATGGTATCTTCATCATGCTCAACCACGATCAGTGTATTTCCAAGATCACGGAGATGCTTGAGTGTTGCGAGAAGTTTGTCATTATCTCTCTGGTGCAGACCGATACTTGGCTCATCCAGAATATAAGCCACACCCACAAGACCGGAACCGATCTGCGTCGCAAGCCGGATTCTCTGTGCTTCTCCACCGGAAAGAGTTCCTGTTGCACGGGCAAGTGTCAGATATTCCAGACCCACATCCAGAAGGAACTGCAGGCGCGCTTTGATCTCTTTTAATATCTGTCCGCCGATCATCTGCTGCGTCTTTGACAGTTCCAGACTGCTGATAAACCGCTGAAGCCGTTCAATCGACATTGCTGTTACGTCTGAAATATTTTTATCTCCGACCGTTACCGCAAGTGCACCCTTTTTCAGTCGCTGTCCGCCACATTCTCGGCAAGGTGTGATCTGCATAAAACTCTCATATTCTGCTTTCATAGTCTCCGATCCCGTTTCACGGTATCTTCGCTCCACATTCCGGATCAGCCCATCAAATGCAACGTCATAGATCCCTTCCCCGCGTTGTCCTTTATAATAGACCTTGACTTCTTTTCCATTAGTCCCACGAAGTAAAACATCCTGGATTTCTTTCGGATACTGTTCAAACGGCGTATCCAGGTCAAAATGATATTCCTTGCAGAGTGCTTCCAGAATCGCGTGAGTAAAACTGCTCTTATCGGTACAGGACTGCCATCCTGTCACCACGATTGCTCCTTCATTGATGCTGAGTGATTTGTCCGGAATCATCAGGTCTTCATCAAACTCCATTTTATATCCGAGTCCGAAACATACCGGGCAGGCACCAAATGGATTGTTAAATGAAAAGCTTCTCGGCTCGATCTCATCAATACTGATTCCGCAGTCCGGGCAGGCAAAATTCTGGCTGAAATTCAGCGGTTCCCCTCCGATCACATCCACAACCAGAAGCCCCTCCGCAAGACTTAATACACTTTCTATGGAATCTGCAAGTCTTTTTTCAATCCCCGGTCTGACAACCAGACGGTCTACAACAATCTCAATATTATGTTTTATATTCTTGTCCAATGAGATTTCTTCGGAAAGCTCATACATATTTCCGTCAATCCTTACACGGACATAACCGCTTTTCTTTGCTCTGTCCAGAAGCTTGACATGGGTTCCTTTTCTCCCCCGCACAACCGGTGCCATCAGCTGGATCTTTGTTCCTTCCGGAAGTGCCATGATCTGATCGGTCATCTCATCTGCCGTCTGCTTCTTGATCTCTCTTCCACACTTCGGACAATGCGGAATCCCGATTCTTGCATACAGCAGTCGAAAATAATCGTAAATCTCCGTCACGGTTCCGACTGTGGATCTCGGATTGCGGTTCGTAGACTTCTGGTCGATGGAAATCGCCGGTGAAAGCCCTTCAATACTTTCTACATTCGGCTTCTCCATCTGCCCAAGGAACTGCCTTGCGTAAGAAGACAGAGATTCCATATATCGTCTTTGTCCCTCTGCATAAATTGTATCAAATGCAAGGGATGATTTGCCGGAACCACTGAGACCGGTCAGTACTACCAGTTTGTTTCTCGGAATATCTACATCAAGATTCTTCAGATTGTGCTCGTTCGCACCTCTGATCTTTATCAGTTCTTTCTTTTCTTCAGCCATCTGTTCTTCCTCTTCTATCTCTTCGCTTTACTCCATCTCATTCAAATGCTTTTTCAGCTCGATCAGCTTATCACGCAGCTCTGCTGCCGCCTCGAAATTCAGCTCTGCTGCCGCTTTCTTCATCTGCTTTTCCAGCTTCTTGATCAGCTTCTCCAGCTCTGCCACACTCATGGATTCCGGATCTTTTTCCAGCTTCATCTCTTCTGCTGCAACCTTCTTTGAAATACTGATCAGATCACGCACCGACTTCTTGATCGTCTGTGGCGTGATTCCATGTTCTTCATTGTATTTCATCTGAATCTCACGACGGCGCATCGTCTCATCAATCGCCATCCGCATCGAATCCGTCATGTTATCCGCATACATGATAACATGCCCCTCTGCATTTCTCGCCGCACGGCCAATGGTCTGGATCAATGAAGTTTCCGAACGCAGAAAACCTTCTTTGTCCGCATCCAGAATCGCTACCAGTGTGATCTCCGGAATATCCAGACCTTCTCGAAGCAGGTTAATTCCAACCAGTACATCAAATACATCCAAACGCATATCCCGGATGATCTCTGTCCTTTCCAGAGTATCAATATCCGAATGTAAATATTTCACACGAATGCCAAGCTCCCGCATATAATCGGTCAGATCTTCCGCCATACGCTTTGTCAGCGTTGTGATCAGTACCTTATTCTTCTTCGCTGTTTCTTTATTTACCTCACTGATCAGATCATCAATCTGTCCTTCGATCGGACGCACTTCTACTTCCGGATCCAGAAGACCTGTCGGTCGGATTACCTGCTCTGCCCGCAGCAGTTCATGAGACTCCTCATACTCTCCCGGTGTCGCCGATACAAACAGTACCTGGTCAATCTTACTTTCAAATTCCCCAAAGCTGAGCGGTCTGTTATCCTTTGCCGATGGCAGACGGAATCCATAATCTACCAGTGTTGTCTTTCTCGACTGATCGCCGTGATACATGGCTCCAATCTGTGGAATCGTCTTATGCGACTCGTCGATCATGATCAGAAAATCATCCGGAAAATAGTCAATCAATGTACATGGCGGCTCTCCTGCTTTCTGCCCGGTCAGATGCCTCGAATAGTTTTCAATTCCGGAACAAAATCCTGTCTCTCGCATCATTTCTATATCAAAATTCGTTCTCTCAGAAATACGCTGTGCTTCCAGAAGCTTATCTTCCCCTTTAAAATAACGGATCTGCTGCTCCAGTTCTTCTTCAATCTCCCCGATGGCACGCTCCATATTCTCCTTGGACACTACATAATGAGATGCCGGGAAAATTGCCACATGCCCGATCACATTCAACACTTCACCGGTCAATGTATCAATCTCTGTTATTCTGTCTATCTCATCACCGAAAAATTCAACTCTGTATGCAATTTTTTCCGAATACGCCGGGAAAATCTCAACCACATCTCCTCGCACCCGGAACGTTCCACGCTTGAAATCCATATCATTGCGGTCATACTGGATCTCAACCAACTTCTTCAGAACTTCATCCCTGTCTTTGATCATGCCCGGTCTAAGTGAAATCACCATCTCCTTGTAATCAATCGGCGAACCCAGTCCGTAAATGCAGGACACACTTGCCACAATGATGACATCATTCCGCTCAGAAAGCGCTGCTGTCGCAGAGTGGCGGAGCTTGTCGATCTCATCGTTGATGGCAGAGTCCTTGGCAATGTAAGTGTCGGATGACGGAACATAAGCTTCCGGCTGGTAGTAGTCGTAGTAGGAAACAAAATATTCCACTGCGTTATCGGGGAACATCTCCTTGAACTCTCCGTATAACTGAGCTGCAAGTGTTTTATTATGAGCGATGACAAGCGTCGGCTTCTGTAATTGCTGAATCACATTTGCCATCGTAAAAGTTTTTCCAGAACCCGTAACCCCTAGTAAAGTCTGGCATTGATTGCCTTCCTTGAACC
>OIDL01000754.1_pt1 | contig 12132 bp, 10 predicted proteins | sample 1581611 | NCBI WGS metagenome assembly OIDL01 (sample SAMEA3882516, study PRJEB24775) | human gut metagenome | biome: human-associated habitat; feature: intestine environment; material: feces | place: Netherlands | collected 2009/2010 | reverse complement strand
ATCTCAGATGCGGATGGGGAGCAAAACGTGATTCAATGGGTCTGGCAAAACCGCAAGTGTGCCGGCGCAACGACGCATAACTTTCCAAAGGCAAAATGGCTGTATCTTGCCATTCGTACCGGGCAGCAGGTTTTCGGCGTTGTCGGGATTCTGATGGATAAGCAAACGCAGCCTGACGCATTTACATCCAGCGTTCTGTTCTCCATTCTCGGAGAGTGCGCTCTGGCGCTGGAAAGCCTGCACAATGCCGCAGAAAAGGAAAAAGCTGCTGTTTTTGCAAAGAACGAACAGCTTCGTGCCAATCTTCTTCGTTCGATTTCTCATGACCTCAGAACCCCGTTGACCTCCATTTCCGGTAATGCAGATACGCTGCTGCACAGCTATAATGCGCTGGATGAGCAAACACGGAAACAGATTTTTACGGATATCTATGATGATGCGCAATGGCTGACTGGTCTGGTTGAGAATTTACTTTCTATTACGAAAATCTCGGACGGCAGCGTAAAGCTGCGCCTTTCTGATCAGGTCGTGGATGACATCGTATCGGAAGCATTCCGGCATATTGACCGAAGATCGACAGAACATCACATCGAGGTAGATTGCGGAGATGTACCGTTGCTGGTGCGGGTGGACGCAGGACTCATCGTGCAGGTACTTATCAATCTGGTGAACAACGCAGTCAAATATACTCCGACTGGATCGAACATTCGGATTACGGCAATCCCGCGAGAAAATATGGCTGAGATATGCGTCAGCGATAACGGTCCCGGTATCTCAGATGAACTAAAAGAACGTGTTTTTGAAATGTTCTTTACCGGGAGTAATCCAATTGGCGACAGCCGCCGAAGTCTTGGGCTTGGACTTACTCTCTGTCAAACCATTATTCATGCACATAATGGCGAAATGACGCTGAAAGACAATTCGCCGCATGGATGCATCTTTTCCTTTACGGTACCACTTAGTGAGGTGAACTTAAATGAATAAGCCGCTTGTTCTTGTTGTAGAAGATGATACCCCGGTGCGCAATTTAATCACGACGACGCTGAAAACTCACGAATACAGATATCTCTCGGCTCAAAACGGCGCAAGCGCCGTGTTGGAGGCGCTGTCGCATAATCCGGATATTGTGCTGCTCGATCTGGGACTCCCGGATATGGACGGTGTGGAGATCATCCGAAAAATCCGTTCGTGGTCGAATATGCCGATCATTGTGATCAGCGCCAGAACGGAGGATTCTGATAAAATCGGGGCGCTGGATGCCGGGGCAGACGATTACCTGACGAAACCCTTTTCTGTGGATGAGCTACTGGCGCGGCTACGGGTGACGCAGCGAAGATTAGCGTTGATGAAAGCGGATACGGCGCAGGAAACTCCGATTTTTACGAATGGTGCGCTGAAAATCGACTATGTGGCAGGCTGCGCATATATTGATGGTGCAGAACTGCACTTGACGCCCATCGAATACAAGCTGCTGTGCCTGCTCTCAAAAAATGTGGGTAAGGTTCTGACACACACCTACATTACGCAGCAGATTTGGGGCAGCAGTTGGGAAAATGATATTGCTTCTCTGCGAGTATTCATGGCAACCCTGCGCAAAAAGCTGGAAAACGGGAAAGATGGGCAGCAATACATACAAACGCACATCGGCATCGGTTATCGGATGCTTCGGGTTGAGTGAACAATTCCTGAGCTCAAAATTCAGTACTGAATTTTGAACTCAGGAATTGTTGATTTGGCACCACCTTTCATTTGCATGGAATGATCACACCATGCAAATGAGCTGACCATCGTGATATCAAAGGAAGCGAGCCGGGCTTTGATATCACGATGGTCAGCTCTGTTTTTTGCGATTTTTATTATCTTGAGAATTTATCTCTGTAACGAATATGCATATCTTCCCAATCCATGAACAATACGTAAAATACCTTTCCGTATTGCGGGTTCTCTACAATTCTTCCATGATCAAGCACAGAAAAATAAGTTCCGTCAGCTTTTCGAAGATGGAAGTGAATATAGTCATTTTCATTACCACTGTCAATCTGTTCCCAGATACTTGATTCTATCTGTTGCTGTTCATCTTCCCGGATCAAGTTGCGAAAACTTTTCTTAGTAAGTCTGAACAGTTCATCTATATCTTTATATCCTGACATATGAAGAAATTCATCATTTGCAAAAAATAGTTCATCATCTTCTTTGTCAGCTCTGTATATGATGAATGCACCTGGAAGATGTTCAGAGATATCCTTGAATGCGAATCCAAGCTGTTTGCGGGCACCTGACCGAAGTCCTTCTCTGTAGACCATACATCCATTTTTTCCATGAAGCTTTATTTCATAAAGAGCGGCATCTGCGCAGCGCATGAGTTGTGAACGATTGGATGCAAATGTTGGATATTCTGCATATCCTAGAGAAATATAAAATGCATGTTCCTTACCATGGTATGAGAATGATTTAGGAAGTTTGGTGAATTTCTGCAGCTGTATATCTGCTTCTGCAAAGGTACAATTTGGTAAAAGAATGCAGAATTCGTCACCACCATTTCTTCCAAGTAATGCATCGGATGGGAAAAAAGTCTTCATGCTGTCTGCAAGATTCTTTAGTGCCCTGTCTCCGTAATTATGTCCATAGATATCATTAATAAACTTGAAATCATCGATATCAAGGAGCGCAGCCACAAAATGTGCTTTTGGATTTTTTTGAATCATTTTTTCTGCAAATTCATCAAATCCATAGCGGTTATAAATATTTGTAAGAGAATCTGTGCGCGCCAGTATCTGAAACTTTTTCTTATGTTCTTTTGCTACTAACCATACTCTGGTAAGAACTGACAGGAGAAGGCTTATTGTAAGAAATATTCCGATGATGATTATCAGTAATGTGGCATTTCTCCATCCACTTTTAGGAGTTACTTCAAATTTCCAGTTTTCATCTCCTATTGTAAATGTATAAGAAACAGGATGATTTATTTGCCCATCTGATTGATAAACCACTTTATAAGTATCACTCCATGGAGCGTCTGTTTTTGAAATTTTGTATTCGTATCCAAAATTTGAAAGTGCACTGATTGAATCTGAAAAAATATCCGGAACACGCAGGATAACAATAGTAAATCCCCAGAAATACTCATGTCCGTTTTTATCTTTCAGGTATACGGGATTGCGGACTGCAATTCCATATCCTCCCTGTTTTAATTTGAAGGGGCCCTGCGTAATGATTGTATGGTTGTCTCTTGCGTAACAGGAAATTTTTCCGCGGTCTTTATCATGGATCAAATCAATCTTACCTGCCTCCTTTTCATTAGCCGGATAAATATCTGTAACAACACCATTAGGAGCGAGCTGTACACTTTCAATAGAATCAGACATAAGATTCCCTGCAATTGTTTCAAACTGATGGATTTCGCCATCTTCACTTATTAAGATTTGCTTCAAGGTATCTGTGATCTCAATTCCATTTGTAATTTCATTCTTTATTCGTTCGCCATAGGTGGCTACGTTTAATTGTGCTGTTATGTGTCTCTGCTCTTTTTCGTGGGCGTCTGTTTTGTATACAATCAAACTAACAAGGCATATGCCCAGTAAAAAAATGATAAGAGGCACAAGTGTTTTCTTTTTCACTTGGTTCACCTCATTTTGTCCATGGGAATTATTATAATAAAGCATTATATCACAGAAGTTGAAAAACAGAATAAGTTTTATGAAAAACGGACTGTGCATAATCCTTATACATGAAATGAAAGAAATCCTTGCTGATGAAGTCGATCCAAAAGACAAAAGAAACATATTATGAACCCCTCAAACCATTATTAATGAAATGGATCAAAAGTTCTGTTCTTTCATGAGTGAAAGTCTGTATACACGTCTGCCGGTTTCTTCATAATGCTGATCCAGAAGATCACAGGTTGTCTGGAGATCGTTAATCCGGATGGCCTCCAACAGACATTGGTGTGTCCATACTGCAGCGCTTCCGTTATAAGAGGTATTTTGATCCGGTGTGTTTGGTTCTAAGCATTTGGCATTCTGAAGCGTTTCAGCATCTCCGCTTAACTGTCCAAAGCGATTAGCATTTTGAACCGAGAGGAACATGGCACCATTCAGTGGACTCAGCAGCTCCCACATTTTGGTCAGTCGGTTAAGCTGGGCAGAACGAATGATCTGCAGGTGGAATGTCTCATCTGCACGAACAGCCTTCATAGTATTGCCTTCGAGAATAGCCTTTCGAAATTCTTCAATACTGGCTTCCATTATCATGAGACTATAGTCACTAAGGAGGCAGTTACTTTTTTGGATTGCCAGTTTTTCAAGGCTGCCGCGCAGAAAAAAGACTTCATAAGCGTCTTGTGGAGAAAGCAGTGCGACTGTACATCCTTTGTTAGGACAGTAATCGACTAAACCTTCGACAGCGAGCTGTCGGAGTGCTTCGCGCACAGGACCTCGGCTGAGTCCGAATTTCCGGGCAATTTCAGCCTCTACCAGTTTTTCTTGAGGCTGAAGGATTCCATTGATGATCTGCTCCCGCAGAGATTCAAGAACAATTTCTGATGTAGTAGTATTTGATGTTTTTCTTTGTTTCTGCATATTTACCTCATAAAATTTTCAGAATAAGTATCCGTTTTCGATAGGTACGCTTGGTTCATAGTAGAACATACCGCCAATTTCTCGCATGTTTCATTTCCTTACTAATTAATAGAAAAAATTATACGGATGTCTTTTGTCCGTTAGCAAAAAACTTATTATAATTATAGTGGATTGTTAGCAAAAACGAAAGCACTATTTTCCCGCTGTTAACATTAAGTTGAAATTGTTGACAATCATATTTGCATGGACTATACTTGGGTTATCAAGAGTAGCTCAAAAATTCTGCATTGTCATAAAAAAATCCTAAAGGGGAATAGGAAGCAACGCAGTAATTGATGGATGTCGGACTGTCTGGTTTCCGAATAGTCCGATTTTCAGCTGAGAAGAATAATTATAGTAGGAAGGAGAGAACTTATGAGACTTACAAATTTGACTTGGCCGAAAGCTCAAGAATATTTTGAAAAAAACGATATGGTACTTATTTCTATCGGCAGTATTGAGTGTCACGGCCGTCATATGCCGCTTGGAACCGACACACTGATTCCGGAGCATTTGTTGGAGAAAATCGAGAAAAAGAGTGATGTTTTGATTGCTCCGACCATTCCATATGGTTCCTGCCAGTGTTTAGCTCCATATCCGGGTACAATTGATATTGACAATGAGGTACTCTATCAGTTTTGTCGCCAGATTTTTCTGAGTCTGTATCGTCACGGCGCAAGAAAATTCGTTTTCCTGAACGGGCATGGCGGAAACATCAAGATGATTGAACGCCTTGGCATGGAATTCGAAGATAAGGGCTGTCTGGTGGCTATGCTTAACTGGTGGCTGATGGCATGGGATATGAACCCGGCGTGGAAAGGCGGCCACGGCGGTGGTGAGGAAACAGCTGCGATTCTTGGAATTGATCCGTCTTTAGTTGATAAGAGTGAGATAGGTGGTGAACTCCAGTTTAAGCACCTGTCTGATAATCTGAAGACAACCGGTTTCCGTTCTGTTGAGTTCAAGGGAGTTAACGTTGATATTATACGCAATACTCCGCATGTAACAGACAACGGCTGGATCGGACCGGATCATCCGAGTACCGCTACAGAAGAGTGGGGCAAGGAAATGCTTGAGACTACAGCAAACTATATTGTTGATTTCATGGAAGAATTCAAGAAAGTAAAACTTTCATAAAGAGGTGTCATAATGGATAAAAAAACAACATTGGAAATGATTGCAGCAATTTCAAATGCAAACGGTACATCCGGTTTCGAAGATGAAGTGGTTGCAGCGATTCGTCCTTACGCAGAAGGACTCGGAGAAATTACAGAAGATCGCATGCGCAACCTGTATATCCGCCGTAAAGAAAATAACGGCAAACGTCCGGTTGTTCAGCTTGACGCACATAGTGATGAGGTTGGTTTTATGGTGCAGGCTATCTGCCCGAACGGAACTCTCCGCATCATTCAGATCGGAGGTTGGGTTAACCACAATATTCCGGCTCATAAAGTCTTGGTTCGCAACCGGTTCGGAGAATATATTCCGGGGCTTACTGCCAGCAAGCCTCCGCATTTCATGACAGAGCAGGAGCGTAAAGCACCTCTGGATATGAAAGATATCACGGTAGATGTTGGCGCTGTTTCTAAAGAAGAGGCGGTTGAAAAGTTCGGCATTCGTATCGGTGAACCCGTAGTGCCGGATGTGACATTTACATATTCAGAAACCACAGATCTGATGGTTGGCAAGAGCTTTGACTGCCGTCTGGGATGTGCGGCAATTCTTAAGACTATGCATACCCTGGCTGGTCAGGAGCTGAATGTGGATATTGTTGGCGCTTGTGCAGCACAGGAAGAAGTTGGTGTACGCGGTGCCACTGTAACAGCACAGGTAATTAAACCGGATATCGCAATTGTTTTTGAGGGATGCCCGGCAGATGATACCTGCGTTGAGTCGTATATGGTTCAGACAGCTATCAAGCGAGGACCGATGCTGCGTCACATTGATGCCCGTATGATCACCAATCCACATTATCAAAGATATGCACTGGATCTGGCAGAAAAGCTTGGTATTCCGGTTCAGGATGCAGTTCGTAGTGCCGGTTCAACCAACGGTGCAGCTATACATCTGACTGAAAAAGCGGTTCCGGTTATCGTTATCGGAGTTCCGGTTCGCTATGCACATACACATTACGGAATTTCAGCTTATAGCGACTTTGATAACGCTGTTAAGCTGGCATGCGAAATTCTTAAAAGACTTGACGAAGAGCAGGTTATGAGTTTTTAAATACAATACATAAAAGAAACAAAGCATTTTCGAGACATACTAACAGAGAATTGTATTGCTACGCTTGAATGTTACCTAAATCATAAACAAAGCATTAGGAACACTTCAGAGCTAGCAGAAGGTTAAACATGGAATCCTGATAAATAGGGATACACCAAAAAAATAGGGGCTGCCGCACTAATGCGACAGCCTCATTTAGCATACATCTTCAGTAAATGAATTATTCCTGATCAAGTATGGACTGAATTTGTTTCATTAATTGCTCGTAGTTTGATTGATCATCGATTCCGCCCATGAAAGGTTCGCCAACGATATTTCCGTCTTTATCTACGAGAACTGTTGTCGGGAATGCCATAATGTTTCCTGCATATTTTCCAACTGTTGAATCGGAGTCGAAAGTCAGGTTTTTGTAGGAAGCTCCCTTGGCCTTCAAGATTTCTTTCGCTTCTTTGATACCATCCTGATTATCATCTAATGTATCTGTATTGATACCAACAACTTCACCGCCCATTTTCTTAATTGTATCATTTAATTCATTCAGTTTAGAAAGTTCTTCAACGCAAGGCTTGCATCCACTGAACCAGAAGTTTACAACCGTAACTTTATTTTTGGCGAAAAGGCTTTCATCTACATCGTTACCATCCAGGTCTTTCCCTTTGAAACCGTGAAACACACCTGTAGAGTCATCTGTGCCGGAGGAACTACTGCCGGAAGGATCAGCTGCGGCAATTTCTTTTTCAAGTTTTGCAATTTCTTCTTCAATACCGCGGATCGTTTCAATGTCTTTACTCAGAGTAGCATATTCTTCTTCGGAGAAAGAATCTTTGTTTGATTCTATTATATTTGCAAGAAAGTCCGCATAGTTTTCATTCTTGGTATCATCGTCAATGTTCTTGCTCATAAAGCCAAATGCTTTGTCCCACACATCTTTGTGATCTGCAAAGATCTGGTTTTCCTGTTGGTAAAGGTCATTCAGCTTTTCATTCAGATCACCCGAACTGCTTGAATCTGTTGTGGAAGTATCTTCCTGCTTTGAGCTTTCAGTTGTTGCGGAACCGGATGAAGTTTTGCAACCTGTGAATGCAAAAAGAATGAAAACGGCAAGAGATGCCGCAATTACTTTTTTTAATTTCATTGAGTTTGTTCTACTTGTTTTGTTTTTCATGATTTTTAATCTCCTTTTGAATATCATTTGATTCATTTTTGCTTATTTATTGTCAGCCTGTTTCTTGCCTGAAAATCCGTAATGATAGCAGATCGCATTTGTCGGACAGGCTTTCATACATGCTCCACATCGGATACATTCCGGGTGATCCGGTGTGTCTACTACATTTACATCCATTTTGCAGGCATGGCTGCATTTTTGACAGTTAACACATTTTTCAGGATCCACCTTAATTTTAAGTAATGATATTTTGTTAAACAGCGAGTAGATGGCACCAAGCGGGCAGATCCACTTACAGAATGGGCGGTAAAACAAAATACTTAAGATGATTACAAGTACAAGGATTGTAAACTTAAACGTAAATAAATTCCCGAGTGCCGCGCGGATTCCCGAATTAACAAGTGCCAGTGGAATTGCACCTTCAAGTACGCCTTGTGGACATATGTATTTGCAGAAGAATGGATCGCCCATCCCCAGCGAATTAGTCACAAATGCCGGAAGCAGTATAACAAAAACGGCCAGAACCGCGTATTTCAGATACCGCAGGGGTTTTAGTTTTGCAGTAGACAGTTTCTTACCCGGAATTTTATGCAACAAATCCTGAAACCATCCAAACGGACAGAGAAAACCGCAGATAAATCGTCCTAACAGAACTCCCAGCAAGATAAAGAATCCGGTGATGTAGTAGGTGAACTTGAATTTTGATGAACCGACTACAGCCTGGAAAGCTCCAATCGGACAGGCACCTGTGGCAGCCGGGCAAGAGTAGCAGTTCAGTCCGGGTACACATATTGTTTTTACCTTTCCCTGATAAATTTTCCCTTTAAACAGATTCGGAATATGAAGATTGGTCAGCAGTGTTGCAGCTGCCTGAAACCATCCGCGGAAACGAACCAGGAAGTTCTTGTTTGATTTTAATTTCTTATCCAATTCCGACACACTCCATACATAATTTTATTGCCTTACTGAGTACAGTTGCAGCTTCTCCACGGTAAATCCCGACAAGGAAAAATACAAGACCGGCTGCAAGTAAAAAAATTTGTGTTGCTTTTTCTGATTTCATTAAGATACCACTTGTTACTGTAAATAGTAACTGCTCCTTTCAATGTTATTGCTCAAAGTCGGCTTATTGACCGTTCAGTGACTACATTATATAATATGGGATGTAAATTTCCTGTTAAGAAAATGGAGAAAAGTAAATTGAGATTATTAGTTGTTGAAGATGAAAAGAAATTATGTGATATGATCGCGAAAAGTCTGCATCTGGCAGGTTATGAGGTGGACATGTGTAATGACGGAGAGCAGGCACTGGAGATGATCTATGCGGAACTGTATGACCTGATCGTGCTTGATCTTAACCTGCCCAGGGTGGATGGGATGGAGATCCTTCGGGAACTTCGCAAAGAAAATGAAGAGACAAAAGTATTGATCCTGTCTGCGAGAAGTCAGATCGCAGATAAGGTTGAAGGATTGGATTCCGGTGCAAATGATTATATGGAAAAACCATTTCACCTGCAGGAGCTGGAAGCGCGCGTGAGAAGCCTGACAAGAAGAAAATTTATACAAAAAAATATCTGTCTGGAATGCGGAAAACTTCGATTTGATACGAGAGAAAGGGTTGCATATGCAGACGATAACCCGGTTGCGTTGACAAGAAAAGAAAATGGGATTTTAGAATATCTCCTTTTAAATCAGGGAAGACCGGTCAGTCAGGAAGAACTGATCGAGCATGTCTGGGATTCTTCTGTGGATAGTTTTAGCGGTTCCATCCGAGTGCATATGTCTTCTTTGAGAAAAAAACTGAAAGCAGGACTCGGATATGATCCAATCGTGAACAAAATCGGTGAGGGCTATAAGATAGGGGGAAATAGCAAAGCATGAAGAAAATATCACTCCAGTGGAAATTAACACTTCTTACAACCGTGTTGATCACCATATTATGCGGATGTCTTACCTTTTTCTTATATAAAAACGGAGTCTATTATTTCGATACGCTTCAGGAGTCTATCACGGATCAGGGCACAGAGCCGGAATCGGTGTACATTGATATTCCGGATAATGAGTGGGATGACTTTGTGTCACAGTTTTCCATGAAGGTTTATAACTCCAAATCAGATTATAGAAGCAGAAGCCTTCTGATTACTGCTATTGTAGCGCTGTTTGGCGGCGCAGCGACTTATTTTATCAGTGGACGGGCATTGAAACCACTCAGGAAATTTTCAGAGACAGTGGAAAAAGTTCAGGCACAGAATCTGAAAGATTATACGATCGAAGAGAATAAGATTGCAGAGCTGGACAGACTTCGCATATCTTACAATAAGATGCTTATACGGCTTTCAGAATCATTCGAGACGCAGCGCCGGTTTACGGGAAATGCAGCACATGAGTTACGTACTCCACTGGCTTTAATCCAGGCACAACTGGATCTATACCATACAACAGAACATCCGGAGAGTACCGCAGTGGCAGAAGAGACAATTCAGATGGTAACGGAGCAGAATGAACGTCTTAGCAAGTTGGTCCGAACGCTTTTGGATATGAGCGAATTACAGACCGTATCGCGAAATGACAGAATTGAGCTCCATAGTCTGATCGAGGAAGTGCTGACAGATCTGGAACCGCTGGCACAGGAAAAAAAGGTTGAACTGATACAGAAGTCACAGGGAGCAGGAGCAAAGGCTGATGAAGAATTGTTTTTGACAGGGAGTGATATTCTGATTTACAGAATGCTATATAATCTTGTGGAAAATGCGATTAAATATAATCGGGAAAATGGATCCGTTACGGTATCGGCAATAAGGAAGAAGAACGAAGTTGTTCTGACGGTTTCGGATACAGGAAATGGAATTGATGAAGCATTCAGGGAGCAGATCTTCGAACCGTTCTTCCGGGTAGATAAGTCAAGAAGCCGGGAACTCGGAGGTGTGGGGCTTGGCCTTGCGATGGTGCGGGAAGTTGTGCGGGTTCATGACGGAACGATTGAAGTTTATACAAATAAGCATAGCGGAACGACATTTGAAGTGAAAATGGGTATAGGGGCAGACTTTGAAAAAGCAGTATAATCGAAAAACAATTCGTAAATCGATCATACTGATGTTTATCGCTTCCACCTGCCAGAACATGGAGAATCCGTCTTACAATTCACTTACCGTATCAAAAATAAACTGAGGATTATTATTTTTGATACGGTTTAAATTATTTCAGACAGACATCCATAAAATCCTGCACCACCGCCGTCGGCTTCCGCCCCTTCTGCCAGATCAGAAGGATCTTCGTCACCAGATCCGGTTCATCAAGCACCTGACAAGTCAGCCCTTCGCAAAGCGGCTCCATGGACTGTGGAAAGATCGCCGTGGCAAGCCCTTCCTTCACCCAGAGGGTAGCGCCCCTGGCATCATCACACAGGCAGAACACCTCCGGAACCAGATTCTGCGCGTGAAATGCATCCATAATCAGCTTTTCATAGCGCCGGTAGAGAATTAACGGTCTGTGGACTAAATCTTCAAGAATGAGCGATTTCCGCCTTTCTGAAGGCATCTCCGAATTGGAGACAGCGATCATCGGCTCCGAATGCAGGACTGCGGACTCCACATCATCCAGCCGGAGCGGCGTGCGGACAACCGAAATATCGATGATCCCTTCCTGAAGATAATCATATAACGTATACGTGATCCCGTCGTGAACCTCAAAATTCACGTCGGGATTTTTCTTTGAAAATTCTGCGATAAACGGCATGACTGTGCCGACCGTCGTCGGCGTGATCCCGATTCTCAGAACCCTTTTTTTACCCGTTTGGGACACCTCAAGCTCTGTCGATCTGGCATAATCCAGAAGGCTCGCCGCACGGTCATACAAAAGCTTACCTGCCGCCGTCAGGATCACCCCTTTATGGGTACGCTCAAACAGCTGCACGTTCAGTTCATTTTCCAACTGCCTGATCTGATAGCTGAGGGGCGGCTGTGACATATTGAGCTTTCTCGCCGCTTCATTGATGCTTCCCGTATTCGCGATTTCCCGGAAATATTCCAGCTGTCTGAGTTCCATTTTCTTTTTTCCCTCCGTTTAGTTATATGATGATACCAGGGTCAAAAGGTCAGAAAGCCGATGCAAGCTTGCTTGCAAGAG
>OIDL01000752.1_pt1 | contig 12152 bp, 10 predicted proteins | sample 1581611 | NCBI WGS metagenome assembly OIDL01 (sample SAMEA3882516, study PRJEB24775) | human gut metagenome | biome: human-associated habitat; feature: intestine environment; material: feces | place: Netherlands | collected 2009/2010 | reverse complement strand
ATTTCTAAAGTTTATCAGAAATTATTGGAGGAACCATCTGTATGAAAAAGTTTCTTATAAATAAAAAGAATGTCATACTCGTTATAGGAATTGCGGTTGTGATGCCGCTTCTTTCCTTGATGAATGTCCAGATGTCCGTTCAATTTGGCGCTGTGATCGACCGCATGCAAATCAGCTCGGTTTTTATTCGTTCTCTCTTGGCGCTTATTGTAATTACGGCCCTGACGTATTTTCTGGACAAAATACTCCTGTCGTTTTTTCTCACGCGCTTGTCGTGCAACTTTGTGACCAGTCTGCATCACGCGTTGATACGCAAATTTCACACGATGAATTATCCCTCTTTTTTAAAGAGAAATCCGACAGGCCTTTTCCAAATCTGCAGCAAAGATATCTATGATATTCAGGAATTCTCCATCGAGAGAATCATTCGTTTTATCATTAGCTTAACCACAGGTCTGCTGGCAGCCGTGGAACTTGGTTCGATCAATATCATTTATCCTTTTACCGCTGCGTTTATCTATGCTTTTTCCGTGATCATAGCGAAGCCGATAGGCAGAATGAGCGAGCGCTATTCCAACAACATTCGAGAAAGTGAAAAAAGGCTTACGCGTGTCTTCTTCGACTTGGTCGACCACTTTACGCTTCTTAAATCCTTCGGGAGAATTGGCGACCGGATCCACGCTTTCGAGCAGGAGAACAATACGTTCAATGAAACGACCGTAAGGTCGAAGATATGCCTCAATTTTTATAAAACGCTGACCCGCGTCATCAATTCGGTTGCCCCGGTTCTGATTGTTTGCATCAGCATCCCGAGCTTTGCCTCGGGAACAATTACGGCCGGCCAGCTTGTAACGGCTGTCAGCCTGGTTTCGACCCTCTGCGTTCCGATCCAGAATTTTGGCGATATCTATCTCTCCATCAAAAAGACATGGTTTAAGATCAAAGAGATCGACGAGGTGCTCTGCGAAAAAGACGAGCAGCAGATGGAAGTGAGCGAAAATCTGCTGCATGGGGATATTTCCTTCAACAACGTAAGTTACAGAATCAACGATGTGAATATCCTTTCCAACGTGTCTTTCACTATCCCGTATAAAAAGAAAACTGCGATTGTCGGAAAAACCGGAAGCGGCAAAAGCACGACCATGAGTCTGCTATCCGGTTTGCTGACAGGCACAGAAGGCAGTTTGTTTGTGGGCGGGGAGCGGATCACGGAGTCCAATCGGGGGACATTGCTGAAAAGCGTTTCCTCGATCCCGAGCACTACATATTTGGTGAACGACACGCTTCGGAACAACCTGCGGCTGGGTGAAGTCAACAGCGGGGTGCTGGCGCAGGTGATCGAAAGCTTTGGGATGGATAAGCTGGCCATGAATCTGCCCAATGGATACGATACGGTTATCGGGCCTACGGGCGTGCAGCTCTCCGGCGGGCAGCAAAAGCTGGTCGGCCTTGCAAGGGGCCTGTCTGTGAACCGAAACTTTTTCCTGCTGGATGAAGTGACGACCGGGCTTGATGATCATGCGGTCGAAAAGGTCATGTCCTATCTCCTTGAAATGGACCAGACGCTTGTATTGATTACACACAACCTGAAGTACATCGACCGCATGGACCATATCATTCTGTTTGATGATGGCCGTGTAGTCGCCAGTGGAACATATGCTGAAATTTCAAAAGTGTGGGGTGAACTTAATGAAGCGTAGAGATGTATATTTAGAGCTGTTTTTCCATAAAGCAAGATTCCATATTCCGAAAGTAATTCTGTCCATCCTTTCCGGCGTAGTCAGAAGTACGCTCATGCTGCTCCCGACAATGATGCTCCAGCGACTGATCAACAGCGTAACAGGCGACCAGGCACAGTCTGCCAATACCGCTGTTTACGGCGTTCTCTATGTTTTGTGTCCGTTGATCGTTCTGGTTCTGTATGTTCTTGATACATGGTTGAGTCGTTTTGTATATGATATCATTAAGGAAATCCGGCTCGATACCATTAAAAAGGTAGTTCAGCAGCCTACGCGCTGGGTTTCAGAAACCTCGCATCAGGAGATCTATAATAAAATCATCCACGGTTCTCTTGTTATTGCAGATTTCTACTTCTCCACGCTGAGCAACTTGGTTTGGTACACAACCACCATCGTTGTGGGCTTCATATTCATGGCTCAGATCAACGCCCCCATCGCAATACTGCTGATCGCCGTTTCCATTTTCCAGATTTTTGGCGCGCAGCTCCTGAAAAAGCCTGTGGAAACAGCCAACCGGCAAAAGAATGAAGCGCTGATTGAAGGCAACTCTATCGCCTCGGATTCGATTTATTCGAGCGCGTATTTGCGTGTTCTCGGATTAGGGGAATACGTTGAGCAATCGGAGTCCATCTGGCAGAAGCACTACACCAAAGCTGTAAATAAGATGTTTTCGATGAACGCGTTGGCCGATATACAGACGGCGCTTTGTGAGATTATCCGGATCGTCATTCTGCTTGTGTTTTCGCAGAGAGGGGTTCAGTCGGGCGAGATGCTGGTTGGCGACATATACGCAATGAATGCGTACATTTTGTGGCTTACCCCGGTTTTCTTTGGAATCCAAAGATGGTTTATCAGCCTGTTTGTATCCATTGGCAATCAAAAGCGCATGGACGACATTCTGCTGCTGCCGGAACGGAATCAGGAGGAAGCTGGAAGAAAGTGTGGAAACGTCACTTCGCTGGAATTGGATGATGTTAAGTTCCAGTATGAAGAGACCGGAAAATGCTTATTCGACCATCTTTCCTATCGGTTTGCTTCCGGCGATACGGTTGTCATCCGCGGCAACTCAGGATCAGGCAAGACATCGCTGCTCAAATTGCTGCTGAGATTTGAAAAACCAACAGCGGGTGAAATCAAAATCAATGGAAACGACATTGAAAGTTACGATGAACGCAGCTTCCGCGAGCAGGTTTCTGTTGCAAGCCAGAGCACGGAATTTCTGGCATGCTCGATACGGGATAATCTGCTTCTTTCCGGTGCAAATCACACTGACGATGAAATTATCGAAACATTGAGCTTGCTGGAGCTGGATAAGCTGATTGAAAAGCTCCCGGAAGGCTTGGATACGATCGTGAGCAGCGAGACAGTAGCCTTTTCGGATGGAGAGAAAAAACGAATGGGCATTGCGCGTGCATTGCTGTCGAATGCATCCGTTCTGATTTTCGATGAGCCGACAGCCTCGTTGGACAACAAAACAAAAGGCCCGATCATGGAGTCAATTCGAAATCAGTGCAAAAACCGCATTCTGATCGTCGTCACCCATGATGAAAAAATTGTGCAGCCGACGGATATTCAGATTAACATCGGGGAGTGATTCAGATTGGAGATCCGATCAAATAACCCAAATGAATGCTGGAAGATATATCTATGAAGCTGCCGGAAACTTCTGTACTTCCGACAACGGGAAAAAGGTGGGAAAATGCAAAAAAGCGGGGCTTCCAACCTGAAAAATCAGGCGGAAGCCCCGCTGCGGCGGATTCAGCTGCGGTTTACTGGTTGGATATCTACGGTAAAAACGTTTGTCGGATTTTGTCCCCAAAAGCCCGAAAATCCGCATGAATACTAAGAAAAATTGGGTGACATTTTTTTGTCACCCAATCATGGCGCGCTTGACTGGATTCGAACCAGCGGCCTACAGAGTCGGAGTCTGTCGCTCTATCCAACTGGGCTACAAGCGCATATGAAATTTTTGAAGGTTATTTTGCGTTTGCGTGGCGGCGGTCACGGTACCGTGCATTGCGCAGATGTTCAAAAAGCTCCGCACGATCTTCCGGGGAAGCGGAACGATAATACGCCAAAAGCTGCTGCTCATCTGTGGAAAGATCCAGCACAGAATCGGCAAGGTAACGACGCTCTTTGCGGCGTGCATACACTTTCACGCGCTGACCGGAATCGCTCAGACGCATCGCGTCTGCAGAGTTTGCGCTGTATCCGCACAGCTCATCCAAAGAAATGCGGTAAAGACGACAAAGGCGCATCAGGTCAAAGATGACGGGCGTCGTTTTACCGGTTTCATAATACGTGTAGGTGGAACGTTCAACGCCAAGAATATTCGCAAGGATCGACTGCGTGTAGCCGCTTTCTTCACGGAAACGCTTGAGACGTTGGCCGAAGATTGCTTTAGAGTCTATTTCTTCCATTGCTGTTCACCATCCGCTGTGTCATTCTGTGAAAATCGTGCACATAACTGTGTTGTATCTTTTGCGTGAGATACAAATAGCAGATACAATAATAGTATACGCTATTTGCGCCACTATGCACGACTACGTGAGAAATATTCACACGGATGATGTGTATATTCTGTGCAAACTCAAACTGTTTTCACATACAAGTATACACAATACACATACAGAAAAATGTCGGTTTTTGACGACAAGTGCAGAATGTTCGGAAAAACAGGAAGTGAAGAAAAAGAAAAGCCGCAAAAACTGCGGCTCTTCGGAATTTTAAAGGTGACGAAAACTCACGGGTTTACGGCGCTTTTCATCATCTCATCGTCGCCGGTAAGCGCCGCGAGCATCAGGTTATACACGCGCTGTGGGTCGCGGTGAAAGTTCTTTTTCACTTCGCGTGCCTGATAGAGGTCGGGCACATACACGGTAAGGCTCATCAGCTCCATTTCCCCGCCGGAAATGTGGCATGTCACGTTGTAGCCGTTTTCGGTGCGGACAATGGTCGCCTCGTTTTCGCGCTCCATCTTGGCGGAAGCCAGCAGAGCCGTGGCGGCGGCTACGGCCTTATCACGCACGGAAGAGGGGATAAGCTGTTCTAAGTCGTCCGCCACACTCTTGCCACGCTTAGTCAGCACATAGGTGTTGTCCTCCTCGCGGGTGACATTGCCAAGGCTCACAAGGGCAGAGAGCGCATCGCTCGCCTCAAAGTAATTCGCAAGGGATTTTTCCTGCAAGACCTTGATGATGTCATCGCCCGAAAGCGGCGCGTTCACGCTTTTGAGCATATAGCAGATCAAAATGCGGATATCGCTTTTCGAGCGCAGTCCGCCCGGCGCAACGCCGCCGGTAAAAGCATCATATTCCATACGGTTTTACCTCCTTCTTAGTTATCAATAAAGCTGATATTCTTCCATTTTCCGCGCGCAAAGCGGATGACAAAGCAGGCGCCGCGGCAGAACCAATCGATACACATTGCAATCCATGTGCCCAAAATGCCCATGTTAAAGTAGATCGCCAGAACGTAGCTGAAGCCGATGCGGAAGATCCACATGGAAAGCAGGGAAACAATCATCGTAAAGCGCACATCGTTCGCAGCGCGCAGGGCGTTCGGCAGGGCAAAGGCCAGCGGCCAAACAATGACGGCGCAGATGCCGTGCACAATGAAGACCTCCATCGTCATTGTGGTCGTTTCCTCGGAGAGTGAGTAGAACGAAAGGATCTGCTTGCTGAACAGCAGCATCAAAAGCGTCATAGCCCAGACGACACCGTAGGTGATGAGCATCAGCTTCTTCGTATACTTTTTCACAGCTTCGTAGTCCTTTGCGCCGATGCACTGGCCGACGACCGTGATCATCGCCATGCCGAGCGCCATGCCCGGAATAACCTGCAAGGAAGCGAGGTTGCCCGCCACGGCGTTCGCTGTGATGGAAATGGTGCCGAAGCCCGAAACAATGCTTGCAACCAGAATTTTGCCAATCTGGAAAATGCTGTTCTCAAGGCCGTTCGGCACGCCAATCTGCAAAATGCTCTTCAACATGGAGAGATGGATTTCCGGCTTATGGAGCTTATCATAGAAAATAATACGGCGCGGGTTCAAAAGCAGCACCGTAATGATGATGGCGCCTACTGCACGGGAAACAAGAGAAGCCGCCGCCGCGCCCGCCGCAGCCATCTGGAAGCCGTAGATTAAAATCGCATTGCCCACGATGTTGATGGTGTTCATTAAAATGGAAATGAGCATCGTCGTGCGCGAATCGCCCATAGAGCGGAACAGCGCCGCACCGGCGTTATAGACCGCAAGGAACGGATAGGAGATCGCGGAAAGCAAAAAATAAATCTGCGCGTGCGCCATAACGTCCGCTTCAATGGAGCCGAAAACCATGTTCAGCACCGGCTTGCGGAAGAATACGGCGATGACGCCCAGCACGGCCGAAAGCGCAAGACTGGCATAGAAAAGCTGCTTTGCCGCAAGACTAGCGCTTTTGTGGTCGCCGCGCCCGATGTACTGGGACGCAATGACCGCGCCGCCCGTCGCCAAAGAAGAAAACAGCGTGATGAGCAAAAAGTTGATGGAGTCCACAAGGGAGATGCCGGAAACCGCCGCTTCGCCGCAGGAGGAGACCATTACGGTATCCGCCATACCAATGGTTACGGCCAGAAGCTGCTCAATAACAAGGGGTATGATGAGCTTCCGTAGATCTTTGTTTGAAAACACGTCTTCGCCTCATTTCAATACTTTGGGCAGTCTATTCGCTTTTTTGGGGAAGAAAGCCCATGTTAAATAACAGATAACTTAATTTTACTATGTTTTCTACTAAAATGCAACGGGATAAAAGAAAGTTTTTCGTCAATATTTTGAACTGGAGAGAAGCGACGTGTTCTTGCCTGATTTTCGGCGTTCAAACGGGAATTACTCCAAACAGACTTTCGTTCCGAAAATATCGGTTAAAAAAGTTGAATTAAGCATTGCGAAATTTTGAATTCCGTGTTAAGATATAACCATTCTGATAAAATGCGGGAATGTGGTGTTTTTTTCAGAATGCAAATTACATTTTCTATTTTTATTTCCATAACGCTTCGGTGAAAGGAGGTAAGATTATGGAGACCAACATCAGCACCGTTCAGGTTGTTCTGATGGGCCTTATTACCGTGTTCGTGGTCCTGATCTGCTTGATCGTTATCATCAAGATCCTCGGCCTCATCATGGAGAAGGTCGCTAAAAAGCAGCCGGCTCCGGCAGTAGCCCCGGCCGCAGCAGCACCTGCTGCAGCACCCGCTCCGGCGGTATCCGCCCAAAACAACCAGCAGATCGTTGCCGCTATCGCAGTCGCGATCGCCGAGGAGATGGGCACGGACGTTTCGCACATCCGCATCCATTCCATCAAAAGAGTCTGAAATGCGCAAAGCGCGAAATCTAACAGATGAGAGGTAAGTTCAATGAAAAAGTATAATGTCAATGTTAACGGCACAGCTTATGAAGTAACAGTAGAAGAAGTCGTCGGCGGCGCAGCACCGGCTCCGGTTGCAGCAGCTCCGGCAGCAGCACCCGCTCCGGCCCCGGTCGCAGCACCGGCAGGCGCTGGCGAGCAGGTCAAGAGCCCGATGCCCGGCAATATCCTTTCCGTCAACGTCAATGTTGGCGATACCGTTGCTGAAGGCCAGGTTCTCATGATCCTCGAAGCTATGAAGATGGAAAACGAGATCATGGCACCGAAGGCCGGCAAGGTCACCAGCGTGAACGTCCAGAAGGGCGCAACTGTTGAGAGCGGCACACTCCTCTGCGTTGTTGGCTAAGTTAAACTTAAGCCTACGCACATACTACTAAAATAAGGAGTGTTAAATTATTCATGGAAGCGATAACTAATTTTCTGAATAGCACAGGCTTCGCAAAGCTCGGCGAAAACCCGCTGCAGCTCGTTATGCTCGCTGTTTCCTGTGTTCTTCTGTACCTTGCTATCGTCAAGAAGTTCGAGCCGCTGCTCCTTCTGCCGATTGCATTCGGTATGCTTTTAACAAACCTGCCCGGCGCAGGCATTTACCATGCAGAACTGTTTGAAGGCGGTCATGTGCATTGGGAAATGTTTGCGGAAGGTGTTAAACTCGCAAACGGTTCCACGGAAGCTGCCGGTCTGCTCGACGTCCTCTATCTCGGCGTTAAGCTCGGTGTTTATCCGTGTCTCATCTTCATCGGCGTCGGCTGCATGACAGACTTCGGTCCGCTGATTGCAAACCCGAAGAGCCTGCTGCTCGGCGCTGCCGCACAGCTCGGCATCTTCGTCACCTATGTCGGCGCTGTCCTGCTCGGCTTCACCCCGGCACAGGCCGGCTCCATCGGCATCATCGGCGGTGCAGACGGCCCTACGGCCATCTTCGTCACCTCCAAGCTCGCACCTGAACTCCTTGGCCCGATCGCCGTTGCCGCATATTCCTACATGGCGCTCGTTCCGGTTATTCAGCCGCCGATCATGAAGGCGCTCACCACAAAGAAAGAGCGTATGATTCAGATGAAGCAGCTCCGTCAGGTTACAAAGACCGAGAAGATTCTGTTCCCGATCGTGGTTACCATCTTTGTTTCCCTCATGCTGCCGTCCGCTGCATCCCTTGTCGGCTGCCTCATGCTCGGCAACCTTCTCCGTGAGAGCGGCGTAACAGAGCGTCTGAACAAGACCGCACAGAACGAGCTGATGAACATCGTTACGATCTTCCTCGGCACCTCCGTCGGTGCAACAGCTACCGCTGCAAACTTCCTCAATCCGCAGACGCTTAAGATTCTCGTCCTCGGCGTTGTTGCATTCGGTCTCGGCACCGCAGGCGGCGTTCTGCTCGCAAAGCTCATGAACGTCTTCCTTAAGGATAAGATCAATCCGCTCATCGGCTCCGCCGGTGTTTCCGCCGTTCCTATGGCGGCTCGTGTATCGCAGGTCGTCGGCCAGAAAGAGAATCCGCGCAACTTCCTGCTCATGCACGCTATGGGTCCGAACGTCGCAGGCGTCATCGGTTCTGCTGTTGCAGCCGGTGTGTTCCTGGCTCTGTTCGGCGTTTGATAACGCTTAGGAAAGGAAGTAACAGTTATTATGGCTAAGAATCCCCTTAGAATTACCGATACCATCCTGCGTGACGCGCACCAGTCTCAGGCCGCAACACGCATGCGTATCGAGGATATGCTTCCGGCTTGCGAAAAGCTGGACAACATGGGTTACTGGTCTCTGGAGTGCTGGGGCGGCGCAACGTTCGACGTCTGCATGCGTTTCCTGAACGAAGACCCGTGGGAGCGTCTCAGAACGCTCAAAAAGGCAATGCCGAAGACCCCGTTGCAGATGCTCCTGCGCGGCCAGAACCTCCTCGGCTACAAGCACTATGCCGATGACGTGGTTGCAGAGTTCTGCAAAAAGTCCATCGAAAACGGCATCGATGTCGTCCGTATCTTCGACGCACTGAACGATCCCCGCAACATGGAGACCGCTATGAAGTACGTTAAGGAATATGGCGGCAAGGCAGAGGCTGCCATCAGCTATACAAAGAGCCCCGTGCACAGCGAGGATTACTTCGTAAAGCTCGCTATGCAGCTTGAAAAGATGGGTGCAGATACCATCTGCATTAAGGATATGGCAAACCTGCTCCTTCCGTACGACGCATATTCGCTCGTAAAGAAGCTGAAGGAAAACGTCAGCGTGCCGATCCATCTGCATACCCACAACACCACCGGTACAGGCGACATGGTCAACCTGATGGCTGCACAGGCAGGTGTTGACATCGTGGACTGCGCACTGTCCCCGCTCGCAAACGGCACCTCTCAGCCGGCAACCGAGTCCCTCGTTGCCACGCTGCAGGGCACCAGCCGTGATACCGGCCTTGACCTTGAGAAGCTCAGCGAGGTTGCCGCACACTTCCGTACGGTTGCAGATAAGCTGAACATTAACCCGAAGGTCCTTAAGGTCGATACCAACACGCTGCTGTATCAGGTTCCGGGCGGCATGCTTTCGAACCTTATCTCTCAGCTCAAGCAGGCAAACGCAGAAGACAAGTACTATGATGTGCTCGCAGAAGTGCCGCGCGTCCGTGCTGACTTCGGTTACCCGCCGCTCGTTACTCCGACCAGCCAGATCGTCGGTACGCAGGCTGTTATGAATGTTCTTGTCGGTGAGCGCTATAAGATGGTCACCAAAGAGAGCAAGGGCATGCTGCGCGGCGAATACGGCAAGCTGCCGGGCGAGGTGAACGAGGAAGTCCGCAAGAAGTGCATCGGCGATGACAAGGTCATCACCTGCCGTCCTGCCGACCTCATCGAGCCGGAGCTTGAGAAGTACAGAGCAGAGATCGGCGACAGAGCAAAGAGCGAAGAGGATGTCCTCTCCTACGCACTGTTCCCGGCTGTTGCTACAAAGTTCTTTGAGTGGCGCGACAATCCGCATAAGGATGAAGCACGTGCCGCAGAAGCTGCACCGGCTGCAAAGCCCGCAGCACCGGCCAACAACGGCCCGAAGACCCTCTACGTCGAGGATCTCACCAACGGTAACTTCTGATTGATCGGAAATCCGCTTAAATAAGTGAACAAAACGCTCGTCCCAGTTTATCAGCGGACGAGCGTTTTTGCATATCTGTGCAGCTATATAGCTTTACACAAATATAAAGCTATGCTCCTTTACACACAACAGCGCCGCTGCCCGATTTAAAAGAGGCAACGGGGTTGCTTTATCATTGCAAGGGGATAGGGTGTCGCGCTCACGCGTATCTACCGTGCTGTTTGCGCGGTGCCTTTCTTTCCTTTTTTCGCGCGAATATCTATTTACAAAAGCCGGGCAAAATGATACAATCACAGTAAGAATCCCCGAAATAGCGGGCGAAAGGACGGAGTTTGTATGTATAAATTTGATAGAGAAAAATATGATAAGCGTATGCAGTGGTTTACCCACGATCGCTTCGGCATGTTCATCCATTGGGGCCTTTACGCCATCCCTGCGCGCGGCGAGTGGGTGCGCTCCACGGAAGAGATTCCGGAGGAGGACTACATCCCGTTTTTCAACGAGTTTAATCCGAAAGATTTTGACCCGAAAAAGTGGGCGCGCCTTGCAAAGCAGGCCGGCATGAAGTACGCCGTGCTCACGGCAAAGCACCACGACGGCTTCTGCCTGTTTGATTCCGCTCTTACCGATTGGAAAGTCACGAACACGCCTTACGGCAAAGACATCGTGCGTGAGTATCTCGACGCGTTCCGCGCAGAGGGCATCAAGGTCGGTCTTTATTATTCGCTGCTCGATTGGCACCACCCGGATTACCCCGCCTACGGCGACCGCCAGCATCCTATGCGCAACAACATTGCCTATAAAGATAAGCCCTATAACTTTGATAACTACCTCGATTACATGCACGGTCAGGTGCGCGAACTCTGCACAAACTACGGCAAGCTCGATATGATGTGGTTCGACTTTTCCTACGACGACCTCACCGGCGAAGCGTGGCGTGCGTCGGAACTCGTGCGTATGGTGCGCTCCCTGCAGCCGGACATCATTATCGATAACCGTCTGGAGGTCAGCGGCAGTGGCTTCGGCTCCATCGCAACGGACGAACCGCTTGAGTACAGCGGCGACTATGTCAGCCCGGAGCAGATCATCCCGCAGACCGGCTTTAAGGACAGCCGCGGCCGCAATATCTGTTGGGAAGCATGCATCACGATGAACGACAACTGGGGCTACTGCGCAAAGGATAAGAACTTTAAGCCTGCCGAAATGATTATCAAAAAGCTCGTTGAGTGCGTCAGCAAAAACGGCAATATGCTCTTAAATGTCGGCCCGGATGCCAGAGGCAATATCCCCGCAGAGTCCGTCGAGATTCTGGAAAAAATCGGCGCGTGGATGCAGAAGAATTCCGATTCCATTTACGGCTGCGGCGGCTGCGATCTGCCGAAGCCCGAAAACGGTCGCATCACCAGAAACGGCAAAACGTTCTATTATCATATTATGGAAAACTCCATCGGCGGTATCCCGCTGCAGGGCATTTCGCTCGATGAGGTTGAGTCTATCCGTCTCATCTCCGACGGCACCGAGATAAAGCCCCTTAAAAACTGGATCGTTGAAAACTACCCGGACGTCGTGTTCGTGCAGGTTTCCAACACTGTAAAACTGCCCGATGACATCGATACCGTCATCGCTGTCCACACAAAGTAAACCAAAAGGAGTGCGTGTTTATGGGTAAAAAAGCACTATTCGCCGCAGCATTGGCTGCAGGTGCGGCCGTGGTAGTCTCCAACGCCGTTTTAAACGATACCCTGCGCCGCCGCCCGCCGAACAAAGACCCGCTGCCGGACGATGAAGAAACCCGTGCGGCAACAGTATGGTTCAAGAAATATGCCAAGCGCGTCACGTACCGCAACCCCGAAAATATGCGCCTCACTGCATGGTTCATTCCGCACAAAGGCCACCGCTATGCTATTATCTGCCACGGCTACGGCGGCCGCGCAGAG
>OIDL01000691.1_pt1 | contig 13015 bp, 9 predicted proteins | sample 1581611 | NCBI WGS metagenome assembly OIDL01 (sample SAMEA3882516, study PRJEB24775) | human gut metagenome | biome: human-associated habitat; feature: intestine environment; material: feces | place: Netherlands | collected 2009/2010 | reverse complement strand
AAACAGGTTCAGCTCAAGTATATTCTTTAACGCCTGTTATAAAAAATCCCCCTTGAAAACATTTCGTGCGGGTGCACGCTGTTTTCAGGGAGTTCCTTTTTATACAAAAAGTTACAGTATAATTTTCTTTATACTATAAAAAGGGCACTGTCCTGTGACTTTCTTTCTGAAACATTTGACACGCTTTATTGTGTCTGTTTCAGAAAGAAAGTACATCAGGACAATGCCCTTCATAGTACAGAATAATTATACTGTAACTTTACATTTTATTCCGTGATATCTGCATACATGAAGTACCAGAAACCGTTAGCTGAATGCCAAGCACCTGTGATCTTGCTGCTCTGCAGCCAGAAATCGTTGTAGTAAGCGATTGGAATACAACCTGCATCTTCCATCAGAAGGTCTTCTGCTTTGTGAAGGTCTGCTGAACGTGTAGTTGCATCTGTTGTAACTCTGGAATCTTCGATAGCTGCATCAAAGTCTGCATTAGTGTATTTACCATCGTTGTTGCCGTTTGTTGTGCAGAACAGTTCAAGGATGTTGGATGGATCTGTGTAGTCACCTACCCAACCGTTACGAGCAACATCGAATTCGCCGTTACGACGCATTGGTGTGAAACTTGCCCATTCAACGATGTTGACTTTAAGGTCGATACCAATTGCAGCCCAAGCCTGCTGTAAGTACTCAGCTACAACCTTGTGGTAACCTGCATCATTTGTTGTGTACTCGATCTGTGGGAAGCCTTCGCCGTTTGGATAGCCAGCTTCTTCCAGTAACTTCTTAGCTTCTTCAAGGTTAGCATCGAAGTTGTCATTGTCGATGTAAGGTGTGCCGCCATTTGCATTTTCAGCAAATGAAGAACCATCTGTATCTAACCAGCCAGGACCTACAATTGCGCTTGCAGGTGAATATGTACCCTGCATCAGAGTATTCGCTACGTAGTTACGATCGATTGCAAGGCTTAATGCCTTACGTACTCTTGCATCCTGGAAATATTCTTTCTGAAGGTTCAGGCTGACATAGTATGTACCAATGATAGGATCTACATGGAATTCTTCATTCAGTTCAAACTCAAGCTTGTCAAGTTTGATAGCCTCAGCATTCCAGTAGTTAGGATTCTTGCTGAATGTGATGTGTGATCCAGGTACCCATTCTGTCATCATGAAAGGACCATTGGAGATATAAGTATCAGCAGATGTTGCCCAAGCATCACCATTTGCTTCAACTGTTGCTTTCTGAACAGGGTTTAATGTTGCGAATGCTGCAAGTTCGCCAAAATATGAGCAAGGATGTGCAAGATTTACAACAACTGTCTTCTCATCAGGAGCCTGTACATCAAGTTTTGTGATATCGCCTGCTACTGCTTCATCATAGCCTTTAACCATACCAAGAACTGTCTCAGCGTATGGAGCTGCTACATTAGGATCACATACACGCTGCCAGCTGTAAACGAAATCTTCAGCTGTCAGATCTGTGCCGTCTGACCATTTAAGGCCGTCTCTTAAGTGGAATGTCCATGTAAGACCATCTTCGGATGTCTCCCATGATTCTGCCTGTCCTTCCTTTAACTGGCCATTCTCATCAAGAGTCAGAAGGCCTTCAAATGCATGAAGGATCATGTTACCGCCATCTACAGCACTATTCAGTGCAGGGTCAACAGTTTCTGGGTCAGGACCAACCTGAACTTTCAGGATTTTCTCGCCGGTAGTGCTGCCAGCTTCTGTGGATTCTGCTGTTGTCTGGTTGTTGTCGCTTGCTGCTGTTGTTTCTTTAGATGATGAACTTCCGCATCCTGCAAGGCTTCCTACAACCATTGCAAGTGTTAATGCTGTACAAATAAATTTTTTCATTTCTCATTTCTCCTTCTTTGAGATTTTCCTTTTTAACTCTTTAACTTCTCGTGTCGCTATTAAAGATAAAACTTCCATGTAAAATCTAAAACCAGGGTTATGTAAAATTCATGAAAAAAATACGAAAAGTTGAGCGTGCGGCCCCAGACATAAAAAGGCTTCAACGTCTGGCAATGGTACATAAGGCAGTACAATACACTGCCTAAGTACCAGCCGCCGTTGAAGCCCCTGTGTCTGAATGGCCTTTTTGAAGCCTATTCTAAAGCTTTTTACCGCACTCTATTAAATTTTCAATACTGTTTCACCTAAACCTCTGTCTAAGTAATTTTTTATCATTTCTTGCGCATTTAAACAACACAGCATTCTGCATTTATTATTTTATGCCGGATTGACGTGGACCATGCAATGTTTGACATTCCTTTGAAAGAAATCAAAGCTGTTCTGGAGAATCCTGCTCTTGAAAGGAACCAGATCTTGCAAATGCAGAGAAAAATGTTGGTAGCAAAGAAAGAACGTATGGAACATCTGATTGCCAGCATTGATGATATCCTGAAAGGAGAGAATAAAATGGATTTTGCGATTTTTAGTAAAACGGAAGTTGAAGAAATGTTCCAAACTATGTTTGAACATATGCCTGACAATATGAAAGAACTTGCTGTAAAAGAGTTTGGAAGCATTGAAGAATGGAAAAAGCATTATATTAAGACAGTTTCATCAGAAGAAATGCAGAAAGGCTATGCTAAAGTTGTTGAGTGGTATGGAGGAAAAGAGCAATTCCTGTCTGTTGCCAACAATCCTATTAGCAAAGAGGCTGCAGAAAGTTACAACCAACAATTTGACAATCTTTTATACAAATTAGCAGCTAAAAAAGTATGTTCACCAGATTCTTCTGAAGTAAGAGAACTTGTTTCCGAATACGGTTTTCTTATGAAACAACTTTCACAGATAAAGAAAGAACACGGTCTGATGGTTGCACAGGCTCAATATTACCGTAATGAAAAAATCAAACCTATGATAGATGAAAAATACGGCAATGGTACAGCCGAATTCTTCGCACAAGCTTTCGAAGCATTTTATAAAGACAAGTAATCATTAGAACTACACAAAAGCACAACAATACACCATGCAGGGAATCAAAATGGTTTCCTGCTTTTTTTATGCCAACCAGTGAAAATGGCACAGAAATGACCTGCTTCTGCGATTGAAGCGTAAAATTACCCATGCTACAATAGGTATTGCTTATAGTTTTCCTTATTTCCAGCACCCATAGATGGTGCTTTTTTTGTACCTGTAAATTCAATCGCTGACAGCAGGTTCTATGTACTTTGTACGTACACTATACTTACAATACCAAACGTATCCTGTACGTACAGCCATATGTATAAAGTTTCCTATTATATATAGAAGGGAGTCAATCATGAAAACAAGGAACGAAATCTATCAAGGAGAGGGAGCCAAGCTCTTACGGTTCATTACCACTTACCATACTCTGAGGTATGACCAGGTTTTACAACTTTTCTCCCGACATGAGCAGTCTATCAAGTCATTGATTACCAGCCTCATCAAACAAGGGCGCATCATTTACGATAAAGAGCATGACCTTCTTTGTGACAGCCAGCAGTCTGCTGAGAATCCTGACTATGCTATAATTACATGCTTCTGGGTACTGCTGGATTTTAAGAAAGGTGTTGTATACCACACCAGTGGCGAATTTCCAATCAAGCTCAATTTCTTTTCGCAAGATGAACAATACGAAATCATCTATATCGGTGAAGAACAGGAGGCTCTGATCAATCATGTGATGGAAAGTATCCCATCACATGGTTCCAAACGCCTGATTGTCTTAGAATCCGAAAGCCAGGCTGCCAAAATCACCATTGATGATGTAGCCGCTTACTGCCTTGTAAATGAATCCGGTGCTGTCAGTTACTACATGAGAAAGTAGGTTATTATGACGCAAAATACACCAACCATTTACCAGCGGCTTGAAAAACTGGAAGGGGAGCTGCAAAAACTGACGAATACCGTTTACGCTCTGAAGGTCACTGATATCCAGAATTATGATAAAAATTTTGAGGAACTGAGCGTCAGTGCTGCTCTTCGGGCGGAGCGGATTGCCTGCCAGATGCGTAACCTTGTCTGTCCGGCTCTCTCCCCAAATCAAGCAGCTTATCTTCCCAAAGCGGCAGATGCACAGGGAATGCGGATTGCAGAACAGCAGGGGATTCTCACCATTACGCTTCCCGGACTGCTTCCGAAACGAAGAATCCACACAAACACTGCATTTCTCCATGAACCGCTTAATTATATGCTTCGGGAGTATGTAAAACAAAATGCCCTGCCCCTCTATCGTGACTGCGTGATATGTTTCAGTCAAATATATGACAGGGAACTTCCTCAAAGACGTATCCGGGATTATGACAATCTGGAGTTTAAACAGATTCTGGATACACTTTGTACTTATGTTCTGACAGATGACAGCGGCTTTTTCTGTGATTCCTACTACACGACACAGCTTGGCTTAAAGGACTGTACACTGGTATCGGTTATGGAAAAAGCTGACTTTCCGAAATGGCTGCAGAACCAGAAAAATCATCACGAAAGCATGTCGGAAAATCTCCTGACTTCTCAGGCAGAAATCCGACATCGGTAAGAACCACCGCAGGGAACTTTGTTTTCTTGCTTTTTTTATCTCCAAACCACCGGAGATTTACCCAAGTATAGGCTTGCATGGGTAAGAACTGAATTGAGGTGATGCTTATTTGATAAGACCTGACACTACGAAATACCGCTTACTGGAAATGATAGGGATGTGCGGGGAATTTCCCGCAGACCAGCTAAACAGACTCATCCCAAGTGCCTCCTATGCGGAAAAACTCATTACGGATTTGAAGGCGGAACACCTCATCCGTACCCACTACCGGGATGCTCTCAGAGGCTACCGTCTTACAAAAGCTGCGAAAGAGATGCTGTTATCTGTCTCGCCGCTACGCTTCCAGTGCTATCTGACCGGCAATACCGAGACGAACCTCATCCGAAGTGAAGTATCCCGACGTATCCGCTTACATCAGAAAGCCGAAACGTATCTGACACTCCTTCATGCCGGGATTCCCTTTTATCCGGATGTAAAACCTGACATCTTCTGTAATCACCGCGAAGCTGGTTCCATCGGTATGCGAAGCCTTCCTCTTTTTTACGCTTCCAGAGAAATTAAGGAATTGGGCCCGGAGACCACGAAGATTAGGAACTCCCGCAGCATGGGCATCCTGATGGCACCGCAATGTGTCTATGTCCTTTATAACACGGGAAACGGAGTCCTGAAATGGGAATATCGAACGGAAGTCCGCTTAAACGCCTTCCTGCAGCATTACCTGCAAGGCTACCCTTACAACGGACATCCACAGATCCGGGCAATCATGACCGGAACCGACATGGAAATGGCTTTCCGGCTGTTTACCAGTACCGGAGGCTACAAAAAGAGCCTGTTTATGCTGGACACCTCCTTCGAGCATTTCCATTACCTTCCCAATACTCCGGAAGGGGAAGTGCTTTTAAAACTGCTGGTTCACCCTGAGATCATGGAAAAGCTGGACAACCTCCTGCTGTCCGATCTGGGCTGCCGCAGCGATTCAATTCCACTGGAACATGATGCCACGGATGCTTCCGGGAACCCCATCCTTCTTGCTTATGATTTTGACATGCAGCGAATCAACCGGTTCAATACCGGCTTAAATGTATACGGCAGATCCGGGAACCTGATCTGTTTCGATTTTCAGATTCCGGTCCTGAAAAAATACTTAACTGCCACAATCCATTTCTCCAGTATTGACCTTTGCAAATTCAAAAGGGGGTTTTTACATGAACCGTAAATGGTGGAAGCTCATTTATATGCTTCCGATCACCTTCTGCACCCTCTATGCAGGAGGCTATGTTGCTCAATTTATCCGCAACTATCAGACCTGGGAATCTGCCGGCAATTTTGCCGGAAACGGAACTGCCCCGCAGATCCCCTCCCCGCACCCGCTCGCCTGTCTGGATGCCCTGACTGCTTTCCCGTACAATCTGTATGGGATTTTTCTATGTCTGGCAGCTTTTGGACTCCTGACCTTCCTTCTCATGCGTATGGGATTTGACCGAAACGGGGAAATAACAGACCGGGGCCGGAACCTGAATTATTCCACAAAGGGAACCTATGGGACTTCCGGTTTTATGACTTTGGAGGAAATGCATCAGGTACTGGAGCTTACGAATGATGTCAAGAAACACAAGGGAACCATTCTTGGAAAACTGAACGGAAAAGCCGTTTGTCTCCCGAAGGATACCCGCATGAACCGGAATATTGCCGTTTACGGTGCCAGCGGTTCCATGAAAAGCCGGGCCTTTGCACGCAACATGATCTTCCAGTGTGTTGCCCGCGGGGAAAGCCTCATCATCACCGATCCAAAATCGGAATTGTACGAAAGTACAGCCACTTACCTTGAGAATGCCGGATATATCGTGAAATCCTTTAATCTTGTAAACCCGGAAAACTCGGATAGTTGGAATTGTCTGGGTGAAATTGGCGGACAGGAAACCATGGCACAGGTATTTGCTGATGTCATCATCCAGAATACCGGTTCTGCCAAAGGCGATCACTTCTGGGACAATGCCGAGATGAACTTATTAAAAGCTCTGATTCTCTATGTGGATCAGGGATTCCCACCGGAGGCAAAGAATATCGGACAGGTATACAAACTCCTGACCATGAGTTCGGAAAAAGAACTGAACAGCCTCTTTGACCTGCTTCCGGTCTCCCATCCGGCAAAAGTCCCCTACTGCATCTATAAGCAGGCAAGTGACACGGTACGTTCCGGCGTCATCATCGGACTCGGTTCCAGACTTCAGGTATTCCAGAACAAGCTGATCCGCCAGATCACTTCCTATGATGAGATCAACCTGACGCTGCCGGGAAAAGAAAAATGTGCATACTTCTGCATCACTTCGGATCAAGACAGCACTTTTGATTTTCTTTCTTCCCTGTTTATGACCTTCGTATTTATCAAACTGGTCCGTTATGCAGACACCTATGGGGAAGATGGAAAACTGCCGGTTCCGGTACATATCCTGGCTGATGAGCTGGCGAATACGGGAGCAATCCTATCGCTCAACAAAAAGATTTCCGTGATCCGAAGTCGAAACCTCAGTATTTCCTGCATTTTCCAAAACCTGCCTCAGATGCAGAACCGGTATCCCTTAAACCAATGGCAGGAAATCATCGGGAACTGCGACACTCAGCTATTTTTAGGCTGTACGGATGAGGTAACTGCTACATTTATCTCTAACCGCTCCGGTGATGTGACCGTTGGTGTCAGCAGCGAAGCCAAACAATTAAATAGCTGGAGGGTATCCGATTATACACCGGAATACCGCCAGACCAGATCCATCGGGAAACGAAAGCTCTTAACTCCGGATGAGATCCTGCGGCTCCCGCTGGATACTGCACTGATTATCCTGCGTGGTCAGAAGGTACTGCAGGTAGAAAAATACGATTACACCCTGCACCCGGATGCCCAAAAACTCATTCCCCGGAAGGCTTCCGAACATATTCCGGAATGGAGAAAAGGAGCATGTAGTGAAGAATATACGTACACTCCAACTATTCCTGCTTCCCACCCGAAAAAAACCGCTTCTTATGGAAAGCAGAAAAAGAAAAAAGCTGAACCGCACTTTGACCAGCAAAGCGTTTATCAGGAACCTGGCTATCACGATTTCCCGGATGACTTCTCAGCAGATAACTATTCGGATCACACAGACATGGTTCCTTTAGATAAAGATTCTATCATGTCATAATTTGAAAGGAGACACTATGATGCCAAACGAAACAACCAACACACCTATTTTAACTCTGGATTCCGATGCGAAGCTGGAAACAGCCCAGTCCATTTCAGACCTTACCTGGCATGAGATCCAGAATGCCTACCGTACCCGCCGGATCTTAACCGGAATGCTTGGCGGTATCGAGAAAACAGAAAACGGCAGCCTCATTGCCGTGGTTTACTACAAGGATTTCCGTACTGTCATCCCAGTAACTGAGATGATGATCCATCTCATGCAGGATGAAGCACACGATTATGGGGAGCTTGCTCTGCGGCAGAACAAAATCCTCAACAATATGCTTGGATGTGAGATTGATTTTCTGATTAAGGGATTAGATCCGAAGACACGCAGCATTGTCGCCAGCCGGAAAGAAGCGATGCTGAAGAAACGCCAGATCTTCTATCTGGATAAAGATGCTTCCGGAATGCCGAAAGTTTATGAAGACCGTATCGTGCAGGCAAGAGTCATTGCTGTTGCGGAAAAGGTAGTCCGGGCAGAAATTTTCGGTGTGGAAACCTCCATTCTTGCCAGAGACCTGTCCTTCGACTGGATGGGTGATGCCAGAGAACGCTTCCAGGTAGGCGATCACATCCTGGTACGCATCCTGGATGTGCGGGCAGACTCACCGGAGCAGGTCATTGTCCACGCAGATGTCAAAAGTGTGGAAGGCAACACCAGCAAGGAAAACATGAAAAAATGTAAGATTCAGGGAAAATACGCCGGAACTGTGGAAGACATCCATAAAGGCACCGTCTTTGTCCGGCTCTCCATCGGTGTCAATGCCATTGCCCACTCCTGCTATGACAGCCGGACAGTCGGGAAAAAGGATCAGGTATCCTTTGTGGTGACGCATATTGATGAAGAGCGTAATGTTGCCCTCGGCATCATCACCCGCATCATCAAGCAGACCATATAAGGCTTCCACCTTATTTTTAAATAGCTTTTTTTCATATACAGCACCAATTAGTCCAGCAAATACTCACGATACAGCTACATAAGGTGACAGAATAAAGTATTTTTCAGACCATTACCTTATTGTACTGAAAACGGTAACGTGTTATACTGATTCGGTATTACTGAACCGGAAAGACGGATGCATTTCGATTTTGCCCTCTAGTATCCAAGGAGGGTGATGCCCATGAATACAATGGAAGTATTGACTTTACTATTGGTAATTTTTGCGGCTTTGACTTATATAGATCGACATAATAAGAAATAGCATCCACGACCCTAGGAAAGTTTTGGATGCTATGACTTATACATAGAATATAAAATTTAACTGAGGGCATCAGATTTTGCATCTGAATACCTTTCTTGAGTTCATTATACACTGGGGGATTTGAGAAATCAAGTCCCCCTTTTTATTATGACATTGATTAGTATCTGCATTAAACATCAGAAATTTATATTCTTACTCACTGAAACGAATTCTCTCTATCAATGAATCTTTCCTTACTGACTTTGCAATGAATATTGCCAATAACATCTGTATCACAAACAATGTTAAAATTATAATAATAGCTGCTGTTACCGGATAATGGTATGTGCTGATATCAAACATTCCTGTACGCTTTGCATATAAAAACAACGGATATCCTGCAAGACTTCCCACTCCGATACTGATAATAAGAGTGCCTACTGTATAGAATATACCTTCCAACTGGAGCATCTTCATCAACTGACGGTCCGACATTCCGATTGCCTGCATCATGCCAAGCTCCTTTTTTCGCACATGGACACTATTGATCATTGTGTTAATCAAGTTCATAATGCTGATTGCTGCCAGAATGATGATAAATGCATAACATGCACCTCTAGTCATCTGTATGGCATTTTCCCATGTATCGTACTCATTCTTCCAGGTACGCATCTGCAGTCTGCCTGATCCATCCACAATAGCCTGTAGAGATGCTTCCAGTGCCTCATCATAATCCTTATCTGCAATCACCTGAAAATAGCTGGAAGAATTATTTATGGTAAGTTTCTCTGCCCCTTCTTTTGCCATGATAAGACAGTTATAGTTTGTCAGACCTCTTCCATATTCACCAATTGCTGCCACTTCAATCTCTTTTTGAAAGGTATTATCTCCATCATGAATATTGAGTTTCAGCTTATCTCCCACTTTAATATCTGGATACCAGTGAAGTAGCGCGCGGTCCAGAATCACTTTATCCCCGGATTTCAATTCCTCGTATGTGACATTGCCTTCAGTGATTCCTTTTTTCAGCTCTTCTGCGTATTCTTCCGGCACTCCATTGATAAATTCGGTTCCAATTTTTTCTTCAAAAGGTCCTCCTGATACCTTCAACGCGGTAAACACATCTACCCGCTCAACACCGTCAAGCTCCTCTATCTGCTGCTTTAGTCCTTCATTTAATGGATTATTCTTTTGAACCTCCGCCCATTCATATTCAGGATGCTCTTTATTCCCGGATTCCACAATTGGAGAAATCTCATATTGCCCCACAATCGAACTCTTTGCACTTTCCATCGGATTTGCACAAGACAGCACCGTTGCTACCATCATGACAAATATTCCGGTAACGGCCATAGATACAATCGTGATAGTACTCTTCTTTTTATTCTCTGCAAGATTTCTCTTGGTCAGTCGTCCGATATTCAGAAATTGATATCCCTTCCTGCTGCTTTTCTGTCGCTTACTGCCTCCCTGGTAACGCATAGCTTCTATTTCTGATACCTTCGCCGCCATACGCATAGGCTTCATCAGTGACAGATACACTGTACACAGAGTCACTGCAATTGCCAACAGATAAATCCACCAATAATAAAGTTGGACTTCTCCTTTAGCTACAACCTTGTATGCCTCTGTTATAAGTACGTTTGAATCCTTTGCATGTTCTACAAACTGGAGAAGTACAACTTTCACAGCAACTGTTCCGATCAAAAGTCCTATCGGAATGGCAAACAACGCCACTCCCATTCCCTCTCTTAGTACGATTTGTCTAAGCTGCCGTTTCGTAGCCCCGATTGCCTTTAACTTTCCAAATTCCCGAACCCTCTGGTTCATAGATACATAATAAACACTATAAATTGTGATAATGCCCGCCAATACAACAATAAGCATGATTCCTACAATCACCGGAATTGTAGCCGGATCCACATAATTTGCTGCAAGATACTCTTTATTAATATTCATGTCATCCTCGGAAATCCCGAACTGTCTGGCAATATTCTGTATCGTCTCTGTATAATCTGCAGTCGTATTTCCTTTCTGTCCATTCACCTGAAGTAAAAACCGATATTTCACCTGTTCTACCGGTATCTCCGCTTTCAGAAAGGCCTCTGAAACCAATGATGTATATTGTTTTTGTTCTTTGCTGCTCTCATTATCTGCTAAAAAACCACAGATTCGAAAGTCTTTCTCCTTCGTATAATCCAGTCCGTCATCTTTCAGAATCTGATAAGGTACTGTGATAGTGTCACCGATTTTCCCATTCTGTCCTAATGCTTCCAGTATTCCTTTTGAAACCACAATATCATTTTCTTTCTGCGGAAGTTGCCCCTCTTTCAGCTTCACTTTATAAAGTTCCATCCCTGTTCTGTCCATATACATCATGGAAACCGTCGCATCTTCCAGATTCATGTACCCCGCATCGCTGCGGAGTCCGTAAGTTTTCACATCATGATGTGCCGCCAGTTTCATAACTGTACTCTCGTCCACGTTCCGATAAAGGGCATGCCATGTTGGATAAATCTTATTGATTACCGCAAAGTTCACTTCCACCATATCTTTTCCGATTGATGGGATTACGAACAGCAGTAATGTTGTCAGGATAATGGCAATTCCAATCAGTATGTTTTTGCTCTTATAATGCCGCATATTGCAATATGCAACTCTGGTCGTCATCTTCATTATCTTCTCACCGCCTTGCCATCTTCAATGATAATCATTTCATCCGCCATCTGGGCAATCGTTTCATCATGGGTAATCATGATAAGCGTCTGCCCGAAATCCGACACGCAGCTTTTCAATAGGCTCATAACCTCTAGCTCAGTCTGGGAATCAAGGTTTCCAGTCGGCTCATCCGCCAAAATTATCGCCGGTCTTGTCACCAATGCCCTGGCTATCGCAGTTCTCTGTTTCTGTCCACCAGACAAAGCAGACGGCATCGCATCTTTCTTATCCTGCAGTCCGATTTTTTTGAGAATATCTTCCACTTCCCGCGGCTTTACCTTGCGATTATCAAGTCCCAGCGGAAGAACGATATTCTCCCACACATTCAGCGATGGAATCAGATTAAAATCCTGAAAGATAAATCCTATCTTCTTTCTTCGAAACTGTGCCAGTTTATCATCTTTTCGAGAATAGATATCGGTTCCATCAATCCATACTTTGCCGGAATCCGGTCTGTCAAGCCCTCCAATCAGATGCAGAAGTGTAGATTTTCCGGAGCCGGAACGTCCTACGATAGCTGTAAACTTGCCTCTCTCTATCTGTAAACTTGTATGATCCACGGCTCTCACCTGATTCTCGCCTTCTCCATAATACTTTACTAGATCTTCTACTTTTAAAATACTACTCATATCTTCAAGTCCCCTTTCCATTTCATACCCCTACTATAACATTCCTGCATTACAAAACCCTTACAACAACCATAACAGTTTTGTAAGGGTTCCGACTATTCTCCTATTATGAGCGGCAGTGTCACTTTAAATATCATACCTTTCTCAGCCTTTCTTTTGGCTGCTATTGTCCCCCCCTGTTCTTCTATGATCTTTCTGGCAAGATACAGACCGACACCCGCTCCGTCTTTTACCTGTTCCTTTGCTTTCCTTCCCCGGTAAAATCTCTGATAGATCTTATGCAGTTCCTCCGCAGGAATGCCCATTCCTTCATCTTCTACTTCAATAAGCACATTGCTTGCTAGCTCCTGCGTCCTCACTGTAATCGTTGTATGTTCCGGTGAATATTTGACTGCATTCTCAAGGATATTCGTTAATGCTTCTACCGTCCATTTTGAATCATGGTTCACAACTATATCATCATCCATCTCCACCTGAATGGAAATATCTTTTCCTCTTGCCTTCATATAAATCTGACTGACAGCCTCTGTTAGCGTTTTCTTCAGGCTTTCATGAAGCGAATGTATCTGGATCATATGTGTTTCCAGCCTTGAAAGATTTACCAGTTCATTCAAGAGCTGTTCCAGTTTGGTAAGTTCCTGTGATTCCTGCTCCAGAAACTCCCTCTGTTCTTCTCCTGTAACCCGATTTTCTGCCACCAGCTCATGACTCATCCGGAGTGATGCAAGCGGAGTCTTCAACTGATGGGAAATATCTGTAATCAG
>OIDL01000619.1_pt1 | contig 14180 bp, 10 predicted proteins | sample 1581611 | NCBI WGS metagenome assembly OIDL01 (sample SAMEA3882516, study PRJEB24775) | human gut metagenome | biome: human-associated habitat; feature: intestine environment; material: feces | place: Netherlands | collected 2009/2010 | reverse complement strand
ATATCGCCGTGATCAGCATGGGTGGGCGGGTGCGCGCCGCCAGCCTGCCGGTCGCCGGCAACGCTTTTGACCAGTGCATTGCCCAGTATGTTCAGGAAAAATTCAACATTGCCATCGGCCCTCTAACCGCCGAAGCGCTGAAAAAGCAGGTTGCCTGCTGCACCAAAAGCGAGTTTGAGGGCGTAATGGAGATCCGTGGTCATTCCTGGGAGACCAACCTGCCCGCCCGCCGCCTTGTCTATACGCGGGACCTATACCTGCCCGTGCAGGAACTGGCCGCCCGCATTGCCGCCACTGCCCGCAATGTATTGGAAAGCACCCCGCCGGAACTGGCCGCTGATGTTGCCAAGAACGGCATTCTGCTGACTGGCGGCGGCTCCATGCTGCGTGGCCTGGCTGGTTATATTGCCGGGGAGCTGCATGTGGATGTTGCCATCGCACCAGACCCCATCAACTGTGTGGCACGCGGAACCGCAGCCAGCTTAACGCTGGGCCAATACCTGACAGCCGGTTTCCGCGATGCCACCCCCAGAGCGTGGCATAACCGACTGCAATCCCCAGAAGGTTTTTCCGATTAAAGCGCAGCTTTTGTGCAGGTTGTAAAAAGTATGATTTTCTGCGGATACCTCCGCCAGCCTACTTTTCTATCCGGCAAAAGTGTGCTATACTATACAGCGTTTGCCAAAATTCCCAGCCCTGCATGGTTCCGGGCTGGTTCTGCCATATAATATAAGGACAGGTTCATTATGCCCGATACCATTACCACTGAATTTCTGGCCCTGCGGGACCGCTATATTGCTTCCTGCTTTACTAAGCTGAACCCGGTGCAGCAGCAGGCTGTGTTTACCACCGAAGGCCCGCTGCTGATCCTGGCAGGTGCAGGCTCCGGCAAAACCACCGTTCTGGTCAACCGCATTGCCAATATCATCCGTTTTGGCCGCGCCTATGGCTCCAAAGAGGTCAGCCGCCCGGTTGCGCAGAGTGATCTGGAGCAGCTGCGCACCGCCATCATGTGCGGCCAGCCGGTTCCGCAGTCCCTGATGCCGCTGATGAGCGTTGCCCCGGCCCGCCCGTGGAATGTGCTGGCCATTACCTTTACCAATAAAGCCGCCGGAGAGCTGAAAGAACGCCTGAAAGCCATGCTGGGCGATACCATGGGCGGGGATGTATTTGCCTCCACTTTCCACTCTGCCTGTGTACGGATCCTGCGCCGCGATGCCGAACGCATTGGCTTCCCCAAAAGCTTTACGATTTACGATTCCGACGACCAGCAGCGTGTCATCAAGCAGATCTACAAAGAACTGATGATTGATGACAAGTTCCTGCCGGTCAAATCAGCCATTTCCCAGATCAGCGGTTACAAAGATAAACTTCTTTCCGCCAAAGATGTCGCCGCCGAAGCGCCGCGCGATACCAAGGCTGCTTTGATTTCCAAAATCTATACCGCCTATTCCAACCGGCTGCGCACGGCTGGTGCCATGGACTTTGACGATTTGATTTTCCATACCGTGCAGATGCTGAAAACCGATGCCGAAGCGCGGGAATACTACCAGCAGAAGTTCCGCTATGTCGTGGTGGACGAATACCAGGATACCAGCGTGGCCCAGTTCCACCTGGTGCGCCTGCTGGCCGGTGGTTCCAACAATGTATGCGTTGTTGGCGATGACGATCAGAGCATTTATAAGTTCCGCGGTGCTACCATTGAAAATATCCTGAACTTTGAAAAAGTTTTTGCCGGGGCCAAAACCATCCGCCTGGAGCAGAACTACCGTTCCACCTCCAACATTCTGAATGCGGCCAATAGCGTCATCAAGAACAACAACGGCCGCAAGGGCAAGACCCTGTGGACCCAGAACGGCGATGGTGACAAAGTTCACCATTACACGGCTGCTTCGGAACAGGATGAGGCCAGCCATGTGGCCGAGGTTATTGGCCAGAACCTGAAAAATGGTGCTTCCTTAAAAGACCATGCCGTTTTGTACCGCATGAATGCGCAGTCCAACCCCATCGAAACTTATTTTGCCCGTGCCGGTATCCCGTACCGCATTGTGGGTGGCCAACGCTTCTTTGACCGCAAGGAAGTCAAGGATATCAACTCTTACATGGCCGTTGTGGTCAACCCGCGGGACGACGTACGCCTGCGCCGCATCATCAATGAACCTGCACGAAAGATTGGTGCCACCACCATTGATAAGATCGGGGAACTGGCCGCCGCCAACGGCGTGCCGATGATGGAGATCATCCGGGAGGCTTCTTCTTATCCCGCACTGGGCCGTGCCGTCAGCGCGCTGAACGCGTTTTACTCCATGTACCGTGAACTGTGTGATCTTTCCGTCACCCTTCCGCTGGATGAATTTGCCGGTGAAGTGATCCGCAAGACCGGATACGAAGCCATGCTGAAAGCGCAGAAAGAAGAGGGCGAGACCCGGCTGGAAAACTTGGGCCAGTTGATTTCTTCCGTAAAGACTTATGCGGAGCAGAACGGGGAAGACGCAACCCTTTCCGGTTTCTTGGAAGAAGTTGCCCTGATTGCAGACCTTGATTCCTATGATGAAGATGCTGATTCCGTTACCCTGATGACGATGCACAGCGCCAAGGGCCTTGAATTCCCGTATGTGTTTATCATTGGTATGGAGGATGGCGTTTTCCCCGGTGACCTTGCTCGCTACAGCGAGGAAGAAATGGAAGAGGAGCGCCGCCTGTGCTATGTCGGTATTACCCGCGCCAAGAAAGAGCTGTATCTTTCTTCCTCCCGCAGCCGTATGATTTTCGGCCAGACGCGCCGCAACCCGCCTTCCTGCTTTTTGGATGAGATTGACCCCAATGTGATGGACGAAACCGAAAGCCCAGAGCTTGCTTACAGCGGTGGTTTTGGCGCCGGGTACGGCAGCTACAGCACCAATGTTCCCGGCGGGCGTAGCGGATACTCCGGGGCTTCCCGCGGGTATCTGAACAGTGAATACAACCGCGGCGGCTTTGGCAGCAAGTATGCCGGCGGCTTCCAAAGTGGGTTTGCTTCCGGCGGGCACGAAAGCCCGAACTACCCCGGCGGCCGCCACACGGTCCAAAGCAGTAGCTTTGGCGCCGGGTATGGCAGTAGCCGCGTCAACCATCATTCCGGTGCTCCGGTTGCTCCGGCGGGCGGTGGCGTTACCACTGCGCCCGCCGCACCCGCACGCAAAAAGGCCGCCAACTTTGCAGCCGGGGATCTTGTGGATCACAAGGTGTTTGGCCGCGGCAAGGTGCTGAAAGTAACGCCGGTTGCGGGGGACTGTATTGTAGAAATCCAGTTTGACCGCGTTGGCATCAAAAAAACAATGGCCAATTACGCCCCGCTGACCAAGCTGACCAGCGAAGAATAAACCACTGATAAAAAAGGAAAAGAGGGAACGGGCCCATGCTTGTAACATTGATCGCCCACACCAATGACCCCGAAAAGACCATTGCCGCAGCCGCCAAGCTGTGCTATTCTGATGCACATATCGAAACCCTGCTGGATGGCCTAACACCGGAAAAGACCGCAGCCTTTTTGCAAAAGCTGAATGACTTCGGCCACGCCAGCCCCATTGAACATGCCAGCTTTACCTTTGGCATTGAGGGCGTTTCCCGCACCTTTCTGGCACAGGTCACCCGCCACCGCATTGCAAGTTTCAGTGTGCAGAGCCAGCGCTATGTGCGGCTGGAAGATTTCCGTTATGTGATTCCCCCGGAAATTGAGGCTGACCCTGCGGCCAAAGCGGCTTTTATTGATGCAATGAACGCCGATGCCAAACACTACCTGGAGCTGGTCAAAGCACTGGAAGAAAAGCATACCCACACCTTGATGGAGCAGGGCATGCCGGAAAAGACCGCCCGCGCCAAAGCCAGCAAAATGGCAAACGAGGACGCCCGCTTTGTATTGCCCAACGCCTGCGAGACAAAAATGGTAATGACCATGAACTGCCGCAGCCTGAACAACTTTTTCAACCTGCGCTGCTGCAACCGTGCCCAGTGGGAGATCCGCGCCGTTGCCGATGAAATGCTGCGCCTTGTATACCCGCTTGCGCCGCATGTTTTTGCCGCAGCTGGTCCCCGCTGCCTGGCGGGTCCCTGCCCGGAGGGCGGTATGTGCTGTGGCAAGCAGAACGCCGTGCGTGATAAATATGCAACACTGAAACAGGAGGCTGAAAACCATGGGTAAACTGATTATTTTTGAAGGCCTGGATGGTTCCGGCAAGGGCACACAGACAGAACTTGCCTGCCAGAATTTGCATAGCAAAGGGTATGACCCGCTGAAAATCAGCTTCCCAGATTATGACAGTCCGTCCTCCGCACTGGTCAAGATGTATCTTTCCGGCGAGTTCGGCCAGCGTCCGGATGACGTGAACGCTTATGCAGCTTCAACGTTTTATGCTGTTGACCGCTTTGCCAGCTACAAAACCAAGTGGGGCAATGTCTACCGCCAGAATGGGCTAATCATCTCTGACCGTTACACCACCTCCAACGCTGTTCACCAATGTTCCAAACTGCCGCCGATGCACTGGGATGGTTTTCTGGAGTGGCTGTTTGAGTTCGAGTACAAAAAGCTCGGCCTGCCTGCGCCGGATGCGGTTGTATACCTTGCGGTTGATCCCGATGTCAGCCAGCGCCTGATTGCGCAGCGCTACCACGGCGATGAAAGCAAAAAAGATATTCAGGAACGCGATACCGAATACCTGGCCCGTTCCCGCGCCGCCGCTGAATACTGCGCACGCAAGCTGGGCTGGCACCGCATTGAGTGTACCACAACGGTAGACGGCCAGAAAACCATCCGCACGCCGGAGGATATTCAGTCCGAAGTCATGGCATACCTGGAGCGGATTTTGAGCTAAAACCGTTGGCAGCAAAAGCCCACACGTTGAATACGGCAAGGAGGGGATAGAACATGCTTTGCAAAGCAACGGAAGCTGATTTGGAGCAGATGGTTGCGTTCCGCCGCAAAACGTATGGCGGAACCCGCCAGGATGCTTTGGACTGGCTTTGTGGAATTGTGGGGTTGGATAATATCCTGATCCTTGCCCGGGACCCGGCCCCCGGTGCAAAGCCCATCCCGGCCGCCATGATTGGTGCGGTTCCAGTGGAATGCGGGCACCACCACGGCGTATGGCTCTGCTGCATGGCAACGGACCCGTCCCTGCAGGGGCGCGGGCTGATGCCCAAACTGCTGGCAACCTGCCTGCGCGCCTTTTCCGCCAAAGGGTGTGATTTCGCTGTGGCGGCACCGCAAAGCACGCGGGCCGCAAAAGCGTTTTCCCGGCTGAATTTTCAGGGGCGCTTCCCGCTGCGCATCATCCGCAAGCCCATTGAACACAATTTGTGGGCACGAGCAGAGTTTGATAACCTGACAGTCCGCAAATTGATCGACACCCGCATGCGCTACCAGCCCGCCTGCATCGCCCTGCCGGAAAGCAGCATGAACACCATGATCACCCGGCTCTACCGCCGCGGTATGACCATTGTTTCCAACCAGCGCGGTTACGGCCTCTATTGCCAGGAAAAGGACGAGCTGCTTTTTATGGAGCTGCAGGCCGATAACGACCATTCGGCTGATATTCTGCTGCAGGCCGCACGGGAACATACCGGTCTGACCAAAGCACGGCTGCTGCTGGCGGAAAATCAGTTTTTGTACCTGGGCGAGGGTAAGCGCTGTGGTTACGGCATGATTTGTTACCTTGGGCAGCCGTTCCCCGTTACGGACGTTTATTTCCGCCTGTTGCTGTAAGACCGTGCATACGTGAAACAGGGCAGCTTTGCTGCCTGATAAAGGAGATTTGGAATGAAAATCAATCGTGGTGATTCCCAGGACAAGGGCTCGCAGTCGCGCCAGGCTTATCATGCTGCGCCAGCCCCCGCACCAAAGCGCCCGGTACAGCCTGATCCTGACCCGCAGGACCTGTACGAAGACGCCGAAGGTCCAGACGAGTACGCAGAGGATGACGATGATGAACCCGTCCGCCGCCGTTTTCCCATTGGGCTTGTGGTTCTTGTTGTCATTTTGGCTATCGTCGGCATCGGCGGCTGGAAAGTATTCCAGTTCTACGGCGAAGTTGCCGGCAACGGCGAACTTGGCCCGGAGCAGACCGTTACCATTGAACAGGGTTCCACTGTTGCAGACATCACAAACGTTTTGAAAGAGGATGGCGTCATCCAGTATGACTGGCTGTTCAAGCTGTATGCCAAATACAGCGGCCGCGCTTCCGGTTTGCAGTATGGCGATTTTACCCTGCGCTCCGGCATGGATTATAACACAATCCTGAAAACCCTCAGCGTGCAGCAGGTCAAGCGCAAGACCATTACCATCACATTCCCCGAAGGCTACACAGCCGTTGCTATTGCCCAGAAGATGGAAGAAAATGGCTTGTGTTCGGTGGATGATTTCCTTGCCTGCGCCAACGGCGAGGATGGTTCCGATTTCAGCCAGTATGATTTCTGGAATGCCATCCCGGATACCGAAGGCCGCCTGATGAAGTGCGAGGGCTACCTGTTCCCGGACACTTACGAGTTCTTCACCGATGACTCGGTCTATAATTACGTCAACACCTTCTATAAGGAATTCGACGCCAAAACTTCCGACCTGTGGGATACCATCAACGAAAAGGGCACCACAATGAATGATGTTGTCATTCTGGCCAGCTTTATTCAGGAAGAAGCCGGTATGCCCGCAGAAGACGCCAAGGTTTCCGCCTGCTTCCACAATCGTTTGGAATCCGATGACCCGCAGTGGGCAGAGCATAAGCTGGAATCCAATGCCAGCAGCTATATCATGAACGATAGCGACAATAACTACCTGTGGAATTCGCCCACCGCCGTTTATTACGGCTGGCCGGAACAGGGTGCTGTTCCGGATGATGTGCTTGCTCATTACGACACCTACCGCATCAGCGGCCTGCCCGCCGGTGCCATCACCAATCCCGGTATTGATGCCATTGCCGCCGCGCTGAATCCCGACCAGGAATATCTGGACGAAGGCTATTATTTCTTTGTTACCGGCAACCCGAACGGCGACCACCCTGGCGAATATTTCTATGCCAAAACGGCAGACGAACATCATCAGAACTGCATCATCGCCGGTTGGGGCTGATAAAAGCTGAACTTCACTGAACAAAGGAGCCGTTATCTTATGTTGTCCTGTCCGGAACTGCTGTCGCCTGCCGGCAGCCTTGAAGCCCTGAAGTATGCCGTCATGTATGGTGCCGATGCCGTATACTGCGCACTGCCGCGCTTTGGTATGCGCGCCGCACCGGTCAACCTGACCATTGGCGAGCTTCATGATGGCTGCATTTTTGCCCATGCTCGCGGCAAAAAAGTATACCTGACCCTGAACAACCTGCCCACCAACGATGAGCTTTCCGAGCTGCCGCAGTATATCAAGGACGCGGCCGAAGCCGGGGTGGATGCCTTTATCATTGCGGACCTTGGCGTACTGAGCCTTGCCAAACAGTATGCTCCGGATGTGGATGTGCATTTTTCCACCCAGGCAGGCATCACCAATTATGCTGCTGCAACCATGGCCTACAACCTGGGTGCCAAGCGTGTGGTGCTGGCGCGCGAGCTGACCCTGACCGATATTGCCCAGATCCGCGATAACACCCCGCCGGAGCTGGAACTGGAAGCCTTTGTGCACGGCGCCATGTGCATGAGCGTTTCTGGTCGGTGCCTGCTTTCCAGCTATATGACCGGGCGCAGCGGCAACCGCGGCGAATGTGCCCAGCCCTGCCGCTGGAAATACTATCTTGTAGAAGAAAACCGCCCCGGCCAGTATATGCCCATTGGCGAAAATGAGGACGGCAGCTACATCCTGAACGCCAACGACCTATGCACCGCACCGTTTTTGGACCTGATCTGCAAGGCTGGTGTGGATTCTCTGAAAATTGAGGGGCGCGCCAAAACGTTCTATTACGTTGCGTCCGTTACCGCCGCTTACCGCAAAGCGCTGGACCAGTACCTGGCAAACCCCGCCAGTGATACGTTTGATTTACCGGATTCCGTGCTGGATGAGCTGAACCGTACCAGCCACCGCCATTATTCACCCGGTTTCTATTTTGGCAAAGAGAAAGCCCTGCAGACGCCCAGCCATACTTATGTGCGAGATTGGGATTTCATCGGCACTGTGGATTCGTGGGAAGACGGCGTTGCCCATTGCACCCAGCGCAGCAAGTTCTGCCTGGGAGATCCGCTGGAAATTTTGCAGCCAGATGGTTCGGTTGTGCCCGTAACCCCTGAATGGATCAAAAACGCGGAAGGGGAAGCGGTGGAAGCCACCCCGCACCCGATGATGCAGTATACCATTCCCTGTGCCACGCCCTTGATGCCATACAGCCTGCTGCGGATGCAGAAAAGGCAGTAAATTTTCATTTATCTATTTGCAACAACCAAAAGCCCCACCTGCCGGATGCAGAATGTTCTGCCCGGCAGGCGGGGCTTTTTTTATTTTTATTTTTAGCATTTTCGCCGGGCACTGCGACAGTATTACAACAAGCTTCGCCTTGTCATCGAAAAAACACAGACTTAATTTTTTCCCATTACTATAAGTCAGGCAAAAGCAGCGAAACCGCCTTTGCCAGCAGGGAATGGCAAAGTAGAATTTTCACAAAAAACTGTCCACTTCAAACCATGGAATGCCGGATATTATGCCGCTATACTAATAGCATAAGGCAGTTCGCCTGATTCGTATTTTACCAAAAGGAGAGAAAGATGCAAACCTGTTATCTTGCTGTAGATATCGGAGCATCCAGCGGCCGGCACATTATTGGCACCGTGGAACATGGTGTTATGGCCCTGCATGAAGTCTACCGCTTTGAAAACCGCCTGATTGAAAAGAACGGTCACCTTTGCTGGGATATGGAAGGCCTGGTTCAGAATGTGATCGAGGGGCTGAAAGCCGCCCACGATGCAGGCTATACGCCCACAACGGTCGGTATTGATACCTGGGCTGTTGACTTTCTGCTTCTGGATGCCGATGGTACCCCTATCGGGGACCCCGTTGCTTACCGCGATGGCCGCACCGCCGCCATGCGGGAGGAACTGGAACCCATTCTGCCGTTTACAAAACTTTACGCCCGTACCGGCATCCAGTACCAATCGTTCAACACGGTTTACCAACTGTGTGCCTTAAAGAAAGAGCACCCGGAACAGCTTGCCGCTGCCGAGCATTTTTTGATGGTGCCGGATTACCTGAATTACCGCCTGACCGGCGTGATGGCCAACGAGTACACCAATGCTTCCACCACTGCCCTGGTGGGCGCTATAAGCAAGGATTGGGACGATGAAATCATCAACCGGCTTGGTCTGCCGCGCAAAATCTTTGGCAGAATCAGCACCCCCGGCACCAAACTGGGAAATTTGAGCTCCGCCGTCAAGGATTATGTCGGCTTTGACTGCACCGTCGTACTGCCCGCTACACATGATACCGGCTCCGCCTTTTTGGCTGTTCCCGCAAGGGATGATAAGGCCGTTTATCTTTCCAGCGGCACATGGAGCCTGCTGGGTGTGGAAAACAAAGACCCCATCACGACCCCTGCCAGCATGCAGGCCAATTTTACCAACGAGGGCGGCTATGAATACCGCTACCGTTACCTTAAGAACATTATGGGCCTGTGGATGATCCAGTCTGTGCGGCGTGAACTTGGCGAGCAGACCGGAACCCGCCCGTCTTTCCCGGAATTGATTGCCGCCGCGCAGGAAGCCAGCAGCTTTGCCGGGATCGTATCCACTGGCGACGACCGCTTCCTGGCGCCGAAATCCATGATCAAAGAAGTCAAGGCTGCCTGCAAAGACGGCGGCAAACCGGTTCCTGCCACCACCGGCGAAGTGATGCAGACCATTTACAACTCGCTTTCGCATGATTATCAGGCCGCTATTCAAGAGCTGCAAAGCCTGACCGGCAAAGAATATACCAGCATCAATATTGTGGGCGGCGGCAGCCAGGATATGTACCTGAACCAGATGACCGCAAATGCCACCCAGCTGCCCGTGTTTGCAGGCCCTACCGAGGGTACCGCCCTTGGCAACCTGATGGTGCAGATGATCCGTGCAGGGGAGTTCAAAGACCTTGCGGATGCACGCGCCTCCATCAAAAAGTCGTTCACTATTTTGGAATGTGATCCGCAATAAATTTTTATTACAGGGGGTAATATCCATGTTAGTTGAAACCAAAGCCCGTGTTGGCGTGTTTGCCATTGCTCTGGGTGCCTATCTGCCGCAGTTCCCAACCCTGGTTCCTGAATTTGAGGGTCAGTATGCCGCTTTCAAAAAGACCATTCCCGATACCGTTGAGGTCATTGACGGCGGCATTGTTACCACCAAAGAGCAGTCCATGGCAGCGGGCGATAAGTTCCGTACCGCAGACGTTGACCTGGTTATTCTGCAGCTGCTGACCTATGCAACCTCTTACAACATGCTGCCCGCCGTGCGCGATCTGGATGTACCCGTTGTACTGGTCAATGTGCAGAAGAAGAAAGCCCCGGATTATGCCAACACTGATACACCAACCTGGCTAGGTGAACTGTACGCCTGTGGTGCCGTTGGTGAAATGGTTGCCGACCTGGAACGCGCCGGTAAGCGCCATGCCGTTATCACCGGCGTGGTCGAGGGCGGTGATCCCGGTGTGCAGGCTGAAATTGAAGATTGGTGCCGTGCTGCACAGGTGCGCCGCCGCTTCCGCGATACCAACCTTGCCCAGATTGGCCGCCCGTACCCCGGCATGATGGACCTGTACATTGACGAAACCAACCTATACAACCGCATGTGGCTTTACACCAAGCAGTTTGACTGGGAAAAAATGTGGGCCATTGCCGATAACATCACCGATGAAGAAGCGATTCGTGCCAAGGCACAGGATATTCTGGATACCTTTGATATTGAGGGCGGCGGCACGATCGAAAAGGTCTGGGATATGGCCCGTTATGTTGTTGCCTTTGAGCAGTGGGTCAAGGACGAAAAGATTGCGTTTGTGGCTTCCCACTACGACGGTTTTGCCAAGGGTGTGGCCGGCAAACTGGACTCCATGCTGATTCCTGCATTCTCGATGCTCATCAAGCAGGGCACTGCCTGCGCGGTTGAGGGCGATATCAAGGTTTCGATGGCAATGTCCATCCTGAAAACCATTGCGGGCTGCGGCCAGCTGAGCGAGATGTACTCCATCGACTTCAACGAGGATATCTGCATCATCGGCCATTCCGGCTCCGGTGATGCCGATATCTCCAAGGCAAAAAAGCCGACCATGAAGATCGTGCCCGTGTTCCACGGCAAGACTGGTGGCGGCTATCTGACCCAATTCTATCCACCGGTTGGCGATGTGACCTATCTGGCCATCACGCAGGATAAGGACGGCCACTTCAAGTTTGTGGTTGCCGAGGGCGTCAATGAACCCGGCCCCATCTTTACCTTTGGCGATACCAACATGCGTACCCGCTTCAGCTGCGGTGCGCGTGAGTTCTGCAACCGCTGGAGCGAAGCCGGCCCCACCCACCACATGGCAGCAGCCACCGGCCGCCACATTGATACCATCCTGAAAGTGGCAAAGATCTTTAATGTCCCTGTTGATATCATCACGCGGTAAGCCGCAGGCAACAGTTACGATAAAAGGCAATGGAGTAAAGGAGCAGTATTATGAGCACGATTTATGATGTAGCAAACGTAAAAGGTTTTATCCGTATGTGCAACGACGGCTGGCTGCAAGGCTGGCATGAGCGCAACGGCGGCAACCTGACCTACCGCATGACCGAGGAAGATGTTGCCGCATGCCGTCCTTTCTTTGACGAAACCCCGCGTGAGTGGGTCAACATGGGCGTTCAGGCTGATAACCTGGCCGGGGAATATTTCATCACCACCGGTTCCGGCAAGTTCTTCCGCAATGTGGAGCCGGACCCTATCCACAGCATCGGCATTGTTGAGATCAATGATAAGGGCGACAGCTGGCGCATTGTCTGGGGTCTGGCCGATGGCGCAAAGCCGACTTCCGAGTTTCCCAGCCACTTTATGAACCACAGCGTGCGCAAGGCCGCCACCAACGGTGCCAACCGCGTGATCTACCACTGCCATGCTACCAACGTAATTGCCCTGACCTACATTCTGCCGCTGACTGACCGTGATTTTACCCGTGCTTTGTGGCAGAGCGCTACTGAATGCCCGGTCGTTTTCCCGGAGGGTGTCGGCGTCTGCCCCTGGATGGTGCCCGGCGGCGCTGACATTGCCATGGCTACCAGTGAGCTGATGAAAAAATACCAGGCTGCTATTTGGGCACAGCACGGTCTGTTTGCTTCCGGCCCCGATTTTGATATTACTTTCGGCCTGGCCCACACGATTGAAAAGAGTGCTGAGATCTATGTCAAAGTTCTCTCCATGGGCGGCGGCCTGATCCGCCAGACCATCACCGATGATGACCTGCGTGCCATTGCCCATGATTTTGGCGTTCAGCTGAACGAGGAATTCCTCGACTGATTTATTCTGACATTCTCTATATTTCCCTACATATGCCTTCCGGTATTGCAGCCCTCCTGTGTGCCGGAAGGCTTTTTTGCATTGCACTTGCTTTTTGCCCAAACCTGCGCTATGCTGAAAGAAAAGCAGGGGAGGCGTTATGCACCATGTTCTTTAACCACCGCAAAACCTGTGCCGCGTTGCAGCCGCCGCCGGGCCTTGGCCCGGCGGATATTGCAACGCAAAGCAGCATTTGTACAGGTGAAACCATCATCGGCTTCCGCCAGCCCGGCACGGACCGGCTTTTGCAGGCTGTTGTTGTGCACAGCCCACAGGATGTTGCCGATTTTTATCGTTCTTATGGGTTTTCTGCTCCGGAAGGAGAGAATTCCATCCCGCGCACCGTTTGATATAGTTTTGTCAATCTCGCCTGATATTTTTGCGTCAAACGCATGAATTTTTGCGTTTTTAGCCAGTTCAGACTTTTTTTGCGCAAAAAACATATGTTTGTCCTTGCACCATTTGCAAATAATTCAAATCGTGCTATAATTGTATTTGTACTAGCGTGTGCGGGATCCACGGATACCCGGCACCAGATTGATACGGAGGTATTATCATGGACGTTTTTGAAAATTTTGAAAATCAGTTGAAAGCAAATCCTAAAACCATCGTATTTACTGAGGGCACTGATGCCCGTATCCTGTCCGCAGCATCCAAGCTGCTGGCTGGCAAGATTTTGAACGTTTTGCTGCTGGGCAACCCGGAAGCAGTCAAAAAGGCTGCTGCTGAGGGCGGCTTTGACATTACCGGCGCAGAGATCTGCGACCCGACCTCTTACCCTGAATTTGACGCAATGGTTGCCAAAATGGTTGAACTGCGCAAGGGTAAGATGACCGAGGAGCAGTGCCGCGCTGCACTGTCCAAGTCCAACTACTTCGGCACCATGCTGGTCAAGATGGGTAAGGCTGACTGCCTGCTGGGCGGCGCTACCTATTCTACCGCTGATACCGTTCGCCCGGCTCTGCAGCTGATCAAGTGCAAGCCCGGCATCAAGTCCGTCAGCTCCTGCTTCATTATGGTCCGCGGCGACGAGAAGCTGGCGATGGGCGACTGCGCCATCAATATCGATCCTTCTGAGGATGAGATCGTCGAGAGCACCGTTGAGACTGCTCATACCGCTGAGATTTTCGGTATCGACCCGAAGGTTGCTCTGCTGAGCTACTCCACCAAGGGTTCCGGCAAGGGCGAGACCGTTGATAAGATGCGCAACGCCACCCTGCGCGTTCAGGAAGCACATCCCGAACTGAAGGTTGACGGTGAACTGCAGTTTGACGCCGCCGTTGCACCGGAAGTTGGCAAGCTGAAGGCTCCCAACTCCACCGTTGCTGGCGAAGCTAACGTCTTTATCTTCCCGAACATCAACGCCGGCAACATCGGCTATAAGATTGCACAGCGTCTGGGCGGCTTTGCTGCATACGGCCCCATCCTGCAGGGTCTGAATGCTCCCATCAACGACCTGTCCCGTGGCTGCGATGCTGAGGAAGTCTACAAGATGAGCCTCATCACTGCTGCTCTGATCTGAGATTGCCGCGTAAAACTTAAACGTACATAAAAACCGCCACGAACCTGTTAGATTGGTTCGTGGCGGTTTTGTTATATTGTTTGGTTCAAATTGCTAAGGCAATATCGCACAATTCCCGCCTTGCGGCTTAAGCACCGCTCCGGCAGCTGCGGCACGGCAT
>OIDL01000617.1_pt1 | contig 14264 bp, 9 predicted proteins | sample 1581611 | NCBI WGS metagenome assembly OIDL01 (sample SAMEA3882516, study PRJEB24775) | human gut metagenome | biome: human-associated habitat; feature: intestine environment; material: feces | place: Netherlands | collected 2009/2010 | reverse complement strand
ACTTTAAGACTGAATCCAGACGAAGTTAAATTGCTATATAACAATGCGTCGTATCTGATCGCTATGGGAGTTACAGACTTCTCTGAGATTTCAAGAGACGATGTGTTAGATGCGTATGAGGATATGGAAGAGGAGGCCGGATTATTAATCCCACATCCACAGAACGAACCGGTCATAGGTGTGATAGATACACAGTTCAATGAAAAGGTGTATTTTCACGAGTGGGTTGAATATAAAAATCTTTTGGATCCTAATATTCCTCTGTCCAGGAAAGATTATGAACACGGAACAGCTGTCAGCTATATTATCGTAGATGGTCCACAGGGAAACCCGGAGCTTGCGGATGGCTGCGGCAGATTTCGTGTAAGACGTTTTGGCGTGGCAACAAATAACGGATTTAGTTCTTTTACTGTTCTGAAAATGATCCGAAATATTGTTGCGTCTAATCGAGATATTAAAGTCTGGAATTTATCGCTGGGATCAAAACTTGAAATCAAACCAAATTTTATTTCGCCGGAGGCTGCAGAGCTGGATCGTATTCAGAGTGAATATGACGTTATTTTTGTGGTAGCAGGTACAAATATTCCGGCAGGAGTTACCAAAAAGAATATGAGAATTGGATTTCCGGCAGATTCCCTGAATTCTATGGTGGTTAATGCTGTGGATTTTGCAGGAAACTCTGCTTCTTATACCAGGATTGGACCTGTTCTGTCGTTTTTTCATAAACCGGATGTCAGTTATTATGGTGGTGATGGAACGGTCTATACAGATAAAATGGTGGTATGCAAAGACGATATGGGAGCAGCATACGTAGCGGGAACTTCATTTGCAGCGCCATGGATTTCACGTAAACTGGCATATTTGATTCATATTATGGGATTAAGCCGGGAAGTGGCGAAAGCATTGCTGATTGATGCAGCTGCCGGATGGAATCGAAGAGATGATATTTCACATAGAATCGGATATGGTGTTGTGCCAAAGCATATTAATGAGGTTTTAAAAACACCGGATGATGAAATACGTTTCATTATGACAGGGGCATCGGAGGAATATGAAACTTATACTTATAATCTGCCAGTGCCTGTTGTAGATCATGCGCACCCGTTTTATGCAAGAGCTACCCTGGCATATTTTCCACAGTGCGATCGCAAACAGGGTGTTGACTATACGAGTACAGAAATGGATATTCAGTTTGGCAGAGTTGTTGCCAAAAGAGGGTCAACCATGATTAAAGCAATTGATGACAATCGACAGTCTGAAGAGAAACAGATTACTTTGTACGAAGAAGATGCAAGAAAAATGTATCGCAAATGGGATAATGTGAAACATATCAGTGAAAAAATAAAAGAAAAAAGGGTTCCCCGAAAGGCTTATGATTCTGGGTTATGGGGACTTAAGATTAATACGAAAGAACGCTTGCAGAAAAGAAAAGATTCTCTTCCGTTTGGTGTGGTTGTAACGTTAAAAGAGATGAATGGAGTAAATCGTATAGACGATTTTGTGAAGATGTGTCTTGCAAGAGGTTGGCTGGTTCAGAGACTTGATATTGAAAATCAGCTGGATTTGTATGCTAAGGCGGAGGAAGAGATTGAATTTGAATGAGGCGCAAGCGAAAGGATTTAACTTATGAAAATCACATCAGGCCTCGGCTCCATTGATGACTATCCCCGTTACGTCCGCGCCGGTGCAGACGAGCTGTTTTGCGGTTACGTTCCATTTTCCTGGTCAGAAAAATACGGAACGGTTCTGCCGCTGAATCGGAGAGAGGTTTTAAACTATAACGTACAAATTGGATCGTTCAGTGAACTGGAAATTCTGGCCAATATGGTGCAGAAATACCAGAAGCCAGTGCATCTGGCGTTCAATTCGCTGTATTACCGGCCGGAACAGTATGAAGAAATTGCACGGATCATCCAACAGTGCCGCAGCATAGGGTTTGAAAGTTATATTCTTGCGGATCCCGCGCTGCTTGTGTACCTGCGAAAAGAAAAGATCGACTGTGAGGTGCATCTGAGCGGGGATTTGGGAACGGTGAATTCTGCGATGACAGAGGTTTTTGCGAAAGAATACCCGAAGAGGATCATTTTCCAGCGCAAAAATACGATCTCGGAAATGCGTGCAGTGATTCGGCATATAACTGCGCAGAAAGAAGCCGCTCGAAAAGAATGGACTTATCCAACGGAGTTCGAGGCATTTGCTTTGAATGAACTGTGCCAGTTCAGTGGTGCTTTCTGCAATTCCCTGCACTGCGATGAAATGGGATATCTTTGCCGGGTTCCTTACTGGAAGAAACCGATGTCGCTTTCAGAATCTAAATTAGAAAAACAAGAAAAAAATCATCCGGGAGAAAATATTTCTATATCCGAATGGGATTCTGCATCAGAACTGACGAATCCTGTATCGGAAGATGGTTACCTCTGCGGCGCAACCGGCTGCGGCCTGTGTACATTAAAACAGCTTTCCGATGCCGGAATCACTCATCTGAAGCTGGTAGGCCGGGGAAATTATACCGATTTTATGGAGCGTGATATCCGAAATCTGCGCCGCACGCTGGAGATTCTGGAGGATTCTTCTACGGAAGAAGAATACATCCGAGCGATGAAAGCAGAGCTTTTTCCAAATGGATGCAGTCACATGTGCTATGCCAGATAAAATATGTCAATTCTTTCTGAATCTAAAGAGATAGTGGAGAACGTAATGAGAAATGTTTTCCCAGCACGCTTTAATAATTGACATAATGATGAATCGTCTTCTGCGTCATTATTTATAATAATTACGAAATGCGACGAAAATCAACCAGACGCTGCTGAAACGGATCGTGGCTGTGGCTTCGATTGCGATCGCGTGCATCAAACTCTTTCTCTGATTGAAAAACTAGAGTGTGTTTGAAAAAACATTTCCGCAGCCTGCACGCCCCACTTTGCGGTATATTTTGCCCTCATTCAGTCGCCGTAGCCCGCTACGCCTCCTTCATTCAGACAAAATCTCCCACAAATTGGAACATGCAGACTACGAAAAGCCTTTTTCAAACACACTCTAGCGCTTTGCACACAAACTTTAGTTAGAAGCGTATCCCAATTGTTCTTATTGACTAAATATTTCCTTAGGGAATACAATATAGAAAAAGTAAAAAGGAGGGATACCATGCAGGCACTTTCAAAGAAAAAAACCGGTGATATCTGTACCATCAAATGGATGTTTGGAATCCCTGATGTTCTGGATTTCCTCCGAAGCCGTAAAATCAAAGAAGGCAGCACCGTACAGGTCATCCAGAGAATAAACGGTGGATTGATCCTTGGCATGGATGGAAAACGGATTGCAATGTGTGATGCAGCTGCAGACCGGATTCAGGTATGAAAGGAAGAAAAATCAAAATGAGCGGAACCTTGGAAGAGGAGCCGCTCATTTTGATTTTCCAAATACCCACAAAAGAATTTTCGTAGATAAGTGTGCAGACTGCGGAAATGATTTTTAATAAATACGCGCCAGGAAATTTTCAAGCTTTTCTTTACATAGAACCGTTGCGAAACAGCCGCTAGATAGAGTAAAATAGAGCAGATCTTAAGAAAAAGGAAGTTGGAATTTTATGACATTATTAGAACAGATACAAAAAGAACATGCCGCTGCTTTTACGCACAGCGGAAAATTTCATGCGGATGATGTGTTCTCTGCGGCACTGCTTCTGCATTTTAATCCGCAGCTTACCATCCAGCGCGGAAATCGTGTGCCGGAGGATTTTGACGGGATTGTTTTTGATATTGGAAGAGGAGAATACGACCATCACCAGAAAGACAGCCGGATCCGGGAAAACCAGGTTCCGTACGCGGCGTTTGGCCTTTTATGGGAGGCACTTGGCACAGAAATTTTAAGTCCGGAGATGGCCGCGCGGTTTGACGAGAAGTTTGTACAGCCGCTCGATCTCAATGATAATACAGGAGAAAAGAATGAACTCGCCAGTATGATCGGCATGTTCAATCCGGTATGGAATGATAACAGCGGAAGCGATGCTGCTTTCCTGGAAGCGGTGGCAGTGGCCGGACGGATTTTGGAACATAAATGGGAGCATTTTCGTGCGGATGAGCGGGCGGAGCAGCAGTTTGCAGCTCTTCTTGCCGAACACAGGAAGCGGATCGCAGCGGAGAAAAAGGCAGGAACAATGGATGAAAAGATTCTGATTCTGTCGGAATTTTTTCCATGTCAGAAACAGCTTTCCGCGACTGAAATTGCATTTCTGATATTCCCATCGAACCGCGGCGGTTACTGCGTGCAGCCGGTTCGAAAAGAAAATTCATTCAATTACAAGTATGATTTTCCGGAAACATGGCTTGGCCTGGAAAAAGAAGCACTGCAGAAAGCGACGGGGCTTTCCGATGTGTCTTTCTGCCACAAAGGAGGATTTCTTCTCACCGCAGAAACGCTTGACGATGCCGTCGCTGCCTGTCGCATCAGCCTTGCGGGAATGCCAAAAGCACCGGTTCTGATCCACATCGGTACCGATGCGATTGATGCGGATGACGCGCTTTTGCGGCAGATGCCGGGCATGGAGCATGCAGTTATTCTTCATAAACCGCTGCTGGAGGCCCCGGAACTGAACATCTGTGGCAGTTATGCCGTGTCATCACTTGAAAAAGCAGAATGGAAGATACGCCTGCGGGAATACCTGTTGGACTTGTTAAAAGAAAAGCCGGAGGCTGTCTGTGTCAGCGGTGATCTCTTTGCGGCCTATCCGGTCATGCACCAGCTCCGCAAGAAACATATTCCGGTTCTGACGGTATCAGAGCAGAATGGAAAACGGCTTCTGATCCGCATTCCGTCCGGTTCCTGAGAATTTACAGAGAATCTCTCTCAATTTCACGCGTTAAACAGAAAAATTCCTCAATATGTGATCTGTTTCTTTGCATCTGCTGTTGTCTGTGATACAATATAGAAAATACGTGAAATTTTTTGCACAATGAAAACGAATGATATCATTTTTGGTTTATCTTCAAAAAAAGAGGCCAGACTTTACAGGAACGATACATTTTTGTGATTTCATCCGAACGGCCTCAAAAGCAGAAAATGGCAGGCAGAAATCGACAAACAGCAGAGAGGAGAGCAAAACATATATGATTTCAAAGAAAAAATTTGGCACAACGGTAACAGCGTTCGGCGTGGCAGCCGGAATGCTTCTCGGTTCGGCTGCACCGGCGCATGCAGAGGAGACAGCGAAAACGGTGCAGGAAACGCAGAAAGATCAGGCGGATGCACCGGCCACGCAAAGTGAAACGGAAAACGGAAACACAGAAGAAGCCGTTGTTACGGCTGTAGAAACACAGGAAACCGAGACACCAGCAGAAGAACCGTCCGTACCATCTCAGGATGAAAATGCCGCTTCCACAGAGGAGCCAGAAGTACCGGAAACGCCAGAACCGACAGAGGATCCGAATCCAACGGAGACACCGGAAGACTCGAATCCAGGCGAGATGCCGGAGCCATCTCCAAGTGAAACCCCGGAACCAACTCCAGGCGAAACTCCAGAACCGTCGGTAACGCCATCCCCAAGTGAAACGCCGACTCCAGCCCCGTCCGAAACCCCGGAACCAACAGAAACACCGGTGCCAACCGAGACGCCTGCACCAGCCCCGACAGAAACACCGAAAAATGATGAGACACAGGCGGATGACTGGATTCAGACGATTGATTACGGAAAATATATCAGCTCCATGAAAAAAGATCTCCGCGCAGGTTTCGCACAGGTCGACAAAGCGTACGCCTACGCAAAGGTCGATACCAGATTAAACGTCCGCGAAAACGGTTCCACCAGCGCACGGATCGTGGGAACACTTCCGGCAAAGGCACTCTGCTTTGTGATCGCCGATGCGGATCAGGAGTGGGTTTATATTGAATCGGGTGACGTCCGCGGTTTTGTCCGTACGGATTATCTGCAGCAGGGAAAAGAGGCGCTGGAATATGTAACCGGCACCGGAGAGGATCAGATGAAACTGGCGGATCAGGTGATCGATCCGTCTGAAAATGAAGCCTTTCCCTATAAAAAAGAAACGGTTTATGAAGTAAAAACCTCAACCGGAAACGGTATTATCACATTTGCAAAACAGTTCGTTGGCAGACCATACGTCTGGGGTGGAAACTCCCTGACGGACGGTATTGACTGCTCTCATTTTGTATGGCAGATTCTGACCCGTTGCGGTGCGTACGACGGTGAATATACGACCTCCGGCGGATGGCGCAGCCTTGGAGCGGAGGTTGCAAGCCTGGATGAGGCACGCACAGGCGATGTTATTTGCTATAATGGCCATGTGGCGCTGTATGACGGAGAAGGAAAAATCGTAGAAGCGCTGAATGAAAACGCCGGTATCACCTGCGACCGCCCGGTGGACTGTGACACGATTCTGACGATCCGTCGTTTTGCAGCCGACGATGAAATCGGCGGAACGAACGCAGAAAAGATCTGGAATTACTTCCTGATGCACGGATTTACAAAAGAAGGAGCCGCCGGTATTATGGGAAATATTGCAAACGAGGCATCCACAGACCTCAATCCGACACTGCTTGAGTATGGCGCTACCAGCCGCACAAGCCTGAGCGGAGAGCAGTACACGAACCTTGTTGATGCCGGAATCATTTCCCGTGACGAAGTGATCCGAAGTTCCCGTTTTGGCCTTTACAGTGGCGGAAGATATGGATATGGTCTCTGTGGTTTTACAGATCCAACGATCAAAGAGTATCTGTGCCGATATACCATTGATCTTGGAAAGAGCCTTGGAAGCCTGTCCGGCCAGCTCGACAGTCTGATGGCCTACCTTTCCGACTACAATCCGACTCTGCTGGACAGACTGAAAAATGCCGAAGATGTTGACACCGCAGCAACTGCCTTCATGCGTGAATACGAAAAATGCGCAAACCAGAGCACACAGCAGAAACTGCGTACAACAGCAGCAGAACAGATCTACAATGTTATGGAATCGTATGATTCGCCGGTAGATGTAGAATAAACGAACAGATGATGAAAACGTGTTAAAGAAAATCCTCCGCAGCAGAAAGATTCTGTGTGGAGGATTTTCTTACAGTAAAATAATTGAATTTATGTATGATTTTTTACTTCCAGCTTTTCAGTTTGTCCGCTTCCGGAGTCTGCAGCAGAATTTCTTTACAGACCAAAAGAGAAGGACTCACATAATCACAAAATGGAAAAAGCTCTTTTGTATACGGTGTCAGATCCGGGATCATGCAGGAGATGGCACCAGCTGCACGCGCGGCCTTCAGACCATTGATGCTGTCTTCGGCTACTATGCATGCAGCAATCGGAACTTTCAGAAGAGACGCAGCTTTTAAGAAAATTTCCGGATCCGGCTTGCTGTTGATTACCTCATCCCCGCAGACTGAAGCATCGATATACTGGTCAATGCCAGACTGTTTCCAATAGTCTTCCGCAACGCGCCGCGTTGTAGATGTGGCAACAGCAATTTTGATCGAATGCTCTTTTAGCCAGGAAAGAAACTCGTGAAGTCCCGGCTTTTCCGGGACACCGTTGCGCTGAATATAATCATTCAGATACGCCGAACGGATGGCGCGCCCCTCATCGTACGTCACCTTTCCGTGAAACCATTCCTCAAACAGCTTTCTGCTCCGTGGAAGTGCACTGCCGCGCATCTGCGAGAGATGTTCTTCCGTGAGTGTAAAATTCAGCTCCCGGGCAGCTTTGAGCCAGCCCTCTTTCATTACAATTTCGGTGTCAAACAGAACACCATCCATATCAAATAATACTGCCTTTATCATAAATGCGACCTCCCAGGGAGTAAAAGGAAACAGACGGTTTTCGTTTACTCCGTACTCTGATTTTTTTAAAACTACCTTCAGTATACGAAAAATCCTGAAAAAAGACAAGTGCATGACTGGATCCGTGCATATTACAATCACACTTGACTTCAAGTAAGCTTAAAGTGCTATTCTGATAAAAAAGGACAAATTAGGAGGAATAACAGAATGGAAAAGTCAACGGTTTATTTTACCGACTTTCGATGTCCGGTTGGAACGAGTCAGCTTGACAAGCTGAAAAAGCTCTGTATTGCTGCTGGCATCAAAGACATTGATATGGAAGGCAAATTCGTCGCAATCAAAATGCATTTTGGCGAACTGGGAAACATGGCGTTTCTTCGTCCGAATTATGCGAAAGTGGTTGCAGATCTCTGTAAAGAGCAGGGAGGCCTTCCGTTTCTGACAGACTGCAATACGTTATATCCGGGCAGCAGAAAAAATGCCCTGGAGCATCTTGACTGTGCGAATCTGAATGGATTCAATACCATTACCACAGGATGCCAGATTATCATCGGAGATGGAGTGCGAGGAACCGATGAAATCGAAGTTCCGGTTGTCAACGGAGAATATTGCAAAACAGCATTGATTGGTCATGCAATCATGGACGCAGATATTTTTATCAGTCTGAGCCACTTCAAAGGCCATGAAGCAACGGGCTTTGGCGGTGCACTGAAAAATATCGGTATGGGATGCGGAAGCCGCGCCGGAAAGATGCAGCAGCATGCCAGTGGAAAACCGGCAATCAATACGGAGGTCTGTCGTGGCTGCCACCGCTGCGCAAAAGAATGCGGAAGCGATGCAATTTCCTATGTAGATAAAAAAGCAGTCATTGACTATGATAAATGCAAGGGATGTGGCCGTTGTATCGGTGCCTGCAGCTTTGATGCGGTATATAATCCAAACAGCAGTGCAAACGAGCTTCTCGACCGGAAAATGGCGGAGTATGCACAGGCTGTCTGCCATGGACGTCCGTGCTTCCATATCTCTCTGGTACAGGATATCAGCCCGAACTGTGACTGTCATGGGGAGAACGATGCTCCGATTCTGCCGGATATCGGAATGTTTGCAAGCTTCGACCCGGTTGCCCTTGACCAGGCGTGTGCTGATGCCTGCCTGAGTGCAACTCCGATCGAAAACAGCCAGCTTGGCGAGCACCTTGCGGAGCCGGGATGGCACTGTCACCACGACCATTTCAAGGATTCCAACCCGAACATTGAATGGCAGGCAACCCTCGACCAGGCAGAGAAAATTGGTCTTGGTACGAGACAGTATGAACTGAAACGTATCAAATAATAATACAAAAAAATGTTTTAGGACAGAGGAACAACAGCGGAAAGCTCCAGCTTCTCGGATGAAAAATCAACGAGAAGCTGGAGCTTTTTAAGGTCAGATTGTATTTTCTTCAGAGATAACAACGGTTTTTTTCATCCATTTGCGTGATCGCCATCGGATCAGATAATTTACACCACGGAACGCCTCATCCATGCCAAAAGCGATCCAGCATCCGAATAATCCGAATCCCATTTTTACACCAAGCAGATAGGAGAAGAATACACTCATCAACCAGCAGGAGAGAATGGAAACACCCATAGGGAAAACCACATCGCCTGCTCCGCGCAGGGAATTTTCCTCAATGTGATTAAAGCCTCGAAAAATTTCCACGAAAATATCAAAAAACAAAATGGTATGTCCGATCGAAAGGATCGCAGGATCGTCTGTAAAGATCCGCAGCAGCACGGAACCAAAGCAGGCAAGGAGCGTGGATAGGCAGGCATTCAGCAAAATGGTGATTTTTAAATTCTGCAAATTCAGCTGATAAGCCTGTTCGTATTTTCCGGCGCCGGTAAGCCAGCTGATCAGCAACGAGGTCGAAAGACCAAGGGAGAGGCCTAGGACATACACGTAAAAAACAAGTGTGGAAACATAAATTTTGGCAGAAACAGCCTGCACACCGACAAGTGCAATAATGGAGGTTGTCACTACCTGGGATACCGAATAGGAAAGCGTACTGATACCGCCTGGAATTCCGATTTGAAGCACTTTTGGTAAAATCCGGAAACTGCTGCGTATGGACTTATGACGGAAGTCAAGGCCAAGCGGAAAAACCAGGAGCAGCAGAAGCATGGTAAAAGCGGCGCAGCCCTCACTGAAGGCATAGGCACAGGCAATCCCTTCTACGCCATGAAGCGGCAGTTCGACCGGCTGAAAGACGATCAGATAATTTAAAAGAGCATTCAGCGCATTCATTCCAAGGGTAACAAATACCGATATTTTGGGCTTTCCATAGCTTTTAAATATGGCACTGCAGATGGACACGAACGCGGCAAAAAAGGAAACACGAATGCAGATTCTCAGGTAAGAAGAGGCATATGTTAATACCTGGCCGGATAAATTCATCTGCCGCATCAGGGGCATGGAAAAAAACGAAAGTGTAGCACCAAGGAGAATGCTTAACCCGGCACCTGCAAACAGCGCACAGAAAGCAGCATCGGATGCATTTTTTGCCTTTTTGGCACCAAGATTCTGGCTGATTACGATGGACGCACCGGTGCTGATTACGGAATAGAAATTCAGAATCATGCCCATAAACTGTCCGGCGGAACCAACGGCAGCAACTGCTTCATCGGAATAAAAGGACAAAGTAAAAGTATTGACGGTGCTCATCAGATTCATCAGAAACATTTCCAGAAACAGGGGAAGAAAAATCTTTGGGAGAGTCATCGTTCCCTGTGGCGTTTCTACTTTGCCCAGATCTGGATTGTAAAAAGATTTCCACATAAAGTCTGTCGTTACTCCTTTCAGAAAATAGTAACAGAATCGGATTTTAGCAGTTCTGAAGAAACCTGCACGGTAACCGGTTGATCTGCAAAAGAGCGGCGGACATAGAAAATCAGTCGTCCATGGTACAACCGGCGGCAGGAAGAAGCATACTCGGTGCAGTCTGCAGCATTTCCGTTTTCAATTCCAAGAAGGACGCCTCCGTCTGCCGTTACCTGGACCATGGAGGAATCTCCGAAGCAGAAAGCACCATCTCTGTCTGCGGCGTAAACTTCGAACTGCAGAAGCGGATTTTCCGGTAAAACAGCGGAATTTTCTTTGGACGGCTTCCAGGGTCGGATCTGCAGGGCGCAAGGCATAGAAGTCGTTTTCAGTTCATCCTTTGCTTCAAAAGTACAGGAAGCCCCGCCCTTTTGTGTTGCAAGCGTTCCAGAAGCAAGAACCATCAGCGTGCCCGGCTGAAAGGGAACGATCCAGCGAATCGAATCTTCAGTATAGGAAGCCTCCTTTTTGCCGAGACTGATTCCGTTTAAGAATAATTCCGCTTCGGAAAGGTTTGTGTAGCAGCGGACTTCGATATCTTCTCCCTCACAGTAATTCCAGCTTTCGAATAATGGCTGCCAGCTTTCTCTCCTGGAATCTGTCCGCTGTGTGGAAAGATGGCACATCGGTTTGGATGACCAGAAGCTCATCCGCCGGTAAAAACCGGATTTTTCAAAGCCAGCCATCGTAAGAAGCCCGGCTTTTGAAGCTCGAAGCGGCCATCCGTGTGCCTCTCCCATATAATCAATGCCTGTCCAGAGAAACTGTCCGCTGATATATTCGTTTTCGGTTACCGCATGCCAGGCAGCAAGATCATGTCCGTTTTCGCTGCCTAAAAATGGGAGCGAAGGAAAATCCCTGTGGCTTTCCTCGTATAAATGTTCTTTATAATTGTATCCGGCAACATCGAGGGCATCCAGAAAACCGATCTTTGCAGAAAGCTCCGGAAAAGCAGCAGCCAGTGTGACCGGGCGCGTAGTATCCACTGCGCGTACTTCGCAAGCAAGCATGGAAGCCAGTGCTTTTAATCGCTCTGCATTCGGCCGATCCGGATTGTATACGCGCTCTGCGGCAGGCTTATTTGCATCATTGTTTCCGGTCATGGTCTGAAACAGAGGATGGCAGTAAGGATCATTTGGATAATCAATTTCATTTCCAATGCTCCAGAGAATTACACTTGGATGATTTCGGTCGCGCAATACCATAGCAGACAGATCTTCTTTCTGGTACTGAGGAAAGTACTTATAATATCCCTGATGCTTTGGAGGATAAACATTATGACCGGTAGACCATTTATTTTTTGGACCTTCCCACTCATCAAATGCTTCATCCATAACAAGAAAGCCCATTTCATCACATAGATCGTACAGTTCCGGCATATGCGGATTATGGCTCATACGGATGGCATTGCAGCCCATTCCTTTGAGCTTTTCAAGGCGGCGTATCCAGATTTCTTTTGTAACGGCGGCACCGAGTGCACCGGCATCGTGGTGAACGCAGACCCCCTTAATTTTCATAGGGATTTCGTTCAGAAAGAATCCGTAATCGGCATCAAAACGGAAGGTGCGGATACCTACACGACACTTATCTGCAAGAAATGCGGAGTCAGCATTGGTTTTGTGGAGCCATGTTTCGAGTGTATATAAAGATGGATGTTTCGGAGACCACAGTGTTGGCTGTGTTACCGTTCCTTCGGTCTTTAGTCTTGCGGTTCCTCCCGGAAGAAGAGTGGCTTTCTGCTCTGCAAAAAATACCGTGTTTCCATTTTGATCACGCAGATACTGGATCAGTGAAAAAGCAGCTTCCTGATCTTCCCTATTACAGATCTCTGTTGTGATAGAAAGATCCGCTGAAATTTTATCTGCCCTGTTTATGGAAAAGCAGATGCCATATGGTGTAACGTGAAGAAGATCTGTAACAAGGAGCGTTACCTTTCTTGTGATTCCGGAACCGGTAAACCATCGGGAATCTGAAATCTCTGTCCGGTCTACACGGACGCTGATTTCATTGATACCATCTGTACCAAAAACAGCCTGGGATGTTATGTCATAGAAAAAAGGTGTGTATCCATTGGGATGAAAGCCGTGATAATAACTGTTGAACCAGACCTGGCTTTCTTTATAGACACCGTCAAACAGCAGCACAATGCGTTTTCCACGATACTTTTCAGGCAGGGAAAAGGTTCCACGATACCATCCGATGCCGCCGGCTGCATATCCGGTGCCACTGGAATAGGATCTGGAAAACGGCATTGTAACAGACCAGTCATGTGGAAGCTCAACAGCTGTCCAGTCAGTATCATCATAGTCCTTTTTCCATGCATCCGGCTCTTCACCATAGTGAAATTTCCAGGAATGATTGAGATAAATTGTTTGGGTATTCATAGATTTATAACCTCCTGTTTGTATCATGATATTTCAATTTTTTATACGTTTCTATGGTTTTTATTATAAAGAGTCCATCTGAAAAATCCATGGAAAAGAGAGATATTTTTTGTAAAATAGCGACTTTAGGATTGACTTTTACGTGCAAAAAGTCTATCCTTAAATTTGAAATGAAAAGGGTTTCAAAATAATGGAATAGAGTAAGAGTTTCAAGAGGGCGATTCATGAAAAAAGAAAAAAATATTTATACTATTGCAAAAGAAGCAGGCGTTTCGCCGGCGACGGTGTCTCGGGTCATGACGAAAAATGCCCGGGTAAGCGAGGAAAAAAGAAAAAAAGTGGAGGAAATCATACAAAAATATGATTACCGACCAAATGCGCTTGCACAGGGGCTGACAAATGCAAGAACAAAAATCATTGGCATTCTTGCAGCGGATATGATGAATCCCTTTTATGCACAGCTTGTGGACGAATGCGTAAAGGAAATCGGTGCAAACGGATATGTTCCTATGATATTTTCATCTCAGAGCAGTTATGAAATGGAAGAACAGTATTTGCAGAAGATGTTTGACCTGCGTGTGGATGCAATTATTCTGATGGGCGGAAAATCAGACCAGCTCGTTACAGATTTGGAATATGTGGATTTGCTTGATCGAATCACAGACACTACACCGATTATTACAACCGGAAAAATAGAAGGATCCCTTTGCTATCAGGTATGTATTGACGAAATGGCGAGTGTAGATCTTGCCATGGAACATCTTTTTTCGCTTGGGCATCGGCATATTGCACTGATCGGCGGGAAAAATCACATCCGATCAACATATGATAAACGCATGCGGTATCGTATGCTGCTTCGCAAAAATGGAATCACATACAGAGAACGCTATGTAACGGATTCGGATTACAACATCGAAGGGGGGTACCAGTGTATGGAAAGGCTCTTTCAGGAAAATCGTACGATGCCGACTGCCGTAATTGCAATCAATGATTTCAGTGCAATCGGAATTCTTCGGTGTATTGAGGAACATCATTTGTTCCGCAGGATATATCGCTTGTCAGCTTTGACGGAACCTTTCTGTCAGATATTGTTAACCCGAAGCTTACCAGTGTTTGTTATGACTATACCTCTTTTGGAAAAATGCTGGTTGCGTCTGCGGTAAAACTTCTTTCGGGAGAAGAAGTTCCGAAGTTTCAGCAATGTATGTCACGTCTAATTGTGCGTGAATCCACGATATTGCAATA
>OIDL01000615.1_pt1 | contig 14286 bp, 14 predicted proteins | sample 1581611 | NCBI WGS metagenome assembly OIDL01 (sample SAMEA3882516, study PRJEB24775) | human gut metagenome | biome: human-associated habitat; feature: intestine environment; material: feces | place: Netherlands | collected 2009/2010 | reverse complement strand
ATCTGCCGCACCTCGCTCGCCGTATCGGCACTTAGAATTATGCGGTATTGCCCATAAACGATTGGAGAACAAATACGATGACCAAAACCAAAATCGGTGTTCTGGGTGCCGGAACCTGGGGAACCGCGCTGGCACGCATGCTGGCAGGAAACGGCTGTGACGTTACCATGTGGAGCGCCCTGCCCGATGAACTGAAAGCCATGAGCGTGACCCATGCCCACCCCAACCTGCCCGGCATGTGCCTGCCTGCCGATATGCACTATACCGCGGATATTGAAGAAATCTGCGGCGACCGTGATGTGCTGCTGTTTGCGGTGCCCTCGGTTTTTGTGCGTTCCACCGCCCGCAAGGCGGCACCGCATATCCCGGATGGGCAGCTGATCGTGGATGTGGCCAAAGGCGTGGAGGAAAAAACGCTGATGACGATGTCCGAAATCATTGAGCAGGAGCTGGCTGCGGATGGCAAACACACCCACTGCAATGTGGTGGCGCTTTCCGGCCCCACCCATGCGGAGGAAGTGGCCCGCGATATGCCCACCCTGATCGTGGCAGGCAGCCCGGATGAAGCCGCCGCACGCAAGGTGCAGCAGATCTTTACCACCCCCACCTTCCGCGTGTATACCAACACCGACCGCCGCGGCGTGGAGCTGGGCGGCGCTGTCAAAAATGTGATCGCGCTGGCTGTTGGCATTGCGATGGGCCTGGATTACGGCGATAACGCCAAGGCTGCCCTTATCACCCGCGGCAACGCCGAGCTGGCCCGCCTGGGTGTGGCCATGGGCTGCAAGGCCGAAACTTTTGCCGGGCTTTCCGGTATGGGCGATCTGATCGTGACCTGCACCAGTATGCACAGCCGAAACCTGCATGCCGGCATGCTGATTGGCCGCGGAAAGGATGTGGAAACCGCCAAAAAAGAGGTCGGTCAGGTGGTGGAGGGCATCAATGCCCTGCCCGCAGCCTGCAAGCTGGCGAAAAAGTATAAGGTAGAAATGCCCATCGTGAATGCGGTGGATGATATTCTGTCCGGTCGGTTGGCCGCCCGCGATGCGCTGGCTACAATGATGGGCCGACAACTGAAACAGGAATAATAACATGAAAAACAGAGATATTCGCATTGCTTTTTTTGATATTGACGGCACTCTGCTGCCGCCGGATCACCACCTGCCGGAATCCACCGTGGCGGCGCTCAACATTCTGCGCGCCAAAGGGGTGCAGCTTTACCTGGCAACCGGCCGCCCGCCGTACCACCTGCATTACCTGAAAAAGGATCTGCCGTTTGAATTTGACGGCATGGTGATGATGAACGGCCAATATTGCCGGGATAAGGACGGCTGCTTTTACGCTCACCCGCTGCCGCAGGAGGGACTGCGCGAGCTGCTGCCCTGGCTGGAAAAAACAAATATTGCGGTTTCCTTTGTGGAAGCGGATACCGCTTACATGAACCGCACCAATGCCCTGTGTGAAAACTTTTTGAAAGAGATCCCGCAGGAAACCATCGATCCGGCCCAGCGCTGCTTTACCTACCCGACGTATCAGCTCAGCGCATTTTTGAGCAGCGAGCAGGAACCGGAGTTCATGGCCCACGTGCCCGGCTGCCGCGCTGTGCGCTGGAGCGAAGAATTTGTCGATATCCTGCCCGCAACCGGCGGTAAGGTGAACGGCTTGCAGGAAACGCTCAATCATCTGGGTCTTACGCGGGAAAACAGCATTGCCTTTGGCGATGGCGGCAACGATACCGAGATGCTTGCTTTTGCCGGGATCGGGGTTGCCATGGGCAACGCCTGGCCAGACGCCCGTGCCGCGGCGGATTACATTACCACCGATGTGGATAAGGACGGCATCTGGAATGCGCTGGAACATTTCGGGCTGCTGAAATAACCAATAAAAACAAGAGCATGTGCGTTTTTGGGAAAGCCCGAAAAACTGCACATGCTTTTAGTTCTTTAATGGCTGTTCAACCGCAGGGCAGTGTCTCGCCTTCCAGCACCGCCTGCACCAGGGTATCGCCGTGATAGGTTAGCTCCAGATGGAAAAACGGTGCGCCCTCCGCCAACAGCCGAAGGAAAATTTTGTCCCCCTGCCAGATCGGCAGGTTCTCTACTTCGGGTTTGGGCACCCATTCCAGTGTGCCCTCGTTACAGTCGGTCAGCGTGCCGGTAAAATCGGTGCAGGTGTACAGGTGCATCCGCTCGGCGGGCCATGGCTCGCAAGTAAAATCCACAATACCGCGGTAGGCGGGGGATTGCATCGTCAAGCCGATTTCCTCCCACACTTCGCGCAGGGCACAGGCTTCGGCAGTTTCGCCGGGGTCAAGCTTGCCGCCCACACCGATCCATTTATCGTGGTTGACGTCGTTCTTCTTTTTAATGCGGTGCAGCATCAGATAGCAGCCGTTTTGTTCCAGGTAGCACAGAGTGGTTTGCAGCAGTTCAGCCATAGCGGAGCCTCGTTCCCTGTGTGCGGGGCACACAAAATATATTGGTATCAGTATACCACCCGGATAGTACAGGCGGCAAGGCTGCAGACAATGTGCGGGCGGCTATTTGGCGGGCAGAAAACCAATATCCTGAAATTTACGCGGCGCTCCGTTATAATATCTCCAAAATGGAGATGGCTTTGAGGGGAACCGCAAAAAGGTGTTTGAAGCAGGCGTGAACGCCCACATTGCCAAGCCGTTCAGCGTGATGCCCTGCTGGCAGGGCTGGATAAAGCACTGACAAAAAATAGGCACGAACCATACATAAACCGCCGCACTTTCCATATAATAGGTATATTGTACAGAATATGGAAGGGCAGGAGGGTACCCCAATGAAAGCAACAGGAATCGTGCGCAGGATTGATGAGCTGGGGCGGGTGGTCATTCCCAAAGAGATCAGGCGAACCCAGCGCATCCGCCAGGGCGATGCACTGGAAATTTTTACCGCTGCCGATGGGCAGGTGGTGTTCAAAAAATATTCCCCGCTGGTGGAGCTGGGCGAACTGGCCGGGGTGTATGCCGAGGTGCTGGCCAAAAACCTGGGCCGCCCTGTGCTGATATGTGACAGGGAAAGCATTGTGGCCGCCACCGGCACGGGCAAAGGGCAGCTGCTGGGGCGGCAGATCAGCGATGCCGCCGCCCGGCTGCTGGCCATGCGCGGCCCTTACACCGCGCCGGAAACCGCTGCTCGCCGCATTACGGCCTTTGACAAAGGGGAAACGGTGCTGCTGTGCGTCTGCCCCATTGTGGTGCAGGGGGATGTGGAAGGCGGTGTGTTGCTGACCGGCCGCCCGCAGGATGCAGCCCCTGATACCGAGACCGCCCGCGCAGTAAACATTGCCGCGGCATTTTTAGCAAAGTGGATGGAAGAATGAACCGTTGGCCGGCATCACCCTGCTGTCTGGCGGGCAGCAAAACAAGATAAAATAACAGAAAAACGCCGCGGCGGAGGGCAAAAACCACCCTTTGCCGCGGCGTTTGTGTCAAATCTGTTAAAGTTTGAAACTTTTTATGAAAAGGGCTTGACAGAACAAAGAGTTGGGATATAATAAATTTAGCACTCAGGAAGAGAGAGTGCTAAACAAGAAAAAGCAAACAAGGAGATGAGGGCAGCATGACGATGGATGCACGCAAGCAGCGCATTCTGGAAGCGATTGTTGCCATTTATTCTACCGGCGGCGAGCCGGTCGGCTCCGGTTTGCTGGCCAGCCACTTTGACATGGCACTTTCCAGCGCAACGCTCCGCAACGAGATGGCCGCGCTGACAAAGCTTGGCCTGCTGGAGCAGCCGCACACCAGCGCAGGCCGCGTGCCCAGCCCCAAGGGGTACCGGTACTACCTAGACCACCTGCTGGAAGCCCCCGCCGCCATAGCACTGAGCGCAGCGGACCGCGAAAACATTGACCGGCTGTTTGCCGATATGGACGTTGAGCCCGAAAAGCTGGCGCAGAGCGCCGCCCGCGCACTGGCCGATTATACCGGCTGTGCCGCAGTGGCTACCACCCCGCAGGCCGAGGATCTGTGCATCGCCCATTTTGAGGTCGTGCAGGTCGGGCGGTATTCCGCCGCAGTTTTGGCGGTTACCAGCTCCGGCGGTGTGCGCACCCGTGTGGCGCGTATCCACACCGGCTTGACGCGGGAGGATGCCGATGAGATGGCCCGCCTGCTGAACAGCAGCCTGACCTTTGTGGCACCGGAGGATCTGACCCCGTCGCTGACGGCAAGCCTGGTGCTTTCCGCCGGGCGCAGGCTGGCGCCGGTGGTGTTCGCCGCCGAAGCGCTGGTTCGCACCCGCCCGCAGTTTTACCTGGAGGGCGTGCAGTACCTGGCCAAGATGCCGGATGTGCGCACAAACCTTGGCGCGCTGCTGGAAGTTTTTTCTGACAACGAAGCGGCCCGCGCCCTGATCGAACCGGGCAGCGGCAAAGTGACCGCCACGTTGGGCGAGGATATCGAGCCCGCCATGCCGAACCTCTGCATCGTCAGCAAGCGTTACCTTGCGGGCGGCGGGCTGTACGGCACGGTGGCGGTGATCGGCTCCAACCGCATGGAGTACGAACACTTGATCCCCGTTTTGAATTATTTTGCAATTAAGTTAGGGCAGTCAATGTCCGGTAAAAAGGAGGAGCAGACATGAGCGAAGAAACAAAGAAGCAGCCTGAAACTGAACAGGAACAGGCCGCTGCTGAAACAAAAGCGCCCGCGGCAGAATCCGATAAGCAGGAAGCTGAACCCGCTGCAGAAAAGACCGAAAAGAAAGACTGGTTCGGCAAAAAATCCAAAGAGCTGGAAGCCGTAAAGGCAAAGCTGGAAGCCGCCGAGCAGGCCAACGCAAAGCTGAAAGACCAGATGCTGCGCACCGCTGCAGAGTATGACAATTACCGCAAGCGTTCCGCCCGCGAAGCTGACCAGAAGTTCAACGATGGTGTTTCCCATGCGGTCAACCAGATCCTGGCAATTCTGGATACGCTGGATATGGCAGCCAATGCCGAATGCACCGACGAAAACTATAAAAAGGGCGTTGTGATGACGCTGGACAAAGCCGAAAAAGCTCTGAAAACGCTGAACATCACCGAGATCGAATCCATGGGCAAGCCCTTTGACCCCAACTTTATGAACGCCGTTCAGCAGGTTCCGGCAGAGGATGGCCAGGAAAGCGGCACTGTGGTGCGCGTGTTCCAGAAAGGCTATATGATCGGCGATAAGATCATCCGCCATGCAACCGTGGTTGTGGCCGAATAACAAAGCATGAACCGGGTGCAAAAGCCCGTTCAGATATAAATTAAGACATTCACATTTCCATGTTTCCTGAAAGAGGAATATGAAAGGAGTTTTATATTATGAGTAAGATTATTGGTATTGACCTTGGTACTACCAACAGCTGCGTAGCTGTTATGGAGGGCGGCGAGCCCGTTGTTATCCCTAACGCTGAGGGTGCCCGTACCACCCCGTCTGTTGTCGGCTTTACCAAAACCGGCGAGCGTCTGGTAGGCCAGGTTGCAAAGCGTCAGGCTATCACCAACCCCGAAAACACCATCTCCTCCATCAAGCGTAAGATGGGCACTGCCGAGAAGGTTCACGCCGGCGGCAAGGATTACACCCCCGAAGAGATCAGCGCTATGATCCTGGCAAAGCTGAAGGCTGATGCCGAAGCTTACCTGGGCGAGCCCGTTACCGAGGCTGTCATCACCGTTCCCGCTTACTTCAACGACAGCCAGCGTCAGGCAACCAAGAACGCCGGTACCATTGCTGGTCTGAACGTAAAGCGTATCATCAACGAGCCGACCGCAGCTTCTCTGGCTTATGGCATTGATAAGGAATCCGATCAGAAGATCATGGTTTACGACCTGGGCGGTGGTACGTTCGATGTTTCCATCATCGAGATGGGCGATGGCGTTACTGAAGTTCTGGCTACCAATGGTGATACCCACCTGGGCGGCGATGACTTCGACCAGCGCATCATCGACTGGATGGCTGAGGATTTCCAGAAGGAAAACAACATCGACCTGCGCAAGGATAAGATGGCTGCACAGCGCTTGAAGGAAGCTGCTGAAAAGGCAAAGATCGAGCTGTCCAGCGCCACTTCCACCAACATCAACCTGCCGTTCATCACCGCTGACGCCAACGGCCCCAAGCACTTGGATATGACCCTGACCCGCGCAAAGTTCAATGAACTGACCGCTGATCTGGTTGACCGCACCATGGCCCCTGTCCGCAAGGCTCTGGCTGATGCAGGCCTGAAGGCTTCTGACCTGGCTAAGGTCCTGATGGTCGGTGGCTCCACCCGTATCCCCGCTGTCTATGACGCTGTCAAGAAGGAACTGAACTGCGAGCCGTTCAAGGGCATCAACCCCGATGAATGTGTTGCTGTCGGCGCTTCCATCCAGGGCGGTGTTCTGCAGGGCGACGTTAAGGGTCTGCTGTTGCTGGATGTTACCCCGTTGAGCCTGGGCATTGAGACTCTGGGCGGCGTTTGCACCAAGATCATTGAGCGCAATACCACCATCCCCACCAAGAAGAGCCAGATCTTCTCCACTGCTGCTGACAACCAGCCCAGCGTTGAAGTCAACGTTCTGCAGGGCGAACGTGAGTTTGCCCGCGACAACAAGAGCCTGGGTACCTTCCACCTGGATGGCATCGCTCCGGCTCCGCGCGGCGTGCCCCAGATCGAAGTTACCTTTGATATCGATGCCAACGGCATTGTGCATGTAAGCGCTAAGGACCTTGGCACCGGCAAGGAGCAGAGCATTACCATCACTGCTTCCACCAACATGAGCAAGGATGACATCGACAAGGCCGTTAAGGATGCCGAGCAGTATGCTGCTGAGGATAAGAAGCGCCGCGAAGATGTTGATGCCCGCAACAACGCCGACCAGATGGTGTTCCAGACCGAAAAGGCTTTGGGCGAGCTGGGCGACAAGGTCTCTCCGTCCGAGAAGAGCGAGTGCGAAGCTAAGCTGAACGCCCTGAAGGAAGCCCTGAAGGGTACCGATATTGAGGCCATCAAGGCAAAGCAGGACGACCTGCAGAAGGCTTTCTACGCCATCAGCGAGAAGGTTTACCAGCAGGCTGCCCAGCAGCAGGGCCAGCAGCCGGGCGCTGACGCCCAGCAGGGCCCCACGGGCAATGCCGGTTCCGCCCCGAAGGATGACGGTGCTGTTGACGCTGACTTCCACGAGGTGTAAGATAACAGAATAAACAGGGGAACATCCCTGTAACCCAAAAGGCCGCCGCCAGGCAATTCCGGCGGCGGCCATTGTGGGGTTAAGCCCACAAGGCTGCGTCCCGTCCGTAGGGGCGCACAGCGTGTGCCCGCAGTGAAATCACGTTGCCGCTTGCAGGCACAGGCTGTACGCCCTTACGGACAAAGAACCGGCTGTTCCCATAGGGGAAAGGAATAAAAGTCAACTTACTTCAACACATAAAGGTGTGATCATATGGCAGAAAAAAGAGATTATTACGAGGTGCTGGGCATCGGCAAAAACGCTACGGATGCCGAGATCAAGAGTGCCTACCGCAAACTTGCCAAAAAGTACCACCCTGACCTGAACCCCGGCAATAAAGAAGCCGAGGAAAAGTTCAAAGAGGTCAACGAAGCCAACGATGTGCTTTCCGACCCGCAGAAACGCCAGCGCTATGATCAGTTCGGTTTTGCCGGCGTAGACCCCAACTATGCGGCTGCCAACGGCGGCGGTGCAGGCGGGTTCGGCGGTGGTTTTGGCGGCGTGGACCTGGGCGACATCTTTGGCGATATCTTTGGCGGCGGATTTGGCGGTGGATTCAGCGGCTTTGGCGGCGGTTCTTCCACCCGCACCGCCAATGTACCCCGCAAGGGCCATGATATTCAGGCCAGCGTGATCCTGACCTTTGAGGAAGCCGCCCACGGCTGCTCCAAGAAGATCACCATCAACCGCCAGGATACCTGCCCCGACTGCGGCGGCCGTGGTTATGTTGTAACACAGCAGCGCACCCCCTTTGGCGTAATGCAGAGCCAGCAGCCCTGCAGCCACTGCGGCGGCCGCGGCACCATTATTCGCAACCCGTGCAAGACCTGCCGCGGCACCGGCAAGACCGCCGCGCGCAAGAGCCTGGAGATCAATATCCCCGCTGGTATTGATGATGACCAGAACATTGCACTGCGCGGCCAGGGCGATGCCGGTTCCAACGGCGGCCCGGCCGGCGATGTGATCGTGCATGTTACCGTTAAGGCCGACCCGATGTTTGAGCGTGACGGGTACGATGTTACCATCCATGTGCCCATCACCTTCAGCCAGGCTGTGCTGGGCGATGACGTTGAGGTGCCCACCGTGGATGGCCGCATTGTGCAGCATATCCCCGAAGGCACCCAGAGCGGCACCAAGTTCCGCCTGCGCGGCCAGGGCATCCAGTACCTGAACGGCCGCGGCCGCGGCGACCAGTATGTGATCGTCGATGTTGAGATCCCTAAAAAGGTCACCCGCGCCCAGCGCGAAGCCCTGAAAGCTTTTGAGGACAGCATGAAAGAGGATAACTACGAAAAGCGCAAGGGCTTCTTCAAGAACCTGCGCGACCGTTTCTCGTAATGCAGTAACATGCCCCCGCCTGGTAATGCAGACGGGGGTGTTTTTGTATCAGTTAATTATAGCAATATCACGACCTCTTTATGTGATTTTTACATAGATGATATCATTCTCTAGCCTAAAAGCTAGAGGGAAAATGAGAAAAGTAAAGTGCAGTAAGGCTAATATTGCACTTTCGCCAATCATCATGTATAATAAAACTGTCTGTAAGCAACCTAAAGCAGGGGAGGGCTTCATGCAAAAAATCAAAGATTTCTGCAAGCGGCACCGCCTGCTGTGGCTGACTTTGCTGGTGGCGCTGGCTGCCGCCGCTGTGGCCGCGTGGGCCGGGTTTGACCTTGGCCAGCGGGTGGATAACCAGCCGGTGTATGAAATCGTCAACGATGATTATACCCGTACCGTTGTAATTCCTGCCACGGCGGACGCTGCAACGCAGGATGACGGCACAACCGGGTTGTACCTGCCCGTTCCGCTCAAAAGCGGGCAGCGCATTTACGGGGTTCGACTGGACCTGACCACCCATAATTGGGCGTTCCGGCAGGGCACCCTGTACGCTGCACTGCTGGATGCCGATGGCAACGCCGTGGCGAACGGTGAGCTGGACTGCATTACCATTAAAGATGACACCTTTGCGGCCATCACGTTTGATGCGCCCTATACCGCCCCCGGCACAGCCGATGCCGAAGCGGACTATGACCTGGCAAACCCCAACATGACCCTGCGCCTGTGGTATACCCCCGGCGATGACTGGGATGTGTACCACCTGCTGGGCCTTTGGACGGATGCCGACACCAGCCAGCAGATGACCCGCCGGAATGCAAACGGCACAACGGATTCCATCGTCGGGCATCCGGCATTGCAGTATGTCGTCAATGATTCCGGCAGCTGGTCCCATGTGATCTCCCGCCTGCTGGGCGTGCTGACCTTTGCGGCGGTGGTGGCGGGCTTTATCCTGCTCACCCACCGCGCCAAGCTGTGGCAGGTGGTGCTGGTGTGCGGTGCGGTGCTGGGCGTGGCGTTTGCCTTTTTAACGCCGCCCCTTGTCGGACCCGATGAATACACCCACCTGGCCAAATGCTACCGCCAGTCCAGCACATTGCTGGGCCAGCCGGTGGCGGACGATGATGATATGCTGCTGGTGCGCAGCTGCGATGCTCCCTATTTCAAAAATCATACCGGTGATATCGGCATTTACGCTTACAAGGAAATGCTGGAACACCTGGGAGATGCGGGCTGCAGCGGTGAAACGACTGTCAGCTCCGATACCTATGTAACGGCGGACCCCATCAACAATACGCTCTACCTGGGTCAGATTGCCGGCATTACGCTGGCGCGCATGATGGGGCTTGGCTTCCATGGCATGCTGCTGTTGGGGCGGCTGTGCAACCTGGCGCTGTACCTGGCATTGGCTGCGGCTGCGGTCAATATTGCACCCCAGCGGCTGCGCGGCATTTTTGCCGGTGTGGCACTGCTGGCCCAGCCCTTGCAGCTGGCGGGCAGCCTTTCGGCGGACGCCGCCGTGCTGGGGTATCTCTTCTGCTTTACTGCGCTCTGCCTGACCCTGCGCACCCGCCCGGCCCGCTGGCCGGAAACGGTGGCTGCTGTGGTGCTGGCGGCGCTCATCGGCCCGGCCAAGGCAATTTATCTGCCCGCCGTGCTGCTGATCTTTATGATTCCCGATGCCAACCTTGCCTTGCCCGGCAAGCGCTGGCCGGTTGGCCCCATTGCCAAAGTTCTGGCGCTGGTGCTGGCCGCTATCGGCTGGGTGCAGGTCAATATGGGCGCTGCTTTGTATGCAGCCCGCGATGTGGATACCGTGGGCATCCTGCGCGCCGGTGGTGCCGCCGCGGCTGGTGCCGCTTTGCTGGCGCTGCTGTACTGGAAGATCCGCCGCGACCCCAAAAAGAAGAAAATCTTTTTGGGTGCCATTGCCGCGGTTGTGGTGCTGGCCATCCCGGTTGGGCTGTATAAGCTGACCCACATGTGGGGCGGCTTAACGCCGGAACAGCTGGTTGGCTCCATTCAGGAAAACGGCGATTCCATCTACACCTATTCCGCCGGGTATATCTGCCGCAACCTGCCCAACACGGCCAAACTGCTGCTGCGCTCTTTCAGTGCGCAGGGGGCGCAGTGGGTGCAGGGCGTGCTGGGCACTGCCCTGGGCGAACCCATTGTGTATACCGTGGATGCCAGCTGGGTGCTGGGGGTTGGCTTTATCCTGGCTTTGCTGGCCGCGGCGCTGCCGCAGGCGGGTGAGACCGTACCTCTGGGCCGCCGCACCAAAGCGGGCGTTTGGGGTATTGTTCTCTGCGTGATTGCCCTTTCGTTCGTCACGGCGCTCAACTGGACCCCCATCAATTACACCACTATTTTTGGCCTGCAGGGGCGCTACTGGCTGCCCGTGCTGCCGCTGGTGCTGGCGCTGGTGCACCACAACCGCACCTTTGCCGTGCAAAAGCCCGCAGAGCGCAAGGCGGTATTTGCCATGCTCTGCCTGACATCGTTCGTCATTCTGCAAGGCGCGGGTTTGTACGCGACCTTCCAGATGCCGTCATAAATTATTATTTTATACGTTTTGTATCATGCAGAAAGGAACATTACCATGACTGTTACCCGTAATACCATCATTGCCGAAATCCTGCAGAACGATCCTTCCCAGGGCTGCGTGCCCATCTTTTTGAACACGGGTATGCACTGCCTGGGCTGCATGGCTGCCCATGGTGAGACCGTGGAGCAGGCCTGCATGGTCCACGGTGTGGACCCCGACGAACTGTGCGCCGAACTGAATGACTACTTTGCACACCTGTAAGCCTGTGCCGCACCTGGATGCGCGGCTGGCCGCCGCGGCTGCCTATGTGCGGCCCGGCCATATTGCCGCCGATATTGGGTGTGACCATGGAAAACTCAGTGCATGGCTGGCGGGCAGCGGTTGCTGCCCGCTTGTTTTTGCATGTGATCTGCGGGAAGGCCCGCTGCAAAAAGCCCGCATGACCTGCGCCCCCTGGACGGATAAGATCCAGTTCCGCCTCGGTTCCGGCTTGAGTGTGCTGCAGCCGGGGGAGGCAACGGAGATCATCATTGCCGGCATGGGGGCCGAAACAGTGCTGGAAATCCTGGATGCCGCCCCCTGGGTGAGGAACGAACAGTATAACTTTGTTTTTGTACCCGCCACCAAGCACAGCGTTTTGCGCAAGGGCCTTGCCCAGCGCGGCTTTGCCTTAAAAAGCGAGACACTGTGCCGTGCAGCCGGGCGGCTGTATACCGTGATCAACGCGCAGTATACCGGCCGGGCAGCGGAGCCCACCGGCCTTGCCTGCCTGTGCGGCAAAACGCAGGGCCAGCCCGAAGCCCAGGCCTACCGTGAACAGCAGCTGGTCAAACTGAAAAAATACCGCCTGGGCCTTGCACCCGGCCCGCAGGCGGATGGGGTGGATGCCCTGATACAGGAAATGGAGGATGGACTATGGCCGTAAAAGTACAGCAGGTACTGGAAATTCTGGAACAGATCGCCCCGCCGGAGCTGGCTTGCAGTTGGGATAACGTGGGCCTTTTGGTGGATGCCGGACGCCCGGTCACCTCCATTATGACGGCGCTGGATATTACCGCCGATGTGGTGCGCGATGCCGCCGAAAGCGGGTGTGAGCTGATTGTAAGCCACCACCCGGTCATCTTTGACCCGCTGCGCCGCGTGACGGCGGAGGATGTGCCCGCAATGCTGCTGCAGAACGGCATTTCGGCCATCTGCATGCACACCAATCTGGATGCCGCTCCCGGCGGTGTGAACGATGTGCTGGCAGATCTGCTGCGCATTGAGAACCGCCGTGATTTCGCCGATAACTGCGGCCGCATCGGCACGCTGAACGTGCCCACCACGGCCCAACAGCTGGCCGAAACCTGCAGCCGGATGCTGCACACCCACTGCAAGTTTGTGGAAGCCGATCACCCGGTAGAAAAGCTGGCCGAAGTGAGCGGCGCAGGCGGCAGCTATTTGCAGCAGGCCATTGACGAGGGCGCAGACTGCCTGGTGACAGGCGAAGCCGCCCACCACATTGCCATTTTGGCAAAGCAGAAAGGCGTGGGCCTGGTTGTTGCCGGACACTGGGGAACGGAACACCCGGTGGTGTTTGCCCTGGCGGATGCCCTGACCGAGCGCCTGCCCAAAGAAGTTACTGTGGCCCCCAGCCTGGCCGATGTTGACCCTTACAGCTACCTGTAACCCCTGCGGCGGCTGAACACTATGGGGTGGGATGAACCCATCCTGCCGCGTGAGAAGAATGCTGTCGTTTTCATAAAACCCTGCCCCAAAAGAAAAGGAGTACCACCATGGCATTGGATGCCGCGACCCTTGCGCTGGTCGCAAATGAACTGAACAGCACCCTGCTGGATGCCAAAATTGATAAAATTTTTGAGCCGACGCGGGATGAAGTGCTGATGACCCTGCGCACTCGCACCCAGACGTTCAAGCTGCTGCTGTCTGCCCGCAGCGGCTCGGCGCGTGTCTGCCTGACCAAAGAAAGCTTTGAAAACCCGCTCACCCCGCCGGGCTTTTGCATGCTGCTGCGCAAACACCTGACCGGCGGCCGTCTGACAGGGCTGCATATGGAACCCGGCGACCGCATTGTGTTTTTTGACTTTTTGTGCACCAATGAGATGGGCGACCTGGTAACCAATACCCTGGCTGCCGAGCTGATGGGCCGTTACTCCAACCTGGTGCTGATCCAGAGCGGCAAGATCATCGATGCCCTCAAGCGCGTGGATTTTGAGGACAGCGAGATCCGCCAGCTGCTGCCCGGACTGCCGTATACGCTGCCGCCCAAACCCAATAAGCCGGATTTTCTGGCAACCAGCGCCGCCGCCATGGTGGCCGCTGCCTGCGAAAAAGACCTGCCGGTGGCTTCTGCTTTGGGCAAAGCGGTTGGCGGTGTCGGCCCCGTTGTTGCGCGGGAGGCTGTGTGGCGTGCCTTTGGCGGCGAAACGCCCCTGCTGGCCTGTGACCTGGACGAAGCGCAGAAGCAGGCCCTGTGCGCCGCAATCGAAAACCTGAAGGATGAACACGCTGCAGGCGATGCGCGACCCGCAGCCGATCAGACAGAACGCGAAGGAGGACGGCAGCGTGGAATAATCCGCAATGCCGCCCTGCCCGGTCAGATGGTCGCCGATGATAAGCAGCATGCAGAGGATGCGCAGCAGCTCCAGATTGCTGCTGCGCGCGGTTTTACCGGGCATAGGTCACCTCCGTGAAAGAATAGACAACGCCTATACTTTCTCCAAAATCACAATCGCATTTGCCAGACCGCGCTCATGGGTCAGGCTGAGATGGACGGTCACGCCCTGCTCGGCAGCCCACGCGGCGGCGGGGCCGGTCAGCGCAAAATAGGGCGCACCGCTTTCCCGGCGCAGCACGGCCAGATCGCAGAGGGCAAAGCCGCCCAGCCCGGTGCCGACAGCCTTCAAAAAGGCCTCCTTGGCCGCAAAATTGGCGGCTGCGGTCTCGGCACGGCGCTTCTCGCCAAGGGCGGAGAGTAGGGCTTGCTCCGCCGGTGCAAACACATGGTCGAGAAAGCTCGGCTTTGCAAGGCTTTTCTCGATGCGGTCTGCGTCACACAGGTCTATGCCAACTCCCCATATCATACGGTTGCAGCCTCCAGCAGGGCCTCCCGCTCGTTGGGCAGGCGGCCCTCCATAACGGCGGTAAGCAGTGTTTGCAGTGTTGCGCCGACACCGGGCCCGGCGGGAATGCCCGCATCCATC
>OIDL01000603.1_pt1 | contig 14618 bp, 12 predicted proteins | sample 1581611 | NCBI WGS metagenome assembly OIDL01 (sample SAMEA3882516, study PRJEB24775) | human gut metagenome | biome: human-associated habitat; feature: intestine environment; material: feces | place: Netherlands | collected 2009/2010 | reverse complement strand
CCCCGGCCGGCCGGCCGGCCGATTCTTCCCGACGCCACGTTACGTGGTGCTTTCCGTCACCTTTGCCCTGACCCACTCGGCCGAAGGCACGGTAGGTTACGGACAGCTTGCCAAAGCGCTTGGCGTCGAAGTGGGCGACCGTATGGCCACCGCCGACATCCGCAAAGCCGTGCTCGCAGTACGTGCCGCCAAGGGCATGCTCGAGGACCCTACTCGCTACGCCTTGCCTGACATGGCCACCGCCAAGCGCGAGGCCAATATCCTGACCGATCTGGAGCGTCTGGCCTCCCTCAATGAGGCCGCCGGCATTCCCGTTGGCGATGACGGTCTGCCTGCTCCCGACTACAATCGCCACAGCTGCGGCTCGTTCTTTATGAATCCGATTCTGACCGCCGACCAAGCGGCGGCCCTGCCCGAAGATGCGCCGAAGTTCGACGCGACTCTGCCTGACGGCACTCCCGGCACCAAGACGTCCGCCGCCTGGCTCATCGACCATGCCGGCTGCCATAAGGGATATAAGGTCGATGCGGACGCGCCGGCCAGTCTATCCACGCAGCACACGCTGGCCTTGACCAATCGTGGGGGAGCGAGCGCGGCCGATATCGCAGCTTTGGCGCGTGCGGTTCAGCAGGCAGTCAAGAGCGCGTTCGGAGTGGACTTGGTGCCCGAACCGGTCTGCGTCGGTGTGCTGTAATCGCGCTATTGATTGATGGAGTGGGTTATTAATCCCATATATTGCGGACTCTGAGTCTTATTAATAGACAAGACACGCGGGCTCTTCTATACTCGATTGTCGGTATTGTGCGCATTCGGTGCGCAAACAACAGAGAAAAAAGAAGAGCACTATGCAACTGTTCCGTACAAAATCCGTCGAACAGACCATTGCCGAAACCGGTGAAGAGGGCCGCAAGCTCAAGCGCAACCTGACTTGGTGGGATCTGTCAATCATGGGTGTGGCCGTAGCCGTGGGCGCCGGCATCTTCTCGGTGGGCGCGCAGGCCGCCGCCTTCCACGCCGGCCCGGCCGTGATCATCAGCTTCCTGATCGCCGGCATCGTGTGCGGCGCAGCCGTGATGTGCTACGCCGAATTCGCTTCGATGATTCCGGTGGCCGGCTCCGCCTACACCTTCACCTACACCACGGTCGGCGAGATCATGGCCTGGATCATCGGCTGGGATCTGATCCTGGAAATGCTGATGGCCGGCTCCGTGATTTCCAAATATTGGGGCGTATACCTCAACGATTTCATGCGCCTGATGGGCTGGAACGCCAACACCAACCTGACGTTCGGCTCCTTCCACATCGATATCGCCCCGATTATCATCGTGGCGTTCTTTACCACGCTGCTCGTATTCGGCACCAAGATCGGCGCCCGCGTGGACGGTGCTATGACCGTGCTCAAGATCGCCATCGTGTTCTTTGTGGTGATCGTCGGCTTCTTCTACGTCAAGGCCTCCAACTTCACCCCGTTCATTCCGCCGAGCCAGCCGGCCTCCACCGTGGAAGGCTCCTCCGCCGTCACCGGCGTGATGACCCAGCCGTTGTGGCAGTTCGCCACCGGCATGACCCCATCCGTGTACGGCGTTCCTGGCATCCTCTCGGGCGCGGCGCTCGTGTTCTTCGCGTTCATCGGATTCGACGTGGTGGCCACCGCCTCTGAGGAGACCAAGAACCCGCACAAGAACGTGCCGCTCGGCATCGGCGTGGGCATGCTGCTCATCATTGTCATGTACATGCTCGTGGCCGTGGTGACCACCGGCATGGTCTCCTATGCCGATCTCGCCAAGCAAGACAGCCCCTCGCTGGCCACCGCCTTCGAACTGGTGGGCGCCGACTGGGCCGCCAAGATCATCAGCTTCGGCATCGTGCTGGGCCTGGCCACCGTGGTTATGGTGCTGTTGCTCGGCCTGACCCGTATCGTCTTCGCCATGAGCCGCGATGGTCTGCTGCCGCGCGGCCTGTCCAAGACCGGCAAGCATGGCACCCCGGCCGCTCTGCAGATCGTCGTCGGCGCGGTGGTGGCGCTCGTGGCCGCCTTCTTCGACATCGGCGTGCTCTCCGACATGGTCAACATCGGCACCCTGTCCGCCTTCACGCTGGTGGCCATCTCCATCCCGATTATGCGCAAGAAGCGCCCCGACCTGCCGCGCGCCTTCAAGATGCCCGGCAGCCCGTGGATTCCGATCCTCATCGCCGTGGCCAACTTCTGGTTGATGCTCAACCTGTCCGTGCTCACCTGGATTCGTTTCGTGGTGTGGCTCGTGGTCGGCTTCGCCATCTACTTCGGCTACGGCTACTGGCATGCGCGCCTCGGCAAGGGCGACCTGACCGAAACGCTGTCCGCCGAAACCGATAAGGCCGTTAACGGCTGAGAGCGAGGAGCGTCCCAACAGGCGCGTACCCTTGTATCAGTATTTGTTAAGGAGGATTCCATGCCATATGTAATCGCTCAGCCTTGCGTGGATGTCAAGGACAAGGCTTGCGTGGACGAGTGCCCCGTCGACTGCATTTACGAGGGTTCCCGCTCGCTGTACATCAACCCCAACGAGTGCGTCGACTGCGGTGCATGCGAACCGGTGTGTCCCACCGAGGCCATCTTCTATGAGGATGATCTGCCGGACGAGTGGGCTTGGTACAAGGATGCCGCTGTCAACTTCTTCGCTGAAGTCGGCGATTTGGGCGGCGCTTCCGCCAATGGTCCAATCGGCAAAGACCCGGAACAGGTCGCCGCGCTGCCGCCGCAGAACCAGTAAGCTGATTTGCGGATAAGCGCTGCACACAGCGCATAGTTCGGATTGAACCCTCGGTCTATCACGGCCGAGGGTTCGTCGTATCTTAGGAACATACCGTCCAAGAAAGGGGTTCTCATGGGCTTCCACGCATATTCGTCGCCATACGACTGGTCTCGTATCGCCGGCTTCAAAGCCACCGCCAAAACCGTGCCGGGTGGCATGATCGACCTGTCCGTAGGCTCGCCTGTGGACCCGGTGCCGAGCAGTGTCCAGCAGGCGCTGGTTGCCGGCGCAGACGCCCCCAACGCCCATGGATTCAAACGATCCAAACGCCTACGGATACCCGGTCACCGCCGGCACCGCCGACCTTAAGGCCGCTATCGATACATGGTTCCGCGAACTGCGCGGGGTGGATCTGAAATCCATCAACGCTGCCGCCGTACCCACCGTGGGTTCCAAGGAGGCCGTGGCGCTGATGGCCAGCCTGCTGCACCTTGGCGAAGGCGATGTGGTCGTCCAGCCGGCTGTCTCCTACCCGACTTACGAAATCGGTACCCAACTTGCCGGCGCCACCGTGGTCAAAGTCGATGATGTGACCGACGTCGATTCCTGGGTGAATATTCCGAACGTCAAGGCCATCTGGATCAACTCGCCGTGTAATCCCTCCGGCGAGGTCATCTCCGCTGACTGGCTGACCGACATCGTGGCTGCTGCCCGTCGCATCGGTGCCGTGGTGCTCTCCGACGAATGCTATGCGTTAATGGACTGGCGTTCGGTGCGCCGCAATACAGCCGCGTTCTCTGCGCCTGCCGCGTCTGCATCTGCTGCGTCTGTGCCTGCCGCACCGGTGGCCGAATCCAACGAGCCCGCCTCCGATACCGCATTCAGTCTCTCCGCCACGCCATGTGCCCTGAATCCACATGTGTGTGAAGGTTCGGCAGCTGGCATCCTGGTGCTCTACTCGCTGTCCAAGCAGTCCAACATGGCCGGCTACCGTACGGCTCTAATTGCCGGCGATTACCGGCTGGTCAAGGAAATGGCCGAATACCGCAAGCAGATCGGCCAGATTATCCCTGGCCCAGTGCAGGCCGCCATGACCGCAGGCCTGAAGGACACAGCCGCTGTGCACGAGCAATGGAGGCGTTACCGTCGCCGCCTATCCGCGCTGGTTGACGCACTGAAGGCATATGGCTATTCGGCACAAATGCCCTCCGGCGCGCTGTACGTATGGGTCAAGGCCAAGTCCGGCGACTGCTGGGCCGATATGGCCGAGCTCGCCAAGATCGGCATCATCCCCAGCCCCGGCGAATTCTACGGCGCTCCCGCCTACCTGCGTTTCTCCGCCACCGCCACCGACGAGGCCATCCGTTCCGCCTGCGAACGTCTCACGGCGTAATGAGATCGTAAGTGGCGTTGAGCCGTTCACGCCCCAAACTGGGCGGCCTTGTTGCCGAATTTGCGGCGCACAGCGTCCAGTGCGGCCTCGGCATCATGCAAACGCGCCTGTGAGGTCTGGCCGCGGGCATTGTCGGCCTCTTCGAGCATGTCATCCAGTGAAGGCTGCACGGCCGTAGCCGCCGCCTTACTGAGCGAAGACGTGCTCATACCGGCCAAGCGAATAGTTTTGGGCAGGGGAGTGGCAGACTCCGCCGAGGCCGGTAGCCCCAGCATGACTTTCAGCTGCCGCACGCATTCCGGGTACAGCACGCCGGCCGTATCGGTCGGCCGCTCCATCGTAAAAGACCGGGTCTGATAGCTCAGGTCGGCGAACCGCAACTTCACCGTCAGCGTGCGCGCCACCAGCCCCTTGCGCCGCAGCGTGCTGGTTACTTCGTCGCAGGCCGAACGCAGTAGCCCACACACCACGCGCATATCGCGTGTATCCTCGGCCAAGGTTTCCTCGGACCCAATGGATTTCTCCTCGCGTACCGTGGTAATTTCGCGGGAATCCAACCCGTGCGAGGCCGCCCATAATCCACGTGCCGCAGCCGGGGAGCCAGTGGCACGAGTCAATGCAGCCTCATCCAGCTGAGCCAATTCAGCCACCGAATGCACGCCCCAAGCATTAAGCCGCTTCTCCAAAGACGGCCCGATTCCCGGAATACCACGCAATGGCATCATCTGCACGAATTCGGCCGAGCGGGCCGCGGGAATCAGCAGCATGCCGTCCGGCTTGGCATTGGTCGAGGCCATTTTGGACACCAGTTTGTTACAGGCGATACCCACTGAACACGTCACGTGGAAGCGCTCGGCCACCTGAGCGCGAATCCACGCGCCGATCGCGCTCGGCCGCCCCCACTCCAGCAGTGCGGCGGACACATCCATATAGCCCTCGTCCACCGAAACCTGCTCGAACCGGTCGGTGACGGTCAAAAACACCTCATGCATGATTCGGTGCGACATCATGCGGTAATACGCCATATCCACTGGCAGAAAAATGCCGTTCGGGCACAACCGATGGGCGCGCGCGGCCGGCATCGCCGAATTGATGCCGTATTTCCGGGCTTCGTAGCTCGCGGCGGACACCACCGCGCGCGGCCCGGTGCCGATGATTACCGGCTTGCCTTTGAGCCCGGGGTTGCGCGCCACCTCCAATGAGGCATAGAAGGCATCCATGTCGATATGCAGCACGGTGCATCCGGTCTCGTCGTGGCCCCAATCGCGTTTGGCGGCCTCAAGTCTCGGTGCGGTGCTCATGCCACCATTGTAGGAATGCCGAACGAGGTCATGCTCACTATGTGGCGCGCATGACGCGGCGCTCATTGTCATAATGCCGAATATCGCCGGAATTCCAAGGGTTTACGCACTGTGCGGCTGTTTCGCATGGTGGGTGCGATTCCACGGAATCGTCCACATTGCGTCACTGTCCGTAACGCCTTCCAAGTCAATGCGCGCTGTCCCGGCTCTCCGAGTAGCGTAAACCTCATGAAGAAGGCAGTGGTCGGTATCCTCAACCGTGTTCCCGTGGTTCTTATCGTGATTGGTGAGGCACTGGTGATTTATTTGGCTACGGCCGTCGCCAAACTTGCGTTCACCCAGCTCGATCCGCTGTACTCGGTGTGGTATCGCGTGGGATTCATGGCGGTGCTGTTGCTGCTGTGGCGCAGGCCCTGGAACAAGGCGAAGCGAGCGCAACTGTTTCACCGCGACGCCCGCAGCTGGGGGCTGGTCGTACTGCTCGGCTGCTCGCTGGTGCTGATGAATACCCTGTTTTATGTGGCCATCAGCAATATGGATATGGGCATTGCCGTGTCTATCGAATTTTTGGGACCGCTTTCGGTGGCGGTGATTACCGGCAAAAGCTGGCGCGAGCGGGTCGGTATCGGTATCGCGGCGGTCGGTGTGGTGCTGTTAGCTGGCATATCATTGGCCAATCCGTCCGGCAATGGCACGTTTTTGTATGGTCTGATTGCGATTTTGATCGGCGGGTCGATGTGGGGCATGTATATCATCACCGGCCGGCGCGTGGCGGCTGGCGGCAATTCGCTGGATAATCTGTGCATCGCCGTGACCATCGGCTGGCTGGTCCAGTCCCTGTTCCTTGGCGTGCCGGCTGTGGCTCATGTGGTTCACCCCAAGGCCGATGCCACGTGGGCGCTTGAGCCCGGCGGCTCGCTGAAGCTGCTGGCTCTGCTGTTTGTGATTTCCCTGATGGCCTCGTTCATTCCCTATGTGGTGGAGCAGATCACGCTGCGACGCACCACATCCGGCGCATTTTCGGTAATGCAATCCATCAATCCCGCCATGGCGGTGGCCGTGGGACTGGCGTTCGGCGAGATTCCCAGCGTTGGTGAAATCGTCGGTGTGGCGTTGGTGATTTGCGCGGTTATCGTTACGTTCTCCGGCGACGCCGCACCCGCGGACGTTCAATAATGTGTCGTTCGGCACGCCGTATCCGCAGGACGTGGTACAGTAATTTGCTGTTGCGCATTATTGCGTAACGTGGAGTCATGCCTGAGTGGCCGATAGGGGCACCCTGCTAAGGTGTTAGTCGTGTAAACGGCTCGAGGGTTCGAATCCCTCTGACTCCGCCGATTAAGGTTCCGGGTGAAAGCTCGGAACTTTTTTGTTTTCCGGAAACTCCGGGTTAAGTAACTCCTGAAATAACCGAGGACGGGCGGTCTCCGCTTGTGGTAAGCGGAGTCGGAGGTACGCCATTGCCCGTCCGCCTCCAAACCGCCATTTTAGTGGGCGAACGAGTGCGGCACGTCGGGAAAAGTCCAAGCGACGAAAGAAAAATGTCCACTAAGTGAGACTTTTGCGTGGTGTTCGTGAATGGTGATTGAAGATTAACCGGTTAATATATTGCTTGTCCAATCGCTTGCTCATCGCCTCCCTCCCCGCAGTACTTGACCGAGATGGGCGGTACCCTAGAGAGAGAAGAAGAGTTCCGAAGGGCGGGCAAAGATGAGCCATATCGCTGGGCAGGGGCAACATCGCTCCAACTCGACACGAACCAACCGTGCGGCGCTGATTATCGTGTTCGTGATCGTGCTCGCCGTTGCGCTGGGCATCGGCGCATGGTTCGCAACCCATCGCACGGACGGCAATGGCCCCGCACACGCCGGAGTGTCGGACGTCGCGTTGAATAAAGCGAAGAACACGCCCAAACCGGTGACCGAACATCACGGCAATTCACCGGATTGCCCGGATACGGACTGCATCGCCATGCTGGTCAACGGCGATTTGTTGTTCCATGAGGGATTGTGGAGCCATTTCCAAGGCCCGAACCCCAACGCCACGGATGGCACCGCCTTCAACTTCGACCCGCTGTTCGCGCCGATGAAGCAGTACATTCAGGCTTCGGACATCGCCGTGTGCGAATTCGAAACCCCGATCGCCCAGCGCGGCGGCCCATATGCCGCGTACCCGATCTTCAACATTCCGCCGGAAGTGGCGGATGCCGCCCGCAACGTGGGATACAACGCCTGCACACACGCCACCAACCATTCCTGGGATCAGGGGGCGGATGGCATCGCCCGTCTGTGGGGCACGCTTGAGGCCAATGGCATCGCCCAGACCGGCTCGTACAAAACCGAAGCCGACTCCACCAAACCGTTGGTCATCGATTCCCCGACCGGCGGCGGCAAGCTGGGTCTGGTCACCGGCACGGTCTCCCTCAACGGCATGACCGCCGACGAGGACTGGCAGGTGGATCGTCTGCGCGAAGACGGCGACCCGAATCACGACAGCGACATCCAGCGCGCGGTAGACAAGGCCAACAAGGCCCGCGAGCAAGGTGCCGATGTGGTGGCCATCGCCATGCACTCGGTGCAGGAATACCTTGATTACGCCGATTCCTGGCAGATTTCGGAAGCCCATGAGCTTGCCGACACTGGTGCCTTCGACGTTATTTACGGTGCCGGTTGCCATTGTGCGCAGCCCATCGAGAACTATAACGGCACGTGGATTATCTACGGTCTGGGCAACGCCGTCACCGAGTCGGCGAACACGCCGGAAACCTTGGTCAACAATCAGGGTGTGACCGCACGCATCCAGTTCGCCGGCAAGAAGGGCGTCAAGGGGTCGTGGCGCGTCAACCGCATCGATTGGGTGCCCACCGCCAACGTGCATCAAGGCAACTACCAATGGTGCCCGATATCCAGCGACCATCCCATAGGCACATGTTGGGACGAAGCCTACGACGCTCAGATACGCCAACGCATCTGGGATGTCATCTATTCGATGGGCGCGGACCAGAACGTCGTCAAGGAATGGAACATCACGCAGGAGCAGGCGGCAAAGCAATAGTTGCTCGGCTTGGTCTCAAGGAGGGGAAGCCGCAAGGTGACGCTTTTCCCGCCGGCCTCCTAATGTGGAGCCCATGACCGAGATTTACGAAACCCAAAGCGAACGCACCGATCTGCCCCTCGTCGTGATGCCGTCCGTGCTTGACTCGATGATCGAGCCCATCAAGGCCCAGTTCCCCGCGCTCCACGACGTTGCCCGCGTGCGTATGTTCGAGGAATTCACGTCCGACGAGGCGACCATAGCCGAGCGTCTGAAGGATGCCGACGCCCTGCTGGTGGGCGGCTACCACATTTCGGACGATCTGCTGCGCACCATCAGCGGGCAGGGGCACGTCAAGTGCATCGTGTTCTGCGGTACCGGCGTCGCCAGCTACCTCAATCTCGATAAGGCGCGCGAGCTGAAGATCCGCGTCTGCAACGCCGAACATTATGGCGATCACGCCGTGGCCGAGCACACCTTCGCCCTTCTGTTCGAGCTCATCCGCCGCGTTGGCCAACTCGATAAGGACGTCAAGGCCGGCAACTGGGCGTGGGCCAGCGGCGATGGACTGCAACTCGCCGGCCGTCGCATGGGCATCATCGGACTGGGCGGCATCGGCTCCACCGTGGCCGGCATCGCCCGCGCCCTCGGCATGGAGGTCGCCGCATGGAATTCGCATGTGCCGCCCGAGCATTTCGAACGCTCCGGTGCCACTCCGGTCGACGATCTCAACAAGCTCATCGAAACCAGCGACGTCATCTCCGTCCATCTGCCGCTGAACAACGCCACGCGCGGCATCGTCACCGCCGAGAACCTTGCGCATGTGAAGCCCGGCACCCTGTTCATCAACACCGCCCGCTCCGAAGTCATCGAATCCGGTGCGCTGCTTGCCCGACTGCAAAAGGGCGATGTTCCCGCCGCACTCGACGTGTTCGACCATGAGCCGCTGACCGCCGACGACGCCATCTGCCATGTGCCCGGCATCGTCCTGACCCCGCACGTCGGCTGGCGTGCCGACGGCGCGTTCAAGGAGCTCACCCGCCAGATGATCGCCTGCCTGACCGCCTACTTCGCCGGCGAAGACTATAACGTCGTCGTCTCCGAACGCTGATAGCCCTGCCTAGCCTCGCGCTCAATCGAACACCCAGCCAGTCGACCACCGGAACACGCTCATGCAGACGATTCTCAACACGCCCGACGATCCTGCCCACGATTCGCTCGTCGAAAAAAAGTCCGAATTTATCGGCGACGCCGCCCATGTCGATACGCTCGACGAGGCGCTCGCGTTCGTGGCTGCGATCCGTGAGCAGCATCCGAAAGCCCGACACGTGGCGTATGCCGCCGTGTGCGGAGGCGCGGATGGGCGACTGTCCGAACGCATGAGCGATGACGGCGAGCCGTCCGGTACCGCCGGCAAGCCGATTCTCGACGTACTCAAGCAGTCGGGCACCACCGATTGCGTGGTTGCCGTCACCAGATATTTCGGTGGTATTCTGCTGGGCTCCGGTGGGCTGGTCCGCGCGTACTCATCCGCCGCATCATTGGCGATGAAAGCCGCCCGCGCCGCCCGCATCATGACCGCCAAGCGATACCGGGTTCGCCTCGAATACCCGCAGTTGGCCCGATTCCAGCAGATCCTGGCGCAGCTTGGTGGCAGTCAGGAGGATGAATCGTATGCGGTGAACGTCGAGTTGACCGCGGTGGTGCCGCAGGATGATTGCGCGCGATTCGAGGAGCGTGTGCGGGAAGCGTTCAATGCCGCTGTGGTGCCGGCTCCGATTGACATGGTCAACATTCCGGTTCCGCTCGCGTGACGCCTGTATGACTAAGCTGGGCATCATGACCGACGAGAACACCACCAGCCAGCAGACCCAGCCCACCGAGGCCGCAACCGAGGCCGCGGCCGAGACTGCAACCGACACGGACGCCCAGCAGCAGGACCAAGGCGCGCAGTCCGCAGCCGAGTCCGCCGCTCCGGTGGATTTCGAACCGCTGACCGCTACATACGAGCGTCTGCGCCATTCCACCGACCCGGCCGAACTGTCCGAATTCGCCCGTCGGCCGTTGCCTGACCGTGCCGATCAGGCGGCGTTCTCCCGCGCCACCGCACTTTTGGAGGCTGTGGCCGGCAACCCGCACACCCCGGTGGCCGATCGTGTGTTCCTCGCCGACACCATGCCGTTCCCGAACGTATTGGTCAAACTCTCCGAAGACCCCGAACCGTCCGTGCGTCAAGCCGTGGCCGCCAACGGGGACGACAAGAATTGGCTGGTCGGCCGTCTGACCAAGGACCCGGTGCCTGCGGTCCGGGATACGGCGTTGAAAAACAAGCGCACCAGCTGGAAGATGCGGCTTGAGGGTGCGCAGGACCCCACTGCGGATGCGGAGACATTGGATTTCTTGGGCGTACTTGGCACCGAATCCGAAGAGGGAGCACCGGCGGTGCTTTCTTCGATGGTCCGCCGTGCCGTGGCACTGAACCCCAATACGTCCGAAGCGATGCTTGCCAAATTGGCCAACGACCCCTCGGCCGAGGTGCGGCACGCCGTGGAAAGCCGCCGCTAAGCACACTATTGCTGTGTTTTGCCGCGCAAATTTGGCCGGCAATCACCCCCTGTCCACCATTGTGAGCGCTCACATCTCACTATGTGAGGGTAAAAAGTACATAATTTGGCGGAATCATGGCATTTTTCTTACGGTGTGGCGCAATCAAACGGCGTTAGACTGGGGCTATGAGTGAGATTACCGAGAGTGAAGAGCGTCTGGCCCGTCCGTTGATTCGACTGGCCAAGTTGGTCGGTGTCGGCACGAGTTATTTGGGCATGAGCCATGACTACCACGAGATAGACGATGACGTCCTGATCGAGGTGCTGGCAGCGCTGGGCATCGACGCCTCCAGCGAGAGCGCCCAACTCATCGCCATCCGACGCATTCTGAACGAGCGTTACGCCCGATTGGTGGCACCCACCGTGCTGCATATCGCCGGTAGCGAGGACCGGGTGCTGGTGAACACCGGTATTCTGGACGTGCCTTCGGCGAGCATCACGCTGGAGAATGGCGAGCCATATCAAGGCACCATTGAAGTTGGTCCTGGAGATGGATCCCAGGCCTACGACTTGGATGGTACGTTCATTTCGAATGCGGCTGTGATCATTCCCGCCGATCTGCCGATTGGTTACCATACGCTGCACGTCAAGGTCGCCGACCGTGTGCAAGACGCCACTTTGATCAGTGCACCTGATCGCGTCGATCTGCTTGACCCGATGAAGGGCGGCAGTCTGTGGGGCTGGATGGCCCAGCTGTACTCGATTCGCTCCTCCAACTCCTGGGGCGTGGGCGATTACGAGGATCTGAAGACCATGCTGGTGGACGCCAAGCAGAAGACCGGTGCCGACTTCGTGCTCATTAATCCGGTGCATGCCGCCGAGCCGGTGTCCCCGCTCACCCCGTCGCCGTATCTGCCGGTAAGCCGTCGCCTGATCAACTTCACGTACATCCGTCCTGAGGCGATCGCCGAATATGCCACGCTCAGCGAGGGCGACAAGAATGCCGTCGACGGACTGCATGCCGACACCGAACCGCTGAACGGTGATTCCCAGCTCATCGACCGTGACGCCATGTGGCGCAGCAAGATGCACGCCCTGTGGATTATCTTCAAGGCCGGCCGTACCGCCGAACGCCAAAGCGTATTCGACCAATTCAAGGCGGACTGTGGTTCCGACTTGGAGGCGTATGCCACGTGGTGCCTGTGCTACGACAAGTGGGGGGCGCCCAACGGCGAGGAGGGCAACTGGGAGCGCAAGTTCAATCGCAACTCCCCGGAAATCGCCAATCTGCGCAAGCAGTACCCGGACACTTTGGACTTCTACCGCTGGCTGGAATGGATTGCCGCCGAGCAGCTGTCCTCCGCCCAACAGGCAGCCAAGGACGCCGGCATGCATATCGGCATCATGTCCGATATGGCCGTCGGCGTGCACCCCTCCGGCGCTGACGTGTGGTGGAATCCCGAGCGCTTCGCCAAGGGAGCCACGGTCGGCGCACCGCCGGACATGTTCAACCAGCAAGGCCAGAACTGGAGCCAGCCGCCGCTGAGCCCGATCAATCTGGAGACCACCGGCTACGAGGCCTACCGCAATATGGTGCATGGCATGTTCGCCCGTGCCGGTGCGGTGCGCATCGACCACATCCTTGGCCTGTTCCGCCTGTGGTGGATTCCCGAGAACCGTTCGGCTATGGATGGCGCTTACGTGTACTACGACTCAGACATCATGCTGGGCGTTCTGGCCATCGAGGCCTCTCGCGCCGGCGGCGTGGTCGTAGGTGAGGACCTCGGCGTGGTGCCGGACCATGTGGCCGATTCCCTGTCGAGCCACGGTATTCTCGGTTGCGCCGTTGAATGGTTCGAGCAGTGCGACGGCGTGTTCCGCGCCCCCTCCCAGTGGCGTCCGTACGCATTGGCCTCCGTGAATACGCACGATTTGCCGCCGGCCGCCGGTTACCTGGAATACGAGCACGTCAAGATTCGTGAGCGTCTGGGCTTGCTGACCGGCCCGGCCGAGGAATTCGAAGCCTCCGCCAAGGCCGAGCAGGATGCGATGCTGGCCATGCTGGTCGAGCAGGGTTATCTTGATGCCGACTTTGCCGAACATCGTGAGGATCACGAGGCGGATATCGTCGACGCGCTGTACCGCGCACTGAAGGGTTCGCCGTGCAAGCTGCTCGCCGCCTCGATCACCGACGCGGTGGGGGAGAAGCGTGCGCAGAACCAGCCGGGCACCAACAACGAATACCCGAACTGGCGCATCCCACTGGCCGACGCCAAGGGCAACGTGGTACCGCTCGAAACCCTCTTCGACACCCCCGGCGCCCAACGCTTCGCCCAAATCTTCAATTCCTGACCCGCTTTACCTCCCTCTGACGAGCCGAGTCGTTAAGCGGACAGTCCAGTGGACTGTCCGTAGACGAGGCCTGAACGAAGCGATAGCTGAGAGAAGGCAGGGAATTGCCTCACCATAGGTGAGTCGGTTAGCCGAAGTGGGTGGGGGGAGAAACCATAAATAGGGGAAGAGAAGCCATAAACCCAATGGAGTGTCCCCAGTTGCCCTATGTCAAGCCCGGCGATATACTAGTGGATTGTTGTGTTTCCCTAAGGGGTCCTTCAAAGCGCTATCCCACTCGCCATCGAGGACTTTCAGGGAGCCCACGGATAATGAGGTTCGACGCCTCTTGGATGCGGCCCTGACCAAGCCACACCAAGCAGCTGAGACCCGGAACACAATATAGAAAAGGTAATCCAGTGAAAACTTTCACTCCGAAGCCAGCTGATCTGACTCATGACTGGTACGTCATCGACGCCACCGACGTGGTGCTCGGCCGTCTCGCCACCCAGGCTGCAATCCTGCTGCGCGGCAAGAACAAGCCGACGTACACGCCGCATGTTGATACGGGCGATTTCGTTGTCGTCATCAACTGCGACAAGATCAAAGTAACTGGCGCCAAGGTCACCGATAAGGTGTATACCCGCATCACGGGCTATCCCGGCGGCGTGCGTCAGGAGACCTTCCAGGAGGCAATGGAGAAGCATCCCGAGCGCGTCATCGAGCACGCCGTCAAGGGCATGCTCCCCAAGAACACGCTCGGACGCCAGATGGCTAAGAAGCTTAAGGTCTATGTAGGCCCCGAGCATCCGCATCAGGCGCAGAATCCCCGCAAGATTGACCTGGAGGCATAACCCATGGCAGATACCAAGAAAGAAGCCATCTACTATGGCACCGGTCGCCGCAAGAACGCCATCGCTCGCGTTCGTCTCGTCCCCGGCACCGGTAAGGTCACCGTTAACAAGCGCGACGCCGTGACGGGTACGGTCAAGCATTTCGACGTCATTGCCACGCTCAATGGCGGCGGCATCTCCGGTCAGGCTGGCGCTCTGCGTCACGGCATCGCCCGTGCGCTGCTTGAGGCTGGTGACTATCGTGCCGAGCTCAAGAAGGCTGGCTTCCTCACGCGTGATCCGCGTATGGTCGAGCGCAAGAAGTATGGTCTCAAGAAGGCCCGCAAGCGTCCGCAGTTCTCCAAGCGCTAAGTTTCAAGAGACATATGGCATGCAAAAGGGACCCGCAATCGCGGGTCCCTTTTTAGCAGAGAGATTTCTCGACT